>Ga0308168_1000034_pt1 | contig 337399 bp, 307 predicted proteins | sample PhyCR2_FD_202133 | JGI IMG/M metagenome (GOLD analysis project Ga0308168, IMG submission 202133) | Phyllosphere microbial communities from UC Gill Tract Community Farm, Albany, California, United States - DLSLRC.R2 | ecosystem: Host-associated > Plants > Phyllosphere > Unclassified | place...
CGGGCTCGATGCCCAAGGAGCGGCTCTGCTTCATGGCCTTCCCTCGATGATCAGTCGAGAACTTTGGCCTGCAAGGAGGCAAAAGTCGAGATACAAGGAGCGGCCCCTGTGCCGCGATTGGGCCCGCAGGGCCCACAACATCAGCCACTTGTTACCTAACCAAAGCCCAAGTCACCGGCAGCAACCGCGCTTCTTTCAGTGCCGAGGCTCCAGATCCCCCGAATACAGCTCATCCTCAGACTCAGCCGCCCCGGCAATCTTATGATCCTCGGCCGCCCACGCCCCCAGGTCGATCAGCTTGCAGCGATCCGAGCAGAACGGCCGAAACGCATTGGCCTCCTTCCATTCCACGGGCGCGCCGCACGTGGGGCATTCAACGGTGATTGGCTGGCTCATGGCTGGCCTCCTCGTAAAGTCAGGTAAAAGTGATGCAGGCGATCGATCTGCGCATGCAGCCATGCCAGGTCGCGGTCGTTGACCACCACGTCGTCGGCATGCTGTAGACGCGCCTCACGCGACAGCTGCGCCGCCAGGATCGCCTGCACCTGCTCCGGGCTGGTGCCATCGCGCTGCAAGGTGCGCTGCACCTGCAGCTCGCGCGGCGTATCGATCACCAGCACACGCTGGGTCTTGCGGTATTGGCCGGACTCGATCAGCAGCGGTGAGACATACACCGCGTAGGGCGACTGCGCCTTGGCCAGGTAGCTGAAGATCTCCTGCCCGATCAATGGGTGCAGCAGCGCCTCGAGCCATTGCCGCTGCACCGGGTCGGCGAAGATCAGCTGCCGCAAGGCGGCTCGATCCAGATGGCCGTCCGCTTGCAGAACGCCCACGCCGAACCGCTCGACGATACTCGCCAGGGCCGGACGCCCCGGCTCGACCACCCAACGCGCCGCCTGGTCGGCGTCCACCAGGTGCACGCCCAGCTCGACCAGCCGTTGTGCGGCAGCACTCTTGCCGCTGCCGATGCCGCCCGTCAGGCCAAGAATCCACGGGGTTGTGCCTAGGGTCGTCATCGAAATCCAATCAGTTGCAGGTGACAGGTGCCTATTTCATCACCCCAGAGCAATGCAATCCACCCCGCAGAGGCCAGATAAGGACCAAAGGGGATCGCCGTGCCCCACGCCACCCTATGCCGACCTAGCAGCAACAGCCCAGCCAGAGCGCCCAGTATCGATGACAGCACCAGCGTCAACGGCAAGACCTGCCACCCGCCCCAGGCGCCAATCAGCGCCAGCAGCTTGAAGTCTCCATAGCCCATGCCGTCCTTGCCCGTGACCAACTTGAACAGCCAGAACACCGTCCACAGCACGCCGTACCCTGCCGCCGCCCCCCAGACCGCCTCGCGCAGCGGCACGAACAGCCCCAGCGCGTTGCCGATCAGGCCCAGCCACAGCATCGGCAGCACCAGCACGTCCGGCAGTATCTGGTGACGCGCATCGATCAGGCTCAGCGCCAGCAGGCACCAGGTCAGCAGCATCATGGCCAGGGCCTGTTCGCTCGGGCCCCAGTGCCAGGCCACCACCAGCGTCAAGGCCGCGCAGGTCAGCTCCACCCAGGGATAACACCTGCCGCCCAGCGCCTGGCAACCATCGCAACGTGCACAGGGCAGCACCGCATCGAGCCAGCCGTGCAATCGGTGGTGACAGACCGTGCATCGCGACGCCAGCAGCCCTCTCTCGAAATGCACAGGTGGCGTGCAAGGCAAGCCCAGCAGCGCGTGCGCCTCGCGCTGCCAGTAACGTTCGAGCACCCCTGGCAGGCGCGCGGCCAGCAGGCGCACGACCGCGCCTGCCAGCAACCCGAGCACCCCTGCCAGCGTGAGAAACACCGCCGGCCGCTCGGTAAGAAAGATCCATGCAGTGTTCATCACAGCAGCGCGCTCAGCTGGAAAATGGGCAGGTACATGGCGACCACCAGACCGCCAACCACGACCCCGAGGATCAGGACAATCATCGGCTCGAGCAAGCCGGTCAACTGTTCCATTGTTTGCCGCGTCTGCCCCTCGTAATGCTGCGCGGCGCGCTCGAGCATGTCATCGAGCCGCCCGCTGCTCTCGCCGATCGCGACCATCTGCACCAGCAGCGGCGGAAACAACCGATCGCCCGCCATCGCCCCATTCAGGCTCTGCCCGCCGCCCATACCCTGGCGCAGCGCCAGGATCGCCTGCTCGTGCAACGGGTCGCCACAGGCCCTGGCCACCGTGCCGAGCGCATCCAGAAGCGGCACCCCAGCGGCATAAGTGGTCGCCAGGCCGCGCGCGAAGCGTGCCAGGGCGGCCTGGCTGAGCAAGGCGCCGAAGACCGGCAGGCGCAGCACCACGCGAATCGTCCACAGCCGCAGCGGCAGGTGTCGCCGCCAGGCCGTCCTCGCCCCCAGCACACCCACCAGGCCCACCGCCAGGATCCAGCCCAGCGCACCCGCCAGCCCCTCGGACAGCGCGATCACCCATTGCGTGAACACCGGCAGCTCGCCCCCCAGGCTGGCGAACAGCCCCTGGAACCGCGGCACCACCTCCAGCAACAACAGCGCCGAGACCCCCAGCCCCACCACCAACAGCAACGCCGGATACAGCATCGCCTTGCGCAGCCGCTTGATCATCGCCTGGCGCTGCTCGAGCATGTCGGCCAACTGCTCCAACTGCCGATCCAACGTCCCCGACTGCTCGCCCACCCGCACCAGGTTGCAATACAACGCATCGAACCAGGCCGGGTGACGTTGCATCGCATCCGCCAGCCCCAAGCCACCGGCCACCTCACGCTTGAGGCTCGCCAGCAATGCCTCGCTGGCGCCGTCGATGCCCCCACGACTCATCACGTCGAACCCCTGCAGCAACGGGATCCCCGCCTTGAGCAGCGTCGCCAGCTGCCGACTGAACCCCGCCGGATTCACCGGCACCTGCCGCACCGGCCACCGCAGCCACGAAGGCGCCGCCGCGCCCAGGCGCGTCACCCGGATGCCCTCGCGGATCAGCAAGGCCCGCACGATCGCCGCGCTGCGCCCCGAACGTCGCCCCTTGACCACGGCCCCGGCCGCATCCACCCCCTGCCACACGAACACACGATTGCGTTCATCCATGAACGGCCTCCTTTCCTGTCATCCTGCATACACCTGGCTCTCATCCTGGCCAGCCCCTCGAACCCCTTGCGACAACACCCGTAACAGCTTCAAATGCCCCAGTCGCTCAGCGCCCACTAGAGTAGTCCAGCAACCCAGGCGACCCCTCGCCCAGGCGTGACAAAAGGTATCGGCCCCGCCATACCCCCACCGCCCGGCCGACCCGCGTCACCTGTCCCACTACCCAGCAAGGAGCACCCCGCATGAAAGGACAACGCGGCATCACCCTCATCGAACTGATGATCGTCGTGGCGATCATCGGCATCCTCGCCACCCTCGCCGTGCCCATGTACACCGACCACCAGTCCCGCGCCAAGGCCACCGCCGGCCTGATGGAAGTCTCCGCCCTCAAGACCCCGATGGAGCTGCACCTGGCCCAGGGGCAGGACGTGATCGACGTCACCAGCCTGGGCGGGCAGGGCACCACTGCACACTGCACCCTTGCTGCCACGGGCAATGCCGCTGCCGGGACCGCGACGCTCAGTTGCACGCTGATCGATGGGCCTGGCAACGTGACCGGGAAGGCGTTGACCTTGAGCCGCAGTGCGACGGGATGGCGCTGCACGACCACGCTGGAGGCGGACTATGCGCCGAAGGGGTGTACCGGGACGTGAAGGGGGTAGGGGAGGGGAAATAATCGAGGGGGAACAAGGATTTGCGTAAAGGAGCCGGGAGTGGTAGGTTTGCCTCCACGCCGGTGTAGCTCAGTCGGTAGAGCAGCGCACTCGTAACGCGAAGGTCGCAGGTTCGATTCCTGTCTCCGGCACCACATCAGGTTCCAGTGAAGGCTACCAACATCTCTGGAACCCCGTAAAACCCGCCTTCTGGCGGGTTTTTTCGTTATGGCGTTCCGTCGGGGCTTTGACAGTAGACAGCCCCTCCAGGCTTCGTCTGTGAATTTGTAACGCTTTGCCATCACACACAATCTATTTTTGCAGATGACCGAAACCTCTACAAAACCTCGGACCATCAGCGACCCGGATCAGATTTCCTGACATTTCATACACAGCCGCAAAGGCGCTCAGGCCCAGCAACCCTCGCAAGCCCTCTTTTCAGGACGCAACACGCAACCCTATGCCAAACTCCCTGCACCCTAAACGGACATACAAGGAAGACCCATGTCGGAAGAAGCCTTCGAACACCTGCTAGACACCTCCATGGACGCCCTCATGGACAAGCAGCAAGCGCTGCACGATCAATACGCACTGGCCGACATGGCGCGCTGGTCGCTCGATCAAGAAACGGCCACCGTGCAGTTCTTCGACGAGCAGGACCGCCTGGCCGTCGAGGGGCAGATCCTCAACATCGGCTCGTTCTCGCCCAACCATTCGAGCTGGAAGTGGGCCTGGAGCAACCCTTCGATACCTGAGCCGCTGCGTGAACGCGCGCTGGTGTTGAAGGAGCTGGAAGCGAGTACGGGAATGGATTTCTTCGGTTTCGAGGGGACACTCAGCCTGGAAGACGAGTCCATGGCCTGGCAGCTGGCGGCCATCGCCGTGCAGCACCTGGGCGCGCTGGGCTGCTATCGGGCAGCATCATCGGGCGATGCGCCTACGGTGTACCTCGCCTTCACCGAGCTCAAGCACGTCAGTCACTGAATACAGCGCAGCGCATGGTACGGCTGTGCCCGTGCGCGCGGATGAATCCGCTCCTACCCGGAGCGGTAGCCTGAAAGACCTCCGCACGCGCCGACGTCTTGCAACACGTCCACAACCGCAGCACACCACATGACGATTCCTTCACACACCCAAACGAACACCCCCCGCCACGTCCCTGTCTCTACTCCATCGAACACTTCCTTCCCTTCGCACCAGGAGTTTTCATGGCAAAGATCAACATGGCCCAGCAACTGGCCTCGACCCTCGAGCAGGCCGGTATCAAACGGATTTGGGGCCTTACCGGCGACAGCCTCAATGGCCTGACCGATGCCCTGCGGAGCATGGACAGCATCGAGTGGATGCATGTGCGTCACGAGGAAGTCGCGGCCTTCGCCGCCGGTGCCGAGGCGGCGGTGACCGGTGAGTTGACGGTGTGCGCAGGCAGCTGCGGGCCGGGTAACCTGCATCTGATCAATGGTCTGTTCGACTGCCACCGCAACCGCGTGCCCGTGCTGGCCATTGCCGCGCAGATCCCCTCTTCGGAGATCGGCCTGAACTACTTCCAGGAAACCCATCCGCAGGAGCTGTTCAAGGAGTGCAGCCATTTCATCGAGCTGGTCAGCAACCCGGCGCAGATGCCGCAGGTGCTGCACCGGGCCATGCGCTCGGCCATCCTCAATCGCGGTGTGGCGGTGGTGGTAATTCCCGGTGACGTCTCGCTGTTGGAGGTCGAGGAAAAGCCGGCGGCCTGGCCTGCGTTGCAGCAGCCACGCATCCTGCCCACCGACGTCGATCTCCAGCGCCTGACCGACCTGCTGGAAGACAGCCACAAGGTGACGCTGCTGTGCGGCAGCGGCTGCGCGGGGGCTCATGACCAGGTGGTGGCCCTCGCCGATGCGCTCGGCGCGCCGGTGGTCCATGCGCTGCGCGGCAAGGAGCATGTGGAGTGGGACAATCCTTTCGACGTCGGCATGACGGGGTTGATCGGCTTCAGTTCCGGCTACCACGCGATGCTGGGTTGTGACACGCTGGTGATGCTGGGTACCGACTTCCCATACCGGCAGTTCTTCCCGAGCGATGCCAAGATCGTACAGGTTGACCGCGACCCGCAAGCGCTGGGGCGACGCGCCACCCTGTCGCTGGGCATCGCGGCCGATGTCGGCGAAACCCTCACTGCACTGCTGCCACGCCTGACGCGCAAGACCGATCGCCGCTTCCTGGACAGCGCGCTGAAAGCCTACGGCAAGGCCCGCGAGGGGCTGGATGATCTGGCGGTGCCGTCCAAGGGCGACCGGCCGATCCATCCGCAGTACGTCACCCGCCTGCTCAGCGAGCTGGCCACCGAAGACGCGATTTTCACCGCTGACGTGGGTTCGCCCACCGTCTGGGCTGCGCGTTACCTGCAGATGAACGGGCAGCGCCGCCTGGTCGGCTCGTTCAACCATGGCTCGATGGCCAATGCCATGCCACAGGCCATGGGCGCGCAGGCCGCCTTCCCAGGCCGTCAGGTCATCTCGATGAGTGGCGACGGCGGCTTCAGCATGTTGATGGGTGACTTCATCTCGCTCGCGCAGCTGAAATTGCCTGTGAAGGTGGTGGTGTTCAACAACGCTTCACTGGGGTTCGTCGCCATGGAAATGAAGGCGGCTGGCTACCTCGACACCGGCACCGAGCTGCGCAACCCCGATTTCGCCGCCATGTCCAACGCGATGGGTATCCTGGGGATTCGCGTAGAGCGCTCGGAAGACCTGGAAGGCGCCCTGCGCCGTGCGCTCGCGCACGATGGCCCCGTGCTGGTCGATGTGGTCACTGCCTCTCAGGAGTTGGTCATGCCACCGGCGATCAAGCTGGAGCAGGCCAAAGGCTTCAGCCTGTACATGCTCAAGGCGGTGATGAGCGGGCGGGGTGACGAGATGTTGGACTTGGCGAAGACCAATCTTCTGCGCTAGTGGCTTTGCGTGTTCGGTGGACGACTGGTGCGCATGCTGCACTTTTTGGTCCGCATACGGTTCCTGAAAGTGCTACGCATGCGCACTCTATTCGCTGTCTTTTCTGCAAAGACAGCGACAGCGCCGATCGGGCCCTAATGTCTGCTTCTAAGTGTCCCTTCGCATGCCCGTCAGGGCAAATCGAGCTGCCCAGAACCTGGGATCGACATCTCGATGTCCTGCAGGGCTGGCTAAGCGCGTGACGTTTCAGGCGCCAGGGCTGTTCAGGCTGGCAGTCATGCTACAAGGCCTTGCCTGAAAGCGAGCGCCGAATCGGGATCAGTCAGTAAGCGCGAGCGCAATGCGCTCACTTCTTCTTTTTAGGTTTCGAGTTTTGTGCGCGAGACCATTGAGGGATCGCGCGTATCATGAACGCATCGAACATGGGGACCGTGAAAGCAGTGTCGCCATGCGCCGGGCTCCAGATCATTCCTTTCTTGATCAGGCCGCTTCTTAACGGTCCCATTCTCTCTACCGTGCTCCCGAGCATATCGGCGATCAAGCCTGATCGGTGCGGGCCCGCTCCAAGCTCCGCCATGGCACGCAAATAGTCCTGCTCTCGAGGTGTCAGCCGGTCAAAACGAACTCGGAAGAAGCTTCTGTCAAGCGCTTCGGTAGCCGCTGTGCCTGCTTTATCAACGTCGGCCTTCGTGATCGGTGAAGCCAGCGCCACGTTCCAGGAGTGCTTTCCCCATTCTTGAATAAAGTAAGGATAGCCCTGAGTGACGTTAGCGATTTGCTGAATGGCATCCTCTTCAATTTCGGCATGCTCATCTGAAATGGGCTCTCGTATGGCCACCGCGACTGCCTCGGTTTTCAAGGGACCTATACCTGGGTAGTCAAACAGTCGTTCTGCATACGATTTGGCGTCCCCTGCCAGCGCTGCAACCTGCGGTAGCCCGGCGCCAAACAGGACAAGAGGAAGGCTTTTCTGGGAAATACGGTGCAGTGCAACAATTAAAGCGCGCAGATCCTCTTGGGATAGGTATTGAACCTCATCTACCAAAATAGCCACACTGGAACCCGCGGCTTTGGCAGCTGCGCCAACGGCCAGAAGCAGCTCTGGCAAATCCACCTCAAGATTGCCACTGTCGGCGGTGGGGACTTCTGCCACCCCTATCTCTACTTCGCCGATGGAAACCTTAAAGGCGCTTGCAAAACCTCGAAGCGCATGAATGGCATTTTCGGCTAATGCTTTGGCTCCGGCAATCTTGCTCAGACGAATCAAGACGGCTTTGAGAGCAGGTGCCAGAAAATGAGCAAGCCTCTGATCTTCCGGAGCTTCCAGCATCACCACGTGATAGCCAAGCCCCTCTGCCACATCACTAATCTTGTTCAGAAGTACCGTCTTGCCGACGCCACGTAAGCCAAGCAGCATCTGACTTTTCTCAGGACGACCTCTGCGAATTCTGTGCAGTGCAACCTTCGCGTTTTCAATGATTTCGTCCCTGCCTGCGAGTTCTGGCGGTGGGGCGCCAGCACCTGGAGAGAATGGGTTGCTCAGACGATCCATAGCTTGGCCTCCAACCAATTTGAAATAGCTTAGGTGATCTTACCAATCTATTTCAATATTAGAAGGCCGGGCGATTGTTTCAACGTGATGCTTTTGTCTGTGTGCAGGGTGAAGCTACGGCATCCTCAAGCAGGCACACGTGGTGGAACGATCAAGAAGAGCGATCTGTATGGCCAGTCCCTACCTCACGCCGACAGCCACTGCGTCCCCAACCCCACCACCGCCTCGACACCCTCACGCCCCAGCCGCTGACTCCCCTGCGCCACCACCTCGCCAATCACCATCACCGCTGGCGCCTTGAGGTCGAACGCCAGGGCCGCCGCCTGCATGCCGCTCACATCGCTGAAACACACCCGTTGCTGCGACAAGGAGGCGTTCTCGATCATCGCCACGGGCGTCTCACCGGCCATCCCTCCGGCCAGCAGCTCGCGCCGTACCTCGTCCAGCTTCGCCACGCCCATGTACACCACCAGGGTAGTCCCGCTCTGCGCCAGTGCCTGCCAGTTCAAGGTGCTGTCATCTTCGGTGTGCGCCGTCACCAGGGTCACGCCGCGGGCGACCCCGCGTAAGGTCAGGGGGATGTCGCACTGGGTGGCGCCTGCCAGCCCGGCCGTGATGCCGTTGACCAGTTCCACGTCGACACCGCGATCTCTCAACCACTCGGCCTCTTCGCTACCGCGCCCGAAGATGCAAGGGTCGCCGCCTTTCAGGCGCACCACGCATTTGCCCTGGCGGGCATAGCGCAGCATCAGCCGATGGATGAACGCCTGCGGCGTGGAGCGGCAGCCGCCGCGTTTGCCCACGGCGATGACTTTGGCGTTGGGGCAGTGCTCGAGCACGGCGGGGTTGACCAGGCTGTCGATCATCACCACCTCGGCGCTGCGCAGGGCGCGCACGGCCTTGAGGGTCAGGAGTTCGGGGTCGCCAGGGCCGGCGCCGACCAACCAGACTTTTGCGTTCATGGGGTGTACCTCATCAGGGAAGCGGACCGTCGGGTGCGGTGTGGGGGTAGGGGTGTTCATGCGTGCAGCAACCAGATCAACAGCAGCCCATTGGCCAGCAGCGACCCCAGGGCCAGGGTGCGCCACACTTTCAAGGGCGCGCGCTCCAGCAAGGGGCGTGGGCGCGGGCTGGGTTGGTCTTCGCCGTGTTGCAACGCCAGTTGCCATTCTTCGGCGGTTTCGAAGCGCTCGGTCGGCTCAAGGGCCAGCGCTTTGTCGAGGATGTGTACCAGCCATTCGGGCAGGTCGGGGCGGTAGCGGCTGGCGGGCACGGGGGTGCCGAAGCGTGGGCGCTGGAAGGCCTCGATCTCGCCATGGGGGTAATGACCAGTCATTAAAAAATACAAGGTCACGCCGGCGCTGTAGAGGTCCTGGGCCACGCTCGGCTCGGCGCCTGCGTAGGCTTCCGGGGCGATGTAGCTGGGCGTGCCGGGCAGTTCGCCTGCGGTGTGGGTGGACAGGCCCGGGCAGTAGGCCAGGCCGAAATCCAGAATGCGCAGGCCGCCGTCTTCCTCGAGCAGTAGGTTGTCGGGCGTGATGTCGCGGTGCAGGATGTTGCGCCGGTGCAGCATGCCCAGCGCCCGTAGCAGGTGCAGGGCGATGTCCAGGCCTTGGGCCAGGCTCAGCGTGCCGTGCCGACGATGGTGCTCGGCCAGGGTGACGCCGGGGTGTTCGCGCATCAGGTAGTAGAGGTGCTGGCGCTCGCGGGCGGGGTGTACGTCCGGGAAGTGGCGCCCGGCCACGCGGCGCAGGAACCACTCTTCCTGGAGCAGGCGCTGGCCGGCCTCGCTGTCGCCGTCGCAGTGCAGGGGCAGGGTTTTCAGCAGCCAGGGTTGCCGTTGCGCATCGCGGACGCGGTACAGCAGGGACTGCCGGGTCTGGCTCAGCAGCGCCTCGACCTGCCAGCCCTCGAAGCGTTGGCCGGGTTTCAGGGCCGGTGGCAGCGGCCACTGCTCCACCTGGTCGAGGGCATCGCCCAGGCTGGCTTCGCCCAGGTCGTCGACGCGCACCAGCACGGCGCTGGCGTTGTCCTGGCTGCCGGCCAGGTGGGCGGCGGTGACCAGCGCCTGGGTGGCCTGTTGCAGATCGGGCTCGTCGCGCAGCACGCCGGCGATCGACGCTTCGCCCAGGGTTGCCCAGACGCCATCGCTGACCAGCAGGAACCCTTCGCCTGTGTGCAGTTCGCCTTCGCGGTAATCCACCACCAGGTGCTGCTCCAGGCCCATGGCGCGCTTGAGCACGTGCTGCATGCCCGGCTGGCGCCAGACGTGGTCTTCGCTCAGGCGCTGCAGGTGGCCGTCGTGCCAGCGGTACACCCGGCAATCGCCGATGTGCGCCAGGGTGAAGCGCCGGCCACGCAGCACCAGCGCACTGAGGGTGGTCAGCAAGGGCTGGTCGCCGCCGTTGGCGTGCAGCCAGCGGTTCTGCGCGAGCAGCAGGCGGTCCAGCGCCTGCGCCACACCCCAGGTCTGCGGGGTGGCGTAGTAGTCGTGGGCCAGGGCCTGCACCGTGGCGCGCGCGGCCAGACCCCCGTCGGCGCACTGGCTGACGCCGTCGGCCAGGGCGAACAGGTAGCCTTTGCTGGCCGCGAGCGAGGCGGCCGGGCTGACCAGGCGCGTGGCGTCCTGGTTCTCGGCACGTGGCCCGCTGGCGCTGCTGTACGCGTAGCTCAGGCGCAAGGGCATGGCAGCGGCTCAGACCCGCGCGGCGGTGAAGGCCGCCGAGCCCCAGGTGGTTCTCCAGCGGCGTTTGACGGCGCACAGTCCGAACCAGGCCACCACGCCGAGGCTGGCGAACAGCCACAGGCCCAGCTGATAGTCGCCGGTGCTCTGCTTGATGGCGCCCAGGCCCGCCGCCAGGAGGAAGCCGCCGATGCCGCCGGCCATGCCGATCAGTCCGGTCATCACGCCGATTTCACGGTTGAAGCGCTGGGGCACCAGTTGGAACACCGCGCCGTTGCCGGCGCCCAGGCCGAGCATGGCGCTGACGAACAGGGCCAGTGCGGCGATGGAGCTGGACAGGTGCATGCCCACCGCCGCGATGCACACGGCCGCCACGGCGTACATGCCGAGCAGCGTGCGGATGCCGCCGAACCGGTCCGCCAGGGCGCCGCCCAGCGGGCGCATCAGGCTGCCGCCGAACACGCAGGCGGCGGTGTAGTAGCCGGCGGTCACCGGGCTCAGGCCGTACTGGTCGTGGAAGTAGCCGGGCAGGGCGCTGGCCAGGCCGATGAAGCCGCCGAAGGTCACGCTGTAGAAGAACATGAACCACCAGCTGTCGCGGTCGGCCAGGGCCTTGAAGTAGTCGGCCATGGATTTGGCCTTGCTGCGGTTGGGGGCGTTTTTCGCCAGCAGGGCGAACACGATCAGCGTCAGCACCAGTGGGATCAGTGCCAGGCCGAACACCTGGGTCCAGCCGAAGGCGGCGGCCAGCACCGGCGCGGCGAGGGCGGCCAGCACGGTGCCGGAGTTGCCGGCGCCGGCGATGCCCATGGCCTTGCCCTGGTGCTCGGCGGGGTACCACTGCGAGGCCAGCGGCAGCGCCACGGCGAACGAGGCCCCGGCCATGCCCAGGCACACGCCGAGCAGCAGGGCGTGCCCGTAGCTGTGGATGCCGAGCTGCCAGGCCGCCAGCAGCGAGACGATGACGATCACCTGACCGATGAGACCGGCCGTCTTGGGCGACAGCTGATCGGCCAGCATGCCCATGACGAAGCGCAGGATTGCCCCGGCCAGAATGGGCGTGGCGACCATGAAGCCGCGTTGCTGGGTGGTCAGTTGCAGGTCGGTGGCGATCTGCACCGCCATGGGGCCGAGCAGGTACCAGACCATGAAGCTCAGGTCGAAGTACAGGAACGCGGCAAACAATGTGGGGGTGTGCCCGGCTTTCCAGAAACTGTTGTTCATTCCAGCACCTCATCTGCAAAAGGGTTGTGTGCTTGCAGGTGGGCGAGCCCTCACGGCTGCTCCACCGCCTCGTGGCGCGAGGCCAGAAACGCAAAGACGTCGCCATGCCGGATCCGCTTTCGCGAACGGGCATGCGACGTCTTTGTCGGGGTGGGCAACCGCCGTTGGTTACCTGTGAGAAGGTAAAAGCAGGTTGTGTGCCAATGTGGAGAGGTGCGCGATGGTCGGCAAGGTCCAGCGTCGTTCATCCATGACTAGGCTGGAGTGAAATCGGCTGCCATGGACCTTGTGGGAGTCCGCCTGCCGCCGTGGCGCCGCGCTGTCGCGCAGAGAACATGACGATAGCTAGCAGGATCCGGAGCTTCATTGCTAACTGATTTTAGGGCCGCTTTGCGGCCCATCGCGGCACAGGGGCCGCTCCTACACCCGTAGTCCCACCGCGGGGTTGCAAGCTATCGCGGTCACCTGTGCGGCTCCTGTATCGCGGTTGGGCCCACATTAGCACTTGGCAGAAACCGTAAAATTTCCCACAGGGATCGCGACTGCCTGTACCACTGCGGCGGACATGGGTGGCCCCTGCCAAGGCGCCGAATCGACCGCGATCCCCATAGCGAACGCCTCCGTACAGACGAACCGGACCTCGCGCGTGCCCAGAATGAGACCATCGTTGCTGCATTGCGGTGCACCTTGGCCAACGCTGTGCTAAGGAATGACCCGAAAGCCCACCCCCTTCAGGTCAGCAACTCGTTCATCGCAATGATCTGCTCGGCCACCTGGATCAGCTTCTGCTGCCGGCTCATGGCCTGGCGCCGCATCAATGTGTAGGCCTCTTCCTCGCCGCAGCTTTTCATCTTCATCAGCATGCCCTTGGCCAGCTCGATGCGTTTGCGTTCGGCCAGTTGCTGGTCGCGGGCGTGGAGCTGCGAACGCAGCACCTGGTCGCTCTCGAAGCGCGCCATGGCCACGTCCATGATCGGTTGCAGCCGCTGGGCGTGGATGCCTTCGACGATGTAGGCGCTGACACCTGCCTTGATCGCCTGGCGCATCACCCCCGGGTCGTGCTCGTCGGTGAACATGACGATGGGCCGGGGTTGATCGCGGGTCACGATGACCACCTGTTCCATCACGTCGCGGCTGGGGGAGTCGGTGTCGATCAGCACCACGTCCGGGCGCACGGCTTCGACCCGCGCGGGCAGGTCGATGGTCAGGCCCGACTCGTCGATGACCTCGAAGCCCGCTTCGCTCAGCGCGCCGCGCAGGCGGCCGCCCGTTCTGGAGGTGTCGTTGATCAACAGAATGCGCAGCATCTAAGCCTCCAGTGACCGAACGTGGCGGGCGTGCAGGGCGAAGCCGCGAGCGTAGGCGGCGGGGTTGGTACCGTCCCAGACGCTGCCGTCCAGCAGCCGCGAACGGCGCAGGGGGCTGGCGGGTACGGCGATGCCCAGGTCGCTTGCGGCCTCGCGGTACAGGCTCAGCTGTTGCACCCGACGGGCCACGGCCAGGTAGTCCGGGTCGTCGCGCAACAGGCCCCAGCGGCGGAACTGGGTCATGAACCACATGCCGTCGGACAGGTAGGGAAAATTCGCCGCGCCATGGTTGTGGAAGCTCAGCGGGTGGTCGTCCTGCCACAGCGTGCCCAGGCCATCGTCGTACAGGCCCATGAAGCGCGGCTCGAGGCTGGTCAGCGGCACGTCGAGGTACGCGCGGGCGCTCATCAGGTGCGCGGTGCTGCGGCGGTTCTCCGGGCTGGCCTCGATGAAGCGGCTGGCTTCCAGCACCGCCTTGAGCAGGGCGCGGGCGGTGTTGGGGTACTGTTCGACGAAGGCCCGCGTGCAGGCCAGCACTTTTTCCGGGTGGTCGGGCCAGATCGACTGGCTGGTGGCGACCGTGCAGCCCTGGCCCAGCGCCACGGCATGGGCGCTCCACGGCTCGCCCGCGCAGAAACCGTCGATACGGGCGGCCTGCAGGTGCGCGAGCATCTGCGGTGGTGGCACGACCACGCTGTTCACGTCGTGCAGCGGATGAATGCCCTGGCTGGCGAGCCAGTAGTACAGCCACAGGGCGTGGGTGCCGGTGGGAAAGGTATGGGCGAACGTGAGCGCCTGGCCAGCCGCCGCGGCGTGCTGCCTGAGCGCGGCGGGGTGTGTGATCCCTGCGTCCATGAGCGCCTGGGACAGGTTGATGCTCTGGCCATTCTGGTTCAGGCCCATCAGCACGGCCATGTCGGTGGCCGGCGCGCCGCCGATGCCGAGTTCCAGGGCGTAGACCATGCCGTACAAGGCATGCGCCGCATCCAGCTCGCCGCTCGACAGCTTGTCGGCGACCCCGGCCCAGGAGGTCTGCCGGTGCAGGTTGAGGGTGAGCCCATAAGGTTGGGCAAAGCCCTGGGTGGCGGCGACCACCACCGAGGCGGCATCGCTGAGCGGCATGAAGCCGATGTTCAGCACGCGCTTTTCCGGGGCGTCGCTGCCGGCGACCCAGGCCGTGGAGCGGCTGGGGGTAAGGTCGTTGCTGTTATGGCTCACATCGTGATTCCCGATCCGTGTCGCTGAAAAAAGGCCCGACGGGTCGATGCCTGATCATTGCCCGTGCAGATGGCCGACGCGTCGGCCCGGCCAGTCCCACCGGTATTCAGTACACATCGCGCAGGTACCGGCGCGTTTTGCTCATGTCGCTGACGTAGAGCGTGGCCGCAGCGCTGCTCATCTTGCCGTGGCGCTGCACGATGGCCTTGAGGGCAGCATCGACGTCCTTGGCCATGCGCGCGGCATCGCCACACACGCAGACATAGGCGCCTTGCTCCAGCCATTGCCACAGCTCGGCACCGGCCTCGAGCATGCGGTGTTGCACGTAGACCTTCTCGTCCTGGTCGCGGGAAAAGGCCGTCTCCAGCCGCTGCAACACCCCGTTGCGCTGCCACTCGCGCAGTTCCTCGCGATAGTAGAAGTCGGTGCGCGCCCGCTGCTCGCCGAAGAACAGCCAGCTGCGAGTGGCACCCTGGGCCTGCCGTTCCTGCAAGAACGCCCGAAACGGTGCAATACCGGTGCCAGGCCCGATCATGATCAGCGGCGTGTCGGGATTCGCCGGTGGATGGAAGTGCGCGGAGGGTTGCAGGTAGAGGCGCACGCCGTGTTCGCTGGCGTGGTCGGCCAGAAAGGTCGAGCACACACCGCCCTGTGCCCGGCCCTCGTGCTGATAGCGCACGGTGGCGACGGTCAGGTGCACCTCATCAGGCGTGAGCACCGGGCTGGAGCTGATCGAATACAGCCGCGGTTGCAGCGGCTTGAGCAGGCGCACCCAGTGGTCTGCGTCCAACTCCAGGGGGAATTCACGGAGCAGGGTGGGCAACTGCCGGCCCCACAGCCAGGCCTGCAAGGCGGCGTGCTGGTCTGCTTCGAGCAGGGCACGCAGCCGTTCGTTACCACGCTCGGCTGCCACCCGGTTCAGCAGGTCCGGGCTGATGCGGGCGATCTCCAGGTGCTCGCTCAAGGCGACCCGCAAGGGCATAGGCGGCTGTGGATCGAGCTGCACCAGCGTGTTGCCGTCCAGGCCAAGCGTGCTCAGCACGTCTTCCACCAGTTCGGGTGAGTTGATGGGCCAGACGCCCAGCGCATCGCCCGCCCGGTAGGGAAAGTGATGGCCGGCCAGGTCGAACGACAGATGACGGGTTTCCTTCTCGGCGCCGTCGCCATTGAGCAGGCGATTGCTGAGCACTCGGGTATGCAGCGGTTGGGCGCGCGTGTAGGGGTTGCGGTCGGCATCGGCCTGCGCGGGGGAAGGCGACTGGGCCGCGACAGCCACGGCGGGCGTCCCGGTGTTCAGCTTGCCGCACAGCTCGGCCAGCCAGCCTTCGGCGGGGGCTTCATAGTCCGGCTCGCATTCCAGACGCGGCTGGATGCGGTCCGCGCCCAGGGCCGCCAGGCGCTCGTCGAGCTTGCGCCCGAAGCCGCAGAACTGCCGGTAGCTGGAGTCGCCCAGCGCCAGCACGCTGAAACGGCTGCTGCGCAGGCTGTCGGGCGCGGCGTCCGACAGCGTCTGCCAGAAATCGACGGCGTTGTCCGGCGGCTCGCCATCGCCGAAGGTGCTGGCGACCAGCAGCACCCCGGCAGCATCGCGCAGTTGCTCAAGCTCGACGCTGTCCATGGCCTGCACGCGGGTACGCTGGCCGGCGCTGCCCAGGCGTTGAGCGCACAGGGCGGCGAGGTGTTCGCCATTGCCCGTCTGCGAGGCCCAGAGCACCAGCCATTCGGCGCCCGATGGCTGGGTGGGGGCGCCAGGGCCGGGTCCGTCCGTACGGGAGAACACGCCGGCGAGCACACCATTGAGCAACAGGCGCCGCTGCGCATCGAAGGGGGCCTGCTCGGGCAGCGTCGGCACGCCTGCCTGCGGGCCTTCGACACTGCGCAGACCGATCAGATAACCGCGCAGGTACACCTGCTCGTCATCGCTCAGCGCAAGCGGGGCGGTCTCGTGCAGGTTCAGCAGCCGTGCGACGCCGTCGATCTGTGCTGGCGTAAACGCTTTCGCCGCCGCATCGGCCAGGGGGACTGCATCCTGCAAGACGAAAGACGCTGCTTCCTGCCCCCCACGGGGCGTCGCTTTTCGCCCAGCGACGGCTGCCACCGCCTGTCCGGTGAACGTTGCCGTGCCCGTTTCAGCCTCGGCCATGGCCTGCAACGCTACCGCGCAGTACTTGAACGCCGGCTGCAACGACAGCGGGTCGACCGCATCGCAGGTCACGGCATTGATCGCCAGCCCGTCGCCGAACACATCGTTCCAGTGAAAAGGCGCGAAGCAGTTGCCCGGCCGTACTCGATCACTGAGCACCGCCGGCAGCACCGCCACGCCCCGGCGTGAGCGCACCTGCACCGGCTTGCCCGGCACAATACCCAGACGCTCGGCGTCGACCGGGTGGACCTCGACGAAAGGGCCTGGGTTGAGGCGGTTCAGCGCCGGTACCTTGCCGGTCTTGGTCAGGGTGTGCCATTGGTGCTGCACGCGGCCGGTGTTGAGCACCAGCGGGAATTCGTCGTCGGGCAGCTCGGCGGGCGGCAGGTGCGGCCGGGCGAAGAACTGCGCCTTGCCGCTGGCAGTGGGAAACACGAGTGCCGGGCGCCCGGGGGCGGGATCGGCCTGAACGTAGCGAATCGGCTGGCGCACCGCCGCATCCGCCGTCGCGCAGGGCCATTGCAGCGGCTGCTCGCGCAGGCGTGCATGGCTGGCGCCGCGCAAGTCGTAGCCGGTCTTGGGGTTGGCCGTGGCCTTGAGCTCTTCGAAGACCTGCGCGGCGTCGGTGTAGCTGAACGCCTCCGTATAGCCCATGGCGCAGGCGACCCGGGCGATGATCTGCCAGTCCGGCATGGCCTCGCCCGGTGGCTGGACGGCTTGCTGGGTCAGGGTCAGGTTGCGCTCGGAGTTGATCATCACCCCTTCGGCTTCGGCCCACAGCGCGCCGGGGAGCAGGATGTCGGCGTAACGGTTGGTTTCGGTGTCCAGAAAGGCTTCCTGGGTGATCACCAGTTCGGCCTTGCGCAGCCCGTCGATCACCTGCTGACGGTTGGGTACGCTGGCCACCGGGTTGGTGCAGATGATCCAGCAGGCCTTGATGGTGCCTGCGGCCATGGCCTGGAACAGGTCGACGGTACCCGTGCCGCCGTCGGCGCGCAGGCTGCCCGCCTCCAGCCCCCACAGATGCTCGATGAAGGCGCGGTCTTCGGCGACCAGTGCCGAGCGCTGGCCCGGCAGGCCCGGCCCCATGTAGCCCATCTCGCGCCCGCCCATGGCGTTGGGCTGACCCGTCAGCGAGAACGGGCCGCTGCCGGTGCGGCAGATGGCGCCGGTCGCCAGGTGCAGGTTGCACAGCGCGTTGGTGTGCCAGGTGCCTTGCACGCTCTGGTTCAAGCCCATGGTCCAGCAGCTCATCCAATTCGCCGCCTCGCCGATCCAGCGCGCCGTCGTGCGAATGTCCGCCTCGGCCAGGCCCGTGACCTGTGCGACATGGGCGGGGGTGTAGGCCTCCAGAAAGTCGTCCATCACGTCCCAGCCTTCGGTGAAGTCGGCAATGAAGGCAGGGTCGGTCAGGCCGTCTTTCACCAGCAGGTGCAGCAGGCCGTTGAGCAGGGCCAGGTCGGTGCCCGGGGCGATGGGCAGGTACAGGTCGGCCTTGTCCGCGGTTGCGGTGCGCCGTGGGTCGACGACGATCAGCCTGGCCCCGGCCTTGAGCCGATCCAGCAGGCGCAGGAACAGCACGGGATGACAGTCGGCCATGTTCGCGCCGATCACCAGAAACACATCGCTGTGCTCGATGTCATCGTAGGCGCCGGGCGGGCCGTCGGCGCCGAGGGACAGCTTGTAGCCGCTGCCGGCGCTGGCCATGCACAGACGGGAGTTGGATTCGATGTGCTGGCTGCGGATGAAGCCCTTGGTCAGCTTGTTGGCCAGGTACTGCGCCTCCAGCGACATCTGCCCGCTGACGTACAAAGCAACGGCATCGGCGCCGTGTGTGTCGATGATGCCGCGCAGGCGACTGGCCGTGGCCTGGATGGCCTGCTCGATACCGACGCGCACCGGATCCTGGCTGCGCGCCTCGCGCACGAAGGCATGCTTCATCCGCCCGGCGTCGGCCACCGGCAATGCGCAGGTGCTGCCTTTGGTGCACAGGCGTCCGGCGTTGCTCGGGTGCTGCTTGTCGCCCGAGACCTTGACGATCAGGTCGTGCTCCACCTGCATGACGATGCCGCAGCCCACCCCACAGTAAGGGCATACGCTGCGGACGGTCTTGCCGGATTCAGGAAGGGTGTCGGTCATGGCGGTGCTCTCGTGCGCAAACGACAAAGGCGCCCTGCGGCTTCAGCGTTTTTCAACGGAAGCTGCACGGCGCCTTTGTCGTGAGGTGTTGCCTGAATGGACAGCCATCGTCGTTGACGGCGTTTGCCTAGGCGTAGCAATGGCTGGGCCAACACAGGATCGAGGCATGGGTAGACGGCGCGCCGCTACGGTCTCGCGCAGCAAGGCGCTGACAGGCGGGGCGTGTGCTGAGGGTATTAGCGCATCGCACTGGGGCGATCCTGGCAGATGTGCACCGTTTTGGAACGTGACGGGCGCTGGAGCCGAGGCGCTTTGGAGTTCCGTGCCCGCCCAGGCACAAGCCTTACAGGTCGCCTTGCACGTTGTGGCACAACCGCTGCATAGGGGATACGCAATCGCTGCGCAGTGCCAGCGGACCCTTTGTCGATCAACGGCGATCGTTCGGCCCCTGGTGGCCCAAAGAACAATGACTGCGTCAGGCCCACGGGCCGGCAGCGAGAACAGGCAATGGCGCCTGGAACCCTCTGGTTCCAGGCGTTTTTTTTGCGTTGAAACAACCGGATCGGCTTCGAGAGGTGACCCATGAACAGCGAATTGGCGAGTGATTTGCACAACCTCGTGGTAATCGGCAACGGCATGGTCGGCCACCACTGCGTCGAGCAGCTGGTGCAAGCCGGGGCCTTGAGCCGCTACCGGATCCACGTGTTCAGCGAAGAGCCGCTGCGCGCCTACGACCGTGTGCACCTGTCCGAGTACTTCGGCGGCCGCGATGCCGAATCCCTGGCCCTGGGCGATGCCGCGTTCTACCAACAGGCGGGCGTGATCTTGCACCTGGGCGTACCGGTGCTGGAGATCGACCGGGTGCGTCAGGAGGTCATCACCGCCCAGGGGTGTGTGCCTTATGCCCACCTGGTCATGGCCACCGGCTCCTATCCGTTCGTACCCCCCATCGAAGGCGCGGCCGGCGATTCGCGTCTGGTCTACCGCACCCTGGCCGACCTCGACACCCTTCGCGCCGCCGCCAACAATGCCCGGCGCGGCGTGGTGGTCGGCGGCGGCCTGCTCGGATTGGAGGCGGCCAACGCGCTGCGCAGCCTGGGCCTGGAAGCCCACGTGGTGGAGTTCGCCCCGCGCCTGATGCCGGTGCAGCTGGACGAGGCGGGCGGTGTGGCGCTCAAGGCGCGCATCGAAGCGCTGGGCGTGCACGTGCACCTGTCGCGCAGCACCCAGTCGATCACCCCGGGCGAGCACTACCGTTACCGCATGAACTTCGCCGGCGACGAATCCCTGGAAACCGACCTGGTGGTGTTCTCGGCCGGCATCCGCCCGCAGGACGCCCTCGGCAAGGCCTGCGGCCTCGAGCTGGGTGCCCGTGGCGGCATCGCCATCGACGGCGACTGCCGCAGCAGCGATCCGCACATTTCGGCCATCGGCGAGTGCGCGGCCTGGAACGGCAGCGTGTTCGGCCTGGTGGCACCGGGTTACCGGATGGCCCGCAGCGTGGCCGCGCAGCTGTGTGGTGTTGAACATGAGTCGTTCGCCGGTGCCGACCTGTCCACCAAGCTCAAGCTGCTGGGCGTCGATGTCGGCTCCATCGGCGATGCCCAGGGCGCCAGTACCGGCTCGCGCAGCTACCGGTTCATCGACGAGGCCACGGCCAGTTACCGGCGCCTGGTGGTGTCGGCCGACGGCAAGCAGGCCATCGGCGCCGTGCTGGTGGGCGACAACAGCTATTACGACACGCTGCTGCAATACATCCAGAACGGCATCGCACTGCCGGCCGACCCGGCGTCGCTGATCGTGCCCCAAGGCGAAGCGGCACCCGCGCTGGGCGTGGACGCGCTGCCCGCCACCGCCACCATCTGCTCGTGCCACAACGTCAGCAAGGGCGCGATCTGCAGCGCCATCGACGGCGGCTGCACGGACCTGGCCGGCATCAAGTGCCAGACCAAGGCCGGCAGCGGGTGCGGCGGGTGCGCAGGGCTGCTCAAGCAGGTGTTCGAGCATGAACTGACGGCCCGTGGCGTCACGGTCGACAAAAGCCTGTGCGAGCACTTCGCCTACACCCGGCAGGAGCTGTATTCGCTGGTGCGCGTCGAACGCATCGAGACCTTCGACGAGTTGCTGGCTCGCCACGGCCAGGGTCACTTGGGCTGCGACCTCTGCAAGCCCGTGGTCGGCTCGATCCTGGCTTCGTGCTGGAACCGACCGATCATGGAGCCGTGGCTGGTGCCGCTGCAGGACACCAACGACACCTTCATGGCCAACATGCAGAAGAACGGCACCTATTCGGTGGTCCCGCGCATTCCCGGCGGTGAAATCACCCCCGACGGGCTGATCGCCATCGGCGCGGTCGCCAAGAAGTACGCCCTCTACACCAAGATCACCGGTGGCCAGCGTATCGACCTGTTCGGCGCCCAGTTGCACGAGCTGCCGGACATCTGGGCCGAACTCATCGCGGCTGGCTTCGAGACAGGTCATGCCTATGGTAAATCGACCCGTACGGTGAAAAGCTGCGTCGGCAGCACCTGGTGCCGCTATGGCGTGCAGGACAGCGTGCGAATGGCCCTGCGCATCGAAGAGCGCTACAAGGGGCTGCGCGCGCCGCACAAGCTCAAGTTCGCCGTGTCCGGCTGCACCCGCGAATGCGCCGAGGCCCAGAGCAAGGACGTCGGCGTGATCGCCACCGAGAAGGGCTGGAACCTCTACGTCAGCGGCAACGGCGGCATGCGCCCGCGCCATGCCGAACTGTTCGCCATCGATCTGGACGACGAGACCCTGATCCGCTACATCGACCGCTTCCTGATGCTGTACATCCGCACGGCCGACAAGCTGCAGCGCACCTCGGTGTGGCGCGAAAGCCTGGAGGGTGGGCTGGACTACCTCAAGGCGGTGGTGATCGACGACAGCCTGGGCCTGGCGGCCGAACTCGAAGCGCAGATGCAATTGGTGGTCGAGCGTTATGAATGCGAATGGGCCAATGCCCTGAACGACCCGGAAAAGCTCAAGCGCTTCCGCACCTTCGTCAATGCCGGTGGCGCGGACCCGGACGTGCAGTTCGTTACGGAGCGCGGCCAGCGCCGCCCGGCACGCGCGCAAGACATGAACCTGATCGATGCAACGGAGGTGGTGTGATGAGTGGTGCGAACGCCGTGCGGGTCGATGCCGACCGCCGCTGGAACAGGGTATGCGGGCGCCACGACCTGGTGGCTCATTCGGGCGTGGTCGCCTTGCTGGACGGCAGCCAGATCGCTTTGTTCTACCTGCCGGACGAGCAGGGCGAGGGCCGCGTGTTCGCCTTGGAAAACCGCGACCCGCGGTCGGGGGCCAATGTCATCGGTCGCGGTCTGATCGGCAGCGTGTCGGGCAAGCTGGTGGTCGCCGCACCGTTGTACAAGCAGCATTTCGGCCTGGAAGACGGGGCGTGCATGGAAATGCCCACGGAGCGGCTGCGGGTCTGGCCTGCGCGGCTGCGGGGGGATGACGTGGAGGTCGAGGCGGCGGTGACTCGGCCGTGAAGGGCATCGAAGCCGGGGCCTCGGCAGGTAGCGCGAGGCGGTTCGGTAGCCTGTCAGAATGGTCGTGATCACCCCGGTTTGTCGGCGATGCAGGCGGTGATGGGCTGGACGCTATCGCGGGCAAGTCCGCTCTCATGGAACATAAAATATCTTGTTGATTTTAAAAGTAATAATTTCAGGATTTTGTGGGCCCTGCGGGCCCAATCGCGGCACAGGGGCCCACAGGTGACCGCGATAGCTTGCAACCCCGCGGTGGAGCTACGGGTGTAGGAGCGGCCCCAGTGCCGCGATGGGCCGCAAAGCGGCCCTAAAATCGATTAGCAATGAAGCTTCGGATCTGCCAGCTATCCCATGTTCTCTGCGCGACAGCGCGGCGCCAAGGCGGCGGGCGGACTCCCACTACCGTGGCAGCGTGTACTCTCTGCGGTGTGATGACAGGTGTGGGAGCCGGCTTGCCGGCGATGAGGACGGGGCACGCGCCGGCTCTCGTCGAGAAAAGCACAATTGTCGATGGGAGCTGGAAACCAGCAAGCCCATCATTACCCCACGCCTCTCCTTTCCTATCACCCAGATGGACTGGGCCTTCCGCGCTCGACGCTGTGTTGAACAGACCCGCCGTCGATGTCGAAAAGCGCTCTGTGTGAGTCACCGCTATCACGCCGCGCTCAATGACGCCCTAGCCCTGCAGCGCATCGAGCCAGAAACGATCGACCTGCTGATGTCCATCAGGCAGATTTTCGTTTATTTCGATTGTTGCCAGTTTCGTTTATTTCGATTATAAATTCATTGCTCGCTTCATGAGGATCAAACATTCAAGCTGCTTTTTGGAGATACGCCATGACCCACACAGATCCTGTTCGAGGCATCCTCCCGGATGAAAAAGCGATCGCTGCGGCGATTGAATCAAGTCGTCAGATTGCGGCTTTCGTTTCTACGAAGTTGGAGACCCAACGTATTGAACTGGTCGGTGAAGCCCAGCAACGTCAGATCGTCGAACTTCCCACCGCCGCGCTCAAATTGCTTGGTGACATACTCAGCGAACTGGCCCTGGGCAACGCCGTAGAGGTGGTACCGATCCACGCAGAGCTAACGACTCAGGAAGGTGCCGACATGCTCAACGTCTCTCGCCCTCACCTGGTCAAACTGTTGGACGAGGGGCAGATTCCGCACACAAAAACCGGTAGCCACCGCCGCATAAAGTTCACCGACCTCATGGCTTACAAAACGAGTCGCCACAAGGCGAGCCAGACCGCCATGGAAGAATTGGCTGCGCAAGCCCAAGCACTCGACATGGGGTATCAATGAGGCGCTCACCCTTCACCGTCGTCTACGATGCCTGTGTACTGTATCCAGCCCCTTACGTGATCTGCTGATGCACCTCGCTTTGACGGGCATCTATCGCGCGCGCTGGTCTGAACAGATCCATAACGAGTGGACACGAAATGTGCTGAAAAACCGTCCCGACTTGACAGGGGCGCACCTGAATCGAACCGTTGAGCTCATGAATCAGGCAATTCCTGATTGCCTGGTAGTCGATCATGAGCCCTTGATTCAAGGGCTCGATCTCCCCGATCGAGATGACCGACACGTCTTGGCGGCTGCCATCAAATGCGGCGCGTCGGTTATCGTCACTTACAACCTCAAGGATTTTCCTGCACAGATCCTGAGGCGCTTCGATATCGAGGCCCTGCATCCCGATGTCTTTCTTTCCGACATATAGGACTTGGATCAAGCCGCCGTACTTGAAGCCGTCCAGAAACAGCGTGCTTTTCTGAAGAATCCTGTACACACGCCCCGCGAGCTGCTGGATACCTTGCTCAAGCAAAGACTTTCAGAAATCGTCAAGCATCTTTCCAGTTACGAATCGTTGATCTGATCCTCAAGGCCACTTCCCTGCGGTTCAGTAAACCAGGGCTCAACTGACCCGCCTGCTCCCCGGCTGGAGCCATCGGCGCTATCCAGCGCTGGCCTCGATCATCGCTGAGCTAGCCCGGTAAGAGGGCCTGCATTACCGCGGCATCGACCACCGCGAATTGCTGAGGCAACAATGGCGCTTCTTGCGGGAGATGGGGGCGAGCGCCCGGTGATGAACAGCGGGTGACGAAACGCTAGGGGAGGGTGGACATAGTCGCGACGGAAGGTCGAAGTGGGACTTCGTCAGCCGAGGAGGGTCTCGAGGGGCTTGGCTTGTCAGCATGTGGAAAGGGGCTAGCCAAGCCAAGAGCCGAATCATGACCTGTCCTTGCCAACGATGTATGTGGGCTTGGCGCGCTGGCAACGTGCTTCTTGTCTATGGCTATGACCAGAGCGAGACAAGCGGTAGAGTTCGTGCATGGATCGCCGACGTGCGTGGCTGTCCAACCGCACCCGGTACCCTCGAGCGCACATCCGTGACCAGCAGGTCGTACAGAGCGGCTGCATTGCTCGTGCGTATGTGTTCTTGCGTCGTACCCCAGGAAGCCTCCACTCACGAGCCTCACCATGACCACTTCGCCCCGCACCCCTGCAAAACCAGGCCTCTATCAACTCCACATCGCCCTGGCGGACAGCGATCCGCTGATCTGGCGCCGCGTGATCGTGCCGCAGACTATCACGTTGGCTCGCCTGCATCTGGTCATCCAGGTCGCCATGGGCTGGGAAAACGCTCACCTGCATCAATACCTGATCAATGGCGTCTGGTACGGCGTTCCTGACCCGGACGGCGAGAGCACGATCAAGTCCCAGGCGCGGCGCTCGTTGGTCAAGACACTGGGCACGGAAACCACCTTCCGCTATGTCTATGACCTCGGTGACAGCTGGGACCATGTGGTGACGGTGGAGCAGGTGGTCCCGCGCAGCAAGTACCGCAACCTGCCTACCTGCATCGCGGGGGAAAACGCCTGCCCGCCAGAGGACATCGGTGGCCTGGGTGGGTACGAGATGATGCTCGAAGCGCTTGGTGACCCTCAGCATCCAGAGCATGGCCTGTTCAGGGAGTTTTTCCCGTACGGGTTCGACCCACAGGACTTTTCACAACGCGACACGAACTTCTGGCTGAAAGGGCTCGAGGTGTGATGACCGCCTAGAAGGCCAGGCGCATGCGCTGCAATTGGTCCTGTACGCCGCCTGGCAGCACGCAGGTGTCCAAGTCCTGCAGCCAGGTGAACCCAACCTTGTCGTAAAGCGCCAAGGCGGCATGGTTGGACTTGAGCACCGTCAGTTCGATACCGGTGAAGCCGATGCGCCGTGCATGGCGCATGACGGCTTCGAGCAGCGCGGCCCCATGGCCGTGTCGGCGAAACTCGCGCTTGACCTGCATGCCCAGCAGACCCAACTGCGGATCGCCCTGGGGACGACAGAAGCTGTCCGGGAACGCCTCGGCCGAGCCGACGATCTGCCCGTCCTGAACGGCCACGTAGACGGGCCAGTCGTGCTGCGCCACGGCGACCAGGGCGCGTTCGATGGCCTGGATCGGTGGCGCCTGGGTCGAGATCGAAAACAGCCCCTCGCCACTCACCTCGGCGAACAGCGCATGGAAGCCTGTGAGGTCGCTGGCTTGAATCTTCCTGATGTCCATGTGTTTCCGTACCGTGCGGGTGTTCAGTTACGCATCATGCTCGGCCAGGGTACGGTACAGAAGATCGCAGGTATTGATCTGTGACACGGTTATCACTTTGATCGATTCCATAAGGGCTGCATGCGGCCAAGTTGGGCGCCGGTCTGTGGAGGCAGGACGCCGCGTGATGGAGCATCCTATTTCGCGTATTCACGCGCCTGCCTGCTGAGGCCGTGTCATTCTTCCGAACAGTCGTCGAGCGTCAGCTCGGCCAACTGCGACAGCAGGGTCAGGTGTTCGATGGCCTGGGTTTTCTCCAGGTACTTGAGCTTGGCCGCCCCCCCGAGCAGGATGGCAGGGCAGAAACCGTACATCTCATCGCTGCGCAGCGTGCCGAATTGCGCCTTCGCGCTGTCGAACAGGCCGTTGAAATCGTTCTCCTCGGGCGTCACGGAGTGCAGGAAGCGTTGCAGTTCGCGGCTCCATTCGTCTCGGGGAATGTCCATGTTGTGAACCATGAACGTCGACGAACAGCTGTCGATGGTCAGATGCAGTCCGCTCTCTTCACCCCAGAGGTAAAGGTCCCCGAACGCGCTGCGTGCAAACGTGTGGTACGTATCGAGGTGGGACAGGGGATGGCCCTCTAACCAAGACTCCACGACGCCTGCGTACGCCTGCGGATCAACCAGCCAGAACAGACCGTCGCCATAGCCGCACCAGCCGTAATCACGCCAATGGTCCAACAACAGGCCAGGCAGCTTGTCCTTGTAGTCTTCTAACCGCGAGGCGGGAACGGCTTGCCGGTCGAAGGGCTCACCGAAGTGGGCGAGGCAGTGGTTGAGTGTGGTGGTCATAGTGTCAGTCCTTGAGGGTTTAGGGGGTGTGGAAAGGTAAGTCTGGGTCAAGTGGTCTACGAGGTAACGCGCCGGTGGCTGCTGCATTGCGCCCTGATGTGTCTGGTGCGTCTAGCGACGAGGGTAGGCAGCCGTCGAACGAGTACATCAATACAGATCGGAAAGCGTATAGGGCTCCAAAGGGGACAGTTGCGACAAGAAGGTGAGGTGCTCAATGGTGTTCACTTTTTCCAGGTTCTCCAATTTTTCACTGCCGCCCAGCATGAGCGCAGGAACGAAGCCATACATTTCGCCGCTCTTCAGAGGTCCGAGTTTTTTCCGCGCGCGGCTGAAAAAGCCTAGAAAGTTGCTACTTTCGATACTGGGGTTCATGAAAAAAATCTGGCTTTGTCTGTTCAGCGAGTCTTCAGTGGTACCCAGTTCATAGGCGCAGTAGCGAGATAAGACGCTTTCAATTTTCAGGGAATAACCTGTTTTTTCGCCCCATAGGTACAAGCATCCGAATGCAGTGCGTGCGATTACATGATAGGTATCCCTTGCTTCGAAGGCTGTTCCCCCAAGCCACGAGCGTACAACGCTTTCGTATTCAGCTGGGTTGACTATCCAGAAAATGCCGCCTGCATGAGCGCTCCAGCCATAGTCCTCCCAGTAGTTTAACAGGCGTCCAGGTAATTTATTCCTGTAATGTTCAATGGCCGTTGATGGCACTGGTATGTGTGAAGTTGGATTTCCCATTTCTTCTATAAAAAGGCTGACTGCCTCATCCATCAGAATTCCTTATTTTAAATTTTACACGTGAGAATGTATGTTTTCGTGCCGGCGAGGAGGCCTCATTGTGATCAAACAGGTTTCTTGTAAGCTGAGTCAGATAAACGTTTGCAACGAAAACGTGCTCAGCGGTGCGTATATTTTCGGTGCAACTGAGCATTCATGGATAAAGGTTTGCCAGTGTGTAGGGCTTTAAGGGAGCGAGCTGCGCCAGAAACGTCAGGTGTTCTATGATCTTGAGCTTTTCTAAATTTTTCAAATCTTCGCTTCCACCAATCATCAGCGCTGGAACGAAACCATATATTTCGTCACTTTGCAGGATGCCGAGTTTTCTTTTAGCAGGGTCGAAGAGGTCTAGGAAATCGCTGAATTCGAAGCTGGCAGAAAGGAAGAAGCTCAAGCATTGCCTGTCCAGGTCTTCTGCAGTCGTCCCTGGTCTTTTATAAGCATAAAGCGAATAACAACTCTCAATGGTCAGGGACTGCCCCGTCTTTTCGCCCCACAAATAGAGTTTTCCAAATGCAGTGCGTGCGATGACATGGTAAGTATCTCGCGTCTCGAACACTGTGTCTTTGAGCCACGCGCTAACGACGCCTTCATACTCCTGAGGATCTACGATCCAAAAAATTCCGTCTGCATGGCCGCTCCAGCCATAATCCTGCCAATAATTGAGCAGGCGCTCTGGCAGTGTTTTGCTGTAACGTACGATGCTTGATGTGGGTACAGCTTCTTGAGCGATCGGGGTGCCCATTTCTTCAAAGAAAAGTCTAATGACGTCATCCATTATATTCTCCCCTTGCTCAGTTTTTATACGAAAAGTTTCACCCTGCACGACGGAGTCTGTAGGTCAGGATATCTCTGGCCGTAAAGCGTTTGGCTAGCTTTTCGCAGCGCGGGCCAGTTTTTATGAGTGGTCTTCCGGCTCGCTAGTCAAACGTCATTTCGGTAATGCTCGAATCTACTTGCCTATCGACAAAGTCTGCCATGATATCCCTGCCTCCAGCGCTTAGGTCGGGCTTATCCAGTGCCGCCAGCGGTGAAAGGGTTTCTTGAACGTGTTTCGTTGCCAGCGCTCTAGCTTTTGTAGGGCTTATCGTGGCTGAACACATTTCTTCTAACCTGAGTCAAATAACCTCTCCACAATGAGAACGTGCTCGGCGGCGTTCTATTTTGTTATTAAAGCTGAGCACTTATGGATAAAGGTCTGCAAGTGTAAAGGGCTCAAGTGGAGCGAGCTGGGCCAGAAACGTCAAGTGTTCTATGATCTTAAGCTTTTCTAGGTTTTTCAAATCTTCGCTTCCACCAATCATCAGCGCTGGTACGAAACCATACATTTCGTCACTCTGCAGGATACCGAGTTTTCTTTTGGCAGGGGCAAAGAGGTCCATGAAGTCGCTGAATTCGAAGGTGGTAGAAATGAAAAAGCTCATACATTGCCTGTCCAGATCTTCTGCAGTCGTCCCTTGCTCTTGATAGCCATAACGCGAATAGCAACTATCGATGGTTAGGGACTGCCCCGTCTTTTCGCCCCACAGATAGAGTGTTCCAAATGCAGTACGTGCGATGACATGGTAAGTGTCTAGCGCCTCAAATGCCGTGTCTTTGAGCCATGTGCTGACGATACCTTCGTACTCCTGAGGATCTACGATCCAAAAAATTCCGTCTGCATGGCCGCTCCATCCATAATCATGCCAATAATTAAGCAGGCGCTCCGGCAGTATTTTGCTGTAACGTACGATGCTTGATGTGGTTACAGCTTTTTGAGCGGTCGGGGCGCCCATCTCGTCAATGAAAAGCTTAATGGCTTCATCCACTATATCCGCCTCTTGTTCAGGTCTTGTACGAAAGTTGCATCCTGTACGACGGATCTGTAGGTCAGGATGTCTCTGGCCGTAAAGCGTTTGGTTAGCTTTTATGATTGGTTTTCCGACTCGCTAGTCAAACAACCTTTCGGTAATCCTCGGATAGGTTCAAAGTAGCGTGCTTAATTCTCGGTGTTTTTATCGAGTGTTGGCATGAGTCTTCACAAGGGTAAGGGATCTGAGAAGCCATAGGGTCGCAAGGTTTCCAATTGAGCAAGCAATGTAAGATGTTCGATCACCTTGACCTTTTGGAGATGATCAGGGTCGTCTGATCCGCCTAAAAGAACAGCGGGTACAAAACCGTACATTTCATCATGAGCCAAAGTACCAAGTCTTTTCATGGTTTTTTCAAAACAATCGCAGAAATCACTGCTTTCTTTATCTTGGACCAACAGGAAATGTTGAAAATCGTTTTCTCTATCCTGGCTCGTGAGTTCCAAGTCGTCGAAATTGTACTGAGAGTAAATGCTGACGATGGTCAATGAAGGGCCCGTTCGCTCTCCCCAAAGATACAAAGTACCGAAAGCATCTCTCGCAAAAAGGTGATACGTGTCAAGCTGTTCTAGCGGTGTGCCGTTGAGCCAAGCAGCGACTACGCACTCGTATTCTTGAGGGTTGACCAGCCAGAGGCGCCCATCGCCATATCCGTCCCAGCCATGTTCCTTCCAGTGGGAACGCAACTGATCAGGTAGTTTGTTTTTGTAACGATTCAAGGTGGCAACGGAGACAGGACGTTGATCAATAACATTTCCAAATTCTTCTTTAAATATAGAAAATATTTCATCCATATGGGGCTCTAGGTTGGCATTTGTGCAATTAAAAATTGCTATATGTTGGATGTCTTGGGCTATTCGGAATCTGTTCTGCAGCTTTCTAAATTGAGGGTGTGGTTTCCCGTTGAGGGCCTAGGCGAGAGTCGAATTGCTTGTCGTCAAATTCGGTAATGATGCCTTTCCCTCCGGCGGCTAGGATGGCTGGGTAACCATCCTGGCGAGAAAAATTTTAGACAGAACAGAGCCTTATATGTCGGAAAATGTAAAGGGCTTTAAAGGGGAGAGTTTCGAAAGAAACATCAGGTATTCAACGATCTTTACCTTTTCTAGGTTCTCCAGTTCTTCACTGCCGCCCAGCATCAGAGCAGGAACGAAACCATACATTTCGTCACTTTTTAAGAGGCCGAGTTTTCTTCGGGCACGGCGGAAAAGACTAAAGAAGTCGCTACCCTCGACGCTAGGCGCTAAGAAAAAAATCTGGCTTTCCCTGTCTAGATTGACCTCAGTTGTGCCTAAATCTTGAGCGCAATAGCGAGATAGCAGACTTTCAATTTTCAGCGCATGTCCTGTTTTTTCTCCCCACAAATATAGGCCGCCAAAAGCAGTGCGCGCAATAACATGATAAGTATCCTTTGTTTCAAATTCTGTACCCTCAAGCCATGAGCGTACGACATCTTCATACTCCGCAGGGTTGATTATCCAGAAAATACCGTCTGCATGCCCCGTCCAGCCATGCTCATACCAATAACCAAGTAAGCGCTCCGGGAGTCTCTGGCTGTAGTGTGCGAGACGTGCAAGTGGTACGACCTCTCGGATGAACGGAGCGCCCATCTTGTCGTTAAAAATTTTAACGGCTTCATCCATTCTACTCCTCCTTTCGACCAAGCTTCATATGAAGATATCCCCGCATACAAGGTTAGGCTGCAACCGTGTAATATCCAGTAGCGGATGCATGTGGGCATAGTGCGTATGGGCTTCCTCTTGTCGTAAGCGTATGCACATCAGAGGTCTGAAAAGCCATAAGGCTCAAGCTCGGCAAGTTGAGACAGCAAGGTGAGATGTTCGAGGGTGCTGACCCTTTCCAGATTGTCAATATGCTCGGAACCTCCAAGCATCAATGCCGGAACGAACCCGTACATTTCGTCGCGTGTGAGCGTGCCCAACTTTCGATGCGCACGCTCAAACAGGCCGGCAAAATTGTTGTATTTGACCTCTACCGACAAGAAGAAATTTTTGACCATTTTATTCATTTCACCAGGGCGCAGCCCTAGGTTTTGGATCGTACAGCGTGAAAATACGCTATTGATTACGACTGAAGGGCCTGTCGTTTCCCCCCACAAGTAAAGATCTCCGAATGCGCTACGCGCAATGAGATGATAGGTATCGCGCGTATCCAAACATGTGCCTTCGATCCAATGGGTCAAGACGCCTTCGTATTCTTGTGGGTTGACGGTCCAGAACAAGCCTTTTCCATAGCCACCCCACCCATGCTCTTGCCAATAGTCAATAAGCTGATCGGGGAGCTTGCCTGTGTAGAGCGCAATACTGGATTCTGGCACTGTCTGGCAGTCCATTTGAGCGCCCATTTTTGCAATGAACCGGGGAAATACGGTATCCACAAAAGCCTCACGGTGGTTAGTATTTAGCCTTTACAGCACCTTTGGCCTGGGAAAAGAGCTGTCTGAATCATGTAAGCTACGAGGCAGACGACATCTGCACCCTTTATGCCCTGATGCGTTTGGCGAATTTTTGACACTGAGATAAGCCACCAGTCGGAAAATGTCATGAGAAAATATCGGAAAGTGTAAAGGGCTCCAAAGGTGATAGTTGCGACAGGAAGGTGAGGTGCTCGATGATTTTAACTTTTTCTAGATTCTCCAATTCTTCACTGCCGCCCAGCATGAGCGCAGGAACGAAACCATACATTTCGTCACTCTTCAAGGGGCCGAGTTTTTTTCGCGCGCGGCTGAAAAAACCTAAAAAGTCGCTACTTTCGATGCTGGGGTTCATGAAAAGAACCTGGCTTTGCCTGTCCAAGGAATCCTTGGTCGTGCCCAATTCTTGAGCGCAGTAGCGAGACAAAAGGGTTTCAATGGTCAGTGAATAACCGGTTTTTTCCCCCCACAGATACAAGCATCCGAATGCAGTACGTGCGATCACATGATAGGTATCCCTTGATTCGAAGGCTGTTCCCTCAAGCCACGAGCGTACAACACCTTCATATTCCGCTGGATTGACCATCCAAAAAATACCGCCTGCATGAGCGCTCCAACCATAGTCCTCCCAGTAGCTCAATAGGCGCTCGGGTAATCTATTTCTGTAATGTTCTATAGCCGTTAACGGCACTGGGGTGTGTGAAGTTGGGTCGCCCATTTCTTCTATAAAAAGGCTGATTGCCTCGTCCATAGGAGTTCCTTAATTTAACATTTGTAAAGCTTTACATTTAAGAGAGTATGCTTTCGCGCGGGTAAGGGTATTCTCTCGGCCGCCGCTTTGATGCCGTTGATCTTACTTTTCCACTGTGGGCCAATGCTCGAATTGACCTGCCTATCGCCAAAGTCCGCAATGATATCCTTGCCTCCTGCGCTTAGATCAGGGTTATGCAACGCCGCCAGCGTTGACATGGTTTCTCTGGCGTGTTTCTTTGCCAGCGCTTTAGCTTTTGTAGGGCTCATTGTGGCCGAATACGCTTCCTCTAATCTGCGTCTTATCTGATTGCTAAGTTTTGCACGTGCAAGGGGCGCGATCGTTTTGTTACGTTTCTGAGGGTTGGCGATATTTTCTAGATACTCCTCAACCGTCAGCCGATTCAACCCCCCTTCCTGCCCCTTCAACTGCCGCACAAACTCATCACCCTTCGACGCCGGCAATCGATCCGCCCTGAAACACTCCACCTCATGCACAGGCATGGTAGTCGATTTGCCCTTGCCTGGCCCTTCGTGGCGATCACCCGGTTTGGGGGACGAGGGCGACGCGTTTCCCTGGCCGGCTTCGACCCGCCGCGGCTCGGTGGCCTTCAGGTCAGGGTGGCGCTTGAGCGTGTCTTCATGCTTGAGCATCCACTGCGCGATCCTGCTGCCCCGTGCGCTGCGCTGCATGTCCTGGGCAAGCACCATTGCCGAACCGCCACCTCGTGTCAGGTAGGCGACGATCGCGCCGAGCAGCAGAACCACCACGGCTTCGTGGGATCGTGCAATGTCCCATGCGCCTTGCTGGGCCGCCGTGGGGTCGTCGTAGAAGGTGTTCAGTGGGTCGTTGGGCAGTTCTCGAGGGCCGCGCCACGCCGTGGCGATGCCGCGCACATACCCTTCGATGATGGCCGGGAGCCCGTCCATGAAAAACTCGGCGACCGATGCCAGGCCAAGGATGCTGAGCAGCCAGCCACCCGCCTGGGCGCCGATCAGTGCGCCGCTCGCCGCGCCCGGCACGGCGCCGATGCCAGCCGCGAAAAACCCTATGCCCCCACCGATCACGGCGCCAGTCACGGTACTGCCGACGACGATCATGGCCATCTCGGTCACGACCCCGATCAGGTCGTCGATGATGTCGTGGATATCGAGATCGGCGAAGCGCTTGAGCAACTGGTGGGCGGCTTCACGTTCGGCCAGGTCGCAGGCATGACGGACGCTCCTGATTCTGCGCCGGAGCAGATGAAGACTCGCACGGTGGGGTGAGCCGTGCGCGCTGAACGTGGGTGAGTACGGATCGGGATTGGCCGGGGCATGAACGTCGAACAGGTGTTCGATCTTGGCCTCCAGCGTCAGCCAGTCGAGAATCCATATCCCTGGGATCATGCGTCGCTCCTGCGCAATGTCAGTCGTTCAGGTAATAAGCAGCCAAGCCGCTCTCTCTCTCGAGAGCGATCGATATTCGATAAATCGATGTCAGGTTTATTCGCGTGCAGGCGCGCACGTTCCGAACTTGGAATAAAGTTATTGTTAACGGAAAAGTAATCGCCTGTACGGCAATTAAACGAGGACGCCGCATTCAGCCGAAAGACTTAAGTGGCGGTCATGTAAAAGCGGCGACAGTCAAAGCGTAAATAAGGCTCTATACGCGTGGCAATCGTTTAAATGTAAAAGTCCGATATTTGGGAAAGGGACTACAAGATCGTAGGAAAAGTAGAAAAATTCCTACAACAAAATTCCATAAGTTAAACGCATTGTTGTTCGGGGACCTCAGCGCTTCCTGTCTCCACACGAAGCGCACACCCGCAGCGGCGCCTCTTTACACCTGCGCCTTCGCCCGAATGTCACGCTCGTGCGTCTCGAGCCACTGCACCACCCGATCCGCGTTCATGGGGCGTGCGAACAGGAAGCCTTGCCCTTCGTCGCACCCCCATTCGGCCAGCAGCACGCGTTCGATATCGGTCTCGATGCCTTCGGCCACCACCTTGTACCCGGTCTTGCGTGCCAGGTTGATGATCGTCTTGACCAGGCGCTGGTCCTTTTCCTCGGTGGCGAGGTTGTGCACCAGGGTGCGGTCGACCTTGATGACTTCGGCAGGCAGGTCGCGCAGGTAGATCCAGTTGCTGTAACCCGAACCGAAGTCGTCGATGGCGATGCGCACGCCGGCCTGGCGCAGGCGTTGCAGCTGCGAGCACACCACCTCGGGCGAACGCATCAGCGAGCTTTCGGTGAGTTCGATCGAGAACGAGCCGCGGGGCAGGGCCTGCTCGTCCAGAAGGCCGATGATCAGGTCGGCCAGGCGGGTGTTCTCCAGGTCCGGCGCCGCCAGGTTGATGGCGATCGGCATGCTCAGGCCTTGCCGGTGCCAGGCGCCGGCCTGTTCGATGGCGGCCCGGGCCACGAGGCAACTGAGGTTTTCGATGAGTGCGGTCTTTTCCGCCAGGGGGATGAACTCGGCGGGAGAAATCACGCCCAGCACCGGGTGCGTCCAGCGCAGCAAGGCTTCGACGCCGGTGCAGTGGCCATCGCGCAGCGACACCTTGGGCTGGTAGTCGAGGCGGAACTGATCACCCGAATGGACGGCCACCGACAAGGCGCTCACCAGGTTCAGGGCCCGCTGTTGCGCAGCGTCGATCTCGGACTGGTAGAGCGTCCAGCCCAGGCGCTTGGCGCGTGCGTTGTCGGAGGCGCCGACCACCAGGCGCACGTGGTCCTGGTCGAAGGGCGTGTCTTGGCCGATGGGCAGGACACCGATGCCGATGTTCATGTGCAAGGGAATGCCGTCGTTCACCAGCGGCTGGCTGAAGCGGTCGAGGATCAACTGGTAGAGCGCCGGTCCGTCGCAGGGTTCTTCCAGCAACAGGCCGAAGCGGGTAGGGCTGACCTTGTACAACGCGTGCCGCAGGGGCAGCAAGGTCAGGAAGCGGTCGCGGATGGCCAGCATCATGTTGCTGGCGAAGGTGTAGCCGAACGCCTTGACCACATCGTTCAGGGCCCTGGGCGAAATCACATCGATGGCCACCAGCTGCGTGGCCCGCTGCGCACGCATCGACAGCAAAATGTCCTGTTCGAGCTTGGAGCGGTTGTACAACCCGGTAGGCGGGTCGATGTACGAGGCCGCGCGCAGGTTGCTCAAGCGGATCATCACCAGCTCGGCCATGTGCTGCAGAAAGGCCGCCTGCTTTTCGTTCATGGCCCCGCGTGGCTGCGTGTCGGCCACGCACAGGCTGCCCAGCCCCAGCCCTTCGCTCGACAGGATCGGGAAGCCGGCGTAATAGCGCAGTCCTGGGTCGTCGACCATCAAGGGATTGGTGGCGAAGCGCACGTCCTGCCAGGTGTCGAGCACTTCGAGCAGGCGCGGTTCGAGAATGGTGTAGGCACAGATCGCTTCGTCACGGGGCGCCGATTCCACCGCCAGACCGATCTGGGCGCGAAAGATCTGGCGCTCGCTCTCGACGATGGAAATGAAGGCGATCGGCACCTCGAGCACGGAAGCGGTCATCGCCACGAGCTTGGCCAGGACCGGGTCTTCCTTGCTGCGCGCTTCGGCCTCCAGGTCCCTGAGCATGTTCAGCCGTGCGTCTTCATGCTCCGGCATCGGGCAATACGTCACTTCCATGGTTCATCCAGATGGCAATGCTTCTTCGCTACGGGTATCGGCGCGCCAGGGCCGATATGAAGGGCGCACTGACGGGCGGTCGTGCGCGGATCGAACTCGCTGGGCCGGCGGTGTCTCGAATCAGCATAGGCGTTACCACTCAAGAGGAGAACTGTCATGCCCTCTCCAGACGACCAGGGTTTGCCCCCGGTAGACCCGTTGCCCCATTCGAACAACCCGCTGAGCCCAGGCCGTGTCGACGTTCATCCCTCACGCGATGCCGGCGTGGAGCAGTTGCCCGACGATGACGATCACCGCCCCATCGACGGTGGCGACACACCGCTCGACCCGCAGCCGACGGATGAAGAAACCGACAACGCCGAGTTCGATGGTCAGCCCGATCCGCGCTGACCTGCGTATTGCGTGTGCTCTTTGGCCCGCTGATGCGGGCTTTTTTACGGCTGGCGCCAGGCCGAAGCGATCCACCTCCCGGTAATCGTCCGGTTTGAACCTGACGCCTATTGCGCCACTCAACCCTTGGCGACACCGTGAACCGAACCCTGGCCCTGATGAGGTTTCCATGAACGCTATCGAACTGCTGGTCAATGATCACAAGACCGTGAAGAAGCTGCTGGAGGACCTGACTTCGACCACCGAGCGCGCCGTGAAGAAACGCGCCGAGTTGTTGGGCAAGCTGGACTACGAACTGCGGCTGCACACGCAACTGGAAGAAGAAGTTCTCTATCCCGCATTCAAGAAGGCAGGCAAGAAAGAAGAAGCGACGATGTACTACGAGGCCAAGGAAGAGCACCGTACCGTCGACGCGCTGGTGCTGCCGGACCTGATGAAGACCGACACCGGCACCGTGGAGTTTTCCGGGCGCGCCAAGGTGATGAAGGAGCTGCTCGAGCACCACATCGAAGAAGAGGAAAGCGAGATGTTCCCCAAGGCACGGGAGCTGTTCTCCGACGCCGAGCTGGAGACGCTGGGACAGCAGATGGAGCAGTACAAGAAAGACTTCAAAGGCACCCAGCACGCCGCATGACTGGGCGATGCGCACGACAGCCCCTGGGCGTCGTGCGCATTGGCTCTGATGTGTGAAGCGCGCCGGCGTCGGGTCTCGACAGGCTCACCTTCTTCGCGCCTCTCAGCTTGCCTTGGCAAGACCGTACGCGCCGCCCTCGGCCGTTGCCGTCGATTCAGGGTCATTGACGGCCTTGGCCAGCAACGCCACCTCCTGGCATTTCTGCACCGCGAACGCCAGCCAGCGCTTGGGCTCGTCGTTCGAACCTTGCAGCAGCGAGCACGACGGTGCCACCCACAGGCGATCGCCCAGCCGTTCGGCGGCATGACGCAGGACACCCATCGCCTTGTCCACGTCGCAGCCCTCGAGGTTGCGGCCATCGACCAGACCCAGCGACAGCGTCTTGTAGGTGGGCAGGCGGTCCAGAAGGGTAGGGTACTGCTCCGGTGCGCACACCAGGTCGATGTGCAGGCCATCGACCGGCAGGTTGGCGGCCAGTCCCAGGTTGTCCTGCAGACCGCCAAAGTAAGTGGTGATCAGCTTCTTCAACGGCGCACGCTGAAGCAGGTTGTAGACGCGTTCGTAAGCATTCTTCCAGTCCTGGGGCAGGTCCAGGGCCAGGATCGGTTCGTCGATCTGCACCCACTCCACGCCCTGATCGGCCAGGCGATGGAAGATCTGGTCGTACAGCGGCAGCAGGCGCTCGACCAGGTCCAGCCTGTCGAAGGCCTCGTCCTGGGCCTTGCCCAGCCAGAGGTAGGTCAACGGGCCCAGGATCACCGGCTTGACCCTGTAGCCCAAGGCCTGGGCTTCATCGACCTCCTCGAACAGTTGCGTCCAGCTCAGCTGGAAGGCCTGGTCGGCACTGAAGACCGGGACTTGATAAACATGGTCGGTGTCGAACCACGAGGCCGTTTCCCCAACCGGAGCCCCTTTGCCATCCACAGGATCGACCGACCCGCCGTGGGCCATGGCGAACAGCGTGTGCAGCGTCGCTGCGCCATCACCCTGGGGGCGAACGTATTCGGGGATCACGCCGAAGGTCAGCGAATGGGTCAGGACCTGGTCGTGCCAGGCGAAGTCGCCCACGGGCAACAGATCGATACCGGCCTCGCTCTGCGCCTGCCAGTGTGCAGCGCGCACTGCCCGGCCCATGGCCCGCAGGCCGGCTTCGTCGAGATTGCCTTGGCGAAAGGCCTCCTGGGCGCATTTGAGTTCACAGTCGCGCCCGATGCGCGGGGATCCCAGGGTGTGTGCAACGGCCATGTGTCGAATCTCCAGTCAGATGTGCACAGTCTGCCGAGCCTTCGCGCCTGAGAAAATCTAATTAAATTCGCTTTGATCCTGAGCATTTCTAATGCAGGGCGCGTGCTGCCTTCCGGGTACCGTTCGGGCACTGGACCCACGTCGGCCTTGAAACCCGCCGATCTCCCCTTAATATGTGTCGGCTACGGAGCAGGGGTAGTCTCACCCTCTGATCACGCGAATGCGCCCACCGAAGGGCCGTTCACAGACTAAACACCCGAAGAGGTACAGACGTTGGCCATCATCCACCCCAAAGTCCGCGGTTTCATCTGCACCACGACCCACCCGAAAGGCTGCGAACTCAACGTTCGTGACCAGATCGAGGCAACCCGCGCACTGGGCGTTCGTGAAGACGGGCCGAAGAAGGTCCTGGTGATCGGCGCCTCCAGCGGCTACGGCCTGGCCGCCCGCATCACCGCGGCATTCGGCTTCAAGGCCGACACCCTGGGCGTGTTCTTCGAAAAGCCAGGCACCGAGACCAAGCCCGGCACCGCCGGTTGGTACAACGCCGCAGCCTTCGACAAGTTCGCCAAGGAAGAAGGCCTGTACAGCAAGTCGATCAATGGCGATGCCTTCTCCGACGAAGCACGGGCCAAGGTCATCGAGCTGATCAAGAACGACATGGGCGGCAAGGTCGACCTGGTGGTCTACTCCCTGGCCTCGCCCGTGCGCAAGCTGCCGAAGACTGGTGAGCTGGTGCGCTCGGCCCTCAAGCCGATCGGCGAGCCGTACACGTCGACCGCCATCGACACCAACAAGGACACCATCATCGAGGCGGCGATCGAGCCGGCCTCCGAACAGGAAATCCAGGACACCGTCACCGTCATGGGTGGCCAGGACTGGCAGCTGTGGATCGAGGCCCTGGCCGACGCCGGTGTCCTGGCCGAACAGGCCCGCACCGTGGCGTTCAGCTACATCGGCACCGAGATCACTTGGCCGATCTACTGGGACGGCGCCCTGGGCAAGGCCAAGCAGGACCTGGACGACACTGCGCTGCGCCTGGATGCCAAGCTGTCCGAGGCCATCGGCGGCGGCGCCAACGTGGCCGTGCTCAAGTCGGTGGTGACCCAGGCCAGCTCGGCCATCCCGGTCATGCCGCTGTACCTGTCCATGGTCTTCAAGGTGATGAAAGAGCAGGGCATCCACGAAGGCACCGGTGACCAGCTCAACCGCATGTTCCGTGACCGTCTGTACCGCACCGATGGCCAGCCAGGGGAAGTCGACGAGAAAGGCCGCCTGCGCCTGGACGACTGGGAGCTGCGCGACGACGTGCAGAACGCCTGCAAGGCCCTGTGGCCGCAGGTGACCACCGAGAACCTGTTCGAGCTGACCGACTACGCCGGCTACAAGCGTGAATTCCTGAACCTGTTCGGCTTCGAGCGCACCGATGTCGACTACGACCAGGACGTGGCGACCGACGTGCAGTTCGACTGCGTTCAGCTGTAAGCTTCACTCCGAACCCGCACGGCTTTCGAAGCGTGCGGGTTTTCTTTCGGTCTGAAACTAGTTGATACAAATTATTTCACGCCGCGCGCGAGCAATCCGCCCACTTCTGGCCTATACCGCTTCCTGGGGAAGTCGATTCAACCAGCTAGGGGAATACACATGGGAGCGAGTGCGCTACTGCAAAAGCTCAGGCAGAAAGGCCTGAAGCGTTCACTGAAGACGGCCTTCGAACGGTACGTGTTCTTTCACTGGGAACTGATCTGGACCGAGCGTGACCTGAGCATGCCGATCGAGCGGTTCAAGCTGCGTGAGCACCCACCGCTCACCCGCCTCGACATCACCCCCGACAACGTGCACCGCTTTCAGAAGCATTTCGGTGATCGTGTGGGCGTCATGCGCGAGTTCGCCGAACAAGGCCATGTCGGGCACATGTGGATAGACGAGGCCGGTGACGTCGTCGGTGTGATGTGGTCGACCACCCAGGATTACTACGACAAGCACTACTACGGCTGTACGTTCAAGGTAGCGCCAGGCCAGTACTTCGCGCACAGCGGGGAACTGATCCGCCGCTACTACGGCACGCGCTTGTCGCAGACCGCGCAGTTGACCATGTGGGAATGCATGCGCGAGAAGGGCTGCACGACGACGATCGACGTGGTCGAAAGCCACAACGTGCCGGCCATGCGTCTGCACATGCGCATGGGCTATGTCGAAATGGGGCGGATCACTCACGTGTACGGGCTGTTCGGGCGCTGGCGCCTGTTCCGCGAAACGACCTACGAGGGTTCGCGTCTGGAGCAGCTGTGCCGGCCTTTGCTGCGCGGCGTGGCAGCGGCGTGAAAGCCGATGGGCCTGGGTGTGCCCCAGGCCAAGGCTCACGCAACCGTTGTCAGTCCAGGCGTTCCAGGGGCGGCGTGACGAAGGTGACACCGGCCAGGCCATGGGCGATCAGCGCCCGGATGTTGGCATGGTCGCTACCGTCCGGCGTGGCCTGCACGCTGCGATAGTGTTCGCCGAACGCCAGCAAGGCTTCCTGGTCGCTCAGGCCCTCGAGCACGGCCAGGCCCAGGGTCTTGCAGGAGCCTTCGTTCTGCCCGGCAGCGTTGTGCACGCCCCCGTTGTCGAACGCTTGCGGCGTGTAGCGGTAGTGCTCGGCGATGAACGCCAGCGTGTCGGCGAAGGCATGCTCGCCGGTGGTCAGGCGGGCGCGCAGGGTAGCCAGGTCAGTCACGGGGTTTTCCTTTTTCGAAGGCCGCCTGTTGGGCAGGGCTGGCGTCGGTCTGATAACGGTCTTTCCACTCGGCATAGGGCATGCCGTACACCGCTTCGCGGGCATCGTCCAGGCTCAGGTCGAGCTGCTGCTCGTCGGCGGCGGCCTTGTACCACTTCGACAGGCAATTGCGGCAGAAGCCCGACAGGTTCATCAGGTCGATGTTCTGCACGTCGGTGCGATGACGCAGGTGTTCGACCAGGCGACGGAACGCGGCGGCCTCGAGTTCGAGCTGTTGTTGGGGTGTCATGGGCGACCTCCTAGGCGATTCGATTCTTCAGATGGCGGCCACCGTTGATGACCACCTGGCTTCCGGTGCTGTAGCGACTTTCGAGCAAAAACATCACGGCGTCGACCAAGGGGCCCGCGCCCGGCTCGAATTCCAGCAGGGCTTTCTTCAGGGCCTGTTCACGGTAGGCCTGGTCGCCATCTTCCTTGAAGATCAGCAACCCCGGCAGGATACCGTTGACCCGAACGCCGGGCGCGTACTTCTCGGCGAACGACAGCACCATGTTCTGCAGGGCGGCCTTGGTCGCGGCATAGCCGATGTGGCTCTTGCTGCCCCGCGACGAGGTCTCGTCGCAGACATGGATGATGTCGGCCTTCTCGACCTTCGCCAGCTGGTCGCCCAGCGCCAGGTTGAGGTGATAGGGCGCCTCGACGTGCAGCTGGAACATGGTCTGCAGGTTGTCCAGGCCGTCGTCCAGCCAGAGCGACGCGTTGTGCACGATCGCGCGCAGGCCGGGGTAGTCGTTGCGCAGATGGTCGATCAGCGCCTGGCGCTCGGCCGCCACGCACAGGTCGGCCTGGAACGGGATGATGTTCGGGTGCGCGGCGTCGGTGCCGATGCTGCGGCTGGTGCTGACCACGGTATGGCCGGCCTTGGCCAGCGCGAGTGCCAGGGCCAGCCCGACCCGCTGACTGGCGCCGGTGACGAGAATGGGGCTGTTCATGTGCTGGGTGGTCAACGCTGTCTGCTCAGTGGGAAGGTCGTCGAGCATAACCGAAGTGCAGGGCCTCGCGCAGGCGTGCCGGCCTCACTCCAGCAACGGGTCATGCACGTCCGGGTGCACGCGTCGGTGCGCCTGGAGGATGTAGTCACGCAGGCGCTCGATCTCGTCTTCAGCGCTTTCGCTCAGGTCGTAGGCCGCCAGGCGGCTGTCGATCTGCCGACGCTTGAGGCCGCGCAGACGAATCGGTAGCTCGCCCGGCGGTGCGAAGCGCATGTTGAAGCGCGTGGGCGTCCTGGCGGTGCCCTGGGCTTCCAGCAGCACCCCTTTGAACGAGATGTCGCGCACCCACAGTCGGCTGGCACGGTCACGGTCGTCGAGCAGGGCGACAGGTGTCTCCAGCGTCAGGCGCCACGGCCGCAACATGGGCCCGTCTTCGTAGATGTCGGGCATGCCCAGTTGCAGGTGCAGCGTGTGGAATTCATCCTCCACCAGGTGCAGGGGAAAGCTGATCTGCTGGTTGTTGATGTGCGCCTGCAAGGTGACCTGTTCATGGCCGACCAGGCGCGTGAGCAGGTCCTGGACCCGACGATCGCCATCCACGCGCAAGCCAGGCCCCGCATCGGTCGAACCGGGCTGGGGAAGGCGCTGCATGTCCAGGATGAAGTCCAGCTCATCCTGGGTGAGAAGGTTGTCTGACATGGTCGAACCCGAAGACACTCATCAAGTGCGGCGATCGCACGGACGAGTCGTGCAGTCGCGGTAGCGTTGAAACCCTGCCCAGTCCTCGTCGGCCGGGCGCCGGCTGCCGCGACGCGAACGATCGCTCGGCGCATCCTGGGGCAGCATGGCGGACATCATAGCCCATGACATGTGAAGACCGTGTTCATGCATTGGCCTTTTGCTATCGACGAATACGCGTATCCTACGGTTTCACTCTGTTCGGAATCTTCACCTGATGAAAGTCGCCATCATTTCAGGAACGGTCTACGGCACCGCCGAGGACGTCGCTCGCCATGCCGCCACACGGCTGAACACGGCAGGCTTCGAGACCTGGCATTCGCCGCGCGGCACGCTCGCCGACATCCAGGCATTCGCCCCCGACGCGTTGCTGGCGGTCACCTCGACCACCGGCATGGGCGAGTTGCCTGACGACCTGATGCCTCTGTACGACAGCCTGCGCGACACCTTGCCAAGTCAATGGCGAGGCCTGCCGGGCGGCGTCATCGCGCTGGGCGATTCGAGCTATGGCGATACCTATTGTGGCGGCGGCGAGCAGCTGCGCGAGCTGTATGCCGAGCTTGGCGTGCAGGAGGTCGTGCCCATGCTGCGTCTGGATGCCAGCGAGACGGTCGACCAGGAGACCGACGCCGAGCCTTGGCTGGATGACTTCGTCCAGGCGCTGAAAGGCTGACCGGGATTTCGATCTGCCATAAAAAAAGCCGCTGTCCACAGGCAGCGGCCAATCGAGACGACAGATCAAGGAGCTTCAAAATCCGCGTCGAGGTACCCATCGGCGAGGGTAAAGAGGGGGAATAGTCACCCCTGCCGATCAGTCGGGCCAGCATAAGCGCTTGAGCGCAAAGGAAATACCGCTGCTTTTGACATTCACTGTTGCACGGCAGGCAACAGTCCGCTTCGCTGCGAGCGCGTTCTCGCTCACGCCTCTACACCGTCCTCGGCCTGGTAGCCCATCCGCCAGCTGGTCGCCTGTGCAGCCGCCAGCAAGCGCCGGGCAGCCGGGCCGCGCTCGTCGGCATCGAAAGTCGAGGCCGGGCCGACCACGGTCATGACCGCGGCGATCTGCCCCCGCGCATCGAGAATGGGCGCCGACAGCGCATCGACCCCTGGCAGCAACGAGCCATGCACATGGTGCAGGCCGCGCTCACGAATCGTCTGCAATGTGCGCAAGGGTTGCGTGCCGTCCTCGAACGCCCTCAAGGCCTCCTCGAGCAGGCTGGCGGTCTGGTGCTCGGGCAGATAGGCCGCGAACACCAGGCCGGTCGAAGACGACAGCAGCGGCAGCACCGAGCCGATCTGGGTCACCAGCGTCACCGCACGCGCGGCCGGCTCGATGCTGACCACCGTTGCGCCCTGGTTGCCCCAGACGGCGAGAAAGCAGGTCTCGTTGAGGTCATCGCGCAACTGCACCAGCGGCAGCGCCGCCACTTTCAGCACATTGATACTGCCCAAGGCTGCCAGGCCGACACGCAAGGCTTCACGGCCGAGCGCGTAGTGGTTGGTGGCGACCTCCTGCTCGGCGAAACCGCTGGCGATGAGCGCCTGAAGGTACCGATGGACCTTGCTCGCCGGCATGCCGACGTGTTCGGCCAGGCGCGACAGCGAGGTCGAGGGCGCCAGCTGGGCCAGGGCCTTGAGGATGTCGGTGCCGATTTCGGCAGAACGTACCTTTTGCTTGCCCGTGTCGGGAACGGAATTGACGTTGGCCATGGGCAGGGCGTCCAGTGAGTCAGGGGCCGCCTTTATAGCTTGACGACCAGCGCCGAGCAAATTACGTTTATCGTAATCTGTTTACGATAAAAACAACGCGCGCGTACGATGCTTCGACGTGTCAGTGCGAGCACCCACCCGCAGCTGGGCTTTCCGGCGCACGGAGGTACAGATGACAGCCAGCGCGTCTTCGGACATTCGCTACCAGAGCGGCTGGGGCAACGAGTTCTCCAGCGAGGCGCTTCCCGGTGCCTTGCCCGTCGGGCAGAACTCGCCCCAGCGAGCGCCCTACGGGCTCTACGCCGAGCAACTTTCGGGTACCGCCTTCACCCTGCCGCGCACCGAACAGCGGCGCAGCTGGCTGTACCGCATCCGCCCCTCCGCCTTGCACTCGCGTTTCGAGCGCCTGGCCCACCAGCCCCTGGCCGACGCCGTGGGGCAGGGCACGCCGAATCGCTTGCGCTGGGGGCCCCATCCGCTGCCCGACGTACCGACCGATTTCCTCGACGGATGGCTGCCGATGGCGGCCACGGCGGCGGCCGACCAGGCTGCAGGCGTCAGCGTGTCGCTGTACTGTGCCAACCGCTCCATGGAGCGGGTGTGCTACAACGCCGACGGCGAGTTGCTGCTGGTGCCGGAGCTGGGGCGCCTGCGGGTGGTGACCGAACTGGGCGTGCTGCAGGTCGAGCCCTTGCAGATCCTGGTCCTGCCCAGGGGGCTGAAGTTTCGGGTCGAGCTGCTCGACGCCCAGGCGCGCGGCTACATCGCCGAGAACCACGGGGTGCCCTTGCGGCTGCCGGACCTGGGGCCGATCGGCAGCAATGGCCTGGCCAATCCGCGCGACTTCCTGGCGCCCGTGGCCGCCTACGAAGACCTCGAGCGGCCCACGCAATTGGTGCAGAAATACCTGGGCACGTTCTGGGCCTGCGAGCTGGGGCACTCGCCCCTGGATGTGGTGGCCTGGCACGGCAACAACGTGCCGTACACCTATGACCTGCGCCGCTTCAATACCCTGGGCACGGTCAGCTTCGACCATCCCGATCCGTCGATCTTCACCGTGCTGACCTCGCCGAGCAGCGTGCCCGGCATGGCCAACCTGGATTTCGTGATCTTCCCGCCCCGCTGGATGGTGGCGCAGAACACCTTCCGGCCGCCCTGGTTCCACCGCAACCTGATGAACGAATTCATGGGCCTGATCCAGGGCGCCTACGATGCCAAGGCCGAGGGCTTCCTGCCCGGCGGTGCCTCGCTGCACCCTTGCATGAGCGCCCACGGGCCGGATGCCGAAACCTGCGCCCGGGCGATCGCCGCCGAGCTGCAGCCGCAGTACCTGGAGCACACCATGGCCTTCATGTTCGAGACCTCCCAGGTCTTGCGTCCCAGCCGCCAGTCCCTGGACAGCCCACAGTTGCAACCCGACTACGACCAGTGCTGGGCGACCCTGCCCCGCACCTTCACCCCGGACCGGAGATGATCGATGAGCCAGACCGCCGTTGCCCGCAGCTGGGTCGAACATGCCAACGGCCATGCCGACTTCCCTTTGCAGAACCTGCCGCTGGGCATCTTCAGCCGACCGGGCGAGGCGCCGCGCTGCGGCGTGGCCATCGGTGACGCGATTCTCGACCTGGAGGCCGTCTCGGCAGCAGGCCTGCTCGAGGGCGCGGCCCGGACGGCCGTAGCGGCAACGCGGGACGGTACCCTGAATGGGCTGTTCGCCCTGGGTGCGGCGCCACGGGTGGCGCTGCGCGAGCGCTTGCAGGTGCTATTGGGCGAGCACAGCGAGCACCGCCGCGAGCTGGAGGGTGCCCTGTATCCCATGGGCGATTGCCAGCTGCACCTGCCGGCGCGTGTCGGTGACTACACCGATTTCTATGTGGGCCTGCAGCATGCCACCAACGTCGGCAAGCTGTTCCGCCCGGACAACCCCTTGCTGCCCAACTACAAGCATGTGCCCATCGCCTACCACGGACGCGCCTCGACCCTGCGGCCCTCGGGGACGGCGGTGCAGCGTCCTTGCGGGCAGACGCTGCCGGCCGGTCAGGCCACGCCAGTGTTCGGCCCGAGCGCCAAGCTGGACTACGAACTCGAACTGGGTATCTGGATCGGGCCAGGCAATGCCCTGGGTGAGGCGATCCCGATCGCCGAGGCCGGTCAGCGTCTAGCTGGCCTGTGCCTGCTCAACGACTGGTCGGCGCGGGACATCCAGGCCTGGGAATACCAGCCGCTGGGACCGTTCCTGTCCAAGAGCTTCATGACCAGTGTGTCGCCCTGGGTCGTCACCGCCGAAGCACTGGCACCGTTCCGTCGCGCGCAGCCCGTGCGCCCCGCTGACGATCCGCAACCACTGCCGTACCTGTTCGACACCCAGGACCAGGCTCAGGGCGCGTTCGACATCGAGCTGGAGGTGCTGTTGCTGACCGAGCGCATGCGCGCTTCGGGACTGCCGGCCCATCGCTTGGCAAGCAGCCAGGCGTCGAGCATGTACTGGACCGTGGCGCAGATGATCGCCCACCACAGCGTCAATGGGTGCCAGTTGCAACCTGGGGACCTGTTCGGCACTGGCACGTTGTCCGGCACGGCGCCTGACGCATTCGGCAGCCTGCTGGAAACGACCGAGGGCGGCAAGCAGGCGGTCGAATTGAAGAACGGCGAACGGCGACAGTTTCTCGAGGACGGCGACGAGATCATCCTGCGTGCGCGCTGCGTACGTGAGGGACAGGTCAGCATCGGCTTCGGCGAGTGCCGTGGCAGGGTCATGCCAGCACGTTGAGGGCTTGGGTATGGAGCTGTTCACCTACTACCGCTCGACCGCGTCGTACCGGGTGCGCATCGCCCTGGCGCTCAAGGGGCTGCAGGCCCAGGCGTTGCCGGTGAACCTGCTGATGGGCGAGCAGCAGGACGCTGGCTATCTGGAGATCAACCCGCAAGGCCGTGTGCCGGCACTGCGCCTGGAGACAGGCCAGGTCCTGACGCAATCCATGGCCATCCTCGACTACCTGGAAGAACGCTGGCCTACGCCGCCGCTTCTGCCCGCCGACCTGCTGGCGCGCGCCCAGGCGCGCAGCATCGCCGGGGTGATCGGGTGTGACGTCCATCCCTTGCACAATGTGGCTGTCCTGCGATGGTTGCGAGCGCATGGGGTGGAGGAGACCGACGTGCAGGCCTGGATCACGCATTGGATCGGTCGTGGACTGGTGGCCGTGGAACAGATGCTGGGCGAGGAGGGGTACTGTCTTGGCCCCACACCCGGGTGGGCGGATGTGTTCGTGGTGCCGCAGGTCTATGCGGCCCAGCGCTTCGGCGTGGGGCTGGAGGCCTGTCCGCGTATCCAGCGGGTCGTCGCGCTGGCGGAACGGCATCCGGCCTTCATCGCCGCCCATCCGCAGGCACAAGCGGACACGCCGGGCTGACCTGACAGACCCATATATCCTTCCGTGGGGCTTGCCCGCGATGCAGGCGGCGACGGTCTGGACGCTCTCGCGGGCAAGCCCGCTCCCACAAGCTGCTTGCGCAGCCATGCCTACACCGATGGCGGCAGAGATCTGGGTGGGAGTCCGCCCGCCGCCTTGGCGCCGCACTGTCGCGCAGAGAACAGGGCGATAGCTGGCAGGATCCGGAGCTTTATTGCTGATCGATTTAGGGCCGCTTTGCGGCCCATCGCGGCACAGGGGCCGCTCACACCCGTAGCCCCATCGCGGGGTAGCAGGCTATCGCGGCCACCTGTGGGGCCCCAGCCGGGGCGCCGGACCGGCCGCGATTGGGCCCTGTCAGGCGCCGCCTGCATCGCGGGCAAGCCCGCACAAGGTCCTGCGATAGCCTGCAACGTCGTAATACGGCTACGGGTGTGGGGGCGGTCCCTGCCGAGGCGCCAGACCGGCCACGATTGGGCGCAGAAGACCCAAGAAGCCCGCCTGCAAGCATACCCATCAGTGGCACCGCTCAGACCATCATCACGACCCAGCCTCAATGAAGCGAATGCCCCGTCACCGGCAATCGTCCCAGTCGCTCGCTCAACCGCAACCGCTGCACCGGGTCATCGCTCAGCAACAAGGCGCGCTCCAGGTCGAACCGCTCTGCCTCGGGGCACTCCAGCCGCTGGTAGAGGATGGCCCGCGCCACATAGTCCGCCGCCGTCGGCGCTCCCAGCTGCATGACTCGCTCGGCATCCACCAGCGCGGCCAAGGGCTGATCATTGTCGGCATGCAGCTGGCGCAGGTTGCGCGACAGGCGCTGCAGCATCTGCCGAGGCGTGGCGGCCTGCAGGTGGTCGGCGCTGAGGGTCACCTGCGCGCCGTACTGGCGGGCCAGCAGGTCGCGGCAGTCGGCCGGGTACAGACGCCGGCCGCCGCAGGGGTCGAGCAGGTAGTCGGCACCAGGCACCCGCAGCAGGAAATGCCCCGGAAAATTCACACCTTCGAGCGCGATATCCAGACGCCGCGCCAGTTCCAGTGCGAGGATCGCCAACGGCAGTGGTTGGCCTCGGCGCCTGAGCAGCACCTGGTCCAGCAGGGCAGCATGGGGCCGCAGGGGGAACTGCTCGTCCTGTTGAAAGCCGAGCGCATTGAGCTGGCGCAGCAGCAGTTGGGCGAGTTCGGCCGCCGGTAACGCAGGCAGGTGAACCTGCACCTCGTGCTGAACGTGTTGAACGTGCCGCAGCCAGGCCTCGGGGACGACCTCTCGGTCATGCTCGGCAGCGACCCACAGGGCAGCCTCGACCAGGTTCGGTGGATCGTGTTGCAGGCAGGCCAGGCAAGCGTGACGTGGATTCATGAGGCATCTCCCGACGTCTTAACTATTAGCTGCCGGGCCCCGGTTCGTCCAGTGGACAGGCGCGGGCACGCTTGATCTCACGCGTGCGCCTCGACTCGATCAGTCGGCCGGGCTGTCGAGCAACTCGCCGAGTGCATCTGGCTGGCTCTTGAATGCCCGGGCGAACACGTCCCGGTGCTTGGCCATGTAGATGCCGGCCTCTTCGACCTGCTTCTCGTTCAACGACGGTACGGCTTTTTGCAGCACATCGGCCAGGCGCTCGGCCAGTTCGAGCATCTTGTCATGACGATCTGCTTCGGCTTTATCCATGAACAAACGCTCCGGGTCGCGACTGCTGCGGTACACCACTTCGACGGCCATTCATCACCTCTATGCCTTTATCGCTGTCTGTAGATTGCTGTATCTATATACAGTATTCCGCATTCGTCTCTCCAGCGCAAGCCGGAAGGTGTCTTTCGTCCCCGCGTCGACGTGCCCTGCGACGCTCGGTCGTCTTCTCAGGCTAGTGCCTTGGCCTCATGCCTGCATGGCTACATCTGTCATGGACAGGACGTACCTTTCCATCCGTCACCTCGGGAGCCGGACATCGTGAACATCAAATGGGCTGAAAAGCTACGCAAGGGCCTGCATGGCTCCGCCGACTCGCTGGGCAATCTGTGCGTCGAGTCGTTCCACTACCTGGCCTTGTTCGGCATCGGCGGCGTGACCGCCTGGGCCGCGCTGATGACCTTTCTGGAGATGGTGGGCCAGGGCAGTGCCAGTGTCGATGACATCCTGCTGCTGTTCATCTACCTGGAGCTGGGCGCCATGGTAGGGATCTACTTCAAGACCAACCACATGCCGATCCGCTTCCTGCTCTACGTCGCGATCACTGCGCTGACGCGCCTGCTGATCGGTGACGTGTCGCACCACAAGGCACCGGATGTCGGGCTGCTGTACCTGTGCGGCGGCATCCTGCTGCTGGCGTTTTCCATCCTGGTGGTGCGCTATGCCTCGTATCGCTACCCCTCGGCGCGCGTGCTCGATGCACACGGCAAGGACCTGGACGACGGCAAGTGATCAACCGCCGGTGACAGGCGTGGCGCTCAGAGGGCGACGCCTGTCACGGGTGTGCACGAGGCGGGCGAGCGTGGCAGGCCTGTCAGCAGAGGCAGGGTGTCGTCCGCCTGCTCGGAGGCGAGGTCCAGGCGAATGCGGTCGATCATGCGCTGAAGGCGCTGAGGGTCGTTGCGTTGCTCAGGGGTGATCAAGCGCTTGGCGGCCACGCCATGCTCGGTGGACAAGGTCAGCATGATGCTGCCGTCGAGTCGTTCGATGCTCAGGTTGACCCGATAACGTGGGGCAAAGGCATCGCTGATGAGATTGAACGGGTTGTGCATGGTGCCGGTTCTGTGGCGAGGGACGTGCAAGGATTGACCGGCGACGACGGGCGTTGGTTCACGCCAGACTGGACGCAGGGCGCGAAGCCCCGGCGTCCGGTGCATCGGTCAGGCTTTCGAGGCCTTGGCCTCTTCCTGGGCTTGCAGGTCCTGCAGGCCTTCCAGCTCTTCGGCGTCTTCCGGGCCTTTCAGGTCCGGGTCTTCGATCAGTTCCGGCACCGCGCGCTTGTCACGCAGCTTGCCGTACAGGTGCTCCAGCGCATGCTCGAGCTTCTCGGCGGCGCCATCGATGGCCAGCTCGAGTGAAGGGGCGTTGTGGGTCACGGAGATCGGCTGGTGTCCTTTGGGTCGTGCTTCGAGCTGGCAACGCTTGTCGTCGGCTCCGGACTTGCCACCGTTTTCGTCACTCAGGTGCACCTCGATGCGGGTCAGGTCTTCCTCGTAGCGTTCGAGCGCGCTCTGCAGGGTGCTGGTCACCCAGTCGTTGAGACGGATGCCGCCTTCGATTTGATTGCTGCTGTTGACCTGGATCTGCATGGTTCAATCCTTATTCAGCTGGCTCGCAAGAGGCCCTTGCCCTGGCCGAAAAAGCCAAGGGATCTATTGCCTCTTGACTCCAAGGTCGGGGGAAAGTGCATAGAATTCAACCCCCTTCGCCAGATAAATGTCCTGTTGCAAAAGGTATTTACCGGCCGTCGAGGGTTGCGTGATGCGGTCAGAACTCGACGGACGTCTGCAGGTACAGCGTGCGCGGCTCCCCGACATACTTGCCCTTGTTGTTGTCATCGAACGAGCGGGTGTAGTACTCGCGGTTGAACAGGTTCTTCACCCCCAGGGCAACGTTCAGGTTCGACAACTCGGGGCCGAAGTCATAGGCCACGCGGGTACTGGCCAACATGTACCCCGGGATTCTTCCCGTGCTGCCGTCGGCGCTTTCGGCACGGGTGTTGGCATTGTCGGCGAACTGGCCGTCCTGGAAGCTGACATCGAGGTTGGCCTGCCAGGGCCCTTCGCTGTAGCCCACGCCCAGGTCGCCCTTGTGGCGTGAAGAGAAGGGCACGCGGTTGCCCTTGTTGGGCCCGTCCTCGCGAATGCGCGCATCGACGAAGGCGTAGCTGGCGTGCACGTCGAAGCCGGCCAGGCGCGGGTCGAGGCCATCCAGCGCATAGCGCACACGGGTTTCGATGCCCTGGTGGCGCGTCTCGCCACGGGCGATCACCGAGTCGTTGGTCTGGTTGCTTTCGTACTGGTTGTCGAAGTTGATCAGGAACAACCCCAGTTCGGCTTGCAGGTCGCCGCTGTCGTAGCGCGTGCCGATTTCCCAGGTGCGGGCCTTTTCCGGCTTCACTTCGCCACTGCTGACGCGGTTGGGCATCTGGCTGTACTGCACGCTGCCGAAGGAGCCTTCGGTGTTGGCGTACAGGTTCCAGCGCTCGCTCAGGTGATAGAGCACGTTCAACGCAGGCAGCGCGGTCGTGTAGTCGCCCTGGTAGCGCTTGCCACTGAGGGCATTGTTCTGCTCGGAATCGATCATTTCGTAGCGGATGCCTGGGGTCAGCGTCCAGCGACCGATGTCGATGCGATCGTCCAGGTACACGGCGTGGGCTTCGGTGTGCCCACGGGTGTCGCGATCGTTACGGCTGGCCGTGGTCGGCAGGTCGGCGCCCGGGGCCTCGCGAAAGCGCAGCTCATGGCCGGATTCGTTGACGTAGCGATAGCCGACGCCCAGCTCGTGCCAGCTGTCGCCGAGGGCGATGCCTTGCGAGAACCGCGTCTCCAGGCCGCGCACCCAGTACTCGCGCGGCGACAGGGACACGAAGTTGCCCTGGTCCAGGTAGCCACTGCGCAAGGTCTTGGTGAAGAAGCTGTTGACGCTGAACTGACGGTCATCCTGACGGTAATCGTAGCCTACGTTGAACAACGTCCGGCGGCCCCAGAACTTGTCCTTGGGGCGGGTCGACTGATAGGGATCGGCGTCGAAATCGGCTTTGCTCAGGCCACCCGGCATGTCTGCCTCGCCCTCGTAGTACTGCGCCATGGCATGCAGGCTGTTGGCCTCGTCCAGTTGCAGCGCGCTCTTGAGGATGAGGTCGTCGATCTGGGTGTCACTGTGTTCGCGCCAATCACCGCCACGGGTGCCGGAGTAGAGCAGCGCGCCGCCCAGCCCGTTGTCGTTGGTGCCACCGGCCAGCAGGTTGGCGGTGTTCTTGAAGCCATCATGACTCGACGAGGGACTGATGCGGTTGGTCATGGAGGCCTTGAGCGTGGGCGCCTCGGGGATCGCACGGGTGACGAAGTTGACGATGCCTCCGACGTTCTGCGGGCCATAGCGCACCGCGCCGCCGCCGCGGACCACGTCCACCGCGTCCATGTTGCCCAGGCTGATCGGGGCCAGCGACAACTGAGGCTGCCCGTACGGCGCGAAGGGCACCGGAATGCCGTCCATCAGCACCGTGGAGCGTGAAGCCAGTCGTGGGTTGAGGCCGCGGATGCCGAAGTTCAGCGCCAGGTCATGGCCACCGGTGCCATTGTTCTCGGGCGCGTTGACCCCTGGCATGCGGTCGAGTACGTCCCGGGCGGTCGCGGCGCCACTGCGCTGGAATTCCTCACGACGGATCACGTCACGGGCACCGGCGTGCTCGAACACCCGATCCTGGCGGGCGTCGCCCAGCCAGTCACCGACCACGGTCGAGGTGCCCAGCTCGAGCGGCGCGCCCGCCACGGGTGCCCTTGCAGGCTCCAAGGTATAGCCGCCGGCATTCGGCTGTGCCTGCAGGCCGCTGCCGCGCAACAGCGCCTCCAGACCGGCGGCGACCTCATAGGTGCCCTCCAGGCCAGGGCTGAGCAGGCCCTGGGTCAAGGCCGAGCCATAGGCGATCAACACGCCGCTCTGCCGGCCGAACTGGTTCAAGGCGTCTTCGAGCCCACCGGCAGCGATGTGATAGGTGCGGGTCTCGGCCGCCTGCACGGCGGGTACGGTGAGCACCAGACTGGTGGCGAACAGCAACGCTGGGAGGCAGGGCGTGCGTGGCAGAGGCATGAAGCGGGCATCCTTCGAAAGTGGGTCTTTGCCTTGTCTGTCACGCGAGGTCGACGAAATGGCTCACATGCGATGAAAAAAATCGGTAGCCGCGTGGTCGGGATCAGGCCGGCTCTACCTGAACCCAATAGCGCGTGAAGCGCCGTACCCGTACGGGCAGGGCCACGCTGAGCATGCGCAGGATGCGCTCGCTGTCGTCTAGCGGGTACGAGCCGGATACGCGCAGCCCCGCGATGCGCTCGCTGCACCCTAGCCGACCGGGACGGTAGCGCGACAGCTCGTCGAGAAAGTCCGCCAGACGCATGTGCGAGGCGACGAGCATGCCATCGACCCAGGCGCCGACATTGGGGTCCAGGGGTGCCACCGCCTGCCACCGCTCGTCCAGCAGCCGGGCCTGCTGCCCTGCCTGCAAACCCTGGCCGTGCAGGACCGCCACACCGTCGAGCACCGACACATGGCTGTAGCCGAGGAACCGGCGCACGTTGAACCGCCCGTGTTCGAGCTGCAGCCGCCCACCGGCCGTTTCCAGCGACAAGGGTCGCGACCCCGCGCGCACGTCGAGCTGCGCTTCGCCCTCCAGCAGCCTGACGTGACGCGCCTGTGCGGTGACCTGCACATCGGCGGCGCTGGCGGTGTTCAGTTGCAACAGGCTGCCATCGTCCAGGGTCAGGCGCCGACGCTGACCGAGCGGGCTGCGGTAGTCGGCCAGCAGGTGCGGCATCGACGGGTGCGTTTGCAGACCCAACCCGCACCCGGTCACCACACCTGCCAGCAGCAGGGCCTTGAGCGCGTGTCGTCGCGCGGGCGAGGGCGGCGCTTGCAAGGTGGCATGAAGGACCGGTGAGGCGACCGTGCGAAAGCGTCGGTTGACCTGCTGGATGTGTTCCCAGGCGCGGCGATGCTCCGGGTCGGCATCGAGCCAGTGAGCAAGAGCCGCCTGCTGGCGCGGGCCGAAGTCGTCATCCTGCGAGGCGAGCAGCCAGTGCACGGCCTGCTCGGCCACGCGCGGGGCGAAGGAACGGCTCACAGGGCGAAATAACAGCGCAAGGCTGCCTTGTGCAGATAGCGCTTGACCGTGGCCAGCGAGATCCCCAGCTGCACGGCGATTTCGGACTGACCCAATCCATCGACCTGCGACAGCAGGAACGCGCGCTTGACCAGGACCGGCAAGCCATCGAGCAACCGGTCGAGTTCGAGCAGCGTTTCGAAGATGATCGCCTTGTGTTCCTCACTGGGCACACAGGCCTCAGGGACCTGCGCCAAGGCCTGCAGGTAGGCCCGCTCGAGTTCCTGACGTCGGAAGTGGTTGCACATGACCCGTTTGGCGATGGTCACCAGAAAAGCGCGGGGCTCGATCAACTGGGGCGTTTCCCGCGCATGCAGCAGCTTGACGAAGGTGTCCTGCGCCAGGTCTGCGGCATTGTGCGGGCAGCCCAGGCGCTGCCGCAGCCAACCGGTCAGCCAGCGATGGTGGTCTCGGTAGAGGCCTTCGACCAAAGGGGTAGGGTGGGGAACCGCCATGCTGACTCCAGCACCAGGCAGGCGCGAGTGGGATCGAGAATTGTTCGCATTTTAGGGCGCATGAAGAGGAGCGGCAAGGGAAACGTGCGGTGCCGCTTTGCATATGAGAATCCAACTCATTATTATCGCAACCCTTGCCCTCCCTCTGGATACGTTCGATGAAAAGCAACGCCGCCGGGCTCACGCTCGGTTATCGACTGGCCGTCGCCTCGCGCTGCCTGGCCGCCTTGCTGGGGGGCTACCTGCTGGCGTCGATGGTCAGTGTGTGCCTGGCGTTGCTGATCCCGGGGCCGCAGGTCGATGCCGTGCTGATCGGCTCGATGCTGTCGTTCGTCTTCTACGTGCTGGCCTTTCTCTGGTGCTTCGCCTGCCGCAGCGCCTGGCGCGCCTGGGTCGGTGTGCTGACGCCGAGTCTGGTGCTGGGCGCGATCAATGGCCTGCTCTACGGGATGGCGCACCCATGAAAGAGGGCTTCCGCCAGGCGATGGCCTGGTTGCACACCTGGCTCGGCCTGATCTTCGGCTGGTTGCTGTTCGCGATCTTCCTGACCGGGACGCTCTCGTACTTCAAGGAAGAGATCAGCCACTGGAGCAAGCCGGAAATCCAGCGGCATGCGCTTGATCCGGCTGCCAGCCTGGCCGTGGCCCAGCGCTACCTCCAGGCCAACGCGGGCGACGCCAGCAGCTGGTTCATCCGCCTGCCCAGCGAGCGCGAGCCGGCCATCAGCGTCAACTGGCGCGACAAGAACGCGGTCGGCCGCCGGGGCTTTACCGGCAAGGAACTCGACGCGCGCAGCGGGGAGGTCGTCGAAGCCCGCGAGAGCCGAGGCGGGGAGTTCTTCTACCGCTTCCACTTCCAGCTGGAGATGCCGCACCCCTGGGGCCGCTGGCTGTCGACCTTCTGTGCCTTCATCATGCTGCTGGGGCTGGTGACCGGGATCATCACCCACAAGAAGTTCTTCAAGGAATTCTTCACCTTCCGCCCAGGCAAGGGGCAGCGCTCCTGGCTGGACGGCCACAACGCCATCGGCGTGCTGGTGCTGCCGTTCCACCTGATGATCAGCTACAGCAGCCTGGTGATCTTCATGTACATGGTCATGCCGGCCGGCATCCTCGCCAGCTACGGCAGCGCCGACGGCTACTTCGCCGACCTGTTCGGGCGTGACCAGACCGTGCCCGCTGCCGGTGCCCCGGCCCCCCTGACCTCGTTGCCAGCCCTGTACGCCAAGGTACAGACGCAGGTGCCGGGCGCGCGCATGGGCTTCATCCAGGTGCAGAACCCCAATGACCAGAATGCCCGCGTGAGCTTTACCCGTTCGGCGGCCGACCATGTGGCCTACAAGCGCAGCGAGACATGGACGTTCGATGGCGTCAGTGGCGCCACGCTGTCGCAGGGCGCGCCGGAAAGCGTCGCCATGATGACCTCCTTCACCTTCGTCGGCTTGCACATGGGCAACTACGCCGGCCCTTGGCTGCGCTGGTTGTACGCCGTCTTCGGCGTGGCCGGCACCGCAGTGATCGGCACGGGGCTGGTGATGTGGCTGGGCAAGCGGCAGCTCAAGCACGCCAAGCAGCCGAACCTGCCCGGCGAGCTGCGCCTGGTGGAAGTGCTCAACATCGCCAGCATGAGCGGCCTGCTGCTCGGGGTGGCCGCGTTCTTTTGGGCCAACCGGCTGCTGCCGGTGACCCTCGAAGGGCGCGCCGACGGGGAGGTGAACGCCTTCTTCGTCGTCTGGGCCCTGGCGCTGGTGCATGCCGCGCTGCGCCCCGGGCGTCGCGCCTGGGGCGAGCAGCTGACGCTGGGCGCGCTGGCCTTCGCTGGGCTGCCGCTGCTCAATGGCCTGACCACCGGCCAAGGCTTGAACCACTCCCTGGCCGTCGGCGACTGGGCCATGGCCGGCTTCGACCTGACGGCGCTGGTCACCGGCCTGCTGCTGGCCTGGACCGCGCGGCGCATGCTCGCCGCGCCCCAGGTGGTCAAGCGCGCGCCCAGGACCGTCCAGGCTGCCCGTGAGGCCATGACCGACGTGGAGGCCCGCTGATGCTCAGCGTGGCCATGCTGGCGTTCGCCGGGTTCGCTGCCTTGTGCCTGGCGATGGACAAGCACGCCCATGACGTGCTCAAGCGCAAGCCCACCCTTGCGCAGTCGCGCCTGAGACGGGGCGTGGGGTGGGCGTTGCTGTTCGTTTCGCTCCTGCTGGCCATACAAGCGCAGGGCTGGGCCTATGGCCTGGTGCAGTGGATGGCCGTGTCGATGGCCGGGCTGCTCGTCTGGGTCTTCGGCCTGCCGTACCAGCCACGGCTGTTGCTGGGGCTGACGCTGCTCAGTGTGGTGCTGGGGCCGGTCCTGGCGCTATGGCCGGCGTGAGCCTCGAAAGGTCGCGCGGTAATCGCTTGGCGTCGCGCCCAGCGCGGCGCGGAACCGATTGCTGAAATGGCTGGCGCTGGCGAACCCGCACAGCAGCGCCACCTGGCCCAACGGTAGGTCACTGTCGCGCAACCATTGGCAGCCCCGGGCCAGGCGACGGGCCAGCACGTAACGATGGGGTGGCAGGGCGAAGCTGGTCCGGAACATGCGGGCGAAGTGGTAGCTGGACAGGTGACAGCGCAGTGCCAGTTCGTCCAGCGTCAACGGTTGATCCAGGTGCGCCTCGATGTAGTCCACCAGGTGCCGACGCTGATGCGGTGCCAGCCCTCCCGTCAGACGCACGCCCTGGCGCAGTCCCACTTGCCCCAGCAGCGCATGGTCGATGATTGCCTGTCCCAGGCTGCTGGCCAGCAGTCGTTCCCCAGGCTCCTGCCAGTCCAGTGCGATCAACCCATGAAAACGCGCTGCCTGGAGGGGATCGTCGAGGAACGTCGCCTCGTGCAGTTGCAGCTCCCGCGGTTCACGGTCGAGCAGGCGCACGCAGCCCAGGGCGAACTGTTCCTCGCTGACGTACAGGTGCGCCAGGCGGATCGCCCCGTTGACCACCCAGTTGGACTCGTGGCCCGCCGGCATCACGCACAGCTTGTTCGGTGCACCCTTGGCACCGGGCCGTTGGCGCCGGAAGGTGCCGGTACCATCGGCGATGTAGCATGACAAGGTGTGATGGGTCGGCGCCAGGTAGTCGCGGGCGTCGTCACGGTTGCGCCACACCGCGGCCGCCATGCCGGTGTCCAAGGTCGCGCTCAGCTCCAGGCGCGCGTTGGGCGAAGCCTGCATGCTGTTGAAGACGTCTAGCTGGTTCAAGGCGGTCATGGGTGCTTCCTCCGAGCCCATCGTACTGCGAGATGCCTGCCAGGGCAGCGGGGCGCTGCGCAAAACCGCAAGTTTGTGCAAGCGCCCCGCCGATCACCGATCGACACTGACCGCCTGACCCGAGGAGCGTCCCTATGAACCTGTCGCTGTACCTGCTGACCGTCCTGATCTGGGGTACTACCTGGATCGCCCTGAAATGGCAGCTCGGCGTGGTGCCCATTCCGGTCTCGATCGTCTATCGCTTCGCCCTGGCCGCGCTGATCCTGTTCGCCTTGCTGGTGCTCAGTGGCCGTCTCCAGCGCATGGACCGGCGCGCGCACCTGATCTGTCTGGCGCAAGGGCTGTGCCTGTTCTGCGTCAACTTCCTGTGTTTTCTCACGGCCAGCCAGTGGATTGCCAGTGGGCTGATCGCGGTGGTGTTCTCCACCGCGACCGTGTGGAATGCCCTGAACGCACGTGTGTTCTTCAAGCAGAAGATCGCCAGCAACGTGCTCGGCGGTGCCGCCCTCGGCCTGCTGGGGCTGGGGTTGCTGTTCTGGCCGGAGTTGAGTCACCACAGCGTCAGCGGGCGCACGCTGATCGGCGTGGGCCTGGCACTGGCCGGCACGCTGTGTTTCTCGGCCGGCAACCTGCTGTCGAGCGTGCAGCAGCGCGCCGGGCTCAAGCCGATGACGACCAATGCCTGGGGCATGCTGTATGGCGCATTGGCGTTGGGACTCTACTGCCTGGTCGACGGCATTCCCTTCACCGTCGAGTGGAACGGTCGCTACCTGGGCGCCTTGCTGTACCTCGCCATCCCAGGCTCCGTGATCGGTTTCACCGCCTACCTGACGCTGGTCGGGCGCCTGGGGCCGGAGCGCGCCGCGTACTGCACGGTGCTGTTCCCGCTGGTGGCGCTCAACGTGTCGGCAGCGGTGGAGGGCTATCAGTGGACCGCGCCTGCGCTCGCAGGCCTGGTCCTGGTGATGGCGGGCAATGTCTGGGTGTTTCGCAAGCCCAGGACGCGGCTACCCGAGCCACTGGCCATGCCGCGACCGTAAGGGAGCCACGGCGATACCGGGCCTGAAAAACGGCCTTCGAGCGGGCGTCAGCCCTTCCAGACCTGCGGATTGACCAGGTCCCGCGGTCGCTCGCCCAGCAGTGCCGCGCGCAGGTTGTCCAGGGCGCGGTTGGCCATGGCCTCGCGGGTCTCGGCGGTGGCCGAGCCGACATGGGGCAGGGTCAGCGCGTTGGGCAGCCTGAACAGCGGTGAGTCGGCCAGAGGCTCCTTTTCGTAGACGTCCAGGCCGGCGCCGCGGATGGTGCCCGATTGCAAGGCTTCGATCAGCGCCGCTTCGTCCACCACCGGGCCGCGGGCGATGTTGATCAGGAAGGCGCTGGGTTTCATGAGCTTGAGTTCGCGCGCACCGATCAGGTGACGCGTGGCGTCGCTCAGCGGTACCACCAGGCAGACGAAATCGGATTCGCCCAGCAATTGCTCGAGGCTGCGGTACTCGGCGCCCAGTTCCTGCTCCAGCGCGGTCTTGCGGCTGTTGCCGGTGTACAGCACACGCATGCCGAAGCCCAGGCGCCCACGCCGCGCGATGGCCGCGCCGATGTTGCCCAATCCGACGATGCCCAGGGTCTTGCCATGCACGTCGCTGCCGAACAGGTTCGGGGTGACGCTGGCCTGCCAATGGCCGGCCTTGGTCCACGCATCCAGCTCGGCGACCCGCCGGGCGCTGCCGATGATCAGCGCAAAGCCCAGGTCGGCGGTGCTTTCGGTCAGCACATCGGGCGTGTTGGTGAGCGCGATACCGCGTTCGTTGAAGTAGTCCAGGTCATAGTTGTCGTAGCCGACCGAGACGCTCGACACCACTTCCAGCTTGCCCGCGCCTTCGAGCTGCGTCCGACCGAGCTTGCGGCCCACGCCGATCAGGCCATGGGCGTGGGGCAGCGCTTCGTTGAACTGGGCGTTGAGGTCGCCTTGCTTGGGATCGGGCAGGATCACGTCGAAATCGTGCCGCAGGCGCTCGGCCATGGCGGGCGTGATGCGGCTGAAGGCCAGGACGGTTTTTTTCATCGGACAACCTTTCTGCAAGAGGGGGCGGGGAAGGGTACGGTTCGTAGCAACCTACCATTCCCACCCTCGCGCAGACACCCCTGTTTTCAATTGGCGATCAGCAGCTCGTGGGTCTTGAGGTCCGCCTCGTGCGCCGCGAGGATCTCCGGCAGGGAGTTGCGCAGGTACTCCACCCAGGTCTTGATCTTGGCATCCAGGTACTGCCGCGACGGATAGATCGCGTACAGGTTCAGTTCCTGCAAACGGTAGTCCGGCATCACCCGCACCAGGCTGCCATCGCGCAGACCGTCGATGGCCGAATAGATCGGCAGCACGCCCACGCCCATGCCGCTGCGGATCGCCACCTTCATGGCGTCTGCGGAATTGACCTGGAACGGGGACTGGGCAATGGTCACCACCTCCTGCCCCTGGGGCCCGTCGAAGCTCCATTTCTCCAGCGGGATCACCGGGCTGACCATGCGCAGGCAGGCATGCTGGGTCAGGTCCGCGGGGCGGTGCGCCATGCCATGACGCGCCACATAGTCCGGCGAGGCGCAGACGATGCTGTAGGTGATGCCCAGGCGCTGCGACACGAAACCCGAATCGGGCAGTTCGCTGGCCAGCACGATGGACACGTCATAGCCCTCGTCGAGCAGGTCCGGGACGCGGTTGGCCATGGTCAGGTCGAAGGTGACGTCCGGGTGCGTTTCGCGGTAGCGCGCGATGGCGTCGACCACGAAGTGTTGGCCGACGCCGGTCATCGAATGCACCTTGAGCACACCGGCCGGGCGGGCATGGGCATCGCTGGCCTCGGCCTCGGCTTCCTCGACATAGGTGAGGATCTGTTCGCAGCGCATCAGGTAGCGCTTGCCCGCCTCGGTCAAGGCGATGCGTCGGGTGGTGCGGTTGAGCAGACGCGTCTGCAGGTGCGCTTCCAGGTTGGAAACCGCACGGGAGACGTTGGCGGTGGTGGTGTCCAGTTGCGCGGCAGCGGCGGTGAAGCTGCCCACTTGGGCCACACAGCTGAAGGCACGCATGTTTTGCAGGGTGTCCATGGGTCGCTCTCGAAGTAGACGGCCGATTGTGACACGAAGACGCCAGCAGCGGCCGTCAGACGAAAGCCTGATTATCGCGTTTTCGGTAACAAAGATTCGCAGGAATGTCTGCTTATCGCCAGCGCGCCCGCCTCCTAGAATGGCGCCGCCCTCTCTTCCTGCCTGGAAACCGCCGTCGTGCCGCGTCGCCTCATCGGAGCGCTCCCTGCGCTCAGCGTCTGTGTTCTCGCTTTGACCTTGACTGGCTGTCTTTCCACCGCGGGCATCGCGCCCCAAAGCAAGGCCCCTTCGGCCGATGGCCTGGCCATCGACCACGCCATTCGCGACGCCGTGCGCGAGGCGGACTGGCCCGCCCAGCACTGGTGGCACGCCTTCGGGGACGCGCAGCTCGATCGCTGGGTCGACCTGGCGCTGGCCGGCAGCCCGAGCCTGGCCCTGGCGGCCGCGCGCGTGCGCCAGGCCAAGGCGCTGGCCGGCGTGGTCGAAGCCGACGAGCACCTGCAAGGCACTGCCCAGGCGACGCTCAAGCGCCATGCCTGGCCGCAGGATCAGTTTTATGGCCCGGGCGCGTTGTCAGGGGCCGAGACCTGGGACAACCAGGCCAACCTCGGCTTGAGTTATGCCCTGGACCTGTGGGGCCGTGAGCGCAATGCCAGCGAGCAGGCTCTGGATCAGGCCCACATGCGCGTGGCCGAGGCTCGCCAGGCCGAACTCGAGTTGCAGAACACCGTGGTCAAGACCTACATCGGCCTGTCGCTGCAGTTCGCCCGCCGCGACATCGTCAGCGATGAGCTGCGCCAGCAGGAGCAGATCGTCGCCCTGGCCGAGCGCCGCCTGGCGGCTGGCATCGGCACCGAGTTCGAGCTGAGCCAGGCACAGGCACCGCTGCCGGAAACCCACCGCCAGCTCGACGCCCTGGACGAAGCCATTGCCCTGGCGCGCAACCAGCTGGCCGCGCTGGCAGGCCAGGGGCCAGGCGCCGGCGCCAGCCTGGGCCGACCGCAGCTGAACCTGGGCGCTCCGATCGGCTTGCCGTCGGCGTTGCCCGCGCAGCTGCTGGGCCAGCGCCCGGATGTGGTTGCCCGTCGTTGGCAGGTGGCCGCCCAGGCACGGGGCCTGGACATCGCCCACGCCGATTTCCTGCCCAACGTCGACCTGGTCGCGGGCCTGGGCTTCGTCGCCACGGGCGGCGGTGCGCTGTCCTTCCTCCAGGGACGCAAGTTCAACTACAGCGCCGGCCCCGCCCTCAGCCTGCCGGTGTTCGACGGCGGACGTCTGCGCGCGCGCCTGGGCGTGGCCGCAGCGGGGTACGACGAGGCCGTCGCCCAGTACGACCAGACCCTGGTGAACGCGCTCCGCCAGGTGTCGGACCAGTTGATCCGCCGTGACTCGCTGGACGTGCAGGCGCGCCTGGCCGCCGAATCGGTCGCCACCGCCCGCAAGACCTTCGACATCGCCACGCTGGCCTTCGAGCGCGGCCTGACCGGCTACCTGGAAGTGCTCAATGCCCAGACGCTGCTGTTCCGCCAGCAGCAGATCGAACGCCAGGTGCAGGCGGCACGCCTGGTGGCGCAGGCCGAACTGGTGACGGCCTTGGGCGGTGGCGTGCAGGCCGGGCGCGAGGTGCCTGAGGTTCGCCAGGAAGCTGCACCGGCTGCGCCTGCCGCACTGGCCGTCTTCGCGCGCCAGGCGGCCAGTCGATGAGCCTGGTCCAGTCGCCGATCCGCTGGCTGGGCAACCTGGAGTGGCGTCGCGGGTTCTTCGCCTGGGCGCGCACCGATGGGGTGACCTGGGTCTACATCGTCAAGGTACTGGTCGCCGCCTTCCTGACGCTGTGGCTGGCCATGCGCCTGGAACTGCCGCAGCCGCGCACGGCGATGATCACCGTGTTCATCGTCATGCAGCCCCAGAGCGGCCATGTCCTGGCCAAGAGTTTCTACCGCATCCTCGGCACCCTGGCCGGCTCGGCGATGATGGTCACGCTGATCGCCTGGTTTCCGCAGAACACCGAACTGTTCCTGCCCAGCCTGGCGCTGTGGGTCGGCCTGTGCTCGGCCGGGGCAATGCGCTACCGCACCTTCCGCGCCTACGGCTTCGTGCTGGCCGGGTATACCGCGGCGATGATCGGCCTGCCGGTGCTGGAGCATCCGCAGGCCGCCTTCATGGCCGCCGTCTGGCGAGTGCTGGAGATCTGCCTGGGGATTCTGGTCTCGACCCTGGTCAGTGCCGCGATCCTGCCGCAGTCGGCCAGCGCGGCCATGCGCAACGCCCTGTACCAGCGCTTCGGCGCGTTCGCCGGCTTCGTCGTCGAGGCCCTGCGCGGGGCGGGTTCGCGTGAGCGCTTCGAGCAGGACAGCGTGCGTTTCATCGCCGAGGCCGTGGGGCTGGAGAGCCTGCGCAACGTCACTGCCTTCGAAGACCCGCACATGCGCCGACGCAGCGGTCGCCTGATGCGCATGAACAGCGAGTTCATGGCCATCGGCACGCGCTTCAACGCCTTGCACCAACTGCTCGAACGCCTGCGCCTGCGCGGACCGTCGCAGATCGTCGATGCGCTCGCGCCCGGCCTGGATACCCTGAGCGAGCTGCTCGCGCCCTATGCCGGACGTGCCTTGACCGACGCCGATGCCGTGCGCCTGACCCTGGAGCTGGCGGCCTACAAGGACGGCCTGCAAGGGCAGGTCCGCGCCCTGCGCGCTGCCTTCCTGGAGCGCGCGCCGAGCGAGGCGGAACTGCTCGACTTCCATACCGCCTTCGAGCTGTTGTACCGCTTCATCGACGACCTCTACAGCTATGCCCAGACCCATGCGTCACTGGCCGCCCACACCCACGAACGCGAGCGCTGGGACGAGCCCTACGTGGCCCAGACCAGCTGGCTGGTATCGCTGGCAGCCGGGATCCGTGGCGCGGCGGTGCTGTTGCTGCTGGGCAGCTACTGGCTGCTCAGCGACTGGCCGAGCGGGGCGATGATGACCCTGATCGCCACGGTCACCGCCGGCCTCTCGGCCGCCTCGCCCAACCCCCGGCGGCTGTCGTTCCAGATGGCATGCGGCACCTTGCTCGGGGCGCTGGTGGGCTTTTTCGAGACCTTCTTCGTGTTTCCGTGGATCGACGGCTTTCCCTTGCTCTGCCTGGTGCTGGCGCCGGTGTTCGCGCTCGGTGCCTTTCTCGCTTCGCGCCCGGCCTACGCCGGCTATGGCGTCGGCCTGCTGGTGTTCTTCGCCATCGGCAGCGTGCCCAACAACCTGACGGTGTACGACCCCTACAGCTTCATCAACGATTACCTGGGCATGCTCCTGGGGATGCTGGTCTGCGCGGCGGCCGGCGCGATCATCCTGCCGCCCAACAGCCGCTGGCTGTGGACTCGCCTGCAACGCGAGCTGCGCGAGCAAGTGCTGTGGGCGATCAGTGGCCGCCTGCGTGGCCTGGGCTCGGCCTTCGACAGCCGCACCCGCGACCTGCTGCACCAGGCCTATGGGCTGGCGGCCGGCCAGCCCCAGGTCCAGGGCGAACTGCTGCGCTGGATGTTCGCGGTGCTGGAGATCGGGCACGCGATCATCGAGCTGCGCAAGGAGCAGGCGAGCGTGCCGGTGCACCCGGCCTACGCCGAATGGCAACCCTGGCGCCAGGCGATCCGTGTGATGGGGCGCGCCTTGGCACGGCTGTTCCTGCAGCCGAACGCCGGCAATCACGAACGCGCGCTGTGGGCGGTCGACCAGGCGATCGCCAGCGTCCAGGCCGCCGACGAGCCTTTCGCCCGGCATTTCGACACCTCGGTGCTACGCCGGGTGCAAAGCTACCTGCACTTCATCCGCAGTTCGCTGCTCGACCCCCGTTCGCCGCTGATGCCGGCCCAAGGACTGCACCATGCCCCGTGAGATCGCCTTCCACGGCATCTACCTGCCCACCATGACCTTGATGTTCCTGTTCGCCGCAGGCCTGGCCTGGGGGCTGGACCGCTACATCGCCAGCCATGATGGCTACCGCTTCTTCTGGCACCCGGCGCTGTTGCGCCTGAGCCTGTTCGTCTGTCTGTTCGGCGCCATGGCGCTGTGGGTCTACTGGTGAGGCATCCGCGATGAAAAAGTTCTTCAGCCTGTTCGCTACCCTGCTGGTGCTGACCGCTGCCGTGGTCATCGGCCGCCAGCTGTGGCTGCACTACATGACCACGCCCTGGACCCGTGACGGCCGTGTGCGCGCCGACATCATCAACGTCGCCGCCGACGTGCCCGGCTACGTGGTGGACGTGGCGGTCCGCGACAACCAGCGGGTCAGGAAAGGCGACCTGCTGCTGCAGATCGACCCGGCGCACTACCGCCTGGCCGTGCAGCAGGCCCAGGCGTTGGTCGCCTCGCGCAAGGCGACCTGGGCGATGCGCAAGGACAACGCCCGCCGCCGCGCCGACCTGGACAACCTGGTGATCTCCCGTGAGAACCGTGATGACGCCGACAGCGTCGCCCTGGCGGCCCAGGCCGACTATCAACGGGCGCAAGCCGCACTGGCCGCCGCCGAGCTGAACCTGGAACGCACGCGCATCGTCGCCACCGTCGATGGCTACGTCACCAACCTCAACGTGCACCGGGGCGATTACGCGCGTACCGGCGAGGCGGTCATGGCCGTGGTCGACGAGCACTCGTTCTGGGTGTACGGCTTCTTCGAGGAAACCAAGCTGCCCCACGTCCGGGTCGGTGACCCGGCCGACCTGCAGATGATGAGCGGCGAGCAGTTGCAAGGCCATGTCGAGAGCATCGCCCGCGGTATCTACGACCGCGACAACCCCCAGAGCCGCGAGCTGATCGCCGACGTCAACCCGACCTTCAACTGGGTGCGCCTGGCCCAGCGGGTGCCGGTGCGGATTCACCTGGACCAGGTGCCGGACGGGTTCCTGCTGGCGGCGGGGATGACCTGTACGGTGGTGGTGCGGCCACAGGGGTGATACTCGTTCTCGCTGCGTCGGGCGTCAGGCGACGCCCACCAGCACCGGCACGCTCACCCGGTCGATTACCTTGGCGCTGATCGACGGATCGAGCAGCCGCCCCAGGCGCGACAGGTGCCGATGCCCCATGATGATCAGCTCGCAGTCCAGCGCCGCGGCCTGGGCCACGATGGCGTCCTCCGGCGCCTGGGCGAGCAGGGCGCCCTTGCAGGCGAACCCGGCTTCGCGCAGCCGACGCAGCGCGCCGGCCATGGCCTGGTCGGCCTGACGCTGCTCGTCGCAGGCGGCCGGGTACTCGTCCAGCTCCTGCTCCGTGAAGACCGCCGGGCGCCCGTGCACGGCAAAGGTCGCGTCGATGGCCAGGAGCACGTGCAGTTCGTGGGCGTGCGGCTGGCAATAGCGTTCGGCCAGCGCCAGCAGGGCATGGGAGGCGACGGAAGCGTCGATGGCGATCAGGACGGTGCGGGGCATGCAGGCTCCTTGGCGGCAGCGGTGGCGGTGGGCATCAAGTCGCGAACGGCCGCCATCAGGCGCCGGGCGGGATCAGTGCCGACAGGTGTACCACCTCGGCCCCACGCGAGAAATGCCGCGCGCCGCACTCACCGATTGCGCTCGGCGCAATCCGCCCAGCTGTTAAGCTGCGTCGTCTTACCTTGCCATGGAAAACGGTCATGCAACTCCCGGACATGAATCTGCTGGTCGCCCTCGACGCCTTGCTCGACGAAGGCAGCGTGGTGGGCGCCGCGCAGCGCATGAACCTGAGCCCGGCGGCCATGAGCCGGACCCTGGGGCGGATCCGCGAAGCGTTGGGCGATCCGGTCCTGGTGCGTGCGGGGCGCGGGCTGGTGCCGACCCCCAGGGCCCTGGCGTTGCGCGAGCAGGTCAGCGCGTTGGTCGAACAGGCGGGGCAGGTATTTCGCAGTGGCGATGCGGTCGACCTGCCGAACCTGGAGCGTGCCTTCAACATCCGCACCAACGACCTGTTCATCGCGTTGTACGGCGCGCAGCTGCTGCGCATGATGCACGAGCAGGCGCCACGCACGGTGCTGCGTTTCGTGCCGGAAACCGGCGGCGACGATGACGCCGTGCTGCGCGATGGGCGCACCGACCTGCTGATCAGCTCGAGCATCGACCTGGGCCCGGAGATCAAGGTGCAGAGCCTGTTCCATACCCGCTACATCGGCCTGGCCCGGCGTGACCATCCGATCTTCGAGGCGCCGATCACCCCCGAGCGCTTCGCTGCCTACCCGCAGATCAGCGTGTCCCGGCGCGGGCGTGCCAACGGGCCGATCGACGTGGAGCTGGCCAACTTCAAGGCCCAGCGCCGGGTCGCGTTGATCACGCCGAGCTTTCACTCGGCGATGTTCTCGTTGCCCGACTCGGACCTGATCCTGCCGATGCCGGCCAACATCCTCAACAGCGTCGCCAAGCTCGGCCTGCCGCTGCGCTCGTTCGAGATCCCGCTGTCGATGGAGCGAGTGACGGTGATGCAGGCCTGGCACCCACGGTTTCATCACGACCCGGCGCACCGCTGGTTGCGCCAGCTTCTGAAGCGCTGCTGCAGCGCCGACCCGGAGCGCTAGCGCGCACCGCTGTAAAGATTACCGAGCGTGCAGCAAAAGCACGCTCCAGCGTACCGACCATTGCGTCAGACGCACTCTAAACCTGCCGACAAGTCAGTTTTCGTCAGCCCGATGCTCTCCTAGAATGCCCAGCTTCCCCAATTTGTTGCTGGAGATGTCTGCTCCATGGCGTCGCTGTCCCTGTCTTCCACTGCGCCGGTCGCACCGCCGGCGGCCGCGGCCGCGCCCGCGCACACGACCTTCGGCCCAAGGGTGGTCACCGGGTTGTTCGGCGTGTTGCTGGCGGTGCTGTGCGCGGGCCTCAACGAGAGCGTGATCAAGCTGTCCCTGGCCGACATCCGCGGTGCCATGGGCATCGGCGCCGATGAAGGCGCCTGGCTGCTGGCCGTGTATTCAGCCGCCTCGGTGTCGGCCATGGCCTTCTCGCCCTGGCTGGCAGCGACCTTCTCGCTGCGCCGGTTCACCCTGACCGCGATCGGCCTGTTCGCCGTGCTGGGCCTGGCCCAGCCCTATGCGCCGAACCTGCACAGCCTGATGCTGCTGCGCGTGATGCAAGGGCTGGCGTCCGGTGCCCTGCCGCCGATGCTGATGAGCGTGGCGCTGCGCTTTCTGCCGCCGGGCATCAAGATCTACGGGTTGGCCTGCTATGCCCTGACCGCCACCTTCGGGCCGAACCTGGGCACGCCCCTGGCCGGGTTGTGGACCGAGTACGTCGGCTGGCAGTGGTCGTTCTGGCAGATCATCGTCCCCTCCTTGGTAGCGATGGCCTGCGTGGGCTGGGGCCTGCCCCAGGACCCGCTGCGCCTGGAACGCTTCGCCCAGTTCGACTGGCGCGGCGTGGTCCTGGGGCTGCCGGCGATCAGTGGCCTGGTGCTGGGCCTGAGCCTAGGGGATCGCTGGGGCTGGTTCGATTCACCGCTGATCACCTGGCTGCTGGGCGGTGGCCTGGTGCTGCTGGTGCTGTTTCTCTACAACGAATGGTCCGAACCCTTGCCGTTCTTCCAGCTGCGCCTGCTGGGCCGCCGCAACCTGAGCTTCGCCCTGGTGACCCTGGCCGGCGTGCTGATCGTGCTGTCGGGCAGCGGCAGCCTGCCGTCGGCGTACCTGGCGCAACTGCAGGACTACCGGCCTGCGCAGGTCAGCCCCTTGATGCTGCTGGTGGCCCTGCCGCAGCTGATCGCACTGCCTCTGACGGCGGCCCTGTGCAATATCCGGGCGGTGGACTGCCGCTGGGTGCTGGCCACGGGTCTGGGCCTGATGGCGCTGTCCTGTGTCGGCAGCCACTTGCTGACCTCGCAATGGATCCGCGACGACTTCTACGGGTTCTACCTGCTCCAGGTGTTCGGCCAGCCGATGTCGGTGCTGCCGTTGCTGATGATGTCGACCAATGGCATGACCCCACAGGAAGGGCCGTTCGCCTCAGCCTGGTTCAACACGGTCAAGGGCCTGTCGGCGGTGATCGCCGGTGGATTGCTCGAAGCGCTGGGGACGTTGCGCCGGCATTTTCATTCCAACCACCTGGTCGACAGCCTCGGCAACGCGCCGCTGATCGACGATCACGCTGCCGGTCTAGCCCGGCGCATTCACGAGCAGGCCGCGGTGCTGACCTCGGCCGACCTCTACCTGGTCCTGGCGGGGATTGCCGTGGCCTTGATCTGCCTCATTCCTCTGGTCCCTACCCGGGTCTACCCACCGCGCGCGGTGGCCTGACCTGGGGCTGCATTCGGAATTTCTCACATGAACAATCCTCGCAAGACCCTCGTCATCGGCTCGGTGCTCGCCGTGGCCGTGCTAGCGGCCCTGGTCGGGCCCTGGCTGCTCGGCAGCGACGCGCATCAGGGCACCAACGACGCCTACGTGGTCGCCGACTACACCGTGGTCGCGCCCAAGGTCGCCGGTTTCATCGAGCAGGTGCTGGTGGACGACAACCAGCAGGTCAAGGCCGGCCAGCTGCTGGCGACCCTCGATGCGCGGGACTATCAGGCCGCGCTGGACGCCGCCGAGGCCCAGCGGCTGGTGGCCCGGGCGCAGAGCGTCGATGCGCGGGCCACGCTGGAGCGCCAGCAGGCGCTGATCGCCCAGGCCGATGCCGCGCTGAAAGCGGCCAAGGCCGAAACGGCGTTCGCCACCCAGGAGGTCGGGCGCTATGGACGCCTGGCCGAGCAGGGGGCAGGCACGGTGCAGAACGCCCAGCAGGCCCGCAGTCGCGTCGACCAGGCCCGCGCTCGGCAGGCCAATGCCGAGGCAGCCTTGCTGGCCACGCGCAAGCAGGTGGACGTGCTGCAGGCGCAGGTCGCCAGTGCGGACGGTCAGCTCAAACGCGCCGAGGCCGGTGTGGAGCAGGCGCGCCTGGCCCTGTCCTATACGCGCATCACCGCGCCGGTGGATGGCATGGTCGGCGAGCGCGCGCTGCGCGTGGGGGCCTACGTCAATCCCGGTGCCCGGCTGCTGTCGGTGGTGCCGCTGCACCAGGCCTACGTGGTGGGCAACTTCCAGGAGACGCAGCTGACCCATGTGCAGCCCGGTCAGCCGGTCACCCTGCGCGTGGACACCTTTGGCGACGCGGTGCTGCAGGGCCACGTGCAGAGCATCGCCCCGGCCACCGGCGTGACCTTCGCCGCCGTCAAGCCGGACAACGCCACCGGCAACTTCACCAAGGTGGTCCAGCGGATTCCGGTGAAGATCGTCTTCGATGACGGCCAGCCCTTGCTGGCGCGACTGCGGGTCGGCATGTCGGTCGAGGCGACCATCGATACCCAGGACACGTCCCTGGACGGCACGCAGGTCAGCGCACGATGAGCGCCCTGAAACGCCTGAGCCCGTTGCTGGCCGCCCTCCTGCTGGCCGGCTGCACCCTGGGGCCGGACTTCCAGCGTCCGGACGCCCAGGCACCCGCCAATTGGCAACCCGTGCAAGGGCAGGGCGCAGCCAGTCAGCCTGAGGCGCAGCCCTTGGAGACGCGCTGGTGGGACACCTTCCACGACGACCGCCTCAGCGCCTTGATCGAGCGCGTCGTCCAACAGAATCTCGACCTGAAGATGGCCAGCGCGCGCTTGCTGCAAAGCCGGGCGTTGCGCAGCAGCGTGGCCAGCGACGAAGTGCCGGCGGTCGGCGTCCAGGCCGGCTACGACCGAGCACGCAACAGTGCCGAAGGCCTCAACGACCCGTCGGGGCGCAGCGGCAAGTCAGCCTACAACCTCTGGCAAGGTGACCTGGTCGCCGGCTGGGAGCTGGACCTGTGGGGGCGGGTGCGCCGCCAAGTGGAAGCGGCCGATGCTTCCGTCGCGGTGGCGGAGAACGATCGTCGCGGCGTACTCCTGGCCTTGCTGGCCGAAACGGCAGGTGACTACATCCAGTTGCGCGCGACCCAGCACACCGTGCGGGTGACGCAGGAAAACCTCGACGTCGCCCGGCACAGCCTGACGCTGTCGCGCAGCCGCCAGGCCGAAGGCGTCGCCACGCGCCTGGACGTGGCCCAGGCCAGCGCGCAAGTGGCCTCCATCGAGGCGCGCCTGCCCAGCCTCGAAGCACGCCGGGACGACCTGATCAACGCCCTGAGCCTGCTGGCCGCCGAGCCGCCACGCAGCCTGCAGGCGACCCTGCTGGCCGAGGCCGACCTGCCCGCACCCCGGCAGACCTTCGCCATCGGCCTGCCGTCGGAGCTGGCCGCACGTCGCCCGGACATCCGCCAGGCCGAAGCCCGCCTGCACGCCGCCACCGCCAACATCGGCGTGGCCCAGGCGGACTTCTACCCCAGCATCCGATTGTCGGGCAGTGTCGGCTTACAGGCCATGCAGCTGTCGGATCTGGGCGTCTGGGATGCGCGTCGCTTCGCCTTCGGGCCACAACTGTCGCTGCCGATCTTCGAAGGCGGGCGGCTCAAGGGCAACCTGGAATTGCGCGAGGCTCAGCAGCAGGAGGCGGCACTCAACTACCGCAAGGTGGTGCTCGGCGCCTGGCATGAGATCGACGATGTCCTGCGGCTGTACAACGCCAGCCAGTTGCGTCGGGATCACCTGGCCGAGGCGGTGAAGGAAAACCGGATCGCCCTGGAAACGGCCCAGCGGCAGTACGTGGAAGGGGCCGTGGATTTCGTCAACGTGCTGACCGTGCAAGGGGCGCTGCTGGCCAGCGAGGAACAGTGGATCGACAGTTCGGCGGACGTGTCCCAGGCGCTGGTGGGGTTGTACAAGGCCTTGGGCGGTGGCTGGCAGGCGTTCGAGTAGTTGACGTCGTTCTGGCTTGAAGAGGGGAGGCTGGCCAGGCTGATCAGCGTCGCCCGGTAACCATGACCAGGTATGGAGCCCAGGCCCCTGGCAGGGGCCATCGCGGGCAAGCCCGCTCCCACAGGCGAGCGTGCACACCCTTTTTGGCAGGCTGCATTGGACTTGGTGGGAGTCCGCTCGCCGCCTTGGCGCCGCGCTGTCGCGCAGAGAGCATGGCGATAGCTGGCAGGATCCGAAGCTTCATTGCTAATCGATTTTAGGGCCGCTTTGCGGCCCATCGCGGCACAGGGGCCGCTCCTACACCCGTAGCGCCACCGCGGGGTTGCAGGCGATTACGGTCACCTGTGGGAGCGGCCCCTGTGCCGCGATTAGGCCCGCAGGGCCCACAAAATTCTGAGACTATTCACTTTAAAATCAAAAAGATATTTTATGTTCTATAAGAGCTGGCTTGCCAGCGATAGCGGCTGATCAGTCACTACTATGTCGGGACACGTGCAGGCTCCCACAGGCGGGCGTGCACATCCTTTTTTTGGCAGGCTGCCTTGGTCTTGGTGGGAGCTGGCTTGCCAGCGATAGCGGCTGATCAGTCACCACCTAGGTCAGGATACGTGCAGGTTCCTGACCTAAAGCGAGCGCAGCAGACCAAACCGCTTTTTCAGCACCCAATCCAGCCACCGCCGTGGTACCCAGCGTGCCAGCCAGGGCAGTGCCCGGCTGCCGTTGCCCACGCGCACCCGGATCGGAACAGGTTGTCGGGTACAGGCCTGCAACACGTCGTGGGCCAGCACCGTCGCCGGCGTGGGTCGATCCTGGGAGGCCCGGGCCCTGGCCCGCACGCCATCGCGCAGCGGCCACCAGGGTGATGCCGGCGTCAGGACCTGCTCGGCCTGACGCTGGGCATGGGTGGCGAACCGTGAGGCGATGGCGCCTGGCTGTACCTCCATCACCCGGACACCGAACGGCGCCAGCTCCAGCCTCAGGGCGTCGTTGAGCGCATGGACCGCCGCCTTGGACGCACAGTAGGCGCCAGCGAAGGGTGTCACCAGCATACCCGAGACACTGCCGATGTTCACCACCAAGCCCCGGCTGCGGCGCAACAGCGGGAACAACGCGCGCGTCACGTCGACGAGGGCGAACACGTTGGTCTCGAACTGCTGGCGCAGCGCCTCGCCACCGCCGTCCAGCAACGGCCCCATGGCGCCGTAGCCGGCATTGTTGATCAGAATGTCCAACCCGCCTTCCTCGGCTTCCAGCCGCTCGGCCAGGCGCGCCACGCCCTCGGCATCGGTCACCTCCAGGCCGTACCCACGCAAGCCGGCAGCGGTCAGCCGCTCGACGTCCTCGGGGCGTCGCGCCGTGGCCCAGACACGGTGACCGGCATCGCGAAAGGCTTCGGCGAGGGCATGGCCGATGCCACTGGAACAACCGGTGATCAGAACGATGGACATGGACGGGACCTGTGAGCGTGGGCGGGTGGGTCAATCGGCGAAACGGCCTTGCAACCGTTCGGCGCGGAACGTCAGGCTCTGCGCCCGGTAACCTGCGCGGATCGATGGCAAAGGCAGGCAATCGCTCCAGGCTGCGCCCGGTGGCAATTGGCCCGGGCCTTGATAGCGGGGTGAGTCATAGGTGTTCTCGGCCAGGTTGATCGTGTCGCCTGGGGCGTAGGCCGCGACCTGCCAGCGCAAGGCCATCAAGGGCGCCTCGTTGCCGTTCTTCATCTCGACCCGCAAGGCACGATCTGCAGGGCACTGGTCGGGCGCGTAGTGCAGGCGAAGCTCGAGACGCGCCAGTTGCACCGTTTCGCGATGATCCTGCCAGGCGACCCAGACGGCCACCAGGCCCAGCCCGCAGACCGCGACCAGTGAAATCACCAGCGCCTTGGCTGGATAGCGCAGCAGCAACACCAGCCAGGTCAGGAGGAGCAATGCACCGATGATCATGAAGGCCACGTCCTTGGAGAGGGAATGGACATCCTAGCCTGGCAGGGTCGTGCCTTCAAAAGGCACGTGCCGCAGCGGGGCCTGGCATTTATGCCAGTAGTCCTGCGTCGAGCGAAACCGTAGGTTCTCAACACGGCTATACGCCGCAACCATCAAGAGGACAAGACCATGAACATTGACCAAACAGTCGCTAAGGCTTCGCAGATCGACAACGCTACCGGCACGATGTCGGCGAAGGTGTCGCCTGCGGGGTGGGTGCCTGGCGATCGATTCCAATCGACATCGGTTCATTTCTCCCAGGCTGGCGAGACTGTAGGTGTCCTGGGCATGATCGAATCAGACACCCAAAACAGTAGTCAAGCGCCTGAGCCGATCTTCATGTTTCTAGCCTTTCCTGACGATATTGGGGACGGCAATCACGAGATCGGTCCCTACGAACCCGGCGCAAAGGGCGTATGGGCCTACTTCGCTAGCTTGACAGGTGGGTACGCGACGCGCGGCAGCATCACTGGCTTGAAATGGAACAGGGAGGCAAAGACTCTACAGGCGGGCAGCTTCGAGTTCGAGGGAACGGCCGAAAATAACCAGGGGTTTTCCATCAAGGAGGGGCAATTCAACGTAGCGTATTAAAAATCGACTCAGTATCAGACAGGTCGAACACGACCTAGATGATTTCTGAAGCTTCACTACGGCTTCGAGTGCAGTCATAACGCCGAGCACTCAAGGTTTCGGGCATCCTCGACGTCACACGCGCCTGAGTATGGCCGTGACAGCCGACGGCAAGGCCAGACCCGTTTGACTGGGTCTGGTCGGGCCGAGGCAGCGTTTCAAGGCGCCTCGTCGCGCAGAAAGACCAACCGGTGCTCGCCCGAGGCATCTTGCGCATACCGATACCCCTGCACATCGAATGCCTTGAGCCGCGCAGGATCCTCGATACGCTCCTGAATCATGAAACGCGCCATCAACCCCCGTGCCTTCTTGGCATGGAAGCTGATGATCTTGTACTGCCCGTTCTTGAAATCACGGAATTCGACGTCGATCACCCGTGCCTTGAGCGCCTCGCGCTTGACCGCGCTGAAGTACTCGTTGCTCGCCAGGTTCACCAGCACGTCATCGCCCTGGTCGGCCAAGGCCTGGTTCAGCCCTTCGCTCAGGCGCGTGCCCCAGAAGGCGTACAGGTCCTTGCCCCGGGCATTGGCCAGACGCGTCCCCATTTCCAGGCGATACGGCTGCATCAGGTCGAGCGGCCGCAGGAGCCCGTACAGCCCCGAGAGCATGCGCAGGTGTCGCTGGGCATGGTCGAAATCGGCCTCGCCCAGGCTGTCGGCGTCCAGTCCGGTGTAGACGTCGCCCTTGAACGCCAGCAGGGCCTGCTTGGCGTTGTCTGGCGTGACGTCCGTCGTCCAGCTGCCAAAGCGCGCGGCATTCAGCCCGGCCAGCTTGTCCGACAGGTGCATGAGCTCGGCGATCTGCTGCGGCGAAAAATCACGCAGCTGGTCGACCAGCAGCTGAGCGTGGTCCAGGTACTGCGGCAGGGTATGACGCTGGGTGACGGACGGCGTGTCGTAGTCGAGGGTCTTGGCGGGTGAGAGTACGGCCAGCATGGTGGAGCTCCTGAAGTCATCGGGCGATTCTAAGGCGGTCGGCCGATCACGCCAAACCCTGATCGAGCGCTTGCGGCTATAGTACGCGGCTCGCTCACAGGGAGTTGTCGCATGCGTGTCGTCTGGATCGTCCTGGCGGTTTTCCTCGGTAGCGTGGCCCAGGCCGCGCCGACGTCGTTCGTCAGCCTCGACCGCAGCGTCTGGCCTGAGCGGCTGGACAGCCCGGTGCTGTTCGACGTCGCTTCGCGCGCGCAGATCCTCTCGTTCGCCCAGGTCCTGCACGACAGCGAAGGGCTCGATGAGCAGGCCCTGGCCGATCGTCTGCAGCTGCGCCAGATCAACCTGCAGTCGGTGCGTGCCGTACGCGCCAGGATGTGGGGGCGGCTGTGGAACAACTACCAGCAGGCGCTGCAAAGCTGTGATCAGGATGCCTCGTTCTGTTTCCCGGCCGAGTCCCTGGCCGAACTGCGCACCTTGGCCGCGACCTTCGACACCCAGGTCGGTGCGTTCTACGCCGGCTGGGTCGAACCCAGTCGTCAGTTCCACGTGCGCTACCTGGATGACCTGCTGCGCAAGGCCGCGCTGTTGCCGCGCCTGGAGAGCGAGGTGCAGCGGTTCCTGGAGCCGGAAGACACCGGCGGGACCTTCGGCGACCGTCTGTTCCTGCTCAGCGTCGTCGGTGGCCCTGGCCTGACGGACGGCGCGACCGAAACGCTGGCCCACTACCTGCGCCAGCAGCAGGTCTCGGGGCTGTTCTTCGTGCTGGGCAGCCGCTGGCAGCAGCGCCGCGACGCCACCTCCGCCGCGGCGCTGCGCGAGCGTTATGCCGATCACTGCGTCGGTCTGCAGGGGTGGGAATACCGCTCCCATGCGCAGTGGCAGGACTGGCAGGCCTCGCTGCAACGCAGCCAGGCCAGGATCCAGAGCGATGCCCCGCAGCAGTACGTCGGCTGGTTCCGCCCGCCCTACGGGCAGCGGCGCCAGGATGGCCAGGCGTTCATGGCCGCTCGTCACCTGCGGGTTTCGCTGTGGGACATCGATGCGCAGGACAACGGGCCGCTCAGTGCCGAGCAGTCGGCGCAGCGCGTGCTCAGCCTGATGCTGCTCTGGCGTCAGGGCATCGTGCAGTTCAACGAGACGTCTGCCAAGGCGCTGCCTGCGGTGCAGCAACTGCTGACGCTCACCGCGCAGAGCGGGATCGGCTGGGCCGATTGCCGGGGAGATTTTCAGGCTCCACCCCCGCAGGAGAACGAGCAGGGCGCCGAAGACAGCGTGCCGACGGACGACGAAGGCGGGGAGGTTGACCCTTGACTGTAGTCGCACCTGGACGACAAACCAAGGTGTGCAGTCGGTCGTGCAAAATAAACTGCCCGTGCGTTGAAAAAGACTGTTGCCTGCCATGGGTTTGCGGTATTTAGGAGGTGGACAGCCGAATCCTGCAGCACAGGTGGCGTCATCCAGGCCCTCCTGGCTGCAGGTGCGCTCCCCGCCCGTAACGACGCGGATACGGGGAGAACGGTGTCACTTCGCGGCGCGGTGATAGCGCGCCGTCTGGCTCCCACATAAGGTGACAGAGTATGGATGACCAAGGACGCACCCCTTCTTCCGACCAGCCAATCCTGTATGTGCTCGATACCAACGTCCTGATCCACGACCCCAATGCATTGCTCAATTTCGAGGAGCATTACGTCGCCATCCCGATGACCGTGCTCGAGGAACTCGACAAGCTCAAGACCGGCAAGCACAGCGTCGCCGCCGAATGCCGCCAGGCCATCCGGCTGATCGACCAGACCCTGGGCGATGCCTCGCCCCAGGACGTCGAGCGCGGCGTGCCGATCCAGCGCGGCAAGAGCGGGCCGAAAGGTTACCTCTCGATCCTGATGACCCCACGCAACGATCCGGCCCAGCTGCTGCCGGAAACCCTCAATGACAACATCATCATCAACCAGGTCCTGGAGGTGCGTGCACGGCGCAAGGACCTGAGCGTGGTGCTGGTCACCAAAGACATCAACATGCGCCTGAAGGCGCGGGCCTGCGGCATCGCCGCCGAGGACTACAGCACCGACCAGCTGGTCGACGACGTGTCGCTGCTGTCCAAGGGGTATCACTCGGTCACCGGCTCGTTCTGGGATCGGGTCGACAAGGTCGAGACGCGTCAGGAGCGCGGCCGCACCTGGCATCGTGTCCACCTCAACGACGTCATCACCCCGGTGCACGTCAACGAGTTCATCGTCGATGAGCAAGGTTTCGTCGGCTGGGTCAAGGGCGTGCGCGGCGACGAACTGCTGTTGCTCGACCTGCACCAGGAACCGCTGTTGCATCAGGAAGCCTGGGGCCTCAAGCCGCGTGACATCCACCAGGCGCTGGCGCTGTTCGCCCTGCTGGACCCGGACATCCACCTGGTCAACCTCACGGGCGCTGCCGGTTCGGGCAAGACCATCCTGGCCCTGGCCGCCGCCATCGAGCAGACCATGGTCAGCAAGCGTTACCGGCGCATCATCGCCACCCGCAGCGTGCAGGGGCTCGACCAGGAGATCGGCTTCCTGCCCGGCACCGAGGCCGAGAAGATGGAGCCGTGGCTGGGCGCCATCACCGACAACCTCGAAGCCTTGCACATGGACGACGAGAACACCCATGGCAGCGTCGAGTACATCCTCGAGCGCGTGCCCTTGCAGTTCAAGTCGCTCAACTACATCCGCGGACGCAGCTTCCAGCAGAGCCTGATCCTGATCGACGAGTGCCAGAACCTCACGCCGCACCAGATGAAAACCATCATCACCCGGGCCGGCGCGGGCTCCAAGGTGGTCTGCCTGGGCAACCTGGCGCAGATCGACACCCCCTACCTTTCGGCTCCCAGCTCCGGGCTGACCTACCTGACCGAGCGGTTCAAGGATTTCCCCCACGGCGTGCACATCACCCTGCAGGGCGTACCGCGTTCGGTGCTGGCCGAATACGCCGAATCGCACCTGTAACCCTTCCCATCCGCCGGGCGCCGCGCCGCCCGGCTTTTTCCATTCCGGGAACCTCGACGTCGGGTTTACACTCTTTGCCTCTTACCGGAGGAAAACCGTGCTGACCCATCTCGATTCCCAAGGCCGCGCCGCCATGGTCGATGTCACCGACAAGGCCGTCACCGCCCGTGAAGCCATCGCCGAAGCGCGGGTGCGCATGCGCCCGGAGACGCTGCGCATGATCGTCGACGGCGAGCATCCCAAGGGCGACGTGTTCGCCGTGGCCCGCATCGCCGGCATCCAGGCCGCCAAGAAGACCAGCGACCTGATCCCGCTGTGCCACCCGCTGATGCTGACCAGCGTCAAGCTCGAGCTGCGTGCCGAAGGCTCCAATGCAGTGCACATCAGCGCCCGCTGCAAGCTGGCGGGTCAGACGGGCGTGGAGATGGAAGCCCTGACCGCTGCCAGCATCGCGGCATTGACGATCTACGACATGTGCAAGGCCGTCGACAAAGGCATGGTCATCGAGCAGGTGCGCCTGCTGGAAAAGACCGGCGGCAAGAGTGGCCCTTACCAGGCGGAGGCATGATGCAGGTTCGAGTGGTGTATTTCGCGCGTTACCGTGAGCGCATCGGACGCGAGGGCGAAGCGCTGGAGGGCACGTTCGCCGTGCTCGACGACGTGCGCCGCGCGCTGCTGGCCAAGGGCGATGCCTATGCGGTGCTGGGCGAGCAGAACCTGATGTGCGCGCGCAATCAGGACCTGTGCCGACTCGACGAGCCAGTCGCGGACGGTGACGAAGTCGCTTTCTTCCCCCCCGTGACCGGAGGCTGAACATGAGCGTTCAGGTGCAACAGGCCGCCTTCCAGCCCGGCCAGCAACTGGAGGCCCTGCACGCCGCGAACGTCGGTGTGGGCGCGGTGGTGGGCTTCGTCGGCTACGTGCGCGATTTCAACGATGGACGCGACGTTGCAGGGATGTTCCTCGAGCACTACCCCGGCATGACCGAAAAGGCCCTGGCCAAGATCGTGGAGCTGGCGCGGACACGGTGGCCGCTGCTGAACGTGCACGTGCTGCACCGGATCGGCGCCCTGGAGCCGGGCGAACCGATCGTCTTCGTCGGCGTGGCCAGCGCCCACCGCCAGGCCGCCTTCCAGGCCTGCGACTTCATCATGGACTACCTCAAGACCCAGGCGCCGTTCTGGAAACGGGAGACCACGCCCGACGGCCCACGGTGGGTCGAAGGGCGCCAGAGCGATCAGGACGCGGCACAGCGGTGGTGAGAAGGGTTGCAAGGAGCCGGTGCCTGTAGCGATCGAGCACCCGCCCGCCGCCTTGGCGCCGCGCTGTCGCGCTGTCGCGCTGAGAGCATGACGATAGCTGGCAGGATCCGGGGGGCTGTTCATCCACTTCAGGGCTGACAGGCCAGCGTTCGACCTGCCGGCCATGGATCGGCGTTACCACCGCTATCGCGGGCAAGCCCGCTCCCACAGGTGACCGCGATAGCCTGCAATCCCGCGCGGTGGGGCTACGGGTGTAGGAGCGGCCCCTGCCGGGGCGCCGGACCGGCCGCGATGGGCCGCAAAGCGGCCCTAAAATCGATGAGCAATAAAGCCCCAGGCCCTGCCAGCTATCGCCATATTCTCTGCGCAGCAGCGCGGCGCCAAGGCGGCGGGCTCCCACAGGCGGCTTTGCCATCGTGCGATTGCCTGCTTGATCGTGCGATGGCCTGCTTGAAAGGGGCACCTGTGGGAGCTGGCTTGCCAGCGATAGGGCCTGTTCATCCGCCTTGGGGCTGACAGGCTAGCGTCCCAGCTGTCGGCCATGGGGCGGCGTTACCACCGCTATCGCGGGCAGGTCCGTACACAAAGGAATTGCATCGGCCTGCCAGGCAACTACGCGGACACCCTCGTCCTTGAAGCCGGCGTTCGGAAGATGCCTCCGCCGGGCGGTTGCAGCTTGCCGCTCAAGACGTGCGCTTGGGCACCGGCGCCAACAACTCCTGGGGCGGCATCTCGCACTTGATCTTGCGGCCAAGCAGGGCTTCGATCCCGGGCAGTTGGTAGGAGTCGTCCTCGCCAGCGAAGCTGATCGACACGCCGCTGGTGCCGGCGCGGCCCGTGCGGCCGATGCGGTGCACGTAGTCGTCCGGATCTTCCGGCAGGGTGAAGTTGATCACGTGGCTGATACCGTCGATGTGGATGCCACGACCGGCCACGTCCGTGGCCACCAGCACGCTGACGCGGCCCTCGCGGAAGTTCTCCAGGGTGCGGATGCGCTTGTGCTGCGGCACGTCGCCCGAGAGCTGGGCGGCATTGATGCCGTCGCGCACCAGACGCTCCTCGATGCGTCGCACCTCGTCCTTGCGGTTGGCGAAGACGATCACCCGCTGCCACTGGTTCAGCGTCACCAGGTTGTACAGCAGCTTGTACTTGTCGCTACCAGCCACCGCATACACATGCTGCTCGACCGTATCGCTGGCGACGTTCTCCGGCTCGATCTCGACGATCGCCGGGTCGGTGGTCCATTGCTTGGCCAGGTTCATCACGTCCTCGGTGAAGGTCGCGGAGAACAGCAGCGTCTGGCGCTCGCTCTTGGGTGGCGTCTGCCGGATGATCTGGCGGACCTGCGGGATGAAGCCCATGTCGAGCATGCGGTCGGCTTCGTCCAACACCAGTACCTCGACCATGTCCAGGTGCACTTCGCCACGCTGCTGGAAGTCCAGCAGGCGGCCCGGCGTGGCCACCAGGATGTCGCAGTACCGCGCCTCGAGGCTCTTGAGCTGCTTGTCGAAGTCCATGCCGCCGACGAAGGTCATCACGTTCAGGCCGCTGTAGCGCGTCAGGGCCTTGGCGTCGTTGGCGATCTGCACCACCAGCTCGCGGGTCGGCGCGATGATCAGCGCCCGCGGCTCGCCCATGTAGCGTTCCTTGGGCGGTGGCGTCTGCTGCAGCTGCGAGATGATCGAGATCAGAAACGCAGCCGTCTTGCCGGTCCCGGTCTGGGCACGGCCGATGGCGTCCTGACCGCGCAGGGTATGCCCGAGCACCTGGGCCTGGATGGGCGTGCAGTAGGGGAAGCCCAGGTCATGGATCGCGTGCATCACCGTGTCGGACAAGGCGAAATCATGGAAGCGTGTCTTGCCTTCCTGGGGCTCGACCACGAAGTCCTCGCGCTTCCACAACGAGGCCTGGGGCTTGGGGCGAGGTGTTCGCGCGCGCCGTGGCGTGCTCGAGGTAGGTATGGCAGCCGGGGCGGCGACCTGTGTGTCGGGCTGCTCGGGGGCCGGTGGCGACACGGCAGGCGGAGGCGTCGGGGCCGCGGTGGCAGCCTGGACGGGCGCCGCGCTGGGCGCCATGGCAGCGGGGACGGCGGCTGGCTGAACGCCTGCCTCACCCATGCCAAAGAGTTTCTTGAGTGCCTTGAGCACGGTCATCTCGTCGATTGGTTAAGGAATGTACGGCGGGCAGTGTAATGCAAGAACCCGGCTCGGCGCAGGTTATTGCCGCACGCGCCGGGTGAAGGGGCCGCTCAGCGCAGTTTTTCGCTCAGCCAGTCGTGGATGTCGTTCAGCTCGGCGACCACCACTTCGTGCTCCATGGGGTATTCCTGCCAACGCGCCGGGACGCCCCAGGTATTGAGGTACTCGAACGCCGTGCGGCCCATGGACGGCACCACCACCGGATCGTGCACGCCGTGCAGGCACAGGGCCGGCGTACGCTGCTGGCAGGCGCTGAGCTGGTGCTCGTCGCTGAAGGTGGGCGCGTAGGTCGACAGTGCCAGGACGCCGCCCAGTGCTTCCTGCCACTGGACGTAGGCCGTGTGCAGCACCACGGCGCCGCCCTGGGAGAAACCGGCCAGCACGATGCGGGTCAGGTCGATGCCCTTGGCCCGCTCGGCCTCGATCAGCGCGATGACCTGCGCGGCGGACGCTTCGAGCTGTGCCTCGTCGATGGCACGGGCAGGCGTCATGGCTTTGATGTCGTACCAGCTGGGCATGGCGTAGCCACCGTTGATGGTGACCGGCTGGGTCGGCGCCTGGGGCATGATGAAGCGCGTACTGAGCAGACGTTCCTGGAGAAACTCGGCCACGGGCATGAAGTCGTAGCGATCGGCGCCCAGGCCGTGCAGCCAGATCACGCAGGCGTCGGCCGTCTGTTGCGGTTCGAGAATCAGCGGGTCGGTCATGAAGGCTCCTGAAAAAGACGCACGCTCTGCGCGAAGCAGGGAACGTGACGGAGGTGGAAAGGACCTCGAAGCATGTCACGGCCTCGCGAATTTGCCTATGCGCGTGCGTCGATCGGTGTCGGGCCGCCCTGGCGACCCGCTCCGGCCTCAGCCTTCCGACGGGGTCGCGACCGGCGCCGGTGGGGGCCGCATGCCGACCTCGGCGACCAGCTTGAGCGGCTGTCCGTTGCGCATCACTTCGATGACCACTTTGTCGCCCGGCTTGATCCGCGCCACTTGGTTCATCGACTTGCGACCGTCGCCGGCCGGCTCGCCGTTGATGCTGAGGATCACGTCACCGACCTGCAGGCCGGCACGCTGCGCCGGGCCTTCGCGGAAGATGCCGGCCACGACGATGCCGGGGCGGCCCTTCAGGCCAAACGATTCGGCCAGCTCCTGGCTCAGGGGCTGGACCTCGATGCCGAGCCAGCCGCGAATCACTTGGCCGTGCTCGATGATCGACTTCATCACCTCCAGGGCCAGCTTGACCGGGATGGCGAAGCCGATGCCCTGGGAGCCGCCGGACTTGGAGAAGATCGCGGTGTTGATGCCCGTCAGGTTGCCATTGGCATCGACCAGCGCGCCCCCGGAGTTGCCCGGGTTGATGGCCGCGTCGGTCTGGATGAAGTCCTCGTAGTTGTTCAGCCCCAGCTGGTTGCGGCCGGTGGCGCTGATGATGCCCATGGTCACGGTCTGGCCGACCCCGAACGGGTTGCCGATGGCCAGCGAGACGTCGCCGATGCGAAGGGTGTCGGAGCGGCCGATGGTGATCGCCGGCAGGTCGGTGAGGTCGATCTTCAGCACCGCCAGGTCGGTTTCCGGATCGCTGCCGATGACCCGTGCCAGGGTCTCGCGCCCATCCTTGAGCGCCACCACGATCTGGTCGGCACCGGCGGTCACGTGGTTGTTGGTGAGCAGGTAGCCTTCGCGGCTCATGATCACCCCCGACCCCAGGCTGGACTCCCAGCGTCGCTGCTTGGGCAGGTTGTCGCCGAAGAAACGCTTGAACTGTGGGTCCTCGAACAGCGGGTGGGCGTTCTTGCCGGTGGCCTTGCTGGCCTTGGTGGTGTACAGGTTGACCACGGCCGGCGCTGCCACGGTCACCGCATCGGCATAGGACACCGGGCCCTGCACGGTCTGCGTGGTCTGCGGGGCCTGTTGCAGGTTGACGTCCTGACTGGGCAGGCCGACCCACTGGGGAAAGCGCTGGATCACCAGCAGGGCGATGAGCACGCCGGTCAGCAATGGCCAGGCAAAGTAACGCATGGACTTGAACATCGATCACATCCTGGAAAGGGCAGGGTGGGTGACGGCACACCCGGGAACGCGCGCGATCATACACATCCCGTGTCGCGACGACGATGCTGGCGTGCGATTGCGCCGGCCAGGCGACGGGTTTGCCTGCGTGACGGCCGCCCTTCGTATAATGGACGCCTTTTCGGGCGCAGGCCCGACCACCCGCTGCATGGAGGAGACATCCCATGGCCGTTGCCCTGAGTACCTTGGTCGAGGAAGCCGAACGCTATCTGGCCAGCGCGAAGATCCAGGATTACTGCCCCAATGGTCTGCAGGTCCAGGGCCGGCCCCAGGTGCGTCGCATCGTCAGCGGCGTGACCGCCAGCCAGGCCCTGCTCGACGCCGCGGTGGCAGCCGACGCCGACCTGGTGCTGGTGCACCACGGCTACTTCTGGAAGGGCGAGAACCCCTGCATCACCGGCATGAAGCAGCGCCGCCTGGCCACCCTGCTGCGCAACGACCTCAGCCTGCTGGCCTTTCACCTGCCCCTGGACGTGCACGCCGACGTCGGCAACAACGTCCAGCTCGCACGGCAGCTGGACATCACGGTCGAGGGTCCGCTCGACCCGGGCAACCCGAAAATCATCGGCCTGATCGGTTCGCTGGCCGAACCGACCCCAGCACGCGATTTCGCCCGCCGCGTCCACGAAGCCCTCGGCCGCGAGCCGTTGCTGATCGACAGCGAACGCCTGGTCAGCCGCGTGGGCTGGTGCACCGGGGGCGGGCAGGGCTACATCGACGACGCCATTGCCGCGGGCGTGGACCTGTTCCTCAGCGGCGAGGCCTCCGAACAGACCGTCCACAGCGCGCGCGAGAATGGCATCAGCTTCATCGCCGCCGGTCACCACGCCACCGAGCGCTACGGCGTCCAGGCCCTGGGCGATTACCTGGCCCGCCGCTTCGCCGTCGAGCACGTGTTCATCGACTGCCCGAACCCGGTCTGAAGACAACCACAGGCTAGAAACAACCTGTGGGAGATTCCATGGGGTTGCCAAGTGCTGATGTGGGCCCTGGCGGGCCCGATCGCGGCCGGCTCGGTGCCCCTGCAGGGGCTGCTCCCACGTCCGTAGCCATGCCACGGCATTGCAGGCTATCGCAGCGCCCTGTGGGAGCTGGCTTGCCAGCGATAGCGACGGTGCCGACACCGCTGTCACCGCTGGCGACCCGGCTCCCCCCGTTCAACCTCATTGCTTGCCGCATGCAGCCCAAAACCCTCAAACCTCACGGCATATGGTTAGACTGTTTCGGTCTATCCCCCCGCCTAAATAGAACAGTGTCGCTGTGATAGAGTGCCCTGCTCGAACACGGCCCGACGGCCGTCCATAAGATCGTTTTTCGTGAGTAGCCATGGTCGACAAACTGACGCACTTGAAACAGCTGGAGGCGGAGAGCATCCACATCATCCGCGAGGTGGCCGCCGAGTTCGATAACCCGGTGATGCTCTACTCGATCGGCAAGGACTCTGCCGTGATGCTGCACCTGGCGCGCAAGGCTTTCTTCCCAGGCAAGCTGCCGTTCCCGGTGATGCACGTCGACACCCAGTGGAAATTCCAGGAGATGTACCGCTTCCGCGATCGCATGGTCGAGGAGATGGGGCTGGAACTGATCACCCATGTGAACCCCGAGGGCGTGGCACAGGGCATCAACCCGTTCACCCACGGCAGTGCCAAGCACACCGACATCATGAAGACCCAGGGCCTGAAGCAGGCGCTGGACAAGCATGGTTTCGATGCCGCTTTCGGTGGCGCGCGTCGCGATGAAGAGAAGTCCCGCGCCAAGGAGCGCGTCTACTCGTTCCGTGACAGCAAGCACCGCTGGGACCCGAAGAACCAGCGTCCCGAGCTGTGGAACGTCTACAACGGCAAGGTCAACAAGGGCGAGTCGATCCGCGTCTTCCCGCTGTCGAACTGGACCGAACTGGACATCTGGCAGTACATCTACCTCGAAGGCATCCCGATCGTGCCGCTGTACTTCGCCGCCGAGCGCGACGTCATCGAGAAGAACGGCACCCTGATCATGATCGACGACGATCGCATCCTGGAGCACCTCTCCGACGAGGAGAAGGCCCGCATCGTCAAGAAGAAGGTGCGCTTCCGTACCCTGGGCTGCTACCCGTTGACGGGCGCCGTCGAGTCGGAGGCCGAAAGCCTGACCGACATCATTCAGGAAATGCTGCTGACGCGCACGTCCGAGCGCCAGGGCCGGGTCATCGACCATGACGGTGCCGGCTCCATGGAAGACAAGAAACGTCAGGGCTACTTCTAACTTCAGGGTTACTCCATGTCGCACCAATCCGATTTGATCAGCGAAGACATCCTCGCTTATCTGGCTCAGCACGAGCGCAAAGAACTGCTGCGTTTCCTCACCTGCGGCAACGTGGATGACGGCAAGAGCACCCTGATCGGGCGCCTGCTGCACGACTCCAAGATGATCTACGAGGACCACCTCGAGGCCATCACCCGTGACTCGAAGAAGTCCGGCACCACCGGCGAGGAAGTCGACCTGGCACTGCTGGTCGATGGCCTGCAGGCCGAGCGCGAGCAGGGCATCACCATCGATGTCGCCTACCGCTACTTCTCCACCGCCAAGCGCAAGTTCATCATCGCCGACACGCCGGGCCACGAGCAGTACACCCGCAACATGGCCACCGGCGCCTCGACCTGCGACCTGGCGATCATCCTCGTGGACGCGCGCTATGGCGTGCAGACCCAGACCCGTCGCCACAGCTACATCGCCTCCTTGCTGGGCATCAAGCACATCGTGGTCGCCGTCAACAAGATGGACCTGAAGGGCTTCGATGAAGGCGTCTTCGAGTCGATCAAGGCCGACTACCTGAAGTTCGCCGACGCCATCAACCTGCAGCCCAGCAGCCTGCACTTCGTGCCGATGTCGGCCCTCAAGGGCGACAACGTGGTCAACCGCAGCGAACGTTCGCCGTGGTACACCGGCCCGGCGCTGATGGAAATCCTGGAAACCGTGGAAGTCGCGGCCGACCGCAACTTCACCGACCTGCGTTTCCCGGTGCAGTACGTCAACCGTCCCAACCTGAACTTCCGCGGCTTCGCCGGCACCCTGGCCAGCGGCATCGTGCACAAGGGCGACGAAGTCGTGGTCCTGCCGTCGGGCAAGAGCAGCCGGGTCAAGTCCATCGTCACCTACGAGGGTGAGCTGGAGCACGCCGGCCCCGGCCAGGCCGTGACCCTGACCATGGAAGACGAGATCGACATCTCCCGTGGCGACCTGCTGGTGCATGCCGACAACGTACCGCCGGTCACCGACCAGTTCGACGCCATGCTGGTGTGGATGGCCGAAGAGCCGATGCTGCCGGGCAAGAAGTACGACATCAAGCGCGCCACCAGCTACGTGCCGGGCTCGATCGCCAGCATCGCCCACAAGGTCGATGTGAACACCCTGGAGCGCGGGGCCGCCAGCGCCTTGCAGCTCAACGAGATCGGCAAGGTCAAGGTCAGCCTGGACTGGTCGATCGCGCTGGACGGGTATGAAAGCAACCGCACCACGGGCGCCTTCATCGTCATCGACCGCCTGACCAACGGCACCGTCGGTGCCGGCATGATCATCGCGCCGCCGGTGCTGCCACACGGTGGCGCGGGCCAGCACGGGACGTCGTCGCACGTGAGCACCGAAGAGCGCGCGCGACGCTTCGGCCAGCAGCCGGCGACGGTCCTGTTCAGTGGCCTGTCCGGCGCGGGCAAGAGCACCCTGGCCTACGCCGTGGAGCGCAAGCTGTTCGACATGGGCCGTGCGGTCTATGTCCTCGACGGCCAGAACCTGCGTCATGACCTGAACAAGGGCCTGCCGCAGGACCGCGCCGGCCGCACCGAGAACTGGCGCCGCGCCGCGCATGTGGCCCGTCAGTTCAACGAAGCGGGCCTGTTGACCCTGGCGGCCTTCGTGGCACCTGACGCCGAAGGGCGCGAGCAGGCCAAGGCCTTGATCGGCAGCGAGCGCCTGGTCACCGTCTACGTGCAGGCCTCGCCGCAGGTGTGCCGCGAGCGCGACCCGCAGGGCCTGTATGCCGCCGGGGGCGACAACATCCCGGGCGAAGGCTTCCCGTACGATGTGCCGCTGGATGCCGATCTGGTGATCGACACCCAGACCGCGAGCGTGGAAGAAGGCGTCAAGCAGGTGCTGGATGTGCTGCGCGCGCGTGGCGCGATCTAGCGATTGGCTTGAAGGGAAAACCCGCCATGGCGATGAGCCTGGCGGGTTTTTTTATGACAGTGATCAGCAGGGGTGCACGCTGTAAAAAAACGCATGCGACCACAGCCTTTCTCGTCTGGGATCTCCGCCAATCCTGATGGTGTGTAGAAACGCCGAACTTAGACTTGCGCGGTACATTTTTGTACCTGACAAGAAAGAGGAACAAGGCAGTGAGATTTGAGGCAGGCAACGTGTTGGTGGCGGCAATGCTGGCGTTCGTGGCGATTCCGGTCATTGCAGACGACATAAATGACGCAGGCGGGCTGTGCTGTCCGTTCAGCGACCTGAGCTTGAAGGACGAGGTCAAGCCTTTGGACAGCTCGACGCAACAGCTGATGCAGCTCAAGGGCGTTCAGTTCAACTGGAAAGACTCTGGCCGGCAAGACATCGGCCTGATCGCCCAGGATGTCCAGAAAGTCTACCCGCAGGTGGTCCACGAGAAGCAGGGGCTGCTGACGGTGGACTACCAGAAGCTGGTCGCGCCGCTGATCGAATCGGTGCGTGAGTTGAACGCGCGGATCGAGGTGCTGGAAAAAGCGCAGGCCAGGTAGGTCGGCATGCGGGAGTCCATGCCAGTGCCCATGGGCTCTCGCGGCGGCAGCACTACCTGGCGCGCCTTCAGTCATGTCCGGGCGCGTAGATCGCTTCAGTGGCATAAGCTTATGCCAAACCACTGGAGGCATTAGGTCATGGGCGATGCTGACGACCGCTACGGTTTTTCCACACGGGCCATCCACCATGGCTACGGTCCCCAGGCCCATCAAGGCGCCCTGATACCTCCGGTCTACCAGACCTCGACCTACGCTTTTCCCACCGTCGAACACGGCGCGGCCTGCTTCGCGGGCGAGGCCGACGGGCACTTCTACAGCCGCATCTCCAACCCGACCCTGGCCGTGCTGGAACAGCGCATGGCGTCGCTGGAAGGGGGCGAGGCAGCCTTGGCCCTGGGGTCGGGCATGGGCGCGATCACCTCGACCCTGTGGACCCTGCTGCGTCCGGGAGACGAGCTGATCGTCGGCCTGACCGTGTATGGCTGCACGTTCGCGTTCGTGCACCATGGCATCGGCCAGTTCGGCGTCAAGGTCCGGCATGTCGACCTCGACGATCCCGTGGCGTTGGCGGCCGCCATCACGCCCCGTACGCGAATGATCTTCTTCGAGACGCCGGCCAACCCGACCATGCGCCTGGTGGACATCGCCCGCGTGGTCGAGGTGGCGCGTCGTCATGAGGTGCTGGTGGTGGTGGACAACACCTACTGCACGCCCTATCTGCAGCGTCCGCTGGCGCTGGGGGCCGATCTGGTGGTGCACTCGGCGACCAAGTACCTGAGTGGCCATGGCGACATCACTGCTGGCCTGGTGATCGGCAGCGCGGCGCTGGTGGGACGGATCCGTCTGGAGGGGCTCAAGGACATGACCGGTGCCGTGATGTCGCCCCACGATGCCTCGCTGCTGATGCGCGGCATCAAGACCTTGGCATTGCGCATGGATCGTCACTGCAGCAATGCCCTGGCCGTGGCGCGACGGCTCGAACAGGCGCCAGGGGTCGAGCAGGTGCGCTATCCCGGGCTGGAGAGCTTCGCGCAGCATGCCCTGGCGCAACGGCAGATGCGTCTGCCGGGTGGCATGATCGCCTTCGAACTCAGGGGCGGCGTGGCTGCGGGGCGGCGCTTCATGAATACGTTGCAGCTGTTCAGTCGCGCGGTGAGCCTGGGGGATGCGGAATCCTTGGCTCAGCACCCGGCCAGCATGACCCACAGCGCGTACAGTCCGCAGGAGCGTCTGCAGCACGGCATCTCCGAGGGGTTGGTGCGGCTGTCGGTCGGGCTGGAGGAGGTGGATGATCTGCTGGCGGATGTGGAGCAGGCGTTGCAGGCGTGTGGCTAGGGTGGGGCTGGCTTGCCAGTTAGAGGTGTCACCGCGCTCATCAACCTGTGGGGCTTTTCCGCGAGAGGCCAGTTCAAGCGCCTCAAGGGAATGGACGTGAGCGCCCTCACGATCGAAAAACGTCCAACGACGGCCACAAAAAAGGCCTCTTGCGAGGCCCTCATGCAGCATGCGCCACTCAGCGCTTCAACCCGTAGCTCTCATCGAGCATCCCCGGCGCATCCGGCGCCTTGGTCGCATAGTCGCGAGGCGCCTCGGTGTCCTTCGGCGGAGTCAGGCGGTCGCGGTGCGGCTGCGCGGCTTCGGCGTGCAACGACGCCAGCAGACGCTGACGGGTCAGCTCGTCCAGGGCCAGGCGGTTGGCGCCGTCGGCCAGGTGATTCTGGACGTCCTGGTAGCTCTGGGTCAGGCGCGACACCAGGGTCGCGGTGCTGTTGAAGTGGGTGACCACTTCGTTCTGGTACGTGTCGAAGCGCTGCTGGATGTCGTCCAGCTGACGCTGGGTGCTGCTCGGCACCGCTTTGGGCAGCAGGCGGGCGAGGGCGAAACCGACCACGACGCCGACCACGAGGGCCAGGGTGGGCAGCAACCAAACTAGAAGCGAGTGTTCCACGAGTCCTTCCTCTCTAAACGGCTTTGCTTTACGTTACCGGCTCAGACCTGCGCTGTATACCGCGAGCGATCGCCAATATGCCAGAACAGAATTCCCAAGCTAGACGAGTCGACCTTTCCTGAGGTCACGGAGTAGTGCCTTGCTCATCCGCGAAACCCCGCTGTTCATCGACGGCCCCTGCGGCCCGCTGGAAGCGCTGCACCTGGACGTCGCCGACGCACGTGGCGTCGCGCTGATCTGCCACCCCAACCCGGTCCAGGGCGGCACCATGCTCAACAAGGTGGTCTCCACCCTGCAGCGCACCGCGCGTGACGCCGGCTACGCGACGCTGCGCTTCAACTACCGCGGCGTCGGCCAGAGCGCCGGCAGCCATGACATGGGCGCCGGCGAAGTGGCCGACGCCGAGGCCGTCGCCGCCTGGATCGGCGAGCGTCACCCCGGCCTGCCACTGGTCGTGCTGGGCTTCTCGTTCGGCGGCTTCGTCGCGGCCAGTCTGGTGGGCCGGCTCGAAGCACGTGAAACGCCGGTGCAGCACCTGTTCATGATCGCGCCGGCCGTGATGCGGCTCGGCCCGGACTTCCCGCTGCCGGAGCGCGGCGCGCTGACCGTGGTGCAACCGGACGCCGACGAAGTGGTGGCGCCGTCTCTCGTGTACGCATGGTCCGACGCACTGACGCGCCCCCATGAACTGCTGAAAGTGGCAGAATGCGGACACTTCTTTCATGGCAAGCTGACTGATCTGAAGGATCTGCTGCTGCCGCGTCTTTCGAACTGAGCAAGCCTGATCAAGCGATAACCCATGACGACACGGATTCTCACCGGTATCACCACCACCGGCACGCCGCACCTGGGCAACTATGCCGGCGCCATTCGCCCGGCGATCCTCGCCAGCCAGCAGCCTGGTGCCGACTCGTTCTACTTCCTCGCCGACTACCATGCGTTGATCAAGTGCGACGACCCGTTGCGCATCCAGCGTTCGCGTCTGGAAATCGCCGCGACCTGGCTGGCCGGTGGCCTGGACCCGGACAAGGTGACGTTCTACCGGCAGTCCGACATTCCGGAAATCCCCGAGCTGACCTGGCTGCTGACCTGCGTCAGCGCCAAGGGCCTGCTCAACCGCGCCCATGCCTACAAGGCGTCGGTGGACAAGAACCTGGAAAACGGCGAGGACCCGGATGCCGGCGTGAGCATGGGGCTGTACAGCTACCCGGTGCTGATGGCCGCCGACATCCTGATGTTCAACGCGCACAAGGTGCCGGTCGGGCGTGACCAGATCCAGCATGTGGAAATGGCCCGCGACATCGGTCAGCGCTTCAACCACCTGTTTGGCCAGGGCAAGGAATTCTTCGTCATGCCCGAAGCCCTGATCGAAGAGAGCGTGGCCACGCTGCCAGGGCTCGACGGGCGCAAGATGTCCAAGAGCTACGACAACACCATCCCGTTGTTCAGCAGCGCCAAGGACATGAAGGACGCCATCTCGCGCATCGTCACCGATTCGCGCGCGCCAGGCGAACCGAAGGACCCTGACCAGTCGCACCTGTTCACCCTCTACCAGGCGTTCTCCACGCCTGCCCAGAGCGGCGAATTCCGTCAGGCGCTTCTGGAAGGGCTGGGGTGGGGCGAGGCCAAGCAGCGTCTGTTCCAGCTGCTGGACAGCCAGCTGGGCGAGGCACGCGAGCGCTATCATCAGCTGATCGAGCGTCCGGCGGACCTGGAAGACATCCTCCTGGCCGGCGCCCAGAAAGCACGCCGTACCGCATCGCCGTTTCTCGAGCAGTTGCGTGAAGCCGTCGGCCTGCGCTCGTTCCGTGCCAGCGCTCAAGTGGCCAGCGGGGCCAAGAAGAAGGCTGCCAAGGCTGCGCGCTTCGTCAGCTTCCGTGACGACGATGGCAGCTTCCGCTTCCGCCTGTTGGCTGCCGATGGCGAGCAACTGCTGCTGTCGCGCCGTTTTGCCGACGGCAAGGCCGCTGGGGCCGTGAGCAAGCGCCTGCAGCAGGGCGATGCGCTCGACCTGCGCGCCGAAGCGACGAGCTTCAGTGTCTGGCTCGATGACGAGCAGGTTGCCGACAGCCCGGCGTTCGCCGACGCCGCTGCGCGCGACCGGGCCATCGAAGGGCTGCGTGCAGCGCTGCAGCCGGTTCAGGACTGAGACAATCTGACGCAAGTCCGATTGCCATTACCCAGGGCCGTCGCTACAGTGACGGCCCGCTTTTGTTGCCTTGCTGACCACTTATGACGCCTCTAGAACGCTATCAAGCCGATCTGAAACGCCCTGACTTCTTCCACGACGCGGCGCAGGAAACAGCAGTGCGCCACCTGCAGCGGCTGTACGACGATCTGCTGGCCGCCGAGCACGACAAGCCTGGCCTGTTCGGCAAGCTGTTCGGCCGCAAAGAGCAGGCGCCCGTCAAGGGCCTGTACTTCTGGGGTGGCGTGGGACGTGGCAAGACCTACCTGGTCGACACCTTCTTCGAAGCCCTGCCGTTCAAGCAGAAGATGCGCACGCACTTTCACCGCTTCATGAAGCGCGTCCATGAAGAGATGAAAACGCTCAAGGGCGAGAAGAACCCGCTGACGATCATCGCCAAGCGCTTCTCCCAGGAAGCGCGCGTCATCTGCTTCGACGAATTCTTCGTGTCCGACATCACCGATGCCATGATCCTCGGCACCCTGATGGAGGAGCTGTTCAAGAACGGCGTGACCCTGGTGGCGACCTCCAACATCGTGCCTGACGGCTTGTACAAGGATGGCCTGCAGCGCGCGCGCTTCCTGCCTGCCATCGCGATGATCAAGCAGAACACCGAGGTGGTGAACGTCGACAGTGGCGTGGACTATCGGCTGCGGCACCTGGAACAGGCCGAGCTGTTCCATTACCCGCTCAACGAGGCCGCGCACGAAAGCCTGCGCCAGAGCTTCAAGGCGCTGACGCCCGAGTGCACCCAGGCGGTCGAGAACGACGTGCTGGTGATCGAGAACCGCGAGATCCAGGCGCTGCGCACCTGCGACGACGTGGCCTGGTTCGACTTCCGCGCCCTGTGCGACGGCCCGCGCAGCCAGAACGACTACATCGAACTGGGCAAGATCTTCCATGCCGTGCTGCTCAGCAACGTGGAGCAGATGGGCGTGACCACCGATGACATCGCGCGACGCTTCATCAACATGGTCGACGAATTCTACGACCGTAACGTCAAACTGATCATCTCGGCCGAAGTGGAGCTCAAGGACCTGTACACCGGTGGGCGTCTGAGCTTCGAGTTCCAGCGGACCCTGAGCCGACTGCTGGAGATGCAGTCCCACGAGTTCCTGTCGCGGGCGCACAAGCCCTGAGTGCAGGGGACTAGGCCGATCGCCCTCGAGCGAGAAGACGCTCGAGGGCGTTTCGCGGATCTGACAGACCGGCACAGTCCTGTGTGGGAGCGGGCTTGCCCGCGATGCAGGCGGTGACGGACCGGACGCTATCGCGGGCAGGGCCGCCCATAGGTGACCGCGGCAGCCTGCAACCCCGCGGTGGGGCTACGGGTGTAGGAGCGGCCCCTGTGCCGCGATGGGCCCGCCAGGGCCCGCATTAGCACTTGGCAGAACCCTAGAATATCCCACAAGGTACGGTGACGGATGCCCTCACCATGGTGTGGCTGCGGATGAATACCCCTCATCCACTGCCGCTCGCCGCTACTCCACCTCTACCACCGCCTGCGGTCTGCTGCTCTCCGTGCCCGACGCCCGCAACTGACGGTACTGGTTGGGTGACAGCTGCGTGTGCTGGCGGAAGAGGCGGGCGAAGAAGCTCGCATCGTCATACCCCACCTCGTAACTGATGGTCTTGATGCTCTTGCGTGTGCTCGACAGCAAGCCCTTGGCCGTTTCGATGCGCAGCCGCTGGAGGTAGTGCAGGGGCTTGTCGCCCGTCGCGCTCTGGAAGCGGCGCATGAAATTGCGGATGCTCATGCCGTGGTTGCGGGCCACGTCCTCGAAACGGAACTTGTCGGCGAAGTGTTCTTCCAGCCAGTGCTGGATCTGCAGGATCAACAGGTCCTGGTGCAGCTTCTGGCCGCCGAAGCCGATGCGCCCCGGGGTGTAGCTGCGCTGCACCTCGTAGAGGATATCGCGAGCCACGGTCCGGGCCACGCTCGCGCCGCAGAACCGCTCGATCAGGTAGATGTACAGGTCGCACGCCGAGGTGGTGCCGCCGGCGCAGTACAAGTTGTCGGCGTCGGTCAGGTGCTTGTCGCGGTTGAGGTTCACCTTGGGGAAGCGTGCGGCGAAGCTGTCGAAGAAGCGCCAGTAGGTGGTGGCCTCCTTGTGGTCGAGCAGGCCGGCTTCGGCCAGCCAGAACACCCCGCTCGACTCACCGCACAGGACCGCGCCCCGCGCATGCTGTTCGCGCAACCAGGCAGGCACCTGGGGGTAGCGCACGGACAGCGTGTCGAAGCTTTCCGCGAAAGGCGGCAGCAGGATGAGATCGGCGTCTTCCAGGCCACCGTCCACCGGGATCTGCACGGAGCTGAAGCTGTTCACGGGCTGCCCGTCCGGGCTCACCAGGTGGATGTCGAACATCGGCTGCGGGCCGACGCCCATTTGCCGGCCGAAGCGCAGGCAGGCGAGGTGAAAGAAGTCCTTGGCCTGCATCAGGGCCGAAGCGAAGGCCGTGTCGATGGCCAGAATGTTGACGCGCCGCAACGACGCCGAAGGTGGGTCGAACATCATGGTGATTATTCTTATAGGGGCAAGAGGGCTTTCGTTGGCTGGATCGTCTTACCTTTCGGCATCAGTGTCCAGTATCCACGCTCGCCCTGAGGTCATGTCTGCTACCGGCGTCACGAAACGCGCGTTTACTCGTCAAAGCAGGTTGAAATCTTCTCCGTAATCTGGATAATCCTCACCCTCTCAGTGCGGTGGGAGTGATGCACCACCCACGAAAGAACCCTGCCGAATATTGGACGCGCTGACCCGAGCCCCCGATAGCGTCCCTATGCGGCTGCGCGCTTGTCTTGTCAAGCGAAGCACTATCCAGTAAGATCCGCCGTCTTATTTTCGCTGGGCGGCCCTTGAGGCTATAAAGAATGAAAACTTTTACTGCTAAACCAGAAACAGTAAAGCGCGACTGGTTCGTGGTCGACGCCGCTGGTCAGACCCTGGGTCGTCTGGCTACCGAAATCGCACTGCGCCTGCGCGGCAAGCACAAGGCAGAGTACACCCCTCACGTTGACACCGGCGACTACATCGTCGTCATCAACGCCGAGCAGGTACGTGTCACTGGTGCCAAGTCTTCGGACAAAATGTACTACTCCCACTCCGGTTTCCCGGGCGGCATCAAGGAAATCAGCTTCGAGAAGCTGATCGCCAAGGCCCCTGAGCGCGTGATCGAGACCGCGGTCAAAGGCATGCTGCCTAAGAACCCGCTGGGTCGCGACATGTACCGTAAGCTGAAGGTCTATGCGGGCGCTAACCACCCTCATACTGCTCAGCAGCCCCAAGAACTGAAGATTTAACGGAATAGTTCATTATGTCGGCGACTCAAAATTACGGCACTGGCCGTCGCAAGACCGCAACCGCTCGCGTTTTCCTGCGTCCGGGCACCGGTAACATCTCCATCAACAACCGTCCTCTGGACACCTTCTTCGGCCGCGAAACCGCTCGCATGGTTGTTCGCCAGCCGCTGGAGCTGACCGAGACCGTCGAGAAGTTCGACATCTATGTCACCGTCATCGGTGGTGGTGTCAGCGGTCAGGCCGGTGCTATCCGTCACGGTATCACCCGTGCACTGATGGAATACGACGAATCCCTGCGTGGCGCGCTGCGTCGTGCTGGCTTCGTGACCCGCGACGCCCGTGAAGTCGAGCGTAAGAAAGTGGGTCTGCGTAAAGCACGTAAGCGTCCTCAGTACTCCAAGCGTTAATCGCGCTTCGGCAGTCCAAGAAACCCGACTCCAATGGAGTCGGGTTTTTTGTTTCCGGCGTATGTACAAGATCGCGTCGTACCGCCCGCCATGGGCCGCCCATGCTATTTACCTTGTCATCCCTGGCCTGGGTTCTTACCATTCGGCCAGTTTTTGTCTGCCGTCCCGTTCGGTGGCGAACGGCGATTCATGGCGGTGGAGAGGTGAGATGAGCAACGACGGCGTCAATACAGGGCGGCGCCGCTTTCTGGTGACGGCCACATCTGTGGTCGGTGCGGCGGGGGCGGTGGGTGCTGCGGTGCCTTTGGTGAAGGCCTGGTTCCCGAGCGCCAAGGCCAAGGCCGCCGGGGCGCCGGTCAGGATCAATGTCTCGAAGATCGAGCCGGGTCAGCAGATGGTGGTCGAGTGGCGCGGTCAGCCGGTGTTCGTCCTGCGCCGTGGCAAGCCGATGCTGGCCGTCCTCGACACGCTGGTGCCTGAACTGGCCGATCCTCGCTCCCTCGCCTCGAACCAGCCGGCTTATGTGGACCCGCGTACGCGCGCGATCCGGCCGGACATCTTCGTGGTCATCGGCTTGTGCACGCACCTGGGGTGTTCGCCGTCCTTTCGTCCCGAAGTGGCACCCGACGACCTGGGGCCTGACTGGGTGGGCGGGTATTTCTGCCCCTGCCATGGTTCACGCTATGACCTGGCCGGGCGTGTCTACAAGGCACAACCTGCGCCGCTCAACCTACCTATACCACCCCATGCCTACGAATCCGAGGATGTAATCGTGATCGGTGTCGATCAGGAGGGTGCATGATGAACAAGCTCGTGCAGTGGATCGATGCGCGTTTCCCGTTGACCCGGTTGTGGCGGGGGCACCTCAGTCGCTACTACGTGCCCAAGAACCTCAACGTGTTCTACCTGTTCGGCTCGCTGGCGCTGGTGGTGCTGATCAATCAGCTGGTCACCGGGCTCTGGCTGACCATGAGTTACACGCCCACTGCCGAGGGTGCCTTCGCCTCGGTCGAGTCGATCATGCGCGACGTGGAATATGGCGCACTGCTGCGTTACCTGCATTCGACCGGTGCGTCGGCGTTCTTCATCGTCATCTACCTGCACATGTTCCGTGGCCTGCTCTACGGCTCCTACCAGAAGCCGCGCGAGCTGGTGTGGGTGTTCGGCATGCTGCTCTACCTGGCGCTGATGGCCGAGGCGTTCATGGGCTATCTGCTGCCCTGGGGGCAGATGTCTTACTGGGGCGCGCAGGTGATCATCTCGCTGTTCGGTGCCATCCCCGTGATCGGCGAGGACTTGGCGCAATGGGTGCGTGGTGACTACCTGATTTCCGGCATCACGTTGAACCGTTTCTTCGCCTTGCACGTGATCGCGTTGCCCCTGCTTCTGCTCGGGCTGGTGGTGCTGCACATCATGGCGCTGCACGAGGTGGGTTCGAACAACCCGGACGGTATCGACATCAAGCAGAGCCTGGGGCCGAACGGCGTACCGCTCGATGGCGTGGCTTTTCACCCGTACTACACCGTCAAGGACCTGTTCGGCATCGGCGTCTTCCTGTTCGTGTTCTGCGCGGTGGTGTTCTTCTTCCCGGACATGAACGGGTATTTCCTGGAGCGCGCCAACTTCGAGCAGGCCAACACCCTGAAAACGCCCGAGCACATCGCGCCGGTCTGGTACTTCACACCGTTCTACGCAATCTTGCGCGCGGTGCCGGACAAGCTGTTCGGCGTTCTGGCGATGGCGGGCGCGATCGCCTTGCTGTTCACGCTGCCGTGGCTCGACCGCAGTCCGGTGCGTTCGATGCGCTACAAGGGCTGGGCCAGCCGGGTTTTCCTGGGCCTGTTCTGCGTGGCCTTCGTGACCCTGGGCGTGCTGGGCCTGCAGGCGCCGAGCCTGTGGGGTACCTGGCTGGCACGGGGCTGCGCCGTGGTTTACTTCGCCTACTTCCTGTTGATGCCGTTCTATACCCGTCGCGAGCGGACCTTGCCCGTTCCCGCGCGAGTCACGCGCCGATGAAGGCCCTGTTGATGGCGTTGGCATGGCTGCTCTGGTCGAACGGCGTCTGGGCGGCCGCGGCCGGGCTGGATGAGGCGCGCATCGACCTGAGCGACAAAGCCGCCTTGCAGGACGGTGCGCGGACCTTCGTCAATCACTGCATGGGCTGTCATGGCATGCAGTTCCAGCGTTACGAGCGGGTGGCCGACGACCTGGGCATTCCCCACGGCATGATGCTGGAGAACCTGGTGTTCACAGGCGCCAAGATTGGCGATCACATGACCAGCAGCCTGCGCCCCGAAGACGGCAAGGCCTGGTTCGGCGCAGCGCCACCGGACCTGACCCTGATCGCCCGGGTGCGAGGGGAGGACTGGCTGTACACCTACCTGCGCAGCTTCTACGAAGACCCATCGCGCCCCTTGGGAACGAACAATCGTGTACTGCCGGGCGTGGGCATGCCCAACGTGCTGGCGGGGCTGCAGGGACGGCAGGTGCTGGGCTGTGCGCCTGGCAGCGCCACGGCATCGTCCGGCAAGGCCTGCGACCAGCTGACCCTGGTGCCGAATTCGGGTACCCTGACGCCCCGTCAATTCGACGAGAAGATCAGGAGCCTGGTGGGTTTCATGGCCTATTCGGCCGATCCCTCCCGGCTCGAGCACCGACGTCTCGGCGTCTACGTGCTGTTGTACCTCGCAGTGTTCATGGCGCTGGCCTACCTGCTCAAGCGAGAATACTGGAAGGACGTGCCCTGAGCGCGTCGAGTCCTTGCACCATAGACGCGCCTTCGAGCGCTTTCGTGTCGACACGAAGGTCTCACAGGCGCGTTCGTCTTTGTCATCTATCCCTTTGTTTGCGAGGAGGAGCACCATGGGTGCGCCCAACGGGTTGGCCTGTTATTCCGACCCCGCTGACCACTACTCTCACCGCGTGCGCCTGGTGCTCGCGGAAAAGGCCGTCACCGTCGAAGTCGTCGATGTCGAGGCGGGTCGCCTGCCGGCACATCTGACCGAGATCAATCCCTACGGCAGCGTGCCGATGCTGGTCGACCGTGACCTGGCGCTCTACGAGTCCAGCGTGCTGATGGAGTACCTCGAGGAGCGTTATCCTCATCCCTTGCTGCTGCCGGTCTACCCTCTGGCACGTGGTAACACGCGCCTGCTGATGCACCGCGTCCAGCGCGACTGGTGCGCGCAGGCTGATGTCATCCTCGACGAGCGCCTGCCCGATGCCCAGCGCGCCGTGGCCCGCCAGGCCCTTCGCGAGAGCCTGGTCGGCGTGGCGCCGGTGTTCGCCAGGTTCGCCTGTTTCATGAGCGAGGAGCAAAGTCTGGCTGACTGCTGTCTACTGCCGATACTGTGGCGTCTGCCACTGATGAACATCGAGTTGCCACGGCAGGCCAAGCCGCTGGCCGATTACATGGAGCGACAGTTCGCTCGCGAGCCTTTCCAGGCGAGCCTGTCCGCTGCCGAACGCGCAATGCGCAATGCTTAAGGAGCCGTTGATGAACTCCAGTCGCCCTTACCTGGTGCGCTCGCTCTACGAGTGGATCGTCGACAACGATTGCACACCCCACATGCTGGTCAATGCCGACTACCCGGCTGTCCAGGTCCCCCAAGGTTTCGCCAGTGACGGCCAGATCGTCCTGAACATCTCGCCCAGTGCCGTGCGCAACCTGCACATGGACAACGAAGCCGTGAGCTTCGAAGGGCGTTTCAGTGGTGTCGCGCACACGCTGTACGTGCCGGTGCCCGCCATCCTGGGTATCTACGCCCGTGAGAACGGCCAGGGCATGGTCTTCGAGCTGGAGCCTGCGCTCATGGATGAGGACGATGCCGAGGCAAGCTTCGATGAGTTGCCGGGCGACGACTCGCCGGACGACGGCGGTCAACCCCCTCGTCCCAGCGGGCCGCCGAGCCTGAAGGTGGTCAAGTAGGCATGAAAAAGGCGACCCTCCAGGGGTCGCCTTTTTTCGACGCGGCGTGACGGATCAGCGCTTCATGTGCGCCGGCAGGTGCGGCTGGATCGCCGTCAGCACGGCCTTGAAGCACTTGACGTTGCCAGCGACGATGTGGCCTTTGTCGAGGAAGTCGTGGCCGCCATTGAAGTCGCTGACCAGGCCGCCTGCTTCCTGGATCAGCAGCACGCCTGCGGCCATGTCCCACTCGGACAGGCCCGATTCCCAGAACGCATCGAAGCGACCGGCCGCGACGTAGGCCAGGTCCAGGCTCGCGGCGCCTGCGCGGCGGATGCCGGCGGTCTGGCCGGTGAGGGCGCGGAACATGCCCAGGTAGTTGTCCAGGTCGCCGAGCTGGTCGTCACGGAACGGGAAGCCGGTGCCGAGCAGAGCGCCTTCGAGGCTGCTGCGCGAGCTGACGCGCAAACGACGACCGTTGAGCTGGGCGCCACGGCCACGGCTGGCGGTGAACTCTTCCTGGCGGACCGGATCGACGATCACGGCGTGCTCGAGGCGACCCCGGTATTTGCAGGCGATGCTGACGGCGAAGTGCGGGATACCACGCAGGAAGTTGGTCGTGCCGTCCAGTGGATCGATGATCCACAGGTAATCCTTGCCTTCCTCGCCGGTGCCGGCATGCAGACCTGTCTCCTCGCCCTGGATGGAGTGGTTCGGATACGCTTTGCGCAGGCTGTTGACGATGCTCTGCTCGGCGGCGCGATCGACTTCCGAAACGTAGTCCTTGGCGTTCTTCTCGTCGACCTTGATGGTATCCAGGCGTTCGATGGAGCGGAAGATCAGTTCACTGGCGCTGCGAGCGGCGCGCAGCGCGATATTCAGCATAGGCTGCATGGGTGGGTCACCTGGAGTGTTAAAGAAAGCCGCACATTCTAGCAGAAAAGTTCGCGCGCTGAAGCGTGACGTTCGCTTTCGTGGCGCTGGCGAGGTGCCTTCTGTAAGATTCTGCCTCCGCCCACTGCCTCCGCGAGCGCATTACCGTGCTGCAAAACATTCGTGTCGTCCTGGTCAATACCAGCCACCCCGGCAACATCGGCGGCGCTGCGCGTGCCATGAAGAACATGGGCCTGTCGCGCCTGGTGCTGGTCCAGCCGCAGCAATTCCCGTCGCCCGAGGCCTCCGCCCGGGCCTCGGGGGCCGATGACGTGCTGACCGATGCCGTCGTGGTCGACAGCCTCGAAGAAGCGCTGGTCGGCACCCGCCTGGTGCTGGGTACCAGTGCCCGCGACAGGCGTCTGCCCTGGCCGCTGATCGATCCGCGCGAATGCGGTCGTGCGGTGATCGAGCATGCGGCCCTCGGCGAGGAGATCGCCCTGGTGTTCGGGCGCGAGCATGCCGGGTTGACCAACGATGAGCTGCAGCGTTGTCATTTCCACGTGCACATCCCGTCCAACCCCGACTTCAGCTCGCTGAACCTGGCCGCTTCGGTGCAGGTGCTGGCCTATGAGGTGCGTACCGCCTGGCTGGCCAGTGGCGGGCAGGGCGCTTCATCGTCGAAGCCGGCGGCCACCCCGTCGGAGCTGGCGACCATGGACGAAATGGAACTGTTCTATCAGCACCTCGAGCAGGCGTTGGTGGACATCGGTTTTCTCGACCCGGAAAAGCCTCGTCAACTGATGCCGCGTCTGCGGCGTCTGTACGGGCGCAGTGCGGTCGAGCGTACCGAAGTGAGCATCCTGCGCGGCATTCTCACCGAGACCCAGAAAGTGGCCCGGGGCGAGCCGCACAAACGGAAGGACCGATAGATGTTCGAGCGTCTGCGTGAAGATATCCAGAGCGTGTTCCACCGCGACCCGGCGGCGCGCAATGCCTTCGAGGTGATGACCTGCTATCCCGGCATGCATGCCATCTGGCTGCACCGGCTGGGGCACGCGCTGTGGATCCGTGATTTCAAATGGCTGGCGCGGCTGGTCTCCAACTTCGGCCGTTGGCTGACGGGGATCGAGATCCACCCGGGGGCCAAGGTCGGACGGCGTTTCTTCATCGACCATGGCATGGGCATCGTGATCGGCGAGACGGCCGAGATCGGTGACGACGTGACGCTCTACCAGGGGGTGACCCTGGGCGGCACCAGCTGGAACAAGGGCAAGCGTCACCCGACCCTGGAAGATGGCGTGGTGGTCGGTGCGGGGGCCAAGGTGCTCGGCCCGTTCACCGTCGGCGCGGGCGCCAAGATCGGCTCCAATGCCGTGGTCACCAAGGAAGTGCCTGCCGGGGCCACCGCCGTCGGCATTCCGGGGCGCATCATCGTCAAGGCCGAGGACGGCGAGGTCGAGGCCAAACGCAAGGCCATGGCGGCGAAGATCGGTTTCGATGCCTACGGCGTGAGTGGCGACATGCCCGACCCGGTGGCCCGGGCCATCGGGCTTCTGCTCGATCACCTGCAGGCGGTCGATGGTCGTCTGGAAGAGGTCTGCGGCGAGCTGAGCAAGCTCGACAGCAGCTACCGCGCCAAGGACATGCCCGCCCTGCGGGACGAGGACTTCGCCGAGGTCAAGCAGGACGTGCAGGGCGACACCCCGCCACATTGACAGCGGGCAGGTGCGGCGCGTGTGCTCATGCGCCGTACCTGCTATGATGCGGGCCGTCTTTCGGGGTTAATTCCGACTAAAGCAGTAGGTTTTATAGTTGACTTGAATGCTCGGGAATTGCATAATCCCGTCCACTATCCTGTAACTCCCGTGGTACCCGATAGCCATGCGATTGACTACCAAAGGCCGATACGCGGTGACTGCCATGCTCGATCTGGCATTGCATGCCACGCATGGACCGGTATCGTTGGCCGACATCTCCGAACGCCAGGGCATTTCCCTTTCCTACCTGGAACAGTTGTTCGCCAAGTTGCGTCGCAACAGCCTGGTTTCCAGCGTACGAGGCCCCGGCGGCGGCTACCAGCTGTCCCGAGGCATGGACACCATCCAGGTCTCGCAAGTCATCGACGCGGTCAACGAGTCGGTCGACGCTACCCGTTGCCAGGGGCTGGGCGATTGCCATGGTGGCGATACCTGCCTGACGCACCACCTGTGGTGTGACCTCAGCGAGCAGATCCACACGTTCCTCAGTGGCATCAGCCTGGCCGATCTGGTCATCCGCCGAGAAGTCCAGGAAGTTGCCCACCGCCAGGACCTGCGCCGTGTCGCGGGCCGTTCCGCCCACCTGGACAAGATTGAGACGTCCGCCGTCGAATGACCGTTTCGACGAGCGGCGCGACCGCCTGATAGGAGATACGAAATGAAGTTGCCGATCTACCTCGATTACTCCGCGACCACGCCAGTCGATCCACGCGTCGCCCAGAAAATGGTCGAATGCCTGACGCTCGACGGAAACTTCGGTAACCCGGCGTCGCGCTCGCACCTGTTCGGCTGGAAGGCCGAAGAGGCCGTCGAACACGCTCGCCGCCAAGTGGCCGAACTGATCAACGCCGACCCGCGCGAGATCGTCTGGACCAGCGGTGCCACCGAGTCGGACAACCTGGCCCTCAAGGGCGTGGCGCATTTCTACGCCACCAAGGGCAAGCACATCATCACCTCGAAGGTCGAGCACAAGGCGATCCTCGACACCGCTCGCCAGCTGGAGCGTGAAGGCTTCGAAGTCACCTACCTCGAGCCCGGCGAAGACGGCATCGTCACCCCGGCCATGGTCGAGGCGGCCTTGCGCGATGACACCATCCTGGTGTCGATCATGCACGTGAACAACGAAGTCGGCTCCATCACCGACATCGCCGCGATCGGCGAACTGACCCGCTCGCGTGGCGTGCTGTTCCACGTCGATGCCGCGCAGTCGGCCGGCAAGGTCGAGATCGACCTGCAGAAGCTCAAGGTCGACCTGATGTCGTTCTCCGCGCACAAGGTCTACGGGCCCAAGGGCATCGGCGCGCTGTACGTCAGCCGCAAGCCGCGCGTGCGTCTGGAAGCGGGGATCCACGGTGGCGGTCACGAGCGCGGCATGCGTTCCGGCACCCTGCCGACCCACCAGATCGTCGGCATGGGTGAAGCCTTCGCCATCGCCAAGCAGGAGATGGCCGCCGAGAACGTGCGCATCAAGGCCCTGAGCGATCGCTTCTTCAGCCAGGTCTCCGACCTCGAAGAGCTGTACATCAACGGCAGCAGCACCGCCCGCGTACCGCACAACCTGAACCTGAGCTTCAACTACGTCGAAGGCGAGTCGCTGCTGATGTCGCTCAAGGACATCGCCGTATCGTCCGGCTCGGCCTGCACCTCTGCGTCGCTCGAGCCGTCCTACGTGCTGCGTGCACTGGGTCGCAACGACGAGCTGGCGCACAGCTCCATCCGTTTCTCCTTCGGCCGTTTCACCACCGAAGAAGACGTCGACCATGCCGCCCGCAAGGTCTGCGAAGCAGTCAGCAAGCTGCGTGAGCTGTCGCCGCTGTGGGACATGTACAAGGACGGCGTCGACATCTCCAAGATCGAATGGGCCGCCCACTAAGCAGCCGCCAAGCAGTCGCCGGCAAGAGCGGCTCCCAGATGAGGAAGGAATTGCACCATGGCATATAGCGAAAAGGTCATCGACCACTACGAAAATCCGCGCAACGTCGGCAAGATGAACGCCGAGGATCCTGATGTCGGTACCGGCATGGTCGGCGCTCCGGCATGCGGCGACGTGATGCGCCTGCAGATCAAGGTCAACGAGCAGGGCGTCATCGAAGACGCCAAGTTCAAGACCTACGGCTGCGGTTCGGCCATCGCCTCCAGCTCGCTGGCCACCGAGTGGATGAAGGGCAAGACCCTCGACGAAGCCGAAACCATCAAGAACACCCAGCTGGCCGAAGAATTGGCCCTGCCGCCGGTGAAGATCCACTGCTCCGTGCTCGCCGAGGACGCCATCAAGGCGGCCGTACGCGACTACAAGCAGAAGAAAGGTTTGCTTTAACTCGCCTGTCGCAAGGTAAGGAGTCTCGATGGCTATCAGCATGACAGAAGCCGCCGCCAACCATGTGCGGCGTTCCCTCCAGGGTCGCGGCAAGGGCGAAGGCATTCGTCTGGGCGTGCGCACCACCGGCTGCTCGGGCCTGGCCTACGTGCTGGAGTTCGTCGACGAACTGGCCGATGAAGACCAGGTCTTCGAGAACCATGGCGTGAAGGTCATCATCGACCCCAAGAGCCTGGTCTACCTCGACGGCACCGAGCTGGACTTCGTCAAGGAAGGGTTGAACGAAGGCTTCAGGTTCAACAACCCCAACGTGCGCGGTGAGTGTGGCTGCGGCGAAAGCTTCAACGTCTGAGGCCGCCGTGGGTACTCCTTGCCATTTCGCCCTGTTCGACCTCCAGCCGGCATTCCGCCTGGACCTCGATGCGCTGGCCGTTCGCTACCGTGAACTGGCCCGCGAGGTCCACCCGGATCGCTTCGCCGATGCGTCCGAACGTGAGCAGCGCCTTGCGCTCGAGCGCTCCGCCGCGCTCAACGAAGCCTACCAGACCCTGCGCAGCGCCCCGCGGCGCGCCCGCTACCTGCTGGCCCTCGATGGGCAGGAGGTGCCTCAGGAAGTGACGGTCCACGATCCGGACTTCCTGATGCAGCAGATGCAGTGGCGTGAGGAGCTCGAGGAACTGCACGACGAGGCCGACCTCGACGGCGTCGCGGTCTTCAAGCGCCGTGTCAAGGCTGCGCAGAGCGCGCTCGACGAGGCCTTCGCCGCCTGCTGGGACGATGCAGCACAGCGTGAACAGGCCGAACGCCTGATGCGCCGCATGCAGTTCCTCGACAAGCTCGCCCAAGAAGTGCGCCAACTCGAAGAGCGCCTCGACGATTAACCCGGTGTCGACCGTGACGACGCCTAAGGTATTCAGATAAGCATGGCCCTACTGCAGATCGCCGAACCCGGTCAGACCCCCCAGCCGCACCAGCGGCGCCTGGCGGTGGGTATCGACCTGGGCACCACCAATTCCCTGGTCGCCGCCGTACGCAGCGGCCGCAGCGAGCCGCTGCCCGACGCCGACGGCCAGGTCATCCTGCCGTCGGCCGTGCGCTATTCGGCCGAAGGCACCCAGGTCGGCCACGGCGCTCGCGCCGCCGCCGCCCTCGACCCGCTCAACACGATCCTGTCGGTCAAGCGCCTGATGGGGCGTGGTCGCGCCGACGTGCGGCAGCTGGGCGAGCAATTGCCCTACCGCTTCGTCGATGGCGAGTCGCACATGCCGTTCATCGACACCGTGCAGGGCCCGAAAAGCCCGGTCGAGGTGTCGGCCGACATCCTCAAGTCGCTGCGTCAGCGCGCCGAAGAGACCTTGGGCGGCGAACTGGTCGGGGCGGTGATCACCGTTCCGGCCTACTTCGACGACGCCCAGCGCCAGGCCACCAAGGACGCCGCGCGTCTGGCCGGCCTGGAAGTGCTGCGGTTGCTCAACGAACCGACGGCAGCCGCCGTGGCCTACGGTCTGGACCAGAACGCCGAAGGCGTGGTCGCCATCTACGACCTGGGCGGCGGGACCTTCGACATCTCGATCCTGCGCCTGACCGCCGGGGTCTTCGAGGTGCTGGCCACCGGCGGTGACACCGCGCTGGGCGGCGACGATTTCGACCATGCCATCGCCACCTGGATCATCGACCAGGCCGGGCTGGACAACGACCTCGACCCCTCGACCCAGCGCCAGCTGATGCAGGCCGCCTGCGCCGCCAAGGAAGCCCTGACCGACGCCGAGTCGGTCGAGGTGCGCCATGGCGCCTGGACCGCTCAGCTGACCCGCACCGCCTTCGACGCGATGATCGAGCCGCTGATCGCCCGTAGCCTCAAGGCCTGCCGTCGCGCCGTGCGCGACAGTGGCGTGGAGCTGGAGGAGGTCGCCGAGGTGGTGATGGTCGGCGGTTCGACCCGCGTGCCTCGGGTGCGCGAGGCGGTCGGTGCGCTGTTCGGGCGTACGCCTCTGACGTCCATCGACCCCGATCAGGTCGTGGCCGTCGGTGCCGCCGTCCAGGCCGACACGCTGGCCGGCAATCGCCGCGAAGGCGGCGACCTGCTGCTGCTCGACGTGATCCCGCTGTCGCTCGGTCTGGAGACCATGGGCGGCCTGATGGAAAAGATCATTCCGCGCAACACCACGATTCCGGTGGCGCGCGCGCAGGAGTTCACCACCTACAAGGATGGCCAGTCGGCCATGATGATCCATGTGCTGCAGGGCGAGCGCGAACTGGTCAGCGACTGCCGCTCCCTGGCGCGTTTCGAGCTGCGTGGCATTCCGGCGATGGTGGCGGGCGCTGCGAAGATCCGCGTGACCTTTCAGGTCGATGCCGACGGCCTGCTCGGCGTCGCGGCGCGCGAGGTAGGCTCCGGCGTCGAGGCCAGCATTCAGGTCAAGCCGTCCTATGGCCTGACCGACGGCGAAATCGCCCGCATGCTCAAGGACTCCTTCGAGCATGCTGGCAGCGACAAGCAGGCGCGCCAGCTGCGCGAGCACCAGGTCGATGCCGAGCGGCTGCTCGAAGCGGTCGACGGTGCCCTGCAGGCCGATGGCGAGCGCCTGCTCGACGAAGAAGAGCGTCTGGCGATCCAGATGCAGATGCAGGACCTACGTGATTTGCTGACCGGCACCGATGGCCCTGCCATCGAGCAACAGACCAAGCGTCTGTCGCAGGTGACCGACGCGTTTGCCGCCCGTCGCCTGGATTCGACGGTCAAAGCCGCATTGGCCGGGCGCAACCTGAATGAGATCGAGGAGTAACCGATGCCGCTGGTGACATTCCTGCCGCATGAGAAATTCTGCCCCGAAGGGCTGACCGTGGACGTGCCAGCCGGGACCAACATCCTGGAACTGGCCCATGACCATCACATCGAGATGGAAAGCGCCTGCGGTGGCGTCAAGGCCTGCACCACCTGCCATTGCATCGTGCGCAAGGGCTTCGATTCGCTCGAAGAGGCCGACGAGCTCGAGGAAGACATGCTGGACAAGGCCTGGGGCCTGGAAGCGCAGTCGCGCCTGGGTTGCCAGGTGGTGGTGGCCGATGAAGACCTGACCATCGAGATCCCCAAGTACTCGCTCAACCACGCCGCCGAAGCGCCGCACTGAGGACCGTCCGCATGAGTCTGAAATGGGTTGACGTACTTGAGATCGCCATCCAGCTTGCCGAAAGCAAGCCGGACGTCGATCCTCGCTATGTGAATTTCGTCCAGCTGCACAAATGGGTGCAGGAGCTGCCGGAGTTTTCCGACGATCCCAAGCGTGCCGGTGAAAAGGTGCTCGAAGCCATCCAGGCGGCGTGGATCGAAGAAGCCGACTGAGTCGCTTCGGCAGGTTAGGCAATCCCCTGGAACCCGCGTATAATCCGCGGGTTCAATTTTTCGCAACACTCAAATTCCGGAGTTTTCCATGGCTGTTCAACGTACTTTCTCCATCATCAAGCCTGACGCCGTTGCCAAGAACGTGATCGGCAAGATCACCTCGCGCTTCGAAGAAGCCGGCCTGCGCATCGTCGCTTCCAAGATTAAGCAGCTGTCCAAGGCCGAAGCCGAAGGCTTCTACGCCGAGCACAAAGAGCGCGGCTTCTTCGGTGACCTGGTTGCCTTCATGACCTCCGGTCCTGTCGTGGTTCAGGTGCTGGAAGGCGAGAACGCCATCGCGCGCAACCGTGAGCTGATGGGCGCTACCAACCCGAAAGAAGCCGCTGCCGGCACCATCCGCGCCGACTTCGCCGAGTCGATCGACGCCAACGCCGTGCACGGTTCGGACTCCGAAGCCGCTGCCGCTCGCGAAATCGCTTACTTCTTCGCTGCTACCGAGGTAACCACTCGCTAAGCGAAGGCTGACGAGTGAGGGTGAATCCATGACGACATCTGCTGAAAAGATCAACCTGCTGGGGCTGACCCAGCCGGAAATGGAACAGTTCTTCGACTCGATCGGGGAGAAGCGCTTCCGTGCCGGGCAGGTGATGAAATGGATTCACCACTTTGGCGTCGATGATTTCGACGCCATGACCAACGTCGGCAAGGCCTTGCGCGAGAAGCTCAAGAGCGTTGCCGAGATTCGCGCGCCGGAAGTGGTCAGTGAAGACATCTCCGCCGACGGAACGCGCAAGTGGGTGGTCCGCGTTGCCTCGGGCAGCTGCGTCGAGACCGTCTACATCCCTACCGACGACCGCGGCACCCTGTGCGTGTCGTCCCAGGCCGGCTGTGCCCTGGACTGCAGTTTCTGCTCCACCGGCAAGCAAGGCTTCAACAGCAACCTCACCGCCGCCGAAGTCATCGGTCAGGTGTGGGTCGCGAACAAATCCTTCGGGACCGTCCCGGCCAAGATCGACCGCGCCATCACCAACGTGGTCATGATGGGCATGGGCGAGCCCCTGCTGAACTTCGACAATGTCATCGCCGCCATGAAGATCATGATGGACGATCTGGGCTATGGCATTTCCAAGCGTCGCGTCACCCTGTCGACCTCCGGCGTGGTGCCGATGATCGACGAGCTGGCCAAGCACATCGACGTTTCCCTGGCGCTGTCGCTGCACGCGCCGAACGACGAGCTGCGCAACCAGCTGGTGCCGATCAACCGCAAGTACCCGCTCAAGATGCTGCTGGACTCGTGCCTGGGCTACATGGCCACCCTGGGTGGCAAGCGCGTGCTGACCATCGAGTACACGCTGCTCAAGGACGTCAACGACCAGCCGCAGCACGCGGCCGAAATGATCGAGCTGCTGCGCGACGTGCCGTGCAAGATCAACCTGATCCCGTTCAACCCGTTCCCGCACTCGGGCTACGAGCGCCCCAGCAACAACGCGATCCGGCGCTTCCAGGACCTGCTGCACCATGGCGGCTTCAACGTCACCACCCGGACCACCCGTGGCGAGGACATCGATGCCGCCTGCGGGCAGCTCGTCGGCCAGGTCATGGACCGCACGCGACGCAGCGAGCGTTACATCGCCGTGCGCCAGCTCAACGCTGACGCCGAGATGAACGACGGCGCCGCAGGCAACTGACGGAACCGCGCCGATGACCCTGCGCGCCGCGCTGTCGATGCTGTCGCTCTCGCTGCTGGCCGGTTGCGTCACCAGCGGCGCGGTCGATCCGCTCGCCAGTCGCGAGGGCAGGGCGCAGGCCGGGCGGGCTTCCGTACAGCTGGGCCTGGGCTACCTGCACCAGGGGCGGGTGCAGCAAGCCAAGGTTCCCCTGATGCGCGCGCTGGCGCTCGACCCCCAGGATGCCGACGCCCATGCGGCCCTGGCACTGGTGGCGCAGGCCGAAGAAGATGACGAGGCCGCCAGAACGCATTTTCGCACCGCCCTCGCCACGCGCCCCCATGACGCACGAATCTGCAACAACTTCGGCAGTTTCCTTTATGCTCGTGGAGAATTTGCCCAGGCCGAGCAGATGTTTCGCCAAGCGGCCAGCGATACGCTGTATCCTGAGCGTCCGCAGGTGTACGGCAACCTGGGCATGACGGCCCTGAAGCTCGGTCGTCGCGACGAGGCCCAGGTCTACCTGCGCAAGGCCGTCACGCTCGACCCTCATCAGCCACGTGCCTTGCTGGCGCTGGCCGAGCTGTCGCTCGAGGAAGGCGACCTGGAGCAGGCGCGTGACTACCATGAGCGTTTCAAGCAGGTGGCCGAACCCGGTCCACGCAGTCAGGCGCTGGAACGGCGACTGGCGCGCGAGACAGACGCCGGCAGGCCGGCGACCGCCTCGGACCGCGCCCTGAATGGACTTTATCCCGGCACGCCGGACTATCAGCACTACCTGTCGGAGCAATGATGAAAGCCGCGCATCCCGAACTAGCAGCAGCGACTGGCCAGCATCCTGGTGAGCGCTTGCGTCAGGCCCGCGAAAGCCGTGGCTGGACCCAGGCTGAAGTGGCCAGCAAGCTCAACCTGACCGTCAGTTCGCTGAACCATCTCGAAACGGGCGCCTTCGATCGGCTGCCCGGACACACCTTCGCACGCGGCTACATCCGCGCCTATGCGAAATTGCTCGACCTGGACCAGGCGCCCCTGGTCGATGCCTTCGATCAGCACACCGGCACCCACGCCAAGGGCAGCGACGTACATTCGCTGGGCCGTATCGAAGAACCCATGCGCCTGTCCCACAACATCCTGCGCGGCGTCAGCCTGCTGCTGTTGCTGGCCGTCGTAGGCGGCGGGTTCGCCTGGTGGCAGGACCAGGGTGGTCCGCGCAAGGACGCAGGCAACCTGGCCATGGAGCACGTCGAGGTCGAAAGTGCCGACGGCACGACCCAGATCCATCCGCTGGACGAGCCTGAAGACCAGGCCGTCGCCGCGGGCGAGCAGCCCGAGTCGGCCCCCCTGGCCCTGCCGCAGGCGAGCAATGACGCCGTGGCCGATGCGGCTGCGCCATCCCAGGGCACTGCGCCGGGCGCGACCGCGAGTACGCCGGCGACCGCCAGCACCGTACCGGCCGTGTCCGGCGTGACGCCGCCAGCGGCGACGGCCCAGTCAGCCCCGACGACGGCCCCGGCGCCTGCTGCCGCGCCGGTGGCCGGCCAGGGCCAACTGGCCATCGATTTTTCCGCCGACTGCTGGACCCAGGTCACCGATGCCACCGGCAAGGTGCTGTCCAGCGGCGTCAAGCGCAAGGGCGATCGCCTCGAGCTGTCCGGCAAGCCACCGCTCGCGGTGCGCCTGGGCTACGCGCGCGGCGCCCAGGTTTCCTATAACGGCCAGGCGGTCGATACCGCACCGTTCACCAGCGGCCAGACCGCCCGCCTCAAGTTGGGACAGTAATCCATGCACGGTGAATCTCCGATCAAGCGCCGCGAATCCCGGAAGATCTGGGTAGGCAAGGTGCCCGTGGGCGGCGATGCGCCCATTGCGGTGCAGAGCATGACCAACACCGACACCAACGATGTCGACGCCACCGTCGCGCAGATCACCCGTCTGGTCGATGCCGGTGTCGACATCGTGCGGGTCTCGGTGCCGGACATGGACGCCGCCGAGGCGTTCGGCCGCATCAAGCAGCGGGTCTCGGTGCCCCTGGTCGCCGACATTCACTTCGACTACCGCATCGCCTTGCGCGTGGCCGAGCTGGGCGTCGACTGCCTGCGCATCAACCCCGGCAACATCGGCCGTGAAGACCGCGTCCGCGCGGTGGTCGACGCCGCCCGCGACCGGGGTATCCCGATCCGCATCGGCGTCAACGCCGGCTCCCTCGAAAAGGACCTGCAGAAAAAGTACGGCGAGCCCACGCCCGCCGCTCTGGTCGAGTCGGCCCTGCGCCATGTCGAGCACCTGGACCGGCTGGATTTCCAGGACTTCAAGGTCAGCGTCAAGGCCTCCGACGTGTTCATGGCCGTCGACGCCTACCGCCAGCTGGCCCGCCAGATCGTCCAGCCCCTGCACCTGGGCATCACCGAAGCCGGTGGCCTGCGTTCAGGAACGGTGAAATCGGCGGTCGGTCTCGGTATGCTGCTGGCCGAAGGCATCGGCGATACCATCCGGATCTCGTTGGCCGCCGACCCGGTGGAAGAAGTCAAGGTTGGCTACGACATCCTCAAGTCGTTGCGGCTGCGCTCGCGCGGCATCAACTTCATCGCCTGCCCGAGCTGCTCGCGGCAGAACTTCGACGTGGTCAAGACCATGAACGACCTGGAAGGCCGCCTCGAAGACCTGCTGGTACCGCTGGACGTGGCCGTGATCGGTTGTGTGGTCAACGGCCCGGGCGAAGCCAAGGAGGCCCATGTAGGGCTGACCGGCGGCACGCCCAACCTGATCTACATCGACGGCAAGCCGTCGCAGAAACTCACCAATGACAACCTGGTGGACGAGCTGGAAAAGCTCATCCGCCAGAAAGCGGCCGAAAAGGCCGAGGCCGACGCGGCATTGATCGCCCGAGGCTGACCGACAGATGCGTAAGGATCTTCCGTGAGCAAATCGCTGCAAGCCATTCGTGGCATGAACGACATCCTGCCCGAGCAGTCGCCGCTGTGGCGTTACTTCGAAGGCACCGTGGCCGGCCTGCTGGATACGTATGGCTACAGCCAGATCCGCACGCCGATCGTCGAGTTCACCGAGCTGTTCAAGCGCTCGATCGGTGAAGTGACCGACATCGTCGAAAAAGAGATGTACACCTTCGAGGACCGCAACGGCGATTCGCTGACGCTGCGTCCCGAAGGCACCGCGGCCTGCGTGCGTGCCGTGCTCGAGCATGGCATCACCGGCAATGGCCAGGTGCAGAAACTCTGGTACATCGGCCAGATGTTCCGCCACGAGCGTCCACAGAAAGGCCGCTACCGGCAGTTCCACCAGATCGGGGTCGAGGTGTTCAACCTCGACGGGCCGGACATCGACGCCGAGCTGATCATGCTCACCTGGCGCCTGTGGGGCCAGCTGGGCATCCGTGACGCGGTCACCCTGGAGCTCAACAGCCTGGGCACCAGCGAGGCGCGTGCCCGCTATCGCGATGCGCTGGTGGAGTTCCTGTCCGCACGCCTGGACCAGCTCGACGAGGACAGCCAGCGCCGTCTCAAGAGCAATCCGCTGCGCATCCTCGACAGCAAGGATGCCGGCACCCAGGCCGTGCTGGTCGATGCGCCCAAGCTCGAGGATCATCTCGACGAGGAATCGCGCCTGCATTTCGAGGGCCTGAAGGCTCGTCTGGACGCCGCGGGCATTCCGTTCCGTCTCAACACCAAGCTGGTGCGCGGCCTGGACTACTACAGCAAGACGGTGTTCGAGTGGGTGACCGACAAGCTCGGTGCCCAGGGCACGGTCTGTGCCGGCGGCCGCTACGATGGACTGGTCGAACAGATGGGCGGCAAGCCGACCACGGGTGTCGGCTTCGCCATGGGCATCGAGCGTCTGATCCTGCTGCTCGAGACCCTGGGCCAGGTGCCGGAATCGATCAGCCGTCAGGTCGACGTCTACCTGTGCGCCTTCGGCGAACAGGCGGAGCTGGCGGCCCTGCGCCTGAGCGAAGGGCTGCGCGATCGCCTGCCGGGGCTGCGCCTGCAGGTCAACGCCGGGGGCGGCAGCTTCAAGAGCCAATTCAAGAAGGCCGACAAGAGCGGCGCGCTGTATGCGCTGATCATGGGCGACGACGAGCTGGCTGCTCGGCAGGTGGGCTTCAAGCCGCTGCGTGGCCAGGGTGAACAACAGAACATTGCCTGGGATGCCCTGGCCGGGCATCTGGATGCCGCTCTCGCCCAGGCGTGAAGCGGTCGAACAGCCGAATTGCTTAGAAGGAGTATTGGGGTGTCGAGTACCGATGATGACCAGATGGCCGAGGCCAAGGACTGGTGGAACCGTAACGGCAAGCCGCTGCTGACCGGCGCGCTGCTGGCCGCCGCCGTGGTGGTGGGCTGGCAGGCCTGGCACAAGTACCAGGCCAACCAGTCCCAGGGCGCGTCGATCCTGTATCAGGCCCTGTTGGAAACGTCGACGACGCCCAATGGCCAGCCAGACACGACCAAGGTCGCCGAGCTTTCCAGCAAGCTCAAGAGCGAGTATGGCGGTACCGCCTACGCCCAGTACGGCAGCCTGTTCGTGGCCCGCGTGGCGGTCGACGACGGCAAGCTGGACGATGCCGCCGCCGAGCTCAAGGGCGTGATGGACAAGCCGGCCAACGAGACGCTCGGCGAGATCTCGCGCCAGCGTCTGGCCCGCGTGCTGGCGGCCCAGGACAAGGCCGAAGAAGGCCTGAAGCTGCTGGACGGCGATGCCGACAAGGCCTTCCTGGCCAGCCGTGAAGAACTCAAGGGCGACCTGCTGGTACAGCTGGGTCGTGCCGACGATGCCCATGGGGCCTACGAAAAAGCCAAGGCTGCGCTGTCGGATGACGCCGCGGTCGGTGGCCTGCAACTGAAGCTGGATGACCTGGCCAAAGGGGACGCCTGACGTGATCGGTTGGAAACAAGCAGCAGTGCTGGCCCTTGCCGTTCTGGCAGCGGGTTGCAGCAGCAACAGCAAGAAGGAACTGCCACCGGCCGAGCTGACCCAGTTCACCGAAGAGGTCCACCTCACCAAGCTGTGGAGCCGCTCCATCGGCGACGGCCAGGGCGAGACCTACAACACGCTGGTGCCGGCCGTCGAAAACGACCGCATCTACGCGTCGGACGTCCATGGCGTGGTCATGGCCATGAACCGCAGCAACGGCGACGTGATCTGGAAACAGGACCTGGACCTGCCCGTGTCTGGCGCCGTCGGCGTCGGCTATGGCCTGGTCATGCTCGGCACCCTCAAGGGCGAAGTGATCGCCCTGGATGCCGACACCGGTGAAGAGCGCTGGCGCTCGCGGGTGACCAGCGAAGTGCTGGCACCTCCGGCGAACAACGGTGACGTGGTGGTGGTGCAGACCCAGGACGATCGTGTGATCGGCCTGGACGCCGCCACCGGCGATCGCCGCTGGATCTACGAAAGTACCCCGGCGGTGCTGACCCTGCGCGGTACCGGTGCGCCGATCGTCACCAACCGCCTGGCGGTGGCCGGTCTGTCGACCGGCAAGGTGATCGCCCTGGATACCCAGAACGGCGTGCCGGTCTGGGAAGCGCGGGTCGCCGTGCCGCAAGGCCGTTCGGAGCTGGAGCGCGTGGTCGACATCGACGGCGGGCTGCTGCTGTCCGGTGGGGTGATCTACGTCAGCACCTACCAGGGCCGCGTCGCGGGCCTGGACCTGGAAACCGGTCGCTCGCTGTGGCAGCGCGATGCGTCGAGCTACGTCGGTGTCGCCCAAGGGTTCGGCAACGTCTACGTCAGCCAGGCCTCGGGCACCGTCGAAGGCATCGACGAGCGTTCGGCCAGTGCCCTGTGGAGCAACGAATCGCTGGCGCGTCGTCAGCTGTCGGCACCGGAGGTGTTCTCCAGCTACGTCGCCGTCGGTGACTTCGAAGGCTACCTGCACCTGCTCAGCCAGGTCGACGGTCGCTTCGTCGGCCGCGAGCGCGTCGACCGGGATGGCCTGCGTGCGCGTCCTCTGGTCGTCGGCGACACACTCTATGTGTTCGGCAACGGTGGCAAGCTCGAAGCGCTGACCCTCCGCTGACGCTATGCTTGAGGCCTTGCCGGCCTCGAGCGGGTACTTCGTGTACCGCATGAACTTCGGCCGCTGCCTTGCAGCGGCCTTTGCATTTTCAAGAATTCACGTATTTGGAGAGCCTCATGGTTCCCGTTATCGCCCTGGTGGGTCGGCCGAACGTCGGCAAATCCACGATGTTCAACCGCCTGACCAAGACCCGCGACGCCATCGTCGGCGACTTGTCGGGCCTGACCCGCGACCGCCAGTACGGCGAGGCGCAGTGGCAAGGCCGCACGTTCATCCTGATCGACACCGGGGGTATCACCGGTGACGAGGTTGGCATGGACGAGAAGATGGCCGAGCAGTCCCTGATGGCCATCGAAGAGGCCGATTATGTCCTGTTCCTGGTCGACGCCCGTGCCGGCATGACCGCCGCCGACCAGATGATCGCCGAGCACCTGCGCAAGCGGAACAAGCAGGCGATCCTGGTGGCCAACAAGATCGACAACATCGACCCGGACACGGCCCGCGCCGAGTTCGCGCCGATGGGCATGGGCAACGCCATCCCGGTGGCCGGCTCCCAGGGCCGTGGCATCAATGCGCTGATGGAATCGGTGCTGGGCCACCTGCCCCGTGACAAGGAAGACGAAGCGCTCGACCAGGACGTCGCCGAAGGCGAGGAGGCCGCGCGCATTCCGGGGCCGAGCGAGAAGGATGGCATCAAGATCGCCATCATCGGCCGGCCCAATGTCGGCAAGTCGACCCTGGTCAACCGCATGCTCGGCGAAGAGCGCGTGGTGGTCTACGACCAGCCCGGCACCACCCGTGACAGCATCTACATCCCGTTCGAGCGTGACGACGAGAAGTACACGCTGATCGACACCGCCGGGGTGCGCAAGCGCGGCAAGATCCACGAGGAAGTCGAGAAGTTCTCGGTGGTCAAGACGCTGCAGGCGATCAAGGACGCCAACGTGGTGATCTTCGTCATGGACGCCCGTGAAGGCGTGGTGGACCATGACCTGAACCTGCTGGGCTTCGCGCTGGAGGCCGGTCGTGCCATCGTCATCGCCTTGAACAAGTGGGACGGCATGGCGCCAGGCGAGCGCGACTACGTGAAGACCGAGCTGGAACGCCGGCTGTTCTTCGTCGACTTCGCCGACATTCACTTCATCTCGGCGCTGCACGGCACCGGCGTCGGCCATCTGTACAAGTCGGTCCAGGCGTCGTTCAAGTCGGCAGTGACCCGCTGGCCCACCAGCCGCCTGACCCAGATCCTCGAGGACGCCGTCAGCGAGCACCAGCCGCCGCTGGTCAATGGTCGCCGCATCAAGCTGCGCTATGCCCACCTGGGCGGCGCCAACCCGCCGATCATCGTGATCCACGGCAACCAGGTCGAGAAGGTGCCTCGCTCCTATTCGCGCTACCTGGAGAATACCTACCGCCGCGTGCTGCGCCTGGTCGGTACGCCGATCCGCATCGAGTACAAGGGTGGTGACAACCCCTACGAGGGCAACAAGAACACCCTGACCGATCGCCAGGTCAACAAGAAGCGCCGCTTGATGTCTCACCACAAGAAGGCGGAGAAAAAGCGCAAGGACAAGCGGTAAGGGCAGCGGCACGCTGCAGCTCGTCGCCTGTAGCCGTCGCCCCATCGGACCCCACGGAGCGCCCCATGATCGACAGCAAGTTGCCGGACGTCGGCATGACCATCTTCACCACCATGTCGCAGCTGGCGGCCGAGACGGGCGCGTTGAACCTCTCCCAGGGGTTCCCGGATTTCGACGGGCCCCAGGGCCTGCTGGAAGCCGTGGGGCGGCATGTGCTCGCCGGGCACAATCAATACGCGCCCATGGCCGGACTGCCGGCCTTGCGCGAGCAGGTGGCGCGCAAGATCGCGTCGCTGTACGGCGCCCTCGTGGACCCCGAGCAGGACGTGACCATCACGCCCGGGGCGACCGAGGCCATCTTCTGCGCCATTCACGCCGTGGTCCGTCCGGGCGATGAGGTGATCGTCTTCGACCCGTGCTACGACAGCTATGACCCGGCGGTGCGTCTGGCCGGTGGGCAGTGCGTCCATGTGCCCCTGGACGGTGGCGATTTTCGCATCGACTGGCAACGCCTGAGCGATGCCCTCAGCCCCCGCACGCGCATGATCGTGATCAACTCGCCGCACAACCCCAGCGGGGCGCTGCTCACGGCAGAAGACCTCGACCAGTTGGCAGCCCTCATCGAGGGGCGCGACATCCTGCTGCTCAGCGATGAAGTCTACGAACACCTGGTCTACGACGGGGTGCGGCATGCCAGCGTGCTGGCGCATGCGGCCCTGAGGTCGCGTGCCTTCGTGGTCAGTTCGTTCGGCAAGACCTATCACGTGACGGGATGGAAGACCGGTTATGTGGTGGCGCCTGCGCGGCTGTCGGCCGAACTGCGCAAGGTGCACCAGTACGTCAACTTCTGTGGTGTCACCCCGTTGCAGCATGCCCTGGCCGACTTCATGGCGCAGGACCCAGGCCACGTGGAACGCCTGCCGGCGTTCTATCAGGCCAAGCGCGACCTGCTCTGTGGCCTGCTGGCATCGTCACGGTTCACCTTCACGCCCGCCCAGGGCACCTACTTCCAGCTGGTCGACTACAGCGCCATCCGCCCGGACCTCGACGACACCGACATGGCGTTGTGGCTGACGCGGGAGCACGGCGTGGCGACCATCCCCATCTCGGTGTTCTACCAGCGACCGATCGCCGGGCAGCGCCTGGTGCGATTGTGCTTCGCCAAACGTGAGGAGACGCTGCGCCAGGCAGCGGAACGACTATGCGCGATCTGAATGCATTGCCCGACCTGCACCTGGCCCTGGTCCAGACGCACCTGGCCTGGCACGACCCCCAGGCCAACAAGGCCCACCTCGAGACGCTGCTGGCCCAGGTCGGCACGGTCGATCTGGTCATCCTGCCGGAGATGTTCACCACCGGCTTCACCATGCAGTCCGAGGCCCTGGCCGAACCCGAGCTGGGCCCGACCCACGCCTGGCTCAAGGCACAGGCGGCGGCCGTGGGCGCGGTGGTCACGGGCAGCGTGATCGTCCGGGCCGAGGATGGCAGCCACCGTAACCGACTGTTGTGGGCGCGCCCCGACGGCGAGGTGCTGCACTACGACAAACGCCACCTGTTCCGCATGGCCGGTGAGCACGAACACTACACGCCGGGCGAGCGTCAGGTGCAGTTCGAGCTCAAGGGCTGGCGCATCCGCCCGTTGATCTGCTACGACCTGCGCTTTCCGGTGTGGAGTCGGGATGCCCGCGACACCGACCTGCTGCTGTACACCGCCAACTGGCCGGCTGCACGGCGCCAGCACTGGAATCGCCTGCTGCCCGCGCGGGGCATCGAGAACCTCTGTTATGTCGCCGCGGTGAACCGGGTCGGCAGCGACGGCAAGGGGCTGGACTACGCGGGGGACAGCCAGGTGCTGGACTTCCATGGCGACCCCTTGCTCAACGCGGGCGACGCCAACGGCGTGTTCAAGGCCACCCTGAGCGCGGCCGACCTGGCCACCTACCGTGCGCGTTTCCCGGCCGACCTCGACGCTGACGCTTTCGTGCTGCGCTGACAGCGCGACCTCGGCATCTGCGCAGAAACGGGCCACAGGCCCGGTCCTGCGCGGCAGGCGTCAGTAGACGTCGCGCCGGTAACGGCCTTCCTCGATCAACGCCTGCACCTGGGCCTGCCCCAGCACCTCGTTCAACACGGCGTCCACGCCCGAAGCCATGCCTCGCTGGCTGCCGCACAGGTACAGGTAAGCCCCGTCGTCCATCCAGGCACGCAGACGATCGGCCTGCGCCCGTAACGCATCCTGCACGTAGTACTTTTCAGCCTGGTCACGGGAAAAGGCCAGGTCCAGATGGGCCAGATCGCCCTGCTGCAGCCATTGCTGGAGTTCGTGCGCGCAATGCAAGTCGTGATCGCGCTGACGCTCACCGAACAGCAGCCAGTTGCGCGACTCCCCGGCGACGATGCGTGCCTTGAGCAGGCTGCGCAGGCCCGCCAGGCCCGTACCGTTGCCGATCAGGATCATCGGAGCCGGCGTGTCGGGCAGGTGGAAGCCGCTGTTGCGCCGCACCCGCAGGGCGGCCACGCCCCCCTCGGCCAGGTGCTCGGTCAGCCAGCCGGAGCCCAGCCCCAGCACGCCGTGCGCATCCCGTGTCTGGCGCACGATCAGCTCCAGCAGGCCGTCGCTGGCGATCGAGGCGATCGAGTAGTCACGCGGCCCGATCGGTGCCAGCGCGTCCAGCACCGCCTGGGCCTGCAGGCCGATCAGATGCTCGCGCCCGGTCGGTAGCTGAACGCCGGCCAGTGCCACGTCCAGACGCATGAACACGCCGTGACGCTGCACGGGTGTATCGGCCTGCAACCCCAGTTTCGTCACGAAGGCCTGGATGGCCTCGCTGCCATTGCGCGGCATGACCTCCACCAGATCACCGGCCTCCCAGGTCGTGGGCGTATCGGCACTCAATGCCAGGCGGAACACGGGAGCACCCTGGCTGCCCGGGTTGAGCCGCTGGCGTTCGCGAAGCACCCAGTGGCCGTAGGAGGGCGGTTTCCAGGCGTTGATGGTCTGCACGCCGGTCAGGTTGGCCAGCGCCTGTTGCCAGTGGCCGAGCGCGAGGGGGTCAGCGTTGTCCACCTCCACGGCAGCGAACGTCTGGTGGGCGCCACAGGTGTCGAGCCAGGCCTGGACCCGTCTGGCGAAACCGCAGAACGCGGGGTATTGCCGGTCGCCCAAGGCGAGCACGGCGTAGTTCAGGTGCGCGAGCGACCAGGCCTGGCCCAGCGCCTGGCGCTCGAACAGGCGGGCGCTGTCGGGCGGCTCGCCATCGCCGAAGGTGCTGAGCACGAACAAGGCGCGGCGCGTCTCACGCAGCGTCTGCTCGTCCACCGTGCGCAACGGACGTACCTGCACCGACAGGCCGGCGGCCTGCAAGTGTCCAGCGCTCTGCCAGGCGAGCTGTTCGGCGAAGCCGCTCTGGCTGGCATAGCCGATCAACCAGCTGTCTTCGCCCGGCGCGCCAGGCTGCACCTGCCCACGTGCCGCCCGTGCCTGGCGCTGCTTGCGCCGACGGTCGAGGTACAATAGCCAGCCGGTGACGAAGAACAGCGGCATGGTCAGGCTGGCGAGGGTGACGAGGATCCGCCCCGGCAGGCCGAAGTAGCTGCCGACGTGCAGGGCATAGACGCTGGCCAGCAGCTGCGCCTTGGTGGACTTGGCGTCGAAGCGGTCGTGCTGACGGATAGCGCCGGTCGCCGGGTCGAGCGTCAGGGTGTTGAACGCGCGCTCGTGGGGCGCCTGGTCGAGCAGGTAGAAGACCATGGCCGGCTGACCGGCGGCCATCGGCAGGCGTAGGTTGTAGGCGGCAAGCCCCGGCCCGGCCGCGTCGCGCAGGGTCTGCCAGAGCGCGTCAGGGTTGGTCGATGCACGGGGCGCCTGGGTGGCGTCATCGGGCGCCGGCGGCTGGCCCCGTGCCCCTCGTGCATGACCGGACGCACCTGCCGCAGGCGCATCGGCGAACAGCCGGTTCAGGCCTTGCCGATACCACTCGTAGGACCAGAACAGCCCGGTGAGGGCGAACAGCAGGTAGAACAGCAGGCACCAGGTACCGGCCACGGCATGCAAGTCCCACTGGAAGGCACGGCCACGCTTGGCGCCGTCGACCAGCAGCCAGGTGCGCCAGTTCAAGGCGTGCCGGGGCCAGCGCAGGTACAGCCCCGACAGGCAGAAGAACACCAGCATCAGCGTGCAGGCCCCCGTGATCTGTCGACCGGTCGCGCCCAGGGCCAGGAAGCGGTGCAGGCGCAGCATCAGGTCGAAGAAGCCCTGGCCGGCCACGTCCCCCTTCAGCTCGCCGGTGTAGGGATCGGCATAGCGCAGCTCGCCGCGTCGCTCGCCCGGCGCTGGCGTGAAGAAGACACGTGCGGCGTCTGGCCGGCGCAGGTCGACCCAGAGCATCGAGACCTTGTCCTGCTGCGCGGCCTCTACCCGACGGATCAACTCGGCAGGCGGCAACACGCCACCCGGACGCGCCTCGACGGTCCGGACCTCGGGATTGAACAGGCGCAGCAACTCATCCTGAAAGGACCAGATCGCGCCGGTGATCCCCATCACCGCCAGCACCAGGCCTGCCGTGATGCCGAACAGCCAGTGCATCTGGAACATCGTCTTCTTGAACACACCTGTCACCTTGTCTTGCCCTGCGAATGCCGTCGGCGTGCATTATGCGACGAATGCGAACGGTTCGCGCCTTCGAATGTGACGGGGTTCGTGCTTGGAGCCAGGATTCGACGGGCAGGCGAGCGGGGAAAGGCTGCGGTCTGCGTCGAGTGGGGAGGGCGTGGCAGCCTCATCGCTCCACTGTCACAGGACCAGACCATGCGATATATCCAAGAGCGTTCTTTCATCGCCAGTGTGACTTCCCGCACCCCCGGGTACGAGGGCATGCTCGATTCCTTCGAAATCACCGCCAACTCCGTCTACCAGCGTACGCACCGATGGCTGAGCGTCTGCCCCTTCAGTGCCGTCGAGCAGCCTCAGCGTTTCTGGTTCGGCTACTACGAAGGGGATCGTCCCGGGTACCGGGTACGCGCGGTCGAATTCACCGACGGTGATGCCCACTACGAGGCGTGGGAACTGAGCAAGCAATGGGTCGGCTACGACCTGACGGCGCGTCACCCCGTGCTCTGGCGACTTTGGGCCCATGGTGATCCATTCAGCGTACCGGCGACCGGTGTCCAGGACGGCATCACCATCGCAGCGGTTGGCAGCGTGCCGCTGGGCGTGCGAGATCGGAAAGCCTGGGAGAACCGTTACGTCGAGGCTGGCGCGGCGAACAAGCTGTTCCTGTCCCTGGGCATCGAGCACGTCGGGGTTCAGGCGTTCGACAGCTTCACCCAGTTGAGAGAGTTTCGACGTTGAGCGTCCGCAGAATGGACGCCTGAGGACGGGCCACGGGATTGCCCCGTGGCCCGCTGCCATCACCTTACAGGTAGAAGGCTTTCAGCGGCGGGAAGCCGTTGAATTCGACGGCGCTGTAGCTGGTGGTGTAGGCCCCGGTGGACAGCCAGTACAGGCGGTCGCCGATCGCCAGGTTCAGCGGCAGGCCGTACTTGTAGTGCTCGTACATGATGTCGGCGCTGTCGCAGGTCGGCCCGGCGATCACGACTTCTTCCATCTCGCCCTTCTTCTCGGTCCAGATCGGGAACTTGATCGACTCGTCCATGGTTTCGATCAGGCCCGAGAACTTGCCCACGTCGGTGTACACCCAGCGCTCGACCGCGGTGCGCGACTTGCGCGCCACCAGCACCACTTCACTGACCAGGATGCCGGCGTTGGCGATCAGCGAGCGGCCTGGCTCGAGGATGATTTCCGGCAGGTCGTCACCGAAGTCTTCCTTGAGGAAGCGGATGATCTCTTCGGCATAGGTTTCCAGGCTGTTGGTGCGGGTGATGTAGTTGGCCGGGAAGCCGCCGCCCATGTTGATCAGCTTGAGCTCGATCCCGTCTTCTTCCTTCAGGCGCTCGAAGATCACCTTGACCTTGGCGATGGCCGCGTCCCAGACGCTGATGTCGCGCTGCTGGGAGCCGACGTGGAAGGAGATGCCGTAAGGCACCAGGCCCAGGTCGCGGGCGAGGATCAGCAGGTCCATGGCCATGTCGGTCTGGCAGCCGAACTTGCGCGACAGCGGCCAGTCGGCGGTGGTCGAGCCTTCGGTCAGGATGCGCACGTAGACCTTCGAGCCCGGTGCGGCCTTGGCGATGTTGCGCAGGTCGGCTTCCGAGTCGGTCGCGTAGAGGCGCACGCCTTTTTCGTAGAAATAACGAATGTCCTTGGACTTCTTGATGGTGTTGCCGTAGCTGATGCGATCGGCACTCACGCCCTGGTTCATCACCTTGTCCAGCTCGTAGATCGAGGCGATGTCGAAGTTCGAGCCCTTGTCCTTGAGCAGGTCGATGATTTCCACGGCCGGGTTGGCCTTGACCGCGTAGTAGACCTTGGCGAATTCGAAACCGGCGCGCAGGTCGTCGTAGGCCTGGCTGATCATCTGCGTATCGATGAGGACGAACGGGGTTTCCTGCGTGTCGGCGAACGCCTTCATCTTCTGGAAGGTGTCACGCGCGAAATAGTCTTCGACTTGGATCGACATGCTCAGGGACTCCATGGGCAAACGGAATGAATGAGTGGGTGCAGGCGAACGCCCTCCGTATCCCCATGTTGGTTGGCGCGACCTGTCGATCGGGCCGGATGGATCGTTTCCAGCATGGACGTTCGGCGCGCACTGTAGGGCGTGAAGACCGTCGAATCAACAGGCGGATCGGGCCTGTACGCCGGGCGCCGGGCGGATTCGAACGACGACGAATTGGCTAGGCTCGGCGGCCGTCAACTATTGTGGAAGGGCGGGCGAGACGGGGGTCGGGAGGCACTGCCGCGCAAGCGCTGCGAGGGGGCCGGTTTTGCCCGCCGTGCGGATGGCCCCGCCCTGGCGAGGCCCACCTTGGCCGCCCAGTCTCAGTTATGATCGCCTCCCAGGTGTCCATATTTATGGCCACGATGGCCTGCGCCGACGCGCAGACGATCGGCCATAAATTTTTTGTTACCGACTCAGGAAACAGCGTCGGCCGGTGACACGATGCTGGTCTTCGCGCCCCGCGAACGCCCCGAACTCAGGTAGGCCGCGATGGACTCCTGGGTGACCTCGCCCAGGAACACCTGCTCGGCATCGAGCACCGGCAGCCAGGCGCGGTTGAACTCGTACATGCGCGACAACAGGATACGCAAGTGCTCTTCGTGGGAGGCCGTGGCGTTGAACGGACGCAGGAAGTCGGCGCAGCTGCCTTGCTGGCGATGCATGTCGCGGCGACGCACGTAGCCCAAGGCCTTGTTGGCGGCATCGGTCACCACCACGTAGCGACGGTCGTGCTCGTCGAGCAGCTCCAGCGCCTCGGCCACCGGCGTCTCGGGGCTGACCGACGGAGCATTGTCGGCGGCGTCCTCGGCCTTGACCAGCAGCAGGCGCTTGAGGGTGCTGTCCTGGCCGACGAAACTGCTGACGAACTCGTCGGCCGGGTGCGCGAGCAGGGTGTCGGGATGATCGAGCTGCAACAGCTTGCCCGCCCGGAAGATGGCGATCTTGTCGCCCAGCTTGATGGCTTCGTCGATGTCGTGGCTGACCATGATCACGGTCTTGTTCAGGGCCCGCTGCATCTCGAAGAACTCGTTCTGGATCATTTCCCGGTTGATCGGGTCGACCGCGCCGAACGGCTCGTCCATCAGCAGCACCGGAGCGTCGGCCGCCAACGCGCGGATCACGCCGATGCGCTGCTGCTGGCCGCCGGACAGTTCACGCGGGTAGCGCTGCAGGTACTGCTTGGGTTCGAGCTTGATCATGCTCATCAGCTCGCGGGCACGGTCATGGCAGCGCTGCTTGTCCCAGCCCAGCAGGCGCGGCACCACGGTGATGTTCTCTTCGATGGTCATGTTGGGGAACAGGCCGATCTGCTGGATCACGTAGCCGATGTGCCGACGCAGGGTCACCTCGTCCAGGCCCGTGGTGTCTTCGCCGTTGATGAACACCTGGCCCGAGGTGGGGGTGATCAGGCGGTTGATCATCTTCAAGGTGGTGCTCTTGCCGCAGCCCGAAGGCCCCAGGAACACGCAGATCTCGCCTTCGTTGACGGTCAGGCTGACCGAATCGACGGCCTTGATCTGCTTGCCGTTGGCGGTGAAGGTCTTGCTGAGGTTCTTCAGTTCGATCATGAGCGCAGTCCTTCTGGAGTCAGGGCACGTTGCAAGGTTTGCAGGAGCAGGTCGGCGACGATGGCCAGCAGGCTGACCAGCACGGCGCCCACGAGCAGCATCGACATGTCGCTGCGGCTGATGGAGGTGAGGATGAGCACGCCCAGGCCGCCGGCACCGATGGTCGCGGCGATGGTCATCACGCCGATGTTCATCACCACGGCGGTGCGCACACCGGCCAGGATCACCGGTACGGCGATGGGCAGCTCGACCATGCGCAGGCGCTGGCCGAAGGTCATGCCGATGCCCCGCGCCGCTTCACGGATGCCTGGCTCGACGCTGGTCAGGGCCAGGTAGGTGTTGCGCAGGATCGGCAGCAGCGAGTAGAGGAACACCGCAGTGATCGCTGGCAGCGGGCCCAGGCCCTGGCCGAACTTGGAGTAGAACGGCAGCAGCAGGCCGAACAGAGCGATGGAAGGGATGGTCAGCAGCACGGTGGCACAGGCCTGTACCGGGCCGGCCACGGCCGGGAAGCGCGTCATCAGGATGCCCAGTGGCACGCCGAAGAGAATCGCCAGGCCCACCGCGACACCGACCAGGGTCAGGTGCTGCAAGGTCAGCTGCAGCACCAGGGCCCAATCGAGGTGGCTGAAGGTATCGAACAGGCTCATGGCTTCACCTCGCCGAAGGCATGTTCACGCAGGAAGGCCGCGGCCACGCGGCTCGGGCTCTGGTGCTCGACGTCGATGCTCGCGTTGAGCGTGCGCATGGTCTGGTCGTCGAGCGCGGCGGCCAGGGGCTCGAGCAGCGTCGCCAGCTGTGGATGGGCTTCGAGCACTTCGGTGCGCAGCACCGGGGCGGCGGTGTAGTCGGGGAAGTAGTGCCGGTCGTCTTCAAGCAGCTTGAGGTGGAAGGCATTCAGGCGCCCGTCGGTGGTGTAGACCAGCCCCGCGAAGACCTGGTTGTTGCGCATCGCGGTGTACACCAGCCCTGTGTCCATCTGGCGGATGTTGCGCCGGTCCAGCGGCATGTCGTAGAGCTCACGCAGGCCGACCAGGCCGTCGGGGCGGTTGGCGAACTCGGTGTCCAGGGCGACCAGGTGGTGGCGCTCGGACTCGTCGCGCAGCACGCGGGTCAGGTCGCTGATGCTGTCGATCTGCGGATACGCCTGGGCCACGTTCTGCGGTAGGCCCAAGGCGTAGGTGTTGCTGAATTTCGACGGTGCCAGCCAGGTCAGGCCCTTCTGCGCATCGAGCTGCTTGACCTTGGCATAGGTAGCCCCGGGGTTGGGCATGCGCTCGTCGATGTGGTTGTAGGAGACCAGCGACACGCCGGTGTATTCCCACAGCATGTCGAGCTGCCCGGTTTCCTGGGCCTGGCGTGCGATATTGCTGCCCAGACCCGAGGTGATGCGCACGTCGAAGCCGTTGGCGCGCAGGTACTGCGCGGTGATTTCAGCCAGGATGGTCTGCTCGGTAAACACGCGGGCGCCGATGCGGATCAGCGGTTTCTGGGCGGCCTGGGCAACGTTTGCCCACAGCAAGGCCGCGCCCAGGGTAATGGCGATCAATCGTTTCATGACAATCCTCGTTCAGTGGGCCAGGCCGCGTTCCAGCCAGCGTTTGCTGGAGGCGCTCACCAGCACATCGAGCAACAGCGCCAGCAGCGCGGTGCAGGCGGCGCCGAGCAGCAGTTGAGGCTGATTGTTCAGGGCGATGCCGGGGAAGATCAGGCTGCCCAGGCTGTTGGCACCGATCAGGAACGACAGCGGCGCGGTGCCGACATTCAGCGCCAGGGCCACCCGTACGCCACCGACGATGATGGGCATGGCATTGGGCATCTCGACTTGCCAGAGTTGCTGGCGCGGAGTCATGCCGATGCCGGTGGCGGCTTCCTTGAGCGAGGCGGGGACGTTCTTCAGGCCTTCGAAGGTGTTGCGCACGATCGGCAGCAGCGAGGCGAGGAACAGGGCGAAGATCGCAGGGCCGGCGCCGATGCCCAGCACGCTGAGGGCAATGGCCAGAACGGCCAGGGGAGGGATGGTGTTGCCTACGTTGAAGAACTGCATGAAGCGCTCGGCCTTGTCGACCCTGTGCGGTCGACTCAAGGCAATGCCGGCGGGGATCCCCACCACCAATGCCGCGGCCATCGAGGCCAGCACCAGCACAAGATGCGCTTGCAGGTAGAAACCCAGATCGTCCCGGTAGCGGGTGATCGTATCGATGCCGATCCAGTGGATCAGCAGGGCCAGGATGACGAGCACGGCGGCCCATCCCATCAGCCCCTTTCCGTAGCGTCTAGCCACAGGTGGACTCCTTTGTCAGATCGGCGAACGCACTGCCCTGCAGGCCGGCCATGGTGGGCGGCGGGTCGTGGGTTCGCGAGTAGCAGCGTGGCGCCAGCGAGCGGCGGCGGATCACGCCATGAGCCAAGCCTCGTCAGGCTTGTGAAGCAGGTACTACCAGCCCTGGCACGCCGTGAGCGGCAGGGGAGTGGACGTCTCCGAAGAGGGCAAAGGTTTACACGTCAGCGGGCATTTGGCTAGCGTTAATCCACTACCCACTCCGAAGATCGACAGGAAAAACAAGTCGCTTTGTCGCTTCAAGCCAGTGAAAACACTGCCTTTGCAGGGTTTTCTGGCAGGTGCAGGGGGAGAGACGTACGGCGAGGGGTATTGACGAGCATGGCTTTGGTCTGGCCGCGAGATCGGGTATCATACCGCCCCTTTTTCGAAGACCCAGTCAGGCGATTTCCCATGACCCAACAGGCCGCCGAAGTCGCGAAGCGCCGCACTTTCGCCATCATTTCCCACCCCGACGCCGGTAAGACCACCATCACCGAGAAGCTCTTGCTGATGGGCAAGGCCATTGCCGTCGCCGGTACCGTGAAGTCGCGCAAGTCCGACCGCCACGCCACCTCCGACTGGATGGAAATGGAAAAGCAGCGGGGCATCTCCATCACCACCTCGGTGATGCAGTTCCCCTACCGCGAGCAGATGATCAACCTGCTCGACACGCCCGGTCACGAAGACTTCTCGGAAGACACCTACCGCACCCTGACCGCCGTCGACTCGGCCCTGATGGTGCTGGACGGCGGTAAAGGCGTCGAGCCACGGACCATCGCCCTGATGGACGTCTGCCGTCTGCGCGACACGCCGATCGTCAGCTTCATCAACAAGCTCGACCGCGACATCCGCGACCCGATCGAACTGCTCGACGAGATCGAGGCGGTGCTGAAGATCAAGGCCGCGCCGATCACTTGGCCGATCGGCTGCTACCGGGATTTCAAGGGCGTCTATCACCTGACCGGCGACTACATCATCGTCTACACCCCAGGTCACGGTCACGAACGCACCGAAACCAAGATCATCGAGAAGCTCGACTCCGACGAAGCGCGCGCGCACCTGGGCGATCAGTACGACAGCTTCGTCGAGCAGCTGGAGCTGGTCCAGGGCGCCTGCCATGAGTTCAACCAGGACGAGTTCATCAATGGCCAGCTGACGCCGGTGTTCTTCGGCACGGCATTGGGCAACTTCGGTGTGGACCATGTACTCGACGCGGTGGTGGACTGGGCGCCGCGCCCGTTGGGCCGTGTGGCCAACGAGCGGACCGTCGAGCCGACCGAAGAGAAGTTCACCGGTTTCGTGTTCAAGATCCAGGCGAACATGGACCCCAAGCACCGCGACCGTATCGCCTTCATGCGCATCTGCTCGGGCAAGTACGAGAAGGGCATGAAGATGCGCCACGTGCGGCTGAACAAGGACCTGCGCATCGGCGATGCGTTGACCTTCTTCTCGTCCGAGCGCGAGCAGCTCGAGGAAGCCTACGCCGGCGACATCATCGGCCTGCACAACCACGGCACCATCCAGATCGGTGACACCTTCAGCGAAGGCGAACCACTGGGCTTCACCGGTATCCCGCACTTCGCACCGGAACTGTTCCGCCGGGTGCGCCTGAAGGACCCGCTCAAGTCCAAGCAGCTGCGCCAGGGCTTGCAGCAGCTGGCCGAAGAAGGCGCGACCCAGGTGTTCTTCCCCGAGCGCAGCAACGACATCATCCTGGGCGCCGTCGGCGTGCTGCAGTTCGATGTGGTCGCCAGCCGTTTGAAGGAAGAGTACAAGGTCGAGTGCGCCTACGAGCCGATCACCGTCTGGTCGGCCCGCTGGATCACCTGCAATGACAAGAAGATGCTCGAGGACTTCAAGGTCAAGGCCATGGAGAACCTGGCCATCGACGGCGGCGGTCACCTGACCTACCTGGCACCGACCCGGGTGAACCTGTCGCTGATGGAAGAGCGCTGGCCAGACGTCAACTTCCGCGCAACGCGCGAGCACCATTGAGTGATCGCCGGCCATCGTGACGATCACGGTGGCCTGCCTCACCGCAGTGTGGCTACGGGTGTAGGAGCGGCCCCAGTGCCGCGATTGGCCTTCAACGCTGAACACTCATGACACCCCCCACCTGTGGGAGCGGGCTTGCCCGCGATGCAGCCGCACCCGCTCTACACCAGTGCTTTCAGCTCTCCAGTCTGCCCCGCTACAGACGTCACTGCTTCTCCTTCTTTTCAAAGCGCCTTTCCCGGGCCGTCTTGCAGAAAACCGTACCCCTCCCCAAGCCATCCGGCATTTTGCATGATGCCGTTTCGACCCTCTTTCGCTAACGCATTGAAATCCCTGTATTTAATGTTTTGACACAGTTGGCATGCCCCGTGCACAGACCCCTTTGCGAACGGATTTGTTGCTCACTAAAAAAGGCGCCACTCACTATGATCACTTCTGCCGATTACCCATCTGCCGTCTCCGACGGCAACCGCTCGGGCGTGTCCTGGGCAGCCATCTTCGCTGGTGCGGCCGCTGCGGCCTCGCTGTCGTTGATCCTTGTCATCCTGGGCACGGGCCTTGGCTTTGCCGCCATGTCGCCGTGGGCCAACGAGGGCGCCAGTGCGAAAGCCCTGGGTATCTCCACGATCGTCTGGTTGTTGATCACGCAAATCCTGTCGTCGGGCCTGGGTGGCTACGTCGCCGGGCGTCTGCGTGTGAAGTGGGCCAACCTGCACGGCGATGAAGTGTATTTCCGTGATACCGCACATGGTTTCCTGTCGTGGGCCGTTTCCACGCTGGTCGCCGCCATGCTGATCATCAGCGCTGCCGGTAACGTCATCGGCGCAGGTGCCCAGGCCGGCGCGTCGGTCGTGGGTGGGATCGCTTCCGGTGCCAGTGCTGCCGTTGGCGCTGCTGCCGACAACGATGGCCGTGGCAGCAACCCGATGGGTTACTTCGTCGACAGCCTGTTCCGCAGCGAAGGCCCAAGCGGCGTGAGCGAAGATGCCGCCAACGGCGTCGCCAACCGTATCTTCACCAAGGCCCTGGCCGGTGATGGCACCCTGAACGTCGACGACCGCGCCTACCTGGCCCAGATGGTCGCCCAGCGCACCCGCCTGACCCAGGCCGAAGCCGAAGCCCGCGTCGACCAGGTCTACGCTCAGGCTCGTCAAGCCGCCGAAGACGCCAAGCGCACCGCTCAGGAAGCTGCCGACGCTGCTGCCAAGACCGCTGCCTGGACTGCTCTGTGGACCTTCATCGCCATGCTGTGCGGCGCCTTCTTCGCCAGCATCGCTGCGCTGTTCGGTGGTCGTCAGCGTGACTCGGCTCGTTGGATCGAGACCGATGACCGTCGCACCGTGACCAATGCAACGATCCGCTAACTGACCCTATCCGTTCATCGAACAAGGAGAAACGATTATGCGCTCACTTCTGTTGTGGTTCCTCGGCGTGCCGATCCCAGTGATCATCCTGATCGCGATCTTCATGCACTGATCTGATTCAGGGGCATGAACAAAAACGCCGTCATCTCAGATGACGGCGTTTTTGTTTGCGTGCGTTGAGGCGTGACTAGAGGAACTGCTCGGCATAGTGACAAGCCACCTGCCGCTGATCCACCGTGCGCAGCGCCGGCACCTCGGCAACGCAGCGTTGCGTGGCGTAGGGACAGCGTTTATGGAAGGTACACCCGGACGGTGGGTTCAGCGGGTTGGGCAGCTCGCCAGCGATGCGGATCTTCGGTTTGGCCGGATCCGGATGGATCGAGGGCGTGGCCGACAGCAGTGCCTGGGTGTAGGGGTGCAGCGGTCGTTCGTAGATGCGCTGCTTGTCGCCCATCTCGACCGGGGCGCCCAGGTACATCACCAGCACGTCATCGGCCACGTGGCGCACCACCGCCAGGTTGTGCGAGATGAACACGTAGGCGGTGTGGTACTCGCGCTGCAAGTCCATGAACAGGTTCAGCACCTGCGCCTGAATGGACACGTCCAGCGCCGAGGTCGGTTCGTCGGCCACCAGGACCTTGGGTTGCAGCATCATTGCCCGGGCCAGGGCAATCCGCTGGCGCTGGCCGCCGGAGAACATGTGCGGGTAGCGCTGGTAATGCTCGGGACGCAGGCCGACCTGCTCCATCATCCGCTGTACACGCTCGCGGCGTTCGGCCTTGCTCAACGAGGTGTTGATCAGCAGGGGTTCGGCCAGCTGGTCGCCGATCTTCTGCCGAGGGTTGAGCGAGGCGTAGGGGCTCTGGAACACCATCTGCACGTCGCGGCGCAGTTGCTTGCGTTCGGCCTTGTCAGCACCCTTGACCTCCAGGCCGTCGATGCGCAACGAGCCGGAGGTGGGTTCTTCGATCAGCGTCAGGGCGCGGGCCAGGGTCGACTTGCCGCAGCCGGACTCGCCGACCACCGCCAGGGTCTTGCCGGCTTCCAGTTCGAACGACACCCCATTGAGCGCACGCACGTGCGCCGACCCCTTGAACAGGCCGCGGGACACTTCGTAATGGCGCGTCAGGTCACGCGCAGTCAGGACCACGGTCATCACGCCACCTCCTGGTTGAGCGGGTAGAAGCAGCGCGCCAGGCTCTGCGCCTTGGGGTCGAGGGCCGGCCGCTGCTGGCGGCAGTTGTCGCGCACGTAGGGGCAGCGCGGTGACAGCAGGCAGCCGCTAGGCCGGTCGTAGCGTCCGGGTACGATGCCCGGCAAGGTGGCCAGACGTTCGGCACCGAGGCTGTGCTCGGGAATCGCCGCCAGCAGCGCTTCGGTGTAGGGGTGGGCCGGGACGTCGAACAGCTCCGGCACCTGGCCGACCTCGACCGCTTGGCCGGCGTACATCACGCACACCCGCTTGGCCGTTTCGGCGACCACGGCCAGGTCGTGGGTGATGAGGATCAGCGCCATGTCCTGGGCCTTCTGCAGGTTCACCAGCAGCTCCATGATCTGCGCCTGGATGGTCACGTCGAGCGCCGTGGTCGGCTCGTCGGCGATCAGCAGGCGCGGTTCGCCCGCGATGGCCATGGCGATGGCCACCCGTTGGCTCATGCCGCCGGACAACTGGTGCGGGTAGGCGTCGAGGCGGCTTTCGGGGGCGGGGATTTCCACCTTCTGCAGCAGCTCCAGGGCCCGCTGACGGGCCGCCCGGCCCTTGAGGCCCAGGTGCTGGCGCAACACTTCCTCGATCTGGAAGCCCACCGTATAGCTGGGGTTGAGCGCGGTCATCGGGTCCTGGAAGATCATGGCGATGTCCTTGCCGATGATCTTGCGCCGCTGCCGGGCGCTCAGGCCGAGCATGTCGGTGCCGTCGAAGCGCAGGGTGTCGGCGGTGACGCGCCCGGGCGCCTCGATCAGCCCCATCAGGGCCATCATGGTCACCGACTTGCCAGAGCCGGACTCACCGACGATGGCCAGGATTTCACCGGCCGACACGCTCAGGTCGAGGCCGTCGACCACGGGCGTGGCGTTGGCGTCGCCGAATCGCACCGCCAGGTTGTTGATCTGTAGAAGTGGCATGGCGTGGTCCTCAGGCGGCGTTCTTGAGTTTGGGGTCGAGGGCGTCACGCAGCCCATCGCCCATCAGGTTGATCGCCAGCACGCTGAGCAGGATGGTCAGGCCCGGCAGGCTCACCACCCACCAGGCGCGCTCGATGTAGTCACGGGCCGAAGCCAGCATGGTGCCCCATTCCGGCGTGGGGGGTTGCACACCAAGGCCGAGGAAACCCAGGGCCGCGGCGTCGAGGATCGCCGAGGAAAAGCTCAGCGTGGCCTGGACGATCAGCGGCGCCATGCAGTTGGGCAGCACGGTCACGAACATCAGCCGTGGCAGGCTGGCGCCGGCCAGGCGTGCGGCGGTGACGTAGTCGCGGTTGAGCTCGCCCATCACCGCGGCGCGGGTCAGCCGCACGTAGGACGGCAGCGAGACGATGGCGATGGCGATCACCGTGTTGATCAGGCCAGGGCCGAGAATGGCCACCACGGCGACCGCCAGCAGCAGCGACGGCAGTGCCAGCATCACGTCCATCATGCGCATGATCGAGGGGCCGAGCAGGCGTGGGAAAAAGCCGGCCAGCAAGCCCATGAAGATGCCAGGGATCAGCGACAGCACCACCGAGGACAGACCGATCAGCAGCGACAGGCGCGCACCATGGATCAGCCGCGACAGCAGGTCGCGGCCCAGTTCGTCGGTGCCCAGCAGGTACTGCAAGCTGCCACCTTCGAGCCAGGCCGGTGGGGTGAGCAGCGCTTCACGGTACTGCTCGCTCGGGTCATGGGGGGCGACCCAAGGGGCGAACAGCGCACAGAAGACGATCAGGCAGACGAAGGCCAGGCCCATCACCGCGCCCTTGTTGCGCGAGAAGGCGTGCCAGAACTCCTTGAGCGGAGAAGGGTAGAGCAGGCTCTGGTCGAGGCTGCCGTTCGGGGAAGTCGATGTTGCGTCGTTCACGACAGGATTCACCATGATCGGGCCTCAGCGCTGATGACGGATGCGGGGGTTGGCCAGCCCGTAGAGGATGTCCACCACGAAGTTGACCAGGATCACCAGGCAGGCGATGAGCAGAATGCCGTTCTGTACCACGGGGTAGTCACGTGCGCCGATGGCTTCGATCAGCCACTTGCCGATGCCCGGCCAGGAGAAGATCGTCTCGGTCAGCACGGCCCCGGCGAGCAAGGCGCCGACTTGCAGGCCGAGCACCGTCAGCACCGGAATCAGCGCATTGCGCAGGCCGTGGATGAACACCACGCGCGCGGGCGACAGGCCCTTGGCGCGTGCGGTACGGATGTAGTCCTCGCGCAGCACCTCGAGCATCGACGAGCGGGTCATGCGGGCGATGACCGCCAAGGGGATGGTGCCCAGCACGATCGCCGGCAGGATCAGGTGCATCACGGCGTCCTTGAACGCGCCTTCCTCGTCGCTGAGCAGGGTGTCGATCAGCATCAGCCCGGTCTTGGGCTCGATGTCGTAGAGCAGGTCGATGCGTCCGGACACCGGGGTCCAGCCCAGGCTGACCGAGAAGAACATGATCAGGATCAGGCCCCACCAGAAGATCGGCATGGAGTACCCGGCCAGCGAGATGCCCATCACCCCGTGGTCGAGCAGCGAACCGCGCTTGAGCGCAGCGATCACCCCGGCCAGGATCCCCACCACGGCCGCGAACAGCAGGGCCGCCAGGGCCAGCTCCAGGGTGGCCGGGAACAATGTGGTGAACTCGCTCCAGACGCTCTCGCGAGTACGCAGCGACTCACCCAGGTCGCCGTGGGCCAGCTTGCCGATGTAGTCCAGGTACTGGACGGGCAGGGGCTTGTCCAGGCCCAGGCGCTGCATGGCTTCGGCATGCATCTGCGGGTCGACCCGGCGCTCGCCCATCATCACTTCCACCGGGTCGCCCGGAATCAGCCGTATGAGGGCGAAGGTCAGCAGCGTGATGCCGAAGAAGGTCGGAATCAGCAGCCCGATGCGTCGGGCAATAAAACTCAACATGGTCGCACGTCACCTCGTCAGCGGTCAGGCGGTGCCGTCGGCTTCGTGAGCCGACGGTCGTGATTGTTCTACTCCACCAGGGTAGTGGCGAAGTTGTTGCTGGTCAGCGGGTTGACCTGATAGCCCTGCACGTTGGCGCGCATGGCGACGAACACCCGGGGGTGCGCCACCGCCAGCCACGGCTGTTGCGCATCGTACACCGCCAGGGCCTGGCTATAGAGTGTCGCCCGCTCCTGTTCGTTGCTTACCTGACGCGCGCGGCTGATCAGCGCCTGGAATCGGCTGTCGCACCAGCGTGCGTAGTTCTCCCCGGACACGGCCGCGTCGCAACTGAGCAGCGGGCTGAGGAAGTTGTCCGGGTCCCCGTTGTCGCTGGCCCAGCCCGTGGCCACCAGGTCGGCCTCGCCGCGCTTGGCACGACGCAGCATCTCGGCCCACTCCATCACCCGGATGTCGAGCTTCAACCCGACTTTGGCCAGGTCGGCCTGGAGCATTTCGGCGGACAACCGGGGATTGGGGTTGGTCGGGCCACCGCCGTTGCGGGTGAACAGCGTGAAGGTCGTGCCCTCCGGCACCCCAGCCTGCGCGAGCAGGGCTCGGGCGGCAGCCGGATCGTAGGCCGGGCTGCGGTTGTCGGTGTTGTAGCCCAGCATGCTGGCGGGGTAGGGGTTGACCGCCACCTGGGCGTTGCCCTGGCCGAACAGTTGCGCGACGTGGCGTTGGCGGTCGAAGGCCAGGTTCAACGCGCGACGTACGCGCACGTCGTTCAGGTAGCGATGCTGGGTGTTGAGGGCGATGTAGCCGGTGACCAGCGCGTCGTTCTCGGCGACCTTGAGCAAGGGGTCGGCCTTGATCGCCGGGACGTCGTCCGGCTTGGGGTGCAGCGCGATCTGGCATTCGTTGGCACGCAGCTTTTGCAGGCGCACGTTGTTGTCCGGGGTGATGGCGAAGATCAGCGCGTCGGCCGGTGGCTTGCCCCGGAAGTACGCGGGGTTGGGCTTGTAGCGGACCTGGGCGTCCTTGTTGTAGCGCTGGAAGATGAACGGCCCGGTGCCGATCGGCTTGCTGTTGAGCGCCTGGGTCTGACCAGCGGCCAGCAGCTGGTCGGCGTATTCGGCCGAGTAGATCGAGGCGAAGGCCATGGCCAGGTTGCGCAGGAAGGGCGCATCGGGCCGGTTCAGGGTGAACACCACCGTATGGGCATCGGTCTTGTCCACCGAGCGGATCAGGTCACGCAGCGCCATGCTTTCGAAATAGGGATAGCCGACGCTGGTCTTGTCATGCCAGGGATGAGCGGGGTCGAGCTGGCGCCTGAAACTCCACAGCACATCGTCGGCCTCGAGTTCGCGGGTCGGGCTGAAGTAGTCGGTCCGGTGGAAGGCCACGCCACGGCGCAGATGGAACGTATAGGTGAGCCCATCGGGGCTGATGTCCCAGCGCTCGGCGAGTGCGGGCTCGATCTCGGTGGTGCCGGGCGCGAACCTGACCAGACGATCGAAGAGTGTCTCCGCCACGGCGTCGGCAGTGACCGCCGTCGTGTACTGGACCATGTCGAACCCCTCTGGGCTGGCCTCGGTGCAGACCACCAAGGGCTTGGCGGCCAGGCTGCCGGCCATGCCCAGGGCTACGGTCGCCAGAACGATCCGGCGCATGCATGCATTCATGAAACCTCCTGCGGTGAAGGATGGGGCATGGCCGTCACGCGGCAAACGTCGCGCGACGGCCCGTGCTCACAGGATGTCGAACGGCACCGTCGTGACCAGACGGAACTCGTCGAGGCTGCCATCGGCCTGGCCTCGGCTGGCGCGGTGGGCGGTGTAGGTGGCGCGCACCGTGGTGTTCTTCAGTGCGCCCGATTGCACGGCATAGGTGGCGCCCACGCTCCACTCGGCGTGGTGCTCGCCGTCCATGCCCCTGACATCGTAGCCGGTGCCCTTGTAATGCGTGCCGTCGATGCCCCAGCCGCGTGCGGTATAGGCATTGAGCTTGAGCCCGGGCACGCCGTAAGGAGCCAGGTCCAGGACATAGGAGAACTGCAGCGACTTCTCGTTCGGCCCGTTGTAGTCGGAGAACAGCGAGTTGGCCAGGTAGATGCCGTTGGTTTCGTTCAGGTAGTCGAAGTATTCGTCGCCCAGCACCTGCTGCCAGGCCAGGCCGAAGGTATGCGCCTGGTAGGCCAGCGAGAAGTCCAGGCTGTAGGTGTCGTTGTCGATCGGCCCCAGGACGCGGCGCCCTTCGTCGACCGTCTTGTAGTATTTCAAGGTGGTGACCAGGCTCCAGTCGTCGCCATCGGTGAGCGCATGGCTGGCGTCGAAGTAGTACTGGTTCCAGAAGTCCTCGACCTTGGCGGCGAACAGGCTGGTGCTCAGCGCGGCAGTGGGGCGGTAGTTGACGCCGAACAGGCTGACCCGATCGGTTTCGACGCCGATCGCGGCGTATTCGCTGCGGAAACCGCGCAGGCCTTGCTCGGTACGCGGCGAGACCCGGTCGAAGGTGCCTAGCTCGAAGGACAACTGCTCGAACTCGCTGCTGTTGAGGCTGACCCCCTGGAAGCTCGACGGCAGGGCACGGTTGCCGATCGTGGCCAGCACCGGCGTGTCGATCGCCTGTCGCCCGGCAGTCAGCGTGGTGTTGGAAATCCGTGCCTTGACGTTGGCAAGACCCGCCTTGCTCCATTGGTCCACCACCTCGCCGTCGCGGTGCGTCAGCGTGCGGTTGTTGGGGCCGGTGACCTTGGCCCGTCCGCGCTCCAGCGCCACGGCGTTGTACAGCGCCGCCTCGACCGCGATCCCGACGGTGCCCTGCGTGAAGCCCGACCCGTAGTCCAGCACGGTGCCCTGGACCCAGTTGGTGCGCGAGTGGGTCTCCCGGCGGCTGCCATCGCCTGCCGTGTAGCGCCACAGCGCACCGCGCGTCGAATGCTCGCGGGCGTACCAGTTGCGTGTGGTGCCGGACAGGTGCTGGCCCTCGAAAAAGCCTTCGGCGCCCGCTTGCGCGCTGTCGGCCTTGCGCTCGAGGGGGAAGACGGCGCTGTCGTTCGCCTGGGCCTGGCCGAGGCAGACGCCCAGGCAAAGCGTCGCCACGACGGGTAGGGAATGTCTCATGTTCGAAGCTCCTTGGTGGTTCTCGTTATGTCCGGCCCATGCAGGCCGGGTGTGCTGCGGTGAAGCCATGCCGTCGACGGCGCCCTCCCCAGGACGCACCTTCCCCGTGGGGGCCCTGTGGCCCCCTTGACGGAAAAGGCTTTACTCGAGGTCGACGGCGAAGAAATCGTTGCGCCCGAACGGGCTGACCTTGAACCCCTTGACCCGGGTACTGAGGGGTTGATGAACCGTGGAATGGGCGATGGGCGTGATCGGCACGTGCTGCTTGAGCAGCCGTTGGGCCTGCTGGTAGAGCGGCGTGCGCTGCGCCCGCTCGGTGACGCTGCGCGCCTGGGTGATCAGCGCGTCGTACTCGGCATCGCACCAGCGGGCATAGTTGTTGCCGCCGATGGCCGCGCAGCCGAAGAGCGTGCCCAGCCAGTTGTCCGGATCGCCGTTGTCACCCGTCCAGCCGATCAGCGCGATGTCGTGCTCGCCGTTCTTCAGCCGTTTGACGTACTCGCCCCATTCGTAGCTGACGATGCGTACCTTGAGCCCGACCTTGGCCCAGTCGGCCTGGAGCATTTCGGCCATCAGCCGGGCGTTGGGGTTGTAGGGGCGCTGCACGGGCATGGCCCACAGGGTGAATTCGCGGTCCGGTGTGATCCCGGCCTGTTCGAGCAGCACCTTGGCCCGGTCCGGGTCGTAGGGTGCATCCTGGAGGCTGGCGTCGTAGGACCACTGGGTCGGCGGCATGGCATTGACCGCCACCTGGCCTGCCTCCTGGAACACGGCGTCGATGATCGCCTGCTTGTTGACGGCCATGTCCAGGGCCTGGCGTACCTGCACCTGGTCGAACGGTGCACGCTGGGTGTTGTAGGCCAGGAAACCGAGGTTGAAGCCTGGCGCCGTCATCACCGTCACCCCTGGCGCCTGCTCGAGCGACGGCAGGTCCGCCGGGCGTGGGTTGAGGGTGACCTGGCACTCGTTGCGCTTGAGTTTCTGCAGCCTCACCGCCGGGTCGACGTTGATCGAGAACACCAGCTTGTCGACATTGCCCTGCCCGGCTTTCCAGTAGCGGGGGTTGGCCACGTAGCGAACCTGCGCATCCTTCTGGTAGCGCTGGAAGACGAATGGCCCCGTGCCGATCGGCTTGTGGTTGAGGTCGCTGGGGCGGCCCTTGCGCAGCAACTGGTCGGCGTATTCGGCTGACAGGATCGAAGCGAAACTCATGGCCAGGTTCTGCAGGAAGGCCGCATCGACCTGGGCCAGGGTGAACACCACCGTGTGCGGGCCGGTCTTCTCGACGCGGGCGATGTTGCGGTCCAGGCCCATGCTGACGAAATACGGAAATTCCGTGGGGTAGGCCTGGCGGAAGGGGTGCTGTCTGTCCCGCATGCGCTCGAAGGTGAACAGCACGTCGTCGGCGTCGAACGGTCGGCTGGGCGTGAAGTAGGGCGTCGTGTGCCAGTGCACGTCGTCGCGCAGGTGGAAGGTGTAGCGCAGGCCGTCGGGCGACACCTCCCAGCGTCGGGCCAGCGCTGGCTCGACCGCGGTGCCGCCGCGCTCGAACTCCACCAGGCGGTTGTAGATCGGTTGGGCCGCGTCATTGTCGGTGGCCGTCGTGTGCTGCGCGGTGTCGAAACCGGCAGGGCTGCCTTCGGAACAGAACACCAGCGTGCGGGCCTGGCTGGTCGACGCATGGATCAGCAGGGTCAGTCCGAGCAGGCAGCCTGCGAGGGGGCGAAGGTGCATGGTGAAGGTCCTCCTTGTCGGTTCGGAGCAGCGGGCTGGCCAACGCGCGGCAGCAGAGGGCCGTTCCTGACGTTAGGGACGTCAGGAAGGCGGAGGTAGAGTCCGTTGCCTTTTCTGTCAGGGAAATTTCCCAAGCTGTGTTGGGACGTTGCCTTGAGGGGGCCTGCCAGGTGCGGTCAGGCCCCGCCATGCGTCACTTGCGGATGCCGACCCCGTAGAAGGAGTTGAGGCTGAAGGGGCTGATCTTGAAGCCCTCTACCTTGGCGCTCATGGGCTGATACACCGTGGAGTGGGCGATCGGCGTGATCGGTACCTGTTCTTTGAGGATGTGCTGGGCCTTCTGGTACAGCTCGATACGCTTGGCCTGGTCGGAGGTAGCCTTGGCTTGCTTGATCAGGTCGTCGTAGGGCTTGTAGCACCACTTCGAGAAGTTGTTGCCGTTGATCGCATCGCAGCCGTACAGGGTACCCAACCAGTTGTCCGGGTCACCGTTGTCGCCGCTCCAGCCGATCAGCATGGCGCCCTGTTCTCCGCCCTTGGAGCGCTTGATGTACTCACCCCATTCGTAACTGACGATCTTGGCCTTGATCCCGATCTTGGCCCAGTCGGACTGAAGCATTTCGGCCATCAGTCTGGCATTGGGGTTGTACGGGCGCTGCACCGGCATGGCCCACAGGGTGATTTCGGTCCCTTCCTTGATGCCGGCCTCCTTGAGCAGGGCCTTGGCTTTCTCGGGGTCGTACGGCGTCCCCTTGATGCTGTCGTCATAGGACCACTGGGTCGGTGGCATGGCATTGACCGCCGACTGGCCGGCACCCTGGTAGACCGACTCGATGATCTTCTGCTTGTCCACGGCCATGTCCAGCGCCTGGCGGACTTCCAGCTTGGCCAGGGGATTGGGTTCGTTGCTGCCCTTGACCTTGTCCATCACGTTGTAGGCGATGTAGCCCAGGTTGAAGCCTGCCTGGTGCGGCATCTGCAGGCTCTTGTCGGCCTTGAGCGGCTCGATGTCGGCAGGCCGCGGGAACAAGGTGACCTGGCACTCGCCCTTCTTCAGCTTCTGCATGCGCACCGAGGCATCGGTGGTGATGGCGAAGATCAGGTTGTCCAGCTTCACGTCCTCGGGCTTCCAGTACTGCGTGTTGCCCTTGTAGCGGATGGTCGAATCCTTCTGGTAACGGCTGAACACGAACGGGCCGGTGCCGATCGGCTTCTGGTTGATGTCGGCCGGCCGGCCTTCGTCGAGCAGGCGTTGCGCGTATTCGGCGGACTGGATCGAGGCGAAGCTCATGGCCAGGTTCTGGATGAAGGCGGCATCGACCTGGGCAAGGGTGAAGCGGACCGTATGGGCATCGAGCTTCTCGAGCTTGGCGATGTTCTTGTCCATCCCCATGTCGGTGAAGTAGGGGAACTCGGTGGGGTAGGCCTTGCGGAACGGATGCTGCTTGTCGAGCATGCGGTTGAAGGTGAACAGCACGTCGTCGGCGTCGAAGTCACGGGTCGGAGTGAAGTAGTCGGTAGTATGGAACTTCACGCCTTCGCGCAGGTGGAAGGTGTACACCAGGCCATCGTCCGAGACCTCCCAGCGGGTCGCCAGGCCCGGAATCACGGCGGTGCCGCCGCGCTCGAACTGGGTCAGGCGGTTGAACAGCGGCTCGGCCGAGGCATCGAAGTCGGTTCCGGTGGTGTATTGCCCGGGGTCGAACCCGGCAGGGCTGCCCTCGGAGCAGAACACCAGGTTGGTAGCGGCCTGCACCGAGGAAGCACCAGCGAGCAGGCTGGCACCGACCAGAAGCGGGATGACGGCGTGTTTGAGCATGAAGGCCTCGTTCTTGTCATAGTCGGGAGGACCGGTTCAAGCACCGGTTTTTCCATACTTGGACAAGGGTCATCGAGAACGCAACCAGCGGAACGCGCAGAAGGGGACAGTTGGGAACTTGAATGCAAGTGAATGTCGCATTCATGAAAGTTGCCGCCTGTTGATAACCGATTTGCTGCAGAACGCAGACTTTTAAAGTTATTTCGAAATAAAAAAGGCAATAGGAGATTTCCTATATGAATAGAGAAATCTCCTGTTTTTCAGCGGAAATGACGCCCTTTCAGGCCGGTGACACGTCCTTTCATGCAGGAGCGTCAGGGTACCTGCACTTCGATGGTGCCTTCGGCCGTCATGTTCACTTCGCTGGTGCCAGCCTCCACGTCGGGGGTGGCGGTCGAATCGGCTGCCATGGCTTTCATGGCCATCGGTGCGCTGCGCAGATAGGGTTGCGGGTACCCGCTGGTGTTCAGGTTCATGTTGACGATCTTGTAGCCGGTACCGCCCAGCGCTTCGGTGGCCATCTGGGCGCGGGCCTTGAAGGCGGCGACCGCGTCCTTGAGCAGTTGGTCCTCATTGCCCTTGCGGGTGGCCGGTGCGATGGAGAAGTCCATGCCGCCCATCTTCAGGTCCTGCAGCAGTTCACCGGTCAGCTTGGACAGGGCCGGGAAGTCGGCGCTTTCCAGACGCAGCTCGCCACGTTCGCGCCAGCCAGTGATCTTCTGGCCCTTGTCGTCATAGACCGGGTAGCTGTTGCGGCTGCCCTGGCTGACCTTCACGTCCTTGACCTGGCGTGCCTGCTGCAGGGCCTTGTTCAGGGTCTCGGTGATGCCCTTGGCCAGCTTGCCAGGGTCGGTGTCCTGGGCTTCGCTGTACAGGGTGACGACCATCAGGTCGCGTGGTACGTCCTTGCTGACCTCGGCGCGCAGGGAAATCTGGTTGTAGCGGGGCGCGTCCTCGGCCAGGGCAGGCAGGCTGGCCAGCAGGCCACACGACAGGATCAAGGCGGTGCCGCGACGGGACAGGTGCATGTGAAACTCCTCGAATGGGGCGTGAACAGGGTATCGTTGCACGCATGGCCGATAAGACCGGCCAGCGTGTGCTCGGTTCAGCGACACCCGGGCCGACACTGTCACAAAGTGTGGCGCTTTGCCGCATCGCCGCCGTGCTCCGCGCCGCTTCGGTATACTCCAGCCGATTTTTCTGGAGCACTCATCAGGAGAGCTCATGCTCGCCGCTGCACACCCGTTGTCCGCCAATCGTCAGAACCTCTGGCGTCTGACCCTCATCCGTATCCTGGTACTGGCGGCCCAGGCCGGTTCGGTGGCCGTGGCCTACTGGACCGAGCTGATGCCACTGCCGTGGCTGTCGCTGAGCATCACCCTGGCGCTGTCGTCGCTGCTGTGCGCCTTCACCGCCCTGCGCCTGCGCCTGTCGTTGCCGGTCACCGAGCTGGAGTACGCCCTGCAGCTGGCCTGCGACCTGCTGATCCACAGCGTGCTGCTGTACTACTCGGGCGGTTCGACCAACCCATTCGTGTCCTACTACCTGGTGCCGCTGGCCATCGCCGCGGTGACCTTGCCGTGGATCTATTCGCTGGTGCTCTCGGGCATCGCGCTGGTGGCCTACAGCCTGCTGCTGGTGCAGTTCTATCCGCTCGAGCATCTGCCACTGGCCCGCGACACCATGCAGGTCTACGGGATGTGGCTGAGCATCGCCCTGGCCGCCGCGGTGATCACGCTGTTCGCCGCGCGCATGGCCGAGGAGCTGCGCCGCCAGGAGCAGTTGCGCAGCGAGCGTCGCGAGGACAGCCTGCGCGACGAGCAGTTGCTGGCCGTGGCCACCCAGGCCGCCGGTGCGGCCCACGAGCTGGGCACGCCCCTGGCGACCATGAGCGTGCTGCTCAACGAGATGCGCCAGGACCATACCGACCCGCAGCTGCTCGAGGATCTCGGTGTGCTGCAGGACCAGGTCAAGCTGTGCAAGGAGACCCTGCAGCACCTGGTGCGGGCTGCCGAGGCCAACCGCCGCATGGCCGTCGACGAGCAGTCGGTGACCGACTGGATGCGCCAGTCGCTTGATCGCTGGCACCTGATGCGTCCGGAAACCAGCTACCGCTTCCACCGTCTGCGCGAGGGCGAAGCGCCGCGCCTGACGCCGCCGCCCGACCTGACCCAGGCGCTGCTGAACCTGTTGAACAATGCCGCCGATGCCTGCCCGGACAACCTGGACGTGAGCCTGGACTGGGATGCGCACGACATCGTCATCACCATCCGTGACCACGGCCCCGGCGTGCCGCCGGCGATTGCCGAAGCCATCGGCAAGCCGTTCATCACCACCAAGGGCAAGGGTTTCGGCCTGGGCCTGTTCCTGAGCAAGGCCAGCGTGACGCGTGCGGGCGGCTCGGTGAAACTCTATAGTCATGAGCAGGGTGGCACCCTGACCGAATTGCGTCTGCCGTACGGCACCCGAGGAGAACGTTGATGAGCGAAGAAAACCAGGTGGAAGTCGAAGAGCTGCCGCACCTGCTGCTGGTGGATGACGATGCCACCTTCACCCGCGTCATGGCCCGCGCCATGAGCCGCCGAGGCTTCCGTGTCAGTACGGCCGGCTCGGCCGAGGAAGGCCTGGCGCTGGCCAAGAAGGACCTGCCCGAATACGCCACGCTCGACCTGAAGATGGAAGGCGATTCGGGCCTGGTGTTGCTGCCCAAGCTGCTGGAACTGGACCCGGAGATGCGTGTGCTGATCCTGACCGGCTATTCGAGCATCGCCACGGCGGTCGAGGCAATCAAGCGCGGCGCCTGCAACTACCTGTGCAAGCCGGCCGATGCCGACGACGTGCTGGCGGCGCTGCTGTCCACCCATGCCGACCTGGACTCGCTGGTGCCGGAAAACCCGATGTCGGTCGACCGCTTGCAGTGGGAGCACATCCAGCGCGTGCTGACCGAGCACGATGGCAACATTTCGGCCACGGCGCGCGCCCTGGGCATGCACCGTCGTACCCTCCAGCGCAAGTTGCAGAAGCGGCCGGTACGGCGCTGAGCCTGTGTTGGTGCGCTGTACGCGGGGTCGGTTCGGCGCGCACGTGACCAGGTCGTGAAAGGGTGGCCCGCACCGTTCCGTCGGTCGAAAGGCTGATTTGCCGCAGGAATCTTCCCTTTATTCCGGTCATGACGGGCGCAACGCCGTACGCCTGACGTATGATTGGCGGCTTGTCGCTCACCCTCGGAACCGTCCCATGCTTGCCCTGCTCATCCAGATACTGAACATCACGGCGCCCGTGTTCGCCATGCTGTTCATGGGCGTGCTGCTCAAGCGCCTGCGCGTGATCGACGACGGCTTCAGCCAGGTCGCATCCGGCCTGGTGTTCAACGTCTGCATGCCCGCGCTGCTGTTTCTCGGCATCTACCACGCCGACCTGTCGGCGGCAGTGAAGCCCGGGGTCCTGGTCTACTTCACCGGGATCACCCTGGCCGGCTTTCTGATCTGCTGGCTGGTCGCGATCTGGCGCTGCCCGCTGATCGATCGCGGCATCTACGTCCAGGGCGCCTTCCGCGGCAACAACGGCGTCATCGGCCTGGCCCTGGCCGCCAGCCTGTACGGCGACTACGGGATCTCGCTCGGCGCCGTGCTGGCCGGGCTGGTCATCGTGCTCTACAACACGCTGTCGGTGATCGTGCTGGCGGTCTACAGCCCCCTGCTGAAGTCAGACCCCTGGAGCATCTGCAAGGGGATCTTCAAGAACCCGTTGATTCTCTCGGTGCTGGTCGCGGTGCCCATGGCCTACGGCCAGGTCGGCCTGCCCAACTGGCTGCTGACCAGCGGCGACTACCTGGCCCAGATGACCTTGCCCCTGGCGCTGATCTGCATCGGCGGTACCCTGTCCCTGCCCGCGCTGCGTGCCAGTGGTCGCCTGGCCATCGACGTCAGCCTGCTGAAGATGGTCGGCCTGCCACTGATCGGCACCCTGGGTGCCTGGCTGTGCGGATTCCGCGGGGCCGAGCTGGGCATCCTGTTTCTCTACATCGGCAGCCCGACGGCGGCGGCCAGCTACGTCATGGCGCGCGCGTCCGGGGGCAACCATGAGCTGGCGGCCTCGATCATCGTGATCACCACCCTGCTGGCGGCCGTGACTACCAACATCGGCCTGTTCATCCTCCAGTGGGGCGGGTGGATCTAGCGTCATCGCGCCGACAATACCAACAACACTGCCCCCTGACCTGAGGACACTGCATGCAAGACCAGCGCACGCCCGAGCCGTTGCAACGCGGGCTGAAAAACCGTCATATCCAGCTGATCGCCCTGGGGGGCGCCATCGGCACCGGGCTGTTCCTGGGGATCGCCCAGACCATCCAGCTGGCAGGACCGTCGGTGCTGCTCGGCTACGCGATCGCCGGCGTCATGGCGTTCTTCATCATGCGCCAACTGGGCGAGATGGTCGTCGAAGAGCCGGTGGCCGGCAGCTTCAGCCACTTCGCTCATCGTTACTGGAGCGAGTTCGCAGGCTTCGTCTCGGGGTGGAACTACTGGGTCGTGTACGTGCTGGTGGGCATGGCCGAACTGACCGCCGTGGGCATCTACGTGCAGTACTGGTGGCCTGAATTCCCGACCTGGGCGACCGCGGCGATCTTCTTCGTGGTGATCAACCTGCTCAACCTGAGCCAGGTGAAGGTCTATGGCGAGCTGGAGTTCTGGTTCGCCCTGGTCAAGGTCGTGGCCATCGTCGGCATGATCGGTTTCGGTGCCTGGCTGCTCGCCAGCGGCAACGGCGGCCCGGACGCGGCGGTCGCCAACCTGTGGCAGTACGGCGGCTTCTTCCCCCATGGCGTGACCGGGCTGGTCATGGCCCTGGCGGTGATCATGTTCTCGTTCGGCGGGCTGGAGCTGGTCGGCATCACCGCTGCCGAGGCGGACGATCCGCGACGCAGCATCCCCAAGGCCACCAATCAGGTGGTCTACCGCATCCTGATCTTCTACATCGGCGCACTGGCCGTGCTGCTGGCGTTGTACCCGTGGCAGAAGGTGGTTCAAGGCGGCAGTCCGTTCGTGATGATCTTCCATGCGCTGGACAGCAACCTGGTGGCCACCGTACTGAACGTCGTGGTGCTGACGGCGGCGCTGTCGGTCTACAACAGCTGCGTCTACTGCAACAGCCGCATGCTGTTCGGCCTGGCCAGCCAGGGTGACGCGCCCCGTGTGCTGACCACCGTGAACCGTCGGGGCGTACCGCTGGTGGCCTTGGGCGTCTCGGCACTGGCGACCGGCCTGTGCGTGGTGATCAACTACCTCATGCCGGGTGAGGCGTTCGGTCTGCTGATGGCGCTGGCGGTGTCGGCGCTGGTGATCAACTGGGCCAGCATCAGCATCACCCACCTGAAGTTCCGCAAGGCCAGCGTGGCCTCCGGCAAGGTGCCGTTCTATCGCAGCTGGGGGGCGCCGGTGACCAATTACCTGTGCCTGGCGTTCATCGTGCTGATCCTGGTGGTGATGTACCTGACGCCGCCGATCCGGATCTCGGTGCTGCTGATTCCGGCCTGGATCGCGGTGCTGTGGGTGGCGTTCCGCCTGAAGAAGCGCCGGCAGGGCTGACGCAGGGCAGGTAGCGTTCTGCGTTGTCCTGTGCTTTACGCGGTGACGGGTTTTGTGGGCCCTGGCGGGCCCAATCGCGGCCGGTCCGGCGCCCCGGCGGGGGCCGCTCCTACACCCGTAGCCGCACCGCGGTGTTGCAGGTCAGGTCGAAATCCAGGGCGTTGCGAGATCGACAGCGGCCACACCACGGTGTTGCAGGTTATCGCGGTTCCTGTAGGAGCGGCCCCAGTGCCGCGATTGGGCCCGCAGGGCCCATGAAATCAGCCACGCCGTGTATCAGGCCAACCTGTACTCACCGCGTCATACGTGTGAAGCGCCTTGACCGCAACCCGCCCTAAGCCCGGCATGCCAGCCCCCACACCCCACCTCAATGCTGTCGACGCCACGCCCGCACCGTCGTCACCGCCAACCCCACCGCCAGCACCGGCAGCACGTAATGCAGCATCAGTTGCTCCACCCGGCCCGCCAAGGGCATCCCGGTGGTGAAGCTGACCACGTGCAGCCCATACGCCAGGTACAGGCACAGCAACACCAGCCCCTCCACCCGCGTGATGCGGTACCCCGAATAGAACACCGGCAGGCTCAGCAACGCGACGCCGCACATCACCGGCAGGTCGAAGTCCAGGGCATTGGGCGAGATCGACAGCGGCTGGGGCGCCGTGACGGCCGTCAGCCCCAGCACGGCCAGCAGGTTGAACAGGTTGCTGCCGATCACCGTACCGACCGCGATGTCACGCTCGCCACGCAGCGCGGCGATCGACGCGGCCGCCAGTTCGGGCAACGACGTACACACCGCGACCACGGTCAGGCCGATGACCCGCTCGGACAAGCCCAGGTCGGTGGCGACTTCCACGGCCGCCTCCAGCAGAAAGTGACCTGCCACGCTGAGCAGCACCAGGCCCAGCAGGATCTGCCCGCAGGTCAGCGTCCAGAACCGGGCCCGGTGCGGACTGGCGGCGGCAGGGGCGGGGTAGATGCGGGCGTAATGACGCGACTGGTGCCAGAGCATGCCCAGGTAGGCCAGCAGGCCCAGCAACAGCAGCGCGCCGTCCAGCCGTCCCAGCTCGCGGTCCAGGGCCAGCAGGGCCACCAGTACGCTGGCCGCGATCATCAGTGGCAGGTCCAGGCGTACCAGTTGCCGCGAGACCCGCAGTGGAATGATCAGCGCCGCCAGGCCGAGCACCACCAGCACGTTGAAGATGTTGCTGCCGATCACGCTGCCCACCGCCACGTCCGGCGCACCCTGGTAGGCGGCCTGCAGGCTGACGGTCAGTTGCGGCGCGGTGCTGCCGAAGGCCACCAGGCTCAAGCCGATCACCAGGGGACGCACATGCAGGCGCAAGGCCAGGCGCACGGCGGCGCGCACCAGCAATTCGGCGCCCAGCACCAGGAATACCAGACCGAAGCCCAGTTGCAGCAGGCTGAAGGTGGGAAGGTTGGCCAGGTTGTGAATGGTCTGCTGCTCCTCTGCTCAGTCGCGCAAGCCTTGCACTCTAACCCGAGCCGTGCCGCTGCGCAGCATGCCGATCTGTGCCGCGGCGGCGCGCGACAGGTCGATCAGTCGGCCTCGCTGGTGCGGCCCCCGGTCGTTGATGCGCACCACCACGCTGCGCTGGTTGCTCAGGTTGGTGACGCGCACCCGGCTGCCGAACGCCAGGCTGCGATGGGCGGCGCTCAGGCCGCGGGCGTTGAAGGGCTCTCCGCTGGCGGTACGCTTGCCTTGATGGCGGGCGCCGTACCACGAGGCCTTGCCGGTCTGGTCGTAACCACGGGGGTCGACGTCATGGCTGGCGCATCCGGCCAGCACGGCCGTCAGCGCCAGCGCGTACAGTGGACGTTGCATGATAAGGCTCCTTGAGCATGCTCCAGGCTGCTCGATGAAGCTCGAGCATGGCGCCGATCCTGTGGAGGCCTGCCGGCGAGGCTGGACGCTGAGTCGCCGCGTCCAATCGCTGGTCAGTCCACCTAGGGCAGCGCACACCGGGTGGAGAAGGGCAGATACCCTGTTCAGGCTGGCAGGCTGGCCCCTGTCGGCGCCGACCTGCCCGCCTGGCGTGGCCTCACCCTTCGAGCTTGGCCTTGAGCAGTTCGTTGACCTGCTGCGGGTTGGCCTTGCCCTTGGACGCCTTCATCGCCTGGCCGACGAAGAAGCCGAACATCTTGCCGCGCTTGGCCTCGTCGGCGGCGCGGTACTGTTCGACCTGATCGGCGTTGGCCGCCAGCACCGCATCGAGCATCTGCTCGATGGCGCCGCTGTCGGTGACCTGCTTCAGGCCGCGGGCCTCGATGATGGCGTCGGCGTCGCCTTCCCCGGCGGCCATCGCTTCGAACACGGTCTTGGCGATCTTGCCGCTGATGGTGTTGTCACGAAGGCGCAGCAGCATACCGCCGAGCTGGGCGGCGCTGACCGGTGCCTGGTCGATCTCCACGCCGAGCTTGTTGAGCAGGCTGCCCAGCTCGACCATGACCCAGTTGGCCGCCAGCTTGGCGTCGCCGCCGATCTGCACGACCTGCTCGAAGTAGTCGGCCTGCTCGCGGCTCGAGGCCAGCACGTTGGCGTCGTAGGCCGACAAGCCGTACTGCGCCTGGAAGCGCTCGACTTTCTGTTGAGGCAGTTCGGGCAGACTGGCGCGGGTAGCCTCGAGGAACGCGTCCTCGATCACCACCGGCAGCAGGTCCGGGTCGGGGAAGTAACGGTAGTCGTTGGCTTCCTCCTTGCTGCGCATCGAGCGGGTCTCGTCCTTGTTCGGGTCGTACAGGCGGGTTTCCTGCACCACCTTGCCGCCGTCCTCGATCAGGTCGATCTGCCGCTGGATCTCGCTGTTGATGGCGCGCTCGATGAAGCGGAACGAGTTGACGTTCTTGATCTCGCAGCGGGTGCCGAACTCGACCTGGCCCTTGGGCCGGATCGACACGTTGCAGTCGCAGCGCAGCGAACCTTCGGCCATGTTGCCGTCGCAGATGCCCAGGTAGCGCACCAGGGCGTGAATGGCCTTGACGTAGGCCACCGCTTCCTTGGCGCTGCGCATGTCGGGCTCGGAGACGATCTCCAGCAGCGGCGTGCCGGCGCGGTTCAGGTCGATGCCGGTGGCGCCGTTGAAGTCTTCATGCAGGCTCTTGCCGGCATCTTCCTCCAGGTGCGCGCGGGTGATGCCGACGCGCTTGACGGTGCCGTCTTCCAGGGCGATGTCCAGGTGGCCCTTGCCGACGATCGGCAGGTCCATCTGGCTGATCTGGTAGCCCTTGGGCAGGTCGGGGTAGAAGTAGTTCTTGCGCGCGAACACGTTGCGCTGGCCGATCTCGGCGTCGATCGCCAGGCCGAACATGCACGCCATGCGTACCGCTTCCTCGTTCAGCACCGGCAGGACCCCCGGCATGCCCAGGTCAACCAGGCTGGCCTGGGTGTTGGGCTCGGAGCCGAAGGTGGTGGCGCTGCCGGAGAAGATCTTCGACTGGGTGGCGAGCTGGGTATGAATCTCCAGCCCGATCACAACTTCCCATTGCATGTGTGAATTCCTCAGAAGCCGGTAGGGACGCGGGTGTGCCAGTCGGTGACCTGCTGGTAGCGATGCGCCACGTTGAGCAGGCGGCCTTCCTGGAAATACGGCGCCAGCAGCTGCACGCCGACCGGCAGGCCGTCGACGAAGCCGGCCGGCATCGACAGGCCGGGCAGGCCCGCCAGGTTGGCGGTGATGGTGTAGACGTCCTCGAGGTACGCCGCGACCGGGTCGTCGCCCTTGGCGCCGAATTTCCAGGCCAGGTTCGGCGTGGTCGGGCCGAGGATCAGGTCGACGCCTTCGAAGGCGGCCATGAAGTCGTTCTTGATCAGGCGGCGGATCTTCTGCGCCTTGAGGTAGTAGGCGTCGTAGTAGCCAGCCGACAGCGCGTAGGCGCCGACCATGATGCGACGCTGGACCTCGGCGCCGAAGCCTTCACCGCGCGAACGCTTGTACAGGTCGGTGAGGTCCTTGGGGTTCTCGCAGCGGTGGCCGAAGCGCACGCCGTCGAAGCGCGACAGGTTGGACGAGGCTTCGGCCGGGGCGATCACGTAGTAGGCGGGAATGGCATGCTGCATGTTCGGCAGGCTGATCTCGCGCACCACGGCGCCGAGCTTCTCCAGCGCCTTGACGCTGGCCTGGACCAGGTCGGCGATGCGCGGGTCGAGGCCGGCACCGAAGTACTCCTTGGGCAGGCCGATGCGCAGGCCCTGCAGCGAGGCGTTGAGGCTGGTGCTGTAGTCCGGCACCGGCTCGTCGATGCTGGTGGAGTCCTTGGGGTCGAAGCCGGCCATGCCTTGCAGCAGCAGCGCGCAGTCTTCGGCGGTGCGCGCCATCGGCCCGCCCTGGTCGAGGCTCGAGGCGTAGGCGATCATGCCCCAGCGCGAGACACGGCCATAGGTCGGCTTGAGGCCGGTGAGGTTGGTCAGTGCCGCCGGCTGGCGGATCGAGCCGCCGGTGTCGGTGCCGGTGGTGGCCGGCAGCAGGCGCGCGGCCACGGCGGCGGCGGAACCCCCGGACGAGCCGCCCGGGACGTGCTCGAGGTTCCAGGGGTTCTTCACCGGGCCGTAGTGGCTCGATTCGTTGGCCGAACCCATGGCGAACTCGTCCATGTTGGTCTTGCCCAGCGTCACCATGCCCGCCTGGGCGAGGCGCTCGACCACGGTGGCGTCGTAGGGCGCCTTGAACGAGTCGAGCATGCGCGAGCCGCAGCTGGTGCGCACGCCGGTGGTGCAGAACAGGTCCTTGTGGCCGATCGGTGCGCCGAGCAGCGCGCCGGATTCGCCTGCCGCACGGCGCGCGTCGGCGGCCCGTGCCTGCTCGAGCGCCAGCTCGTCGGTCACGCTGATGAAGCTGTTGATCGAAGGGTCGAGCGACCGGATGCGCGCCAGCAGGGCGCCAGTCAGCTCTTCGGAAGAAAACGACTTGTCGGCGAGTCCGCGGGCGATCTCGGCCAGGGTCAATTGATGCATGGCAGGTGCTATCCCTTACTCGATGACTTTCGGAACCAGGTACAGACCGTTTTCGGTCGCGGGCGCGATGGCCTGGTAGGCGTCGCGCTGGTTGCGTTCGGTGACCTGGTCGGCGCGCAGGCGCTGGCTGGCCTCGAGCGGGTGGGCCAGGGGTTCGATGCCGTCGGTGTCGACGGCCTGCATCTGGTCGACCAGCCCGAGAATACTGTTCAAGGCATCGGTGGTGCGTGGCAGCTCGCGCTCATCCAGGCCCAGGCGGGCCAGGTGGGCGATCTTCTCCACGTCGGAGCGTTGAAGCGCCATGGGGATCTCCAGGGGAAACGGAAGCGGCGGTGAGGAACATGTTGGCAACATTGCGGTCCAATGGCCGCGATCATCTGCTGGCATGCTCGGAAAAACTGCCAATTTAACATATTGGCGCCTTGCCCAAAATCCCCGCCATTGTTAGAGTTTGCCGCACTTTTTACCCACGCTTTGCCTAGGGTCACTTTCCCATGTTCAAGAAACTGCGTGGCATGTTTTCCAGCGATCTGTCCATCGATCTGGGGACTGCCAACACCCTTATCTACGTGCGTGAGCGCGGTATCGTTCTGAATGAGCCCTCGGTCGTTGCCATCCGGACCCATGGCAACCAGAAAAGCGTCGTCGCCGTCGGTACCGAAGCCAAGCGCATGCTCGGCCGGACCCCCGGCAACATCGCGGCCATTCGTCCGATGAAGGACGGCGTGATCGCCGACTTCAGCGTTTGCGAAAAAATGCTGCAGTACTTCATCAACAAAGTGCACGAAAACAGCTTCCTGCAGCCCAGCCCGCGCGTGCTGATCTGCGTGCCGTGCAAGTCCACCCAGGTCGAGCGCCGCGCCATCCGCGAATCGGCCCTGGGCGCCGGTGCCCGTGAGGTGTTCCTGATCGAAGAACCGATGGCCGCGGCCATCGGTGCCGGTCTGCCGGTCGAGGAAGCCCGGGGTTCCATGGTCGTCGACATCGGCGGCGGTACCACCGAGATCGCGCTGATTTCCCTGAACGGCGTGGTCTACGCCGAGTCGGTCCGGGTCGGCGGCGACCGCTTCGACGAAGCCATCGTCACCTACGTGCGCCGCAACTACGGCAGCCTGATCGGCGAGTCCACCGCCGAGCGCATCAAGCAGGAAATCGGCACCGCCTACCCCGGTGGCGAAGTCCGCGAAGTCGACGTGCGCGGCCGTAACCTGGCCGAAGGCGTGCCGCGTGCCTTCACGCTCAACTCCAACGAAGTGCTCGAAGCCCTGCAGGAGTCCCTGGCGACCATCGTCCAGGCCGTGAAGAGCGCGCTGGAACAGTCGCCGCCGGAACTGGCCTCCGACATCGCCGAGCGCGGCCTGGTGCTGACCGGCGGTGGCGCACTGCTGCGCGACCTGGACAAGCTGCTGGCCCAGGAAACCGGCCTGCCGGTCATCGTCGCCGAAGACCCGCTGACCTGCGTCGCCCGTGGCGGCGGTCGTGCGCTGGAAATGATGGACAAGCACGCCATGGACCTGCTCTCCAGCGAGTGAGGCCAAGACCGTGGGCGACACGCCCCGGTTTACAGCTGTCTCCAGCGATGCTACCTGTAGGCGCTGCACGGCCCGCCCGAAAGGCGCCGATGCAGTGACCCACAGGCTGGGCCACGCAGCGTGGCCTCTCCACCCCTGAACCGTCGTCCACGAGGAACGGCCCATTAAACCGCTTTTCTCCAAGGGCCCCTCGCTGGGCGTTCGTCTACTCGTGCTGGTGGTGCTGTCGATCGCCCTGATGGTGGTCGATGCGCGCTTCGCCGTGCTCAAACCCGTGCGCAGCCAGATGGGGCTGGTGCTGATGGAGTCGTACTGGCTGACCGACCTGCCGCAGCGTGTGTGGCAAGGTGTGGCCGGCCAGTTCGGCAGCCGCACCGAACTGATCGCCGAGAACGAGAAGCTCAAGACCGAGGCCTTGCTGCTGCAGGGGCGCCTGCAGAAGCTGGCGGCCCTGACCGAGCAGAACGTGCGCCTGCGCGAGCTGCTCAATTCCTCGGCGCTGGTCAACGAGAAGGTCGAGGTCGCCGAGCTGATCGGCGTGGACCCGAACCCGTTCACCCACCGCATCCTGATCAACAAGGGCGAGCGTGACGGCGTGTTCCTCGGCCAGCCGGTGCTCGATGCCCGTGGCCTGATGGGGCAGGTGGTCGAGCTGATGCCCTACACCTCGCGCGTCCTGCTGCTGACCGACTCCACCCACAGCATTCCGGTACAGATCAACCGCAACGGCCTGCGCGCCATCGCCAGCGGCACCGGCAACCCGGAGCGTCTGGAGCTGCGCCACGTCGCCGACACCGCCGACGTCAAGGAAGGCGACCTGCTGGTGAGTTCCGGCATGGGCCAGCGTTTCCCGGCCGGTTACCCGGTGGCCACCGTCAACGAGGTGATCCACGACTCAGGGCAACCGTTCGCCATCGTGCGTGCCATTCCGACCGCCGCGCTCAACCGCAGCCGCTACATGCTGCTGGTGTTCACCGACAGTCGCACGCCCGAGCAGCGCGCCACCGACGCCGCCATGGCCCAGGAAGAAGCCGATCGCAAGCAGGCGCCTGCGGCCTCGGGCACCTCGGTGCCGGCCAACGCCGCGCCAGCCTCCGGCACGGGACAGGCGCCAGGCACTGCGCCAGGCACCACCGCCCCGGCGGCACCGACCGGCGGCGCGGCACCCGCGTCGTCCCCACCCGTGGCCCCGGCCACGTCCGCACCGCCTCGGGGGCACTGATGGCAAGCGTTCGCAGCAAGAATGGCTGGGTGATCTGGCTGACCTTCGCGGTCGGCCTGCTGCTCAGCGTCTCTCCCATGCCGCAGTTCATGGAAGTCTTCCGACCCATGTGGCTGGCCATGCTGGTGGCCTTCTGGGCCCTGGCGGTGCCGCACCGGGTGGGCATGACCACGGCGTTCGTGCTGGGCCTGGCCGAGGACGTGCTGTACGGCACCCTGCTGGGGCAGAACGCGCTGATCCTGACGCTGATCACCTTCCTGGTGCTGTCCTTGCAGCAGCGCCTGCGCATGTTCCCGCTGTGGCAGCAGAGCCTGGTGATCCTGGTGATCTTCGGCATCGCGCAACTGATCCAGCTCTGGCTCAGCGCCCTGACCGGCAACCGTCTGCCGACACTCGCCCTGGTCTGGTCCGCCGTCATCAGCGCCTTGCTCTGGCCTTGGCTGAGCTTCGCCTTGCGCGACGTGCGCAAGCGCCTGGGCGTCAACTGAGCGCCACGCCGAACCGACCGGGAGACGTCCGCATGAACACGCTGTACCTGGCTTCCGCTTCCCCCCGTCGCCGCGAGTTGCTGGCGCAGATCGGCGTGCCGCTCACGGTGGTCAGCGCACCGATCGACGAAGCGGTGCACCCTGGCGAAGCCGCCGCGGCCTATGTCGAGCGCCTGGCACGGGCCAAGGCCGAGGCCGGACGGGCCTGTCTGACCGAGCCAGGCGTGGTCCTGGGGTCGGACACCGCCGTGGTGCTGGACGGCCAGATCCTCGGCAAGCCGGAGAACCGCGAGCACGCCCTGGCCATGCTCATGGCGCTGTCAGGCCGTCGTCATCAGGTCATGACCGCCGTCGCGGTGACGAACGGCGCGCGGTGTGAGAGCCTGTGCGTCGCGAGCGAGGTGACGTTCCGCGGCATCGACGTGGCCGAGGCGCAGCGCTACTGGGCCACCGGCGAGCCGCTGGACAAGGCGGGCGGGTATGCTGTGCAGGGCTTGGGGGCGGTGTTCGTCACCGCCCTGCACGGCAGCTACTCGGCAGTGGTCGGTTTGCCACTGGCCGAAACCGCCGCGCTGCTGGAGCGATTTGGCATAGCCTGCTGGCAGGCCCAGCCGGGCGCTGCCGAGGAGACGGTCCGCCTCTGACAGCCTGACCCCGTGGCGCGAGACATCCTTACAAGAATTCTGACGAGAAGCGGCCATGAGCGAAGAGATCCTCATCAACATCACCCCGATGGAATCACGCGTGGCGGTCGTGGAGAACGGTGTCCTGCAGGAGGTGCATGTCGAGCGCACCCAGCGGCGTGGCATCGTCGGCAACATCTACAAGGGCAAGGTGGTGCGGGTCCTGCCCGGCATGCAGGCCGCGTTCGTCGACATCGGGCTGGAGCGGGCGGCCTTCATCCATGCCTCGGAGATTTCCCTGCGCGAAGGCTCGGCCGTCGAGACCATCAGCGCGCTGGTGCACGAAGGGCAGGCCCTGGTGGTGCAAGTCACCAAGGACCCGATCGGCAGCAAGGGCGCACGGCTGACCACGCAGCTGTCCATCCCTTCGCGCTACCTGGTGTACATGCCGCGCAGCAGCCACGTCGGCATCTCGCTGAAGATCGAGGACGAGGCCGAGCGCGACCGCCTCAAGCAGGTGGTCACCGACTGCATGGCCCGTGAGGACATGAAGAACGCCGGCGGCTTCATCCTGCGCACGGCCGCCGAAGGGGCGCGTGCCGAAGACATCCTCCAGGACATCCGCTACCTGCGACGCCTCTGGGAGCAGATCGGCCAGCAGATCAAGACCTGCGGCGCGCCGACCGAAATCTATGAGGACCTGGGCCTGGCCCTGCGTACCCTGCGCGACCTGGTCAACGCCAAGATCGAGAAGATCCGCATCGATTCGCGCGAGACGTTCCAGAAGACCACCCAGTTCGTCGAAGAGCTGATGCCGGAAATCGCCAACCGCCTGGAGCACTACCCCGGCGAGCGGCCGATCTTCGACCTCTACGGCGTCGAGGACGAGATCCAGCGGGCCCTGGAGCGCAAGGTGCCGCTCAAGTCCGGTGGCTACCTGGTGGTGGACCCGGCCGAGGCGATGACCACCATTGACGTCAACACGGGTGCCTTCGTCGGTCACCGCAACCTCGAAGAGACCATCTTCAAGACCAACCTGGAGGCCGCCACGGCCATCGCCCGGCAACTGCGGCTGCGCAACATCGGAGGGATCATCATCATCGACTTCATCGACATGGAGACCGAGGATCACCAGCGCCAGGTGCTGCGCACACTGGAAAAGCAGCTCGAGCGCGACCACGCCAAGACCAACATCATCGGCATCACCGAACTGGGCCTGGTACAGATGACCCGCAAGCGTACCCGCGAGAGCCTCGAACAGGTGCTCTGCGAACCCTGCCTGGCCTGCGCCGGGCGCGGCAAGCTGAAGACGCCGGAGACCGTGTGCTACGAAATCTTCCGCGAGATCCTGCGCGAGGCCCGGGCCTACCAGGCCGAGGGATACCGAGTGCTGGCCAACCAGAAGGTGGTCGATCGCCTGCTGGACGAGGAATCGGGCAATGTCGCCGAACTGGAAGCGTTCATTGGCCGAACCATTCGCTTTCAGGTCGAGTCCATGTATTCGCAGGAGCAATACGACGTGGTGCTGCTCTGAGACGTCCTGGCGTCGCCTTCCCCCTCTGTAAACCGGGCATGATCGCTCGGTACGCGGAAGGCACCCGGACGACTCGGGCGGTATCGATTCCGTGGGCCTGCCTCGCTATGTCCTGGCCATGGAGCGTCTGATGCGTCCTTTCGCTGCGCTGACCCGCTGGGCCCTGGCCCTGTGCGCACTTCTCATCGTGCTGGTCGCCGTCTACGCGAGCCTGGGCCGCGCCTTGATCCCCCTGGTCGCCGAATACCGCACCGTGGTCGAAACCAAGGCGCACCAGGCCTTGGGCGTACCGGTGCGCATCGGCGCGCTAGAGGGGCAGTGGCAAGGCCTGGCACCCGTGCTGACGCTGCGCGACGTGCAGGTGGGCGAGGGTGAACAGGCCCTGCACCTGGACCAGGCCCGCGTGGTGCCAGGGCTCTGGGCCAGCCTGCTGGCGCGCGAGCCGCGCCTGTCACGGCTTCAGCTGCAAGGCGTGCACCTGGGGCTGCGCGAGGATGCGAACGGACGCTGGTCGGCTGACGGCCTGCCGTCCCAGGAAGACGCGCCCAGCGACCCGGGGCAGATGCTGCAGCGTCTGCGCCAGCTGGGCCGGGTCGACGTGCTCGACAGTCAGCTGGTGCTGCGTCCCTGGCAGCACGACCCGATGACCCTGTCCTACGTCAACGTTGGCCTCCAGGCCGGCGCGCCGAACCAGCGCCTGGACGTGCAGGCCAACCTGCCCGATGGCCATCCGCTGAGCCTGAGCCTGCGTGCCCAGGTCGACCCGGACGCCTGGCGGGACGGGTCGTTCGAGGCCTATATGCAATTGCCGCAAGCCGACTGGGCACGCTGGCTGCCGAGCCGTTTGCTGGGCGACTGGCGGGCCGACACGTTGCAGGCCGGGGGGCAGGCCTGGGTCGACTGGCGCCAAGGCCGTCTGCAGGGTGCGACGGTGGAGCTGGCGGCGCCGCGTCTGAAAGGCGCCCATGCGCGGCAGGCGCCGGTAACGGTGCAGGACATGGCGGTTTCGGCCTGGGTCGATCGCCGTGACGAGGGGTTGCGGCTGACGGTCGACGCCTTGAGCGCGAGCGTGGGTCAGACGTCGTTGTCGTCGCGGCTGCTGGTGCGTCAACAGACCGGCCCGCAACCGGCCGACGAGACTTGGCTGATCGACGCCGATACGCTGCCCCTGACGCCGCTCACGCCCTTGATCGATGCCCTGGCGCCATTGCCGGAGGCCGCCAGGACGGCGGTCGACGCCTTGCAGGTGACCGGCACCCTGCGCAACGTGAAGCTGCAGGTTCGACCCAAGGCCGAGGGCAACCAACGCCTGAGCTTCGCCGCCAACCTCGAGCAGGTCGGCTTCGATGCCTATCATGGCGCTCCAGCGGCGGGCAACGTCAGCGGTAGCGTGCAGGGCGACCTGGGGCAGGGCGAGCTGCGACTCGACAGCGACGACTTCATGCTGCACCTGGACCCGATCTTCGCCACACCGTGGCACTACACGAAGGCCAACGCGCGCCTGACCTGGCAACTCGATGCGCAGCGCTTCACCCTGGCAGCGCCGTACATCAAGGTCCTGGGTGACGAAGGCCACATCGCCGCGGACTTCTTGATCCGCCTGCACCTGGACGATCACCGCGAAGACTACATGGACCTGCGTGTCGGCCTCACCGATGGCGATGGCCGCTACACCGCCAAGTACCTGCCCGAGGTGCTCAGCCCGGCGCTGGACAAGTGGTTGCGCAGCGCCATCGTCAAGGGCGCCGTCGACGAAGGCTATTTCCAGTACCAGGGCGCGCTCAGCCACGCCGCACCCGCCCATTCACGCAGCATCAGCCTGTTCTTCAAGGTGCACGATGCGACCCTGGACTTCCAGCCAGGCTGGCCTCAGGTGCAACAGGTGGACGGCCAGGTGTTCATCGAGAACACCCACGTGCGGGTCAAGGCGCGTCGCGGAAAGCTGCTCGACACCCGGGTCAGCGATGTCAGCGTCGACATTCCACCGGTCGAAGGTGAACAGCACAGTTACCTGAACCTGGACGGCACGTTCGACGGCAGCCTGAGCGATGGGTTGAAGATCCTCCAGGAAGCACCCATCGGCACCGGCGAGACCTTCGCCGGCTGGGAAGGCCAGGGGCCGTTGAAGGGGCGTGTACGGCTTGGCATCCCGCTGGGGGGCGAGCAACTGCCCAAGGTCAAGGTCGACTTCCAGACCACCGACGCGCGGCTGACGGTGGCGTCGCCACGGCTGGAACTGAGTCGTCTGGGCGGGGACTTCACCTTCGACCTGGACAAGGGCCTGAGCGGCAGCGGTATTCGCCTGCGCGCCTTCGACCGACCCGTCACCGCCACGATCACGGCCGAAGGCGCACCGGGTCGCCTGCAGACCCGCATCGATGCACAAGGGCAGGTGGCCCTGAACGCGCTGACCGACTGGCTGCAGTTCAAGCAACCGCTACCGGTGTCGGGCGAGATCCCCTATCGCCTGCGCCTCGACCTGGGCGCGCGCAACCAGCTGGCGGTGAACTCGAACCTCAAGGGGGTGACCATCGACCTGCCAGCGCCGTTCGGCAAGGCGGCCAGCACGGCGCGCGACGGCACCTTCGGCATGAGCCTGGACGGCGCCGAGCGGCGGATCGATGCACGCTACGCCGAGTTGGCCACGCTGGCCTACGCGGCGCCTGCCGAGCATTTGCTCGAGGGTCGCGGCGAGCTGCGACTGGGCGGCGCCGAGGCCTTGCTGCCGGTGGCGTCAGGCCTGCGCGTCGCAGGGCGCCTGGACACGCTGGACATACAAGCCTGGCAGAAAGCCCTGGAGCGCTCGGGCACCTTGGCCTCGTCCGGCACGGGTACCGGCTCTGGCGGTTCGAGCACCAGCGGCCTGCAGCAATGGCTGCAGTCGGTGCACCTGAGCATCGGTCGCCTGACGGCCTTCGGCTTCGACCTCAACCAGGCGGTGGTTCGCCTGGCACGGCTGCCGCGCAGCTGGGACCTGCGCCTGGACAGCCGTGAGGTGATCGGCGATGCCCAGTTGCCGGATGCCAGACAGGCACCGATGGTGGTGCGCCTGCGCACCTTGCGCCTTCCCGCTGGCGACGAGGCCCAGGACCGCGCCGAGAACGTGCCCGACCCGCTGGCCAGCTTGGATCCACGCCAGGCGCCGAGGCTCGACGTGAGCATCGACAGGCTCTACCGCGGTGATGAATTCTACGGACGCTGGTCCATGCAGCTGCGACCGACGACCAAGGGCGTGAACGTGAATGCCATCGACCTGGACCTCAAGGGCTTGCGTGTCGAAGGGGATGCCACGTGGGAAGGCACCCCTGGCGCCACGACCAGTGCGTTCAAGGGCCGCCTGCATGGGCGCGATCTGGGCGCGGTGCTGAAGGCGTGGGGGTTCGCGCCGACCGTGACCAGTCGCTCGTTCCGCGTGGATGCCGACGGCCGCTGGCCGGGTTCGCCGGCCTGGATCGCCCTGAAGCGGTTCTCCGGCAGCCTCGACGCCTCGCTGCGCGACGGCCAGTTCGTGGAGATCGAAGGCGGTGCGCAGGCCCTGCGGGTCTTCGGCCTGCTCAACTTCAACGCCATCGGGCGGCGTCTGCGCCTGGACTTCTCCGACCTGCTGGGCAAAGGCCTGGCCTATGACCGGGTCAAAGGCCTGTTGATGGCCAGCGAAGGCGTCTACGTGACGCGTGAACCCATCACCGTCACCAGCCCCTCGAGCAATCTCGACCTCGAGGGCACGCTGGACCTGGCCCGCGAGCGCGTCGTCGCCAACCTGCGCGTGAGCCTGCCGGTCACCGACAACCTGCCCTTGGCCGCGATCCTGGTGGGCGCCCCCGTGGTCGGTGGTGCCCTGTTCCTGGTCGACCAGCTGATCGGCGACAAGGTCTCGCGCTTCGCCAGCGTGAATTATCACGTCGTCGGTCCCTTGAAAGCGCCTAGAATCACCTTTGTGAAGCCGTTTCAGAAACCACGCAAGGAGCGTTGATGAAGGCAGCGGTGATTCAGATGGTCAGCCAGGCGGACGTACACGCCAACCTGGCACGGGCGCGAGCCCTGCTCGAACAGGCCGCCGCAGGCGGCGCGCGACTGGCGGTACTGCCGGAAAACTTCGCCACCCTGGGCTACCGCGACGCCGCCGGCCTGGGGCGGGCGGAGGCCGTGGGAGAAGGGCCGATCCTGCCCTGGTTGAAACGCGCCGCCCGCGACCTCACGTTATGGATCGTGGCCGGCACCGTGCCGTTGCCTCCGCTCGATCGTCCCGATGCCAAGCCGCGCGCCTGTTCGTTGCTGGTCGACGCACAGGGGGAAGTCGTGGCACGGTACGACAAGCTGCACCTGTTCGACGTCGACGTGGCCGATCAGCGAGGCCGCTATCGTGAGTCGGACGACTACGCCCATGGCCAGGACGTGGTGGTGGCCGATACCCCGGTCGGGCGCCTGGGCCTGAGCGTGTGCTACGACCTGCGCTTCCCGGAGCTGTACAGCGCCCTGCGCGCCGCCGGGGCCGAGCTGATCAGCGCGCCGTCGGCCTTCACCGCGGTGACCGGCGCCGCGCACTGGGAGGTGCTGATCCGGGCACGGGCCATCGAGACCCAGTGCTACCTGCTGGCGGCGGCCCAGGGCGGCACGCATCCAGGGCCGAGGGAGACCTTCGGCCATGCGGCGATCGTCGATGCCTGGGGGCGCGTGATCGCGCAACAGGCCCAGGGCGAAGCCGTGCTGATCGCCACGCGCGACAGCCAAGAACAGGCGTCCATCCGGGCGCGCATGCCGGTGCTGGCGCACCGACGCTTTTTCTCGCGGGACGCCTGGCGGCCCGCGCCTATTTCGGAGTGATTATGAGCCAGATGTTAACCACCGTCAGCGAGCAGCTGCTGACCCCGGGCGGTCTGACCCTGGACAGCCTTCAGGCCGTGCTGGGCGAGTTGGCCAGCCCTGGCATCGATGCTGCGGACCTGTATTTCCAGGGGCAGATATCGGAAACCTGGGCCCTGGAAGACGGCATCGTCAAGGAAGGCAGTTTCAACCTCGACCAAGGGGTCGGCGTACGTGCTCAGTCTGGCGAGAAGACCGGGTTCGCCTACAGCAATGCCATCAACCTCGAAGCCCTGACGTCCGCGGCCCGCGCCGCGCGCTCGATCTCCCGCGCTGGCCAGAACGGCCGGGTCCAGGCTTTCCGCAGCCAGGAAGTGGCCGCGCTGTATACGCCGGACAATCCGCTGGACGTGCTCAGCCGCGCCGAAAAGGTCGAGCTGCTCAAGCGCGTCGATGCGGCGACCCGTGCGCTGGACCCTCGGATCCAGCAGGTCAGCGTCAGCATGGCCGGGGTCTGGGAGCGCATCCTGGTGGCAGCGGCCGATGGCAGCCTGGCGGCGGACGTGCGCCCCCTGGTGCGTTTCAACGTCAGCGTGATCGTCGAGCAGAATGGTCGTCGTGAACGGGGCGGGCAGGGCGGGGGGGGCCGTACCGACTACCGCTACTTCACCGAAGAACGCGTGATGGGCTACGCCCGCGAAGCCCTGCGCCAAGCCCTGGTCAACCTCGAGGCGGTCCCGGCACCGGCCGGCACGTTGCCAGTGGTGCTCGGCTCGGGCTGGTCCGGCGTGCTGTTGCACGAGGCAGTCGGGCATGGCCTGGAAGGTGACTTCAACCGCAAGGGCAGCTCGGCCTACAGCGGCAAGATCGGCCAGAAGGTGGCGTCCAGCCTGTGCACCATCGTCGACGACGGCACCTTGCCGGACCGGCGCGGTTCGCTCAGCGTGGATGACGAGGGCACGCCGACCGAGTGCACCACGCTGATCGAGAACGGCATTCTCAAAGGCTACATGCAGGACAAGCTCAACGCCCGGTTGATGGGCATGGCGGTCACCGGCAACGGTCGTCGCGAATCCTATGCGCACCTGCCGATGCCACGCATGACCAACACCTACATGCGTGCTGGCGACAGCGACCCGCAGGAGATCATCGCATCGGTGAAACGCGGGCTGTACTGCGCCAACCTGGGCGGTGGTCAGGTGGACATCACCAGCGGCAAGTTCGTCTTCTCCACCAGCGAGGCCTACCTGATCGAGGACGGCAAGATCACCGCGCCGGTCAAGGGCGCGACACTGATCGGCAACGGGCCCGAGGCGATGAGCCGGGTCTCGATGGTCGGCAACGATCTGGCGCTCGACAGTGGCGTGGGCACCTGCGGCAAGGATGGGCAATCGGTCCCGGTGGGTGTCGGCCAGCCGACGCTCAAGCTCGATGCGATCACCGTGGGGGGCACCGGCGCGTGAAGCGCCGTTTCACGTCCGGACCTGCCCGTGCCGAGGCACGGGTGGCCAGGCGTGCCGCGTCGATCAGCGCAGGCCGCGCTGGGTCTCGTCGAGGTCGCGAATGTACTTGAAGACCTTGCGCGCCGCTGCCGGCGGCTTGTTGCGAGCCTTCTCGTGCTGCGCGTGGCGGATCAGCGAGCGCAGGTGCTGGCGATCGGTGTCCGGGTACTCGTTGACGAAACGCTCCAGGTCCTCGTCGTTGCCGTCGACCAATCGGTCACGCCAGCGCTCCAGACCGTGGAAACGTTCGTTGTACTCGCGCGTCGAGCTGTCGAGCTGGTCGATCACCGAAGTGATGGCCTCGATGTCCTGGTCGCGCATGAGCTTGCCGACGAACGACATGTGTCGTTTACGGGCGATGTGCGCGGTGTGCTTGCTGGCTTCGGCCAGTGCCTTGCGCAGCGCATCGGTCAAAGGCAGGCGTGCCAGGGTGTCGGCCTTGAGCGTGGTGAGGCGCTCGCCGAGTTCGACCAGCGCATGCAGCTCGCGCTTGATCTGGGTCTTGCTTTTTTCGCCGTCGAAGGCGTCGTCGTATGAATCAACCATGGGGGCCGTCCGCTGAAAAACGCCGCCATGATAACCAGTCGGAGGCAGCTTGTCCGGTCCGCTCGGACGAAGACCTCCGCCGAACACAGAATCAGTTGGAGACAACCATGAGCGCAGTCCAGAGCATAGGCCCGCAGGACCTGCCGGCCTTGCAGGAACAAGTCGAGCAGATCATCGACGAAGCCCGACGCCAGGGCGCCAGCGCCTGCGAGGTGGCCGTCTCGCTGGAACAGGGCCTGTCCACCACGGTCCGCCAGCGCGAGGTCGAGACGGTGGAATTCAACCGCGACCAGGGATTCGGCATCACGCTCTACGTCGGCCAGCGAAAAGGCTCGGCCAGCACCTCGGCCAGCGGTGCCGAGGCCATCCGTGAAACCGTCGCGGCCGCCCTGGCGATTGCCAAGCACACCTCCGAGGACGAGTGCTCGGGGTTGGCCGACGCGGCGCTGATGGCGCGCGACTTGCCGGACCTCGACCTCTACCACGCCTGGGACGTCTCGCCCGAGCGCGCCATCGAACTGGCCCTGGCGTGCGAGGACGCCGCGTTCGAGGCCGATGCGCGCATCAGCAACGCCGACGGCACCAGCCTCAACACGCACCAGGGCTGCCGTGTCTACGGCAACAGCCATGGTTTCGTCGGTGGCTACGCCTCGACACGCCACAGCCTGAGCTGCGTGATGATCGCCGAAAGCGATGGCCAAATGCAGCGTGACTACTGGTACGACGTGAATCGCCAGGGCAACCTGTTGGCCGACCCGCGCAGCATCGGCCAGCGCGCCGCGCAACGTGCCGCCAGTCGATTGGGTGCGCGCCCGGTGCCCACGTGCGAAGTGCCGGTACTGTTCTCGGCCGAGCTGGCCGGTGGCCTGTTCGGCAGTTTCCTGTCGGCGATTTCGGGGGGCAACCTGTACCGCAAGTCGTCCTTCCTCGAAGGGGCCTTGGGGCAGCGCCTGTTCCCCAGCTGGTTGACCCTGGACGAACGTCCTCACCTGCCACGCGCCCTGGCCAGTGCGGCCTTCGATGGCGACGGCCTGGCCACTTATGCCAAGCCGTTCGTGGAGAATGGTGAGTTGGTGTCCTACGTGCTGGGGACCTATTCGGGGCGCAAGCTGGGGCTGCCGAGCACCGCCAACTCGGGGGGCGTGCACAACCTATTCGTGACCCATGGCGATCAGGACCAGGCCGCGCTGATCCGGCAGATGGGCCGGGGCCTGTTGGTCACCGAGCTGATGGGGCATGGCCTGAACATGGTGACGGGCGACTATTCCCGTGGTGCGGCAGGCTATTGGGTGGAGAATGGCGAGATCCAGTTCGCCGTGCAGGAAGTGACCATTGCCGGCAACATGAAGGACATGTTCGACAAGATCGTCGCCATTGGCAGCGATGTCGAAACCCGTAGCAACATTCACACCGGCTCGGTGCTGATCGAGCGCATGACCGTGGCGGGCAGCTAAGGCGCCGGATCTGTCACGCGAGTGACGATCGGCTTGCTGCAGCCTGCGACGGGCAGGTTGCAGAGGCTGATTACCCTGGCGTTCGCCATTCGATTCGAATCGCCTTCCAAGGGCGGCTTGCGCCGCCATCGCGGGCAAGCCCGCTCCCACAGGAGGGCGATCCTTACGCCGATACCTGTGTGGAACAGGGGCCTGCTTACACAAGAGGTCGATCATCACGCCGATGCCTGTGTGGAATCGGGGCCTGTGGGAGCTGGCTTGCCAGCGATAGCGCCCGATCAGACCCCGCCTGCCTCGGGGGCAAGCCCGCAACACAGACGAAGACAGCACGGCTCACGCACGGCTTTTACTTGAAGTGATTCCATTTATCACTTAATAATGAATATCATTATCCAAGCACTGGCGATGATGTTCATGAAAACCGCCCTCCACGAATTGCCCTACCTGGAAAACTGGCGCTGGCTCAGCCGCCGTATCCGATGCGCACTCGAACCCGACGAGCCACGTGTGATCGACCATTACCTGGCCGAAGGACGCTACCTGGTGTGCTGCACCGACACGTCGGCCTGGACGGTCGCCCTGACCTCATTCCGCCTGCTGCTCGACACGGCCTGTGACCGCATGCTGCCATGGCACTGGCGCTGTATCTGCCTGGACCAGGCCTGGCGGCCGCTGCTGCAGCTGCGCACCCTCGACCGACGCGAACACAACGACCGCTGGCAGCCTTATGCCACACAGCTGGCCACTTGCGTGCTGCTGCCATCGATTTCCTCCGATGAACTGATGCAAGGACATGACGATGAGTGATACCCGTATCGAACGCGACAGCATGGGCGAACTGCAGGTGCCGGCGCAGGCCCTGTACGGTGCCCAGACCCAGCGCGCGGTCGATAACTTCCCGATCAGTGGCCAGCGCATGCCGGCCCAGTTCATCCGCGCCCTGCTGCTGGCCAAGTCGGCGGCCGCCAGGACCAACGTCGAACTGGAGCAGATCAGCGCAGGGCAGGGCCAGGCCATCGTCGGGGCCGTGGAGCAACTGCTGGCGGGTGACTTCCTCCAGCATTTCCCGGTGGATGTCTTCCAGACCGGCTCGGGCACCAGCTCGAACATGAATGCCAACGAAGTCATCGCCACCCTGGCGACGCGGCTTCTGGGCGAGCCCGTCAACGCCAACGACCACGTCAACTGCGGCCAGAGCAGCAACGACATCATTCCCACCACCTTGCACGTCAGCGCCGCGCTGGGCCTGCACGAGCAACTGCTGCCGGCGCTACGCCATCTGATCGAGACCCTCGATGCCAAGGCCGCCCAGGTGCATGCCCACGTCAAGACGGGACGCACCCACCTCATGGACGCCATGCCGGTGCGCATGAGCCAGGTGCTCGGAGGCTGGTCGGCGCAGATCGAGGGCGCGGTGGCGCACCTGGAGGCCACCTTGCCCAGCCTTCAGGCCCTGGCCCAGGGCGGTACGGCCGTCGGCACGGGTATCAATGCGCACCCGCGGTTCAGTGCAGGCTTCGCCCGCCAGCTCAGCGACCTGACCCAGGTGAACTTCGCCCCTGGCGAGAACCTGTTCGCCTTGATCGGCTCGCAGGACACCGCCGTGGCCGTGTCCGGACAGCTCAAGACCACTGCCGTCGCGCTGATGAAGATCGCCAACGACCTGCGCTGGATGAACTCCGGCCCTCTGGCCGGCCTGGGCGAGATCGAACTGGAAGCCCTGCAGCCGGGCTCGTCCATCATGCCTGGCAAGGTCAACCCCGTGATTCCGGAAGCGACGGCCATGGTCGCGGCCCAGGTGATCGGCAATGACGCGACCATCGCCGTGGCCGGGCAGTCGGGCAACTTCGAGCTGAACGTGATGCTGCCGGTGATCGCGCGCAACCTGCTGGAGAGCATTACCTTGCTGGCCAATGCCAGCCGCCTGTTGGCCGACAAGGCCATCGCCAGCTTCAAGGTCAACGAAGACAAGCTCAAGGAAGCGCTGTCACGCAATCCGATCCTGGTGACGGCGCTGAATCCGATCATCGGCTACCTGAAGGCCGCCGAGATCGCCAAGACCGCCTACAAGCAGGGCCGGCCGATCATCGATGTGGCCCTCGAGCACACCGATCTGTCCCGTGAGCAGCTCGAGGCCCTGCTCGACCCTGAAAAGCTCACGGCAGGCGGTCTCTGACCGACGAGCGCCCCGTGCGTCGCGCAGACCTGCGCGTGCCATGGGGCCGCGTCACTGCACCATGCCTGCTGTCTGGCGCTGAAGCTCCGCGGCGAGCGCGGCCGGTACCGCGACGTACCGACCGTCTGCTCGTCCGCCGCAGGCGATGAACGAGCGCACTCACCTGAACACCTGTTGTCGGACTTTATAACCCCATCACATGGAATCCATTGTCATGTCCCATAGCTTGCCTAAACTGGCCTACGCCTACGATGCCCTAGAACCGCACATCGATGCGCAGACCATGGAGATCCACTACACCAAGCACCACCAGACCTACATCAACAACCTTAACGCTGCCATCGACGGGACCGAATACGCCGAATGGCCGGTCGAGAAGCTGGTCGCTTCGGTCAAGCAACTGCCTGAGAAGCTGCAGGGCCCGGTGATCAACCAAGGTGGCGGTCACGCCAACCACACCCTGTTCTGGACCGTGATGTCGCCACAAGGCGGTGGCCAGCCCCAGGGCGAGGTGGCCAAGGCCATCGACGCGCAGTTGGGCGGTTTCGAAGCGTTCAAGGAAGCGTTCACCAAGGCAGCGCTGAGCCGCTTCGGCAGTGGCTGGGCCTGGCTGAGCGTCACCCCCGAGAAGAAGCTGGTGGTCGAAAGCAGCGGCAACCAGGACAGCCCGCTGATGCACGGCAACACGCCGATCCTGGGGCTGGACGTCTGGGAGCATGCGTACTACCTCAAGTACCAGAACCGCCGTCCTGAATACATTGGCGCCTTCTACAACGTGGTCGACTGGGCCGAAGTGGAACGCCGTTACGCTGAAGCCGTGAAGTGAGCCATTGATCATGCGCCTCGGAGCGATGTCGACCGGTAGTCTGCGGCAGTTCAGGTTCGTGCTGGGTACCGCGCTGCTGCTGGCCGGCACTGCGCTCCTGATGGCGCGTGGGATCGCGTGGCTGGGCCTCTGACGGCCCACGCGTTACAGGCTCGAGGGGGTGTTCCATCTCCCTCGAGCGCACTCATGAAGGCATGCCCGGACCGGATGTCCCGGGGTGGCTATCACTCGCCTTCGTCGAATCGGTTCTCGATCAACGCCACCACGGCGTCCATGGCTTCCTGCGCCTGATCGCCTTCGGTCGATAGATGAACCTGGGTGCCTTTGCCCGCGGCCAGCATCATCACGGCCATGATGCTCTTGCCGTCCACCAATGCATCCGCCGCACGCCCGATCCTGACCTGACACGGAAAACGACCGGCCACGCCGACGAACTTGGCGGCCGCGCGAGCGTGCAGGCCCAACTTGTTGATGATGGTGATTTCGCGGGCGGGCATCGTAGGGTGGATCCTGTGGCTAGAGGTCGCGGTGGCGAACCTGGACGTTTTTCAGGGTTTGCTGGAGCAGTCGCCCGAGCCGTTCGGTCAGGTAGACCGAGCGATGGTGACCGCCCGTGCAGCCGATGGCAATGGTCACGTACGCACGGTTGCTGGCGGCGAAGCGGGGCAGCCACTTGACCAGGTAGCCTGAGATGTCCTGGAACATGTCCTCGACATCCGGCTGAGCGGCCAGATAATCGATCACGGGCTGTTCCAGCCCTGAATGGTCGCGCAATTCCGGCTTCCAGTAGGGGTTGGGCAGGCAGCGCACATCGAACACCACGTCGGCGTCCACCGGCATGCCGCGCTTGAACCCGAACGACTCCACCAGGAACGCCGTGCCAGGCTCCGGTTTGTCGAGCAGGCGCAGGGTGATGGAATCGCGCAACTGGTACAGGTTGAGGCGGGTGGTGTCGATCTTGAGGTCGGCCAGGTCGGCGATCGGCCCCAGCAGTTCGGTCTCGACGCGAATCGCCTCGGCCAGCGAGCGGTTGGCATTGGTCAGCGGATGGCGGCGGCGTGTCTCGGAAAAACGCTTGAGCAGGACGTCTTCGTCGGCATCGAGGTACAGCACGTCGCACTGGATGTGCCGGGCGCGTGTGCTCTCGAGCAGCTCGGGAAACTGGAGCAGGTGCGTGGGCAGGTTGCGGGCATCGATGGACACGGCCACCTTGGGCTGCAGCATGTCCGTGTTGAGCAGGGCGTTTTCCGCCAGCTGCGGCAGCAGGGCCGCTGGCAGGTTGTCGATGCAGTAGAAGCCGTTGTCTTCCAGAACGTTCAGGGCCGTACTCTTGCCGGAACCAGACCGGCCACTGACGACGATCAGGCGCATGCTCAAGCCTCTTTCTGTATGTCCAGAACCATGTGGTAAAGGGCTTCGCTGCTCTGGGCGCTGCGCAGGCGCTCACGGATCTCCTGGCGATCCAGCATGCTGGCGATCTGGCGCAACAGTTCCAGGTGCGCATCGGTCGCCGCTTCCGGCACCAGCAGCACGAACAGCAGGTCCACCGGGGCGCCGTCGATGGCATCGTAGTCGATGGGGTGTTCCAGCTTGACCAGGGCGCTGACCGGCGTGTTGCAGCCTGGCAGGCGGCAATGGGGGATGGCGATGCCGTTGCCAAAGCCGGTGGAGCCCAGTCTCTCGCGAGCGATCAGCTTTTCGAAAACATCGTCCTCGTGCAGTTCCGATACCTCGTGGGCGATCAGCGTGGCGATGTTCTGGAGGACGCGTTTCTTGCTGCCGCCCGGCGCGTTCACCTGGGAACGGCCGGGGGTCAGGATGGTTTCGAGTCGGATCATGAAGTGGGGATCAGCGAGCTGCGGCGCCTTGCAGCAGACTCTGCTGTTTTTCCTTGTGTTTTTTCAGTTGGCGGTCGAGCTTGTCGGCCAGGGCGTCGATGGCTGCATACATGTCTTCGTGCTCGGCATTGGCGACCACTTCACCGCCAGGAATCTGCAAGGTCGCTTCGACTTTCTGCTGAAGCTTTTCGACCTTCATGATGACCTGCACGTTGGTGATCTTGTCGAAATGCCCCTCCAGACGCTTGAGCTTCTGGTCGAGGTAGTCGCGAAGCGGCTGAGTGACTTCGACATGGTGTCCACTGATGTTGACTTGCATACAGCTTCTCCTTGTGTTGCCCGTGCATAAAGCGGCAGGTGTTGCACCTGCCACCGGAACGCTGTGGCACATCCAGGCTACATCAGTCGCTTGCGTTCGCTCGACGGTGCGATGCCGAGCGACTCACGGTACTTGGCGACCGTTCGACGTGCGACCTGGATGCCTTGTGCCTCCAGTAAACCAGCGATCTTGCTATCGCTCAATGGCTTTTTCTGATTTTCCGCCGCCACCAGTTTCTTGATGATCGCGCGGATGGCCGTGGACGAGCATTCCCCGCCTTCGGCCGTGCTGACGTGGCTGGAGAAAAAGTATTTCAATTCGTAGATGCCACGGGGCGTGTGCATGTACTTCTGGGTCGTCACGCGCGAGATGGTCGACTCGTGCATGCCGACGGCCTCGGCGATGTCGTGCAGTACCAGCGGCTTCATCGCCTCGTCACCGTGGTCGAGGAACCCACGCTGATGCTCGACGATCTGCGTGGCCACCTTCATCAGCGTCTCGTTGCGACTCTGCAGGCTCTTGATGAACCAGCGCGCTTCCTGCAGCTGGTTGCGCATGAAGGTGTTGTCGGCGCTGGTGTCGGCACGGCGCACGAAGCCGGCGTACTGAGCGTTGACGCGCAGCCGGGGCACCGCCTCCTGGTTGAGTTCGACCAGCCAGCGGTCGTGGTGCTTGCGCACGATCACATCCGGTACCACGTACTCGGGCTCGCTCGACTCGATCTGCAGACCAGGACGCGGATTGAGGCTCTGCACCAGCTCGATGACCTGGCGAAGCTCGTCTTCCTTGAGCTTCATCCGGCGCATCAACTGGCTGTAGTCGCGCGCGCCGAGCAGGTCGATGTAGTCGGTGACCAGGCGCTGCGCTTCGCCCATCCAGGGCGTGCTGGCCGGTAGCTGACGCAGTTGCAGGAGCAGGCATTCGCCCAGGGTTCGTGCGCCGATACCGGCCGGTTCGAACTGCTGGATGCGGTGCAGCACGGCCTCGACTTCGTCGAGCTCGATGTCCAGCTCAGGGTCGAACGAGGCGCAGATCTCCTCGAGGGTTTCCTCCAGGTAGCCACGGTCGTTGATCGAGTCGATCAGGGTGACGGCGATCAGGCGGTCGGTGTCGGACATCGGCGCCAGGTTCAACTGCCAGAGCAGGTGGCTCTGCAGGCTTTCGCCGACCGACGTGCGCGTGGTGAAGTCCCACTCGTCGTCATCGCCTGCCGGCAGGCTGCTGGCGCTGGTCTGGTAGATGTCCTCCCAGGCCGTGTCGACGGGCAGTTCACTGGGGATGCGTTCGTTCCAGTCGCCTTCTTCCAGGTTGTCGGCGCTCAAGGCGCTGTCCTGGTGGCTGGTGTCCTGGATTTCGGCGACCGGCTTGCTCTCGGCGTTGTCGGCCATCGGGTCGCTGTTGTCGAAATCCTCGCCGTCTTCCTGACGTTCGAGCATCGGGTTCGATTCCAGCGCCTCCTGGATCTCTTGCTGGAGGTCCAGGGTGGAAAGCTGGAGCAGACGAATGGCCTGTTGCAACTGCGGGGTCATCGTCAGTTGCTGGCCCATTTTTAGGACGAGCGATGCTTTCATGGCTGGGGCTTAATACCTTGTTCGCCGGCGCGCCTGCGCCATCCACTACACATATGCCAGAGCGCCAGAGCGCTGCTCACGAAGAGGTCATATGCCTGAATTTGCCGCGTTTGCCTAGGCTTGACGTGTAAAGGCGTGGCGTGCCATGGCACGTTGGCGCGCCACCGCTCGTGCCTGCATCACCCGGGAGGGCATGGACCCTCCGGGGCAACATCACAGGCGGAACTCGTGCCCCAGGTAGACTTCCTTGACCAGGTCGTTCGACAGGATGGTCTGGGCATCGCCCTCGGCGATCAGCTGGCCATCGTTGACGATATAGGCCGTCTCGCAGATGTCCAGCGTCTCACGGACGTTGTGGTCGGTGATCAGCACGCCGATGCCCTTGGCCTTGAGGTGGTGGATGATCTGCTTGATGTCACCCACCGAGATCGGGTCGACACCGGCGAAGGGTTCGTCCAGCAGGATGAACTTGGGCGCGGTGGCCAGGGCGCGGGCGATCTCGACGCGGCGGCGCTCACCCCCGGACAGGCTCATGCCGAGGTTGTCGCGGATGTGGGTGATGTGGAACTCCTGGAGCAGCCCCTCGAGTTCCTTGCGGCGACCTTCCGTGTCGAGCTCCTTGCGGGTCTCGAGGATCGCCATGATGTTGTCGGCCACCGACAGCTTGCGGAAGATCGAGGCTTCCTGCGGCAGGTAGCCAATGCCGGCGCGTGCGCGACCGTGCATGGGCTGATGGCTGACATCCAGGGTGTCGATGAGGACGCGGCCCTGGTCGGCCTGTACCAGGCCGACGATCATGTAGAAGCAGGTGGTCTTGCCGGCGCCGTTGGGGCCGAGCAGGCCGACGATCTGCCCGCTCTCGATCGACAGGCTGACATCGCGCACCACTTGACGGCCCTTGTAGCTCTTGGCCAGATGCTGGGCTTTGAGGGTTGCCATTTACTCGGCCTTCTTCTTCGGCTGGATCACCATGTCGATGCGCTGGCGGGGCGACGTCACGTTGCCACCCCGACCGGCGGTCGCGACCTGGGTCTTGGTGTTGTAGACGATCTTCTCGCCTTCGGTGCTGTTGCCTTCGTTGGTGACCTTGGCGCGATCGGTCAGGACGATCGTGTCCTTGAGCGCCTGGTACTGGATGGTGACCGCCCAGCCCTGCATCTTGTCGGGCTTGGCTGCACTCTGGCGCTGCTCGAAGTAGGCCAGGTTGCCGACCGAGGTGACCACGTCGATATCGCCGGAGCTGGCCCGCGTGATGGTGACCTTGTTGCCCTTGATGACCATGGAGCCCTGGGTGATCACCACATCGCCGGTATAGGTCGCCACACCCTGCTTGTCGTCGAGGTGGGCGTCGTCGGCCTGGATGCGGATGGGCTGATCACGGTCGGTCGGCAGGGCCCAGGCGCTCGCGCTTCCCAGTGCCGCGCTCAGGCTGAGCAAAAAGGGGAGGGTTTTAACGAGCCTCATACTGTCCTCTTACGTTGGACAGCAGGTCCATCCTGCCGTCTTTCAAATAGGCTTTCATGCCTGTGCCCGTAGTCGTGCCACCGGCGCCGTCGATTCTAACGGCTTGCTCGGTCTGCGCATATTGCTTCTGCGGGAATACGGTCATGCGCGTGGTGGTGATGATGGTGTCGCGCTTGCGTTCGTCGGTACGAGCGACGCGCACCTTGTCGATCAGCTCGACCTCGGTGCCGTCCGGATTGACCTCGGCGCGCTCGCTGGTGACGTGCCAGGGGTACGTGGTGCCGCGGTACATCTGCAGGTTCGGTCGGGTCAGCAGGGTCACCTCGCTGGCCTTCATGTGCTCGACCTTGTCGGCGGTCATGTCGTACTGCATCTTGCCGTCCGGCAGGTACTGGACGCTGTGCGCATTGATCGCGTAGTAGTCGATGGCGCTCTCGTCCACCTGGGCCACCGGCTTTTCCAGGAAGCTCTCGGGGCTCACGTTCCAGTAGTCGATCGCGCCCAGCACGGCGGCGATCGCGACCAGCATGGCGATGTTGCGGGCTTTCTTGCTGAACATACGAAGCTCTACAGAAGGTTGGCGATGACACGGTCCAGGTCATCCCGGACGTGCAGCATAGACGTGTGACAGGTGCGCCCGCCACATTGCTCGGTGGACGTGCGCATCAGAGCACCCCGGCGCGCAGCAGATCGTGCATGTTGAGCGCGCCGATCGGACGGTCGGTGGCGTCCACCACGGCCAGTGCGTTGATCTTGAAATCCTCCATGATCTTCAAGGCTTCGGCGGCGAGCATGTCGGCGCGCACGGTCTTGCCGTGGACCGTCATGACGTCGTCGATGCGTGCATGGCGCATGTCGAGGTCGCGGTCGAGGCTGCGCCGCAGGTCGCCGTCGGTGAAGATGCCGGCCAGGCGCCCGTCGTCATCCACCACCACGGTCATGCCCAGGCCCTTGCGCGACATCTCCAGCAGGGCATCCTTCAGCGCGGTGGCGCGCGGTACGCGGGGCAGGGCATCGCCGGCGTGCATGATGTCTTCGACCTTGAGCAGCAGGCGGCGGCCCAGGGCACCACCGGGGTGCGAGAAGGCAAAGTCCTCGGCGGTGAAGCCGCGGGCCTCGAGCAGGGCGATGGCCAGGGCATCGCCCAGGGCCAGCGCGCTGGTGGTGGACGAGGTGGGTGCCAGGTTCAGCGGGCAGGCTTCCTGGGCCACGCTCACGTCGAGGTTGACGTTGGCCGCCCGCGCCAAGGTCGAGTCCGGATTGCCGGTGAGGGCGATCATGCGGATGCCCAGGCGCTTGATCAGTGGCAGCAGCGTGACGATTTCCGAGGTGGTCCCGGAATTCGACAGGGCCAGGATCACGTCGTCCCGGGTGATCATGCCCATGTCGCCATGGCTGGCTTCGGCCGGGTGGACGAAGAACGCCGGCGTGCCGGTGCTGGCCAGGGTCGCGGCGATCTTGTTGCCGACATGGCCGGATTTGCCCATGCCGAGCACCACGACCCGGCCGCGACTGCCCAGGATCAGCTGGCAGGCCTGCACGAACGTGTCGTCGATGCGGGCCAGCAGATCGTCGATGGCATCGCGCTCCAACTGTAGGGTGCGTTGGGCGGAAAGGATCAGCTCACGGGTTGGGCTCATGTCGATTGAGGCATATCTGATTTGGAGCTGTCGATTATACCGGGTATGGGCGAAAGCCTCACCCTGTGATTGCGTTGCCCTGCGCACCCTGGTGTGCAAACCCCTGTCCCAGGCCTCCGCGTCTTTGGCCGGGTTCATGCCCGATGGTATAGTCCGCCGCTGTCTGGACGGCCCGAGGGGTGTGCCTTCACTGTGAAGGTGGGCGTCCAACTGACGAAAGTCGCATCGCAAGGAGTCTAGATGAGTGTGCACAGCGACTACGCGGTCGAGTTGAAGGGCGTCTCCTTCAAGCGCGGTTCGCGCAGTATTTTCAAGGATGTGGACATCCGCATCCCGCGTGGCAAGGTCACGGGCATCATGGGTCCCTCCGGATGCGGCAAGACGACCCTCTTGCGGCTGATGGGCGCGCAGCTGCGTCCGGCCGGTGGCGAGGTCTGGGTCAATGGCCAGAACCTGCCGACGCTGTCGCGTGCCGACCTGTTCGATGCGCGCAAGCAGATGGGCGTGCTGTTCCAGAGCGGCGCGCTGTTCACCGACCTGGATGTGTTCGAGAACGTCGCCTTCCCGCTGCGGGTGCACACCGACCTTCCCGAAGAGATGATTCGCGACATCGTGCTGATGAAGCTGCAGGCCGTCGGCCTGCGCGGCGCCATCGAGCTGATGCCCGATGAACTGTCCGGCGGGATGAAGCGCCGCGTGGCCCTGGCCCGGGCGATCGCCCTGGACCCGCAGATCCTGATGTACGACGAACCCTTCGTAGGCCAGGACCCGATCGCCATGGGCGTGCTGGTGCGGCTGATCCGCCTGCTCAACGACGCCTTGGGGATCACCAGCATCGTGGTCTCCCACGACCTGGCCGAGACCGCCAGCATCGCCGACTACATCTACGTGGTCGGCGACGGCCAGGTGCTGGGCCAGGGTACGCCCGAGGAGCTGATGGGGTCGGACAATCCGCGCATCCGCCAGTTCATGAAAGGCGACCCGGACGGCCCTGTGCCATTCCATTTCCCCGCGCCCGATTACCGCGCCGATTTGTTGGGAGCGCGTTGATGCGCAGAAGATCCTTGCTTGAGCGCGTCCGCCTGTTCGGCCGCGCAGCCATCGACATCGTCGCCGTGCTGGGCCGGTCCTGCCTGTTCCTGATGCATGCCCTGGTCGGGCGCGGTGGCATCGGCGGCGGTTTCCAGTTGCTGGTCAGGCAGCTGTACTCGGTCGGCGTCCTGTCGCTGGCGATCATCGCCGTGTCCGGTGTGTTCATCGGCATGGTGCTGTCGCTGCAGGGCTACAGCATCCTGACCAAATACGGTTCCGAGCAGGCGGTGGGGCAGATGATCGCCCTGACCCTGCTGCGCGAGCTGGGGCCGGTGGTCACCGCCTTGCTGTTCGCCGGGCGCGCCGGTTCGGCGCTGACCGCCGAGATCGGCAACATGAAATCCACCGAGCAGCTCTCGAGCCTGGAGATGATCGGCGTCGACCCGCTCAAGTACATCGTCGCGCCACGCCTGTGGGCCGGTTTCATTTCCCTGCCGCTGCTGGCGCTGATCTTCAGCGTGGTCGGGATCTGGGGCGGCTCCTGGGTGGCCGCGGATTGGCTGGGAGTCTATGAGGGTTCCTTCTGGTCCAACATGCAGAACAGCGTTTCCTTCACCGACGATGTCCTCAACGGCCTGGTCAAGAGCGTGGTGTTCGCCTTCGTCGTCACCTGGATCGCCGTGTTCCAGGGCTACGACTGCGAGCCGACCTCGGAAGGGATCAGTCGCGCCACCACCAGAACCGTGGTCTATGCCTCCTTGGCAGTCCTGGGCCTGGACTTCATTCTGACCGCCTTGATGTTTGGAGATTTCTGATGCAAAACCGCACCCTGGAAATCGGTGTCGGCCTGTTCCTTCTGGCTGGGATCCTGGCCCTGCTGCTGCTGGCGCTGCGTGTCAGCGGCCTGTCGGCAAGCCCGACCACCGAGACCTACAAGGTCTACGCCTACTTCGACAACATCGCCGGCCTCACCGTGCGCGCCAAGGTCACCATGGCCGGGGTGACCATCGGCAAGGTAACCGCGATCGACCTGGACCGCGACAGCTACATGGGGCGGGTCACCCTGCAACTGGACCGCGACGTCGACAACCTGCCGACCGACTCCACCGCCTCGATCCTCACCGCTGGGCTGCTGGGCGAGAAGTACATCGGCATCAGCGTCGGTGGCGAAGAGGACGTGCTCAAGGAAGGCGGAACCATTCACGACACCCAGTCGTCACTGGTGCTGGAAGACCTGATCGGCAAGTTCCTGCTCAATTCCGTTGGCAAAGAAGCTAAATAAGGAGTTTTCATGATTTCGATCCTGCGACGTGGCCTGCTGGTGTTGCTGGCGGCCCTCCCGATGCTGGCCAACGCTGCGCCTGGGCAATCGGCCCACGAAGTGATCCAGGGCACCACCGATGCGCTGCTGACCGACCTGAAGAACAACCGCGACAGTTACCGCAACGATCGCGAAGCCTTCTATCAGTCGCTCAACCGCATCCTGGGTCCGGTGGTCGACGCCGACGGCATTTCCAAGAGCATCATGACCGTCAAGTATTCGCGCAAGGCGACCCCGGCGCAGATGCAGCGTTTCCAGGAAAACTTCAAGCGCAGCCTGCTGCAGTTCTACGGCAATGCGCTGCTCGACTACGACAACCAGGGCATCACGCTCGATCCGGCCAAGGCCGAGGACGGCAAACGCACCAGCGTCGGCATGAAAGTCCGTGGCAACAACGGCGCGGTGTACCCGGTGTCCTACACCCTGGAGAAGCTCGGCAACGAGTGGAAGGTGCGTAACGTCATCGTCAACGGCATCAACATCGGCAAGCTGTTCCGTGACCAGTTCGCCGACGCCATGCAGCGCAACGGCAATGACCTGGACAAGACCATCGACGGTTGGGCGGGCGAAGTGGCCAAGGCCAAGCAGACCGCCGACAGCTCTCCCGAGAAGGCGGTGCAATGAGTGATGCCAGCATCGGCATGCCACAGCCGGGCACCCTGTGCCTGGCGGGCATCCTGGACTACCGCAGCGGCCCGTCGCTGCGCAAGCAGGGCAAGGCACTGATCGCGGCCTGCCGTGAGCCCCGCCTGGTCCTGGACTGCTCTGCCGTCCAGCGCTCCAGCAGCGTCGGCCTGTCGTTGCTGCTGGCGTTCATGCGTGACGCGCAGGCGGCCGGCAAGACCTGCGAGCTGCGCGACATGCCGGCGGATATGCGGGAAATCGCCGATGTCTACGATCTGGACGATGTGCTGACGCGCTGAAACGCGTCCGTCATCGATGCCCCTCGGTCAGCGTGCTCGTTCATGGGCTTCGCAGGCGAGGGGCTTTTTTGTATGATGACCGACCCCGCGCGCACAGAGCGCCGATTGAGGTTGAGCATGCACGCCGTAGACGTTAAGAAGTTCCTTGAAGAAAAACTGCCGGGCGCCCGGGTCGAAGTCGAGGGCGAGGGCTGCAACTTCCAGCTGAACGTGATCAGCGACGAATTGGCTGGCCAAAGCCCGGTCAAGCGTCAGCAGGCGATCTACGCCCACCTGAATCCCTGGATCGCCGACGGCAGCATCCACGCGGTAACCATGAAATTCTTCAGCAGCGCAGCCTGGGCTGAGCGCACCTGAGCCAACTTGGCGGCGAGATTCCAATGGACAAACTGATTATCACTGGCGGCGCGCGTCTCGACGGCGAGATCCGCATTTCCGGGGCGAAGAACGCCGCCCTGCCGATCCTGGCCGCGACCCTGCTGGCCGATGGCCCGGTCACGGTCGGCAACCTGCCGCACCTGCACGACATCACCACCATGATCGAGCTGTTCGGGCGCATGGGCATCGAGCCTGTGATCGACGAGAAGCTCGCGGTCGAGATCGACCCGCGCACCATCAAGACCCTGGTCGCCCCGTACGAGCTGGTCAAGACCATGCGCGCCTCGATCCTGGTGCTTGGTCCGATGGTCGCCCGTTTCGGCAAGGCCGAAGTCGCATTGCCCGGTGGCTGCGCGATCGGTTCGCGTCCGGTCGACCTGCACATCCGTGGTCTGGAGGCCATGGGCGCGAAGATCGAAGTGGAAGGCGGCTACATCAAGGCCGAGGCGCCTGAGGGCGGCCTGCGCGGCGCGCACTTCTTCTTCGACACCGTCAGCGTGACCGGTACCGAGAACATCATGATGGCCGCTGCCCTGGCCAAGGGCCGCAGCGTGCTGCAGAACGCCGCCCGCGAGCCGGAAGTGGTCGACCTGGCCAACTTCATCAACGCCATGGGCGGCAACGTCCAGGGTGCCGGCACCGACACCATCACCATCGACGGTGTCGAGCGCCTGCACTCGGCCAACTACCGCGTCATGCCCGACCGCATCGAGACCGGCACCTACCTGGTCGCTGCCGCCATCACCGGCGGGCGCGTCAAGGTCAAGGACACCGATCCGACCATCCTCGAAGCCGTGCTGGAGAAGCTCCGGGAAGCCGGTGCCGACGTGACCACCGGCGCGGACTGGATCGCCCTGGACATGCACGGGCGCAAGGCCAAGGCCGTCAACCTGCGCACCGCGCCGTACCCGGCGTTCCCCACCGATATGCAGGCGCAGTTCATCTCGCTCAACGCCGTGGCCGAAGGCACCGGTGCGGTGATCGAGACGATCTTCGAGAACCGCTTCATGCACGTGTACGAGATGCACCGCATGGGCGCGCAGATCCAGGTCGAGGGCAACACCGCCATCGTCACCGGCGTCGACACGCTCAAGGGCGCACCCGTCATGGCCACCGACCTGCGTGCGTCGGCCAGCCTGGTGCTGTCGGCCCTGGTCGCCGAGGGCGATACGCTGATCGACCGCATCTACCACATCGACCGTGGCTACGAGTGCATCGAGGAAAAACTGCAGATGCTGGGCGCCAAGATCCGTCGCGTTCCGGGCTGAGCCCGGGCGGCGTGCGCCAGCCGTCACCCCTCCGGTCGGGCCAGGCCCGACCGGTCAGAACTGCTGAAGGATTCACGTTCCATGTTGACCATTGCGCTATCCAAGGGCCGTATTCTCGATGACACCCTGCCGCTGCTGGCCGATGCCGGCATCGTCCCCACCGAGAACCCGGACAAGAGCCGCAAGCTGATCATCCCGACCACCCAGGATGACGTCCGCTTGCTCATCGTGCGGGCCACCGACGTGCCGACCTATGTCGAGCATGGCGCGGCCGACCTCGGCGTGGCCGGCAAGGACGTGCTGATGGAGTACGGCGGCCAGGGCCTGTACGAGCCGCTCGATCTGCAGATCGCTCAGTGCAAGCTGATGACCGCAGGCGCCGTCGGCGCGACCGAACCTGCCGGGCGCCTGCGCGTGGCCACCAAGTTCGTCAACGTCGCCAAGCGCTACTACGCCGAGCAGGGCCGGCAGGTCGACATCATCAAGCTGTACGGCTCGATGGAGCTGGCCCCGCTGATCGGCCTGGCCGACAAGATCATCGACGTGGTCGACACCGGCAATACCTTGCGCGCCAACGGCCTGGAACCCCAGGAGCTGATCGCCCACGTCAGTTCGCGCCTGGTGGTGAACAAGGCGTCGATGAAGATGCAGCATGCACGCATCCAAAGCCTGATCGACACCCTGCGTCACGCCGTGCAGGCACGACACCGCGGCTGATTCCCGCGCGCGACGTCCACCGTCGCGCCCGTCCTTCCGCGTCCACAGCCTTTTTCTCGGGTGCCCGCGCGGATCGATCGGTAGCCCTGGGCGCCTGAGCATTCGCCAATCATCGAGGCCCTCGTCATGACTCTGCCCACTGCAATTGCTCGTCTCAATGCCGCTGATCCGGAGTTCGCCCGACATCTGGATCATCTGCTGAGTTGGGAGAGCGTGTCCGACGATGCGGTCAATCAGCGTGTGCTGGACATCATCAAGGCCGTGCGCGAGCGCGGTGACGCGGCGCTGGTGGAATTCACCCAGCGCTTCGACGGCGTCCAGGCCACGACCATCGACGACCTGATCCTCGACCGTGCGCGGCTCGAACTGGCCCTGACGCGGATCACGCCGGCCCAGCGCCAGGCCCTCGAGACCGCCGCCGAGCGCGTGCGGGTCTACCACGAACGGCAGAAGCAGGACTCCTGGCAGTACACCGAGGCCGACGGCACCGTGCTGGGGCAGAAGGTCACCCCGCTGGACCGCGCCGGGCTGTACGTGCCGGGTGGCAAGGCGTCCTACCCGTCCTCGGTGCTGATGAACGCCTTGCCGGCCAAGGTCGCCGGCGTGCCCGAGGTGGTCATGGTGGTGCCGACGCCGCGTGGCGAGATCAACGAACTGGTGCTGGCAGCGGCGTGCATCGCCGGGGTCGATCGAGTCTTCACCCTCGGTGGCGCCCAGGCCATCGCGGCGCTGGCCTATGGCACCGAGAGTGTGCCGCCGGTGGACAAGATCGTCGGCCCCGGCAACATCTACGTCGCCACCGCGAAGCGCCACGTGTTCGGCCAGGTGGGCATCGACATGATCGCCGGGCCATCGGAGATCCTGGTGGTCTGCGACGGGCAGACCGATCCGGACTGGATCGCCATGGACCTGTTCTCCCAGGCCGAGCATGACGAGGACGCGCAGGCCATCCTGGTCAGCCCGGACGCCGCCTTCCTCGACCAGGTCGCCGCCAGCATCGAGAGGTTGCTGCCGACCCTGGAACGCGCCGAGATCGCCGAGAAGTCGATCAACGGCCGCGGTGCCCTGATTCAGGTGCGCGACATGCAGCAGGCCATCGAGGTGGCCAACCGGATCGCGCCGGAACACCTCGAACTGTCGGTCGCCGACCCGCAGGCCTGGCTGCCGCAGATCCGCCATGCGGGGGCGATCTTCATGGGGCGTCACACCAGCGAGGCGCTGGGCGATTACTGCGCCGGTCCGAACCATGTCCTGCCCACCTCGGGCACCGCGCGCTTCTCGTCGCCGCTCGGCGTGTACGACTTCCAGAAGCGTTCGTCGATCATCTTCTGCTCCGAGGCCGGTGCCTCCGAGCTGGGCAAGACCGCTTCGGTGCTGGCCCGTGGTGAATCGCTGACGGCCCACGCCCGCAGCGCCGAATACCGTATCCGCGACGCGCGGCAGGGGGAGTGAGCATGAGTCGATTCTGGAGCCCGTTCGTCAAGGACCTGGTGCCGTACGTACCGGGCGAACAGCCCAAGCTGGCACGGCTGGTCAAGCTCAACACCAACGAGAACCCCTATGGGCCTTCGCCGAAGGCCCTGGAGGCGATGCGCGGCGAGTTGGGCGATGGCTTGCGCCTGTACCCCGATCCGAACAGCGACGTGCTCAAGCAGGCGGTGGCCGAGCACTACGGTATCGCCTCGAACCAGGTGTTTCTCGGCAACGGTTCGGACGAAGTGCTGGCGCACATCTTCCACGGGCTGTTCCAGCACGAAGGGCCGTTGCTGTTCCCGGACATCAGCTACAGCTTCTACCCGGTCTACTGCGGGCTGTACGGCATTCCCTTCGAGCCGGTGGCGCTGGACGAGCAGTTCCGCATCCGCATCGAAGATTACCGCACCGCCAATGCCGGCATCATCTTCCCCAATCCCAATGCGCCGACCGGGGTGTTGTTGCCGCTGGAGGCGATCGAGCAGTTACTGCAGCACAACCGCGACTCGGTGGTGGTGGTGGACGAGGCCTACATCGATTTCGGCGGCCAGACCGCGATCAGCCTGATCGATCGCTATGACAACCTGCTGGTGACCCAGACCCTGTCCAAGTCGCGCTCGCTGGCCGGTTTGCGGGTCGGCCTGGCCGTGGGGCACCCGGACCTGATCGAGGCGCTGGAGCGGATCAAGAACAGCTTCAACTCCTATCCGCTCGATCGCCTGGCGATCGTCGGGGCGGCGGCGGCGTTCGAAGATCGGGCGTACTTCGAGAAGACCTGCCGCCAGGTGATCGAGAGTCGCGAAGCACTGGTGGAGGCCCTGGTGGCGCGCGGGTTCGAGGTCTTGCCGTCGGCGGCGAACTTCATCTTCGCGCGTCATCCGCATCAGGACGCCGCGCAGCTGGCGGCTCACCTGCGTGACCAAGGGGTGATCGTGCGGCACTTCAAGCAGGCGCGCATCGCTCAGTACCTGCGCATCACCATCGGTACCCCCGAGCAGAACCAGGCCTTGCTGAACGCGCTGGACTGATTGCGGGTCGAACCGTGATCCCTGACGCCGGGGCCGCTATGCGGCCCCGGCGCTTTTCAGGCCGCCGACCAGGCCTGCCTCGACAGAACCGTGAGCCTCGATGACCATGAAAGACCCGAACCCCACCGCGCCGCCCCAGGTCGACACCTTGCTGATCGACGCCGAAGACGATCAGGCCCAGGCTGCGTCCGCGCCCGCCATGAGGCCCTGGCTTCTGCTGCTGGGCCTGGTGCTGGTGGCCCTGAACCTGCGCCCGGCGCTGTCGAGTCTGGCGCCCATGCTCGGTCAGGTGTCCGACAGCCTGGGGCTCAATGCGTCCCAGGCCGGGCTGCTGACGACCTTGCCGGTCCTGTGCCTGGGGCTGTTCGCGCCTTTGGCACCGGTGCTGGCCCGCCGGTTCGGTGCCGAGCGCGTGGTGCTGGGCATCTTGCTGGTGCTGGCAGGTGGCATCCTGCTGCGCAGCAGCCTGGGGGTGGTCGGCGTGTTCGTCGGCAGCCTGCTGGCCGGTGCCAGCATCGGTGTCATCGGCGTGTTGTTGCCTGGCATCGTCAAGCGCGATTTCCCCCAGCAGGCGGGCACCATGACCGGCGTCTACACCATGGCCTTGTGCCTGGGGGCGGCGCTGGCAGCCGGTGCCACGGTGCCCATCAGCCAGCATTTCGGCGACAGCTGGGAAATCGGCCTGGGCTGCTGGGCCATTCCGGCGTTGCTGGCGATGCTGATATGGGCACCCCAGGCGCGCCAGGGCCATGGCGCGCACCGCGCGGTGTATCGCGTGCGCGGCCTGTGGCGCGACCCTCTGGCCTGGCAGGTGACGCTGTACATGGGCATGCAGTCGTCGCTGGCCTACATCGTCTTCGGTTGGTTGCCCTCGATCCTCATCGGGCGTGGCCTGACGCCGACCGAGGCCGGACTGGTGCTGTCCGGGTCGGTGGTGACGCAGCTGGTCAGTTCTCTGGGCCTGCCATGGCTCGCCTCGCGCAGCAAGGACCAGCGGCTGATCATCGTGCTGGCGATGTCGACCACTTTGCTCGGGTTGTTCGGCTGCCTGTATGCGCCGCTGTCAGGGCTGTGGGGCTGGGCCATTCTGCTGGGGCTGGGGCAGGGCGGGACCTTCGCCCTGGCCTTGACCTTGATCGTGCTGCGCTCCAAGGACGCGCACGTGGCGGCCAACCTGTCGAGCATGGCCCAGGGCGTGGGCTATACGCTGGCATCCATAGGGCCGTTCGCGGTCGGTGTCCTGCATGACCTGACCGGTGGCTGGAGCGTGCTGGGCTGGGTGTTCGCTGCGCTGGGGCTCGGTGCCGTGCTGTTCGGCCTGAAGGCGGGGCGGGCGTTGCATGTGCAGGTCACCAGCGAGCGGGTGTAAGGCAATGCCGCAGGTAAGTGCGAAAGCCCGTCACGTGGCCACGTCAGCGATGGATGCCGGTCTGATCGACCCGGCCGCCCAGACGATCGCGGTGAGCAAGCCGTGGTACGTCTATCTGGTACGGGCGGCCAATGGTTCGCTCTACTGCGGCATCAGCGACGATCCGCAGCGGCGCTTCCTGGCCCATTGCAAGGGGCAGGGGGCACGCTACTTCAAGACCAGCCCGGCCCAGGCGCTGGTGTATGTCGAACGCTGGCCGGACAAGTCCGAAGCCTTGCGCCAGGAGCGGCTGGTGAAGAAGCTGCGCAAGTCGGCCAAGGAAGCGCTGGTGCGTTCGTACACGGGTGAAATCGAGCAGGCTGGCTGAACGGCCATCGAGCTGCGCGTGAAAGGGCGTCCTGCCCGCGATGGCGTCCGGCCCGTCACCGGTTGCCTTGCAGGCAAGCTCGCCCTCCCATAGGCCAGGACGCTGTGCGCCACCCAGGCCTGCATCCACCCAGGCCACACGTGCCCGGTATCAGTCCTTGCGCCGCTTCAACTGGTCGACCAACTGAGTCGGCAAGCCCTTGATCACCAGGGTTCCGGCCTCTTCGTCGTATTCGATCTTCGAGCCCAGCAGGTGCGACTCGAAGCTGATCGACAGCCCTTCGGCGCGTCCGGTGAAGCGCTTGAACTGGTTCAGCGTGCGCTTGTCCGCCGGGATCTCCGGCGAGAGCCCGTAGTCCTGATTGCGGATATGTTCGAAGAACGCCTTCGGCCGGTCTTCGTCGATCAGGCTGGACAGCTCTTCCAGGGTGACCGGCTCACCCCGCTTGGTCTGGCTGGTCGCGTAGTCCACCAGGGTCTGGGTCTTCTCCCGCGCGGCCTCCTCGGGCAGGTCCTCCTGCTCGACGAAGTCGCTGAAGGCCTTGAGCAGGGTGCGGGTTTCACCGGGGCCGTCGACGCCTTCCTGGCAGCCGATGAAGTCGCGGAAGTACTCCGAGACCTTCTTGCCGTTACGCCCCTTGATGAAGGAGATGTACTGCTTGGACTGAGGGTTGTTCTGCCACTCGGACAGGTTGATGCGCGCCGCCAGGTGCAGTTGCCCCAAGTCTAGGTGACGGGACGGCGTCACGTCGAGCGTGTCACTGACCGCCACCCCGTCGCTGTGGTGCAGCAGCGCGATGGCCAGATACTCGGTCATGCCCTGCTGGTAGTGGGCGAACAGCACATGGCCGCCGGTGGAGAGGTTGGACTCCTCCATGAGCGCCTGCAGGTGCTCGACCGCCTGTTTGCTGAAGGCGGTGAAGTCCTGCTGCCCCTCCAGGTACTGTTTCAGCCAGCCGCTGAAGGGGTAGGCGCCGGACTCGCCGTGGAACAGCCCCCACGCCTTGCCTTGCTTGGCGTTGTAGCTGTCGTTCAGGTCGGCCAGCAGGTGTTCGATGGCGTCGGACCCGGTCAGCTCCGAATCGCGTGCATGCAGCACGGCCGGACTGCCGTCGGGCTTCTTGTCGATCAGGTGGACGATGCAGTGACGAATGGGCATGGAAATCTCGACTGGGTTGAGCGCGGCAAAGGGCCCAGTTTACCGCACCCCGTGCCGGTCTCGGCAGGACGATGGTCGGTCGCTGGGCAGTTGTTCGTTTTTTGTACGAATTGCGCATTTTTTGCCCGCAAACCCCCGAAAAACCTGCACAAAAACGCTGCGTCTGCGGATATTTGTCCGCTGCTGTGGTAGCTTTGGCCGGTCGTGCGTCCTTCGGGTAGCGCATTGCTGGCAGCGTGCTCGCATGAGGTCGAACCAAACGCGGGTTTGCGTATCTACATACGCGAACGACGCGGTACGCCGGGGCCTGAGGGGCCTGGCTCGATGACCCATGTAGAACGTTGCATAACCTCTGAATTGATAGGGAAGGAACACCACCATGGCATTGACCAAAGACCAACTGATTGCCGACATCGCCGAAGCGATCGATGCGCCGAAGAACACCGCGCGCAACGCTCTGGAGCAACTGGGCCAGATCGTCGCTGATCAGCTGGAAAACGGCGCCGAGATCACCCTGCCTGGCATCGGCAAGCTGAAAGTTTCCGAGCGTCCTGCCCGTACCGGCCGCAACCCTTCGACTGGCGCTGCCATCGAAATCGCTGCCAAGAAAGTCGTCAAGTTCGTGCCGGCCAAAGGCCTGACCGACGCCGTCAACAAGTAATTGTCGACGCGTGACTGAAAGCCGCGCCCGGGGTGACCCCGGCGCGGCTTTTTCATGCCTGGGATTTGCCGGAGCGGCGCGCCTGCCAGGCACGGCGTCCAGCCTCGTCGTGGAAGCTCCAGGCGACCACGCGACTCTGCTTCTGCCCCTGGCCCATCTCGATCACCCGCCGTGCCACCGCGCCGGCCTTGTTCAGCGCCGCCTCGATGCCGGGCAGGTTACTGGCCTTGGACACCAGGCTGGAGAACCACAGCACCTGCTGGCCCACGGACACGCTTTCGCCGATCAGCTGGGTGACGAAGCGGATCTCGCCCCCCTCGCACCACAGCTCGTTGTTCTGTCCGCCGAAATTCAGGATGGGCAGGGCACGCTTGGGGTCCTGCTTGCCAAGGTTCTTCCACTTGCGCTGACTGCCCCGTGTCGCTTCTTCCCGTGACGCGTGGAACGGCGGATTGCACAGGGTCAGGTCCAGACGCTCCTCGGGCTTGAGCAGCCCCTGCAGGATGTGACGGCGCTCGGTTTGCTGGCGCAGCTCGATGAACTTGCCCAGCCCGTTGGCCTGGACGATGGTCGCGGCGGCGGCCAGTGCGACCGGGTCGATGTCCGAGCCGATGAAGCGCCAGCGGTAGTCGGCGTTGCCGAGCAACGGATAGATGCAGTTGGCACCGACCCCGACGTCCAGGGCACGCACCTGCGCGCCGCGTGGAATGTCACCGCCGTTGTCCTCGGCGAGCAGGTCGGCCAGCACGTGCACGTAGTCGGCGCGACCGGGAATCGGCGGGCAGAGGTAGTCCGCCGGAATGTCCCAGTGCTGGATGCCGTAGTGCGCCTTGAGCAGCGCACGGTTGAAGACCCGCACCGCCTCGGGGTTGGCGAAGTCGATGCTCGGGTTGCCGTACGGATTGACCAGGGTGAAGCGGGCCAGGTCCGGGTGCGCCTCGATGAGGCTGGGAAAGTCGTATCGCCCGGTGTGGCGGTTGCGCGGGTGGAGGGTCGGTTTCTGGGTCAAGGGAGGGTCCTGAAGAAGCATGGCCTGCCGGAGGCGGAGCGGATACGACGAAGGGGCTGCCAGGCAGCCCCTCCAGTCAGATCGTGTTGCGTGTCGTCACCTTACAACGCAGCGATCCGGGCGTGCTGCTCGGTGAAGTTCGCCAGCGCCTGCTCGGCTTCCGCCAGCTTGGCGCGCTCCTTGTCGATCACCGCCGGCGGCGCCTTGTCGACGAAGGCGGCGTTGGACAGCTTGCCACCGACGCGCTGGACTTCGCCTTGCAGGCGCTGGATCTCCTTGTTCAGGCGGGCCAGTTCGGCATCCTTGTCGATCAGCCCGGCCATCGGCACCAGCACCTGCAGGTCGCCGACCAGGGCCGTGGCCGACAGCGGCGCTTCGTCCTGTTCGCCCAGCACCGTGAAGGCTTCGACCTTGGCCAGCTTCTTGAGCAGCGCCTCGTTCTCCTGCAGGCGGCGCTGGTCGTCGGCACTGGCGTTCTTCAGGAACAGCGGCAGGGGCTTGCCCGGGCCGATGTTCATTTCGGCGCGGATGTTGCGCAGGCCGACCATCAGTTCCTTGAGCCATTCGATGTCGCCTTCGGCAGCGCTGTCGATACGGCTCTCGTTGGCCACCGGCCACGGTTGCAGCATCAGCGTCTTGCCCTGCACACCGGCCAGCGGCGCGATGCGCTGCCAGATCTCTTCGGTGATGAACGGCATGAACGGGTGCGCCAGGCGCAGCGCCACTTCCAGGACCCGCACCAGGGTGCGACGGGTGCCGCGGGCGCGTTCGACCGGGGCGTTCTCGTCCCACAGCACAGGCTTGGACAGCTCCAGGTACCAGTCGCAGTACTGGTTCCAGATGAACTCGTAGAGCGCCTGGCTGGCCAGGTCGAAGCGGAACTGCTCGAGCTGGCGCGTGACTTCGGCTTCGGTACGTTGCAGCTGCGAGATGATCCAGCGGTCGGCCAGGGACAGCTCGACCGGCTCGCCGTTCTGGCCGCAGTCCTCGCCCTTGTCCAGCACGTAGCGGGCGGCGTTCCAGATCTTGTTGCAGAAGTTGCGGTAGCCTTCGACGCGGCCCATGTCGAACTTGATGTCACGCCCGGTCGAGGCCAGCGAGCAGAAGGTGAAGCGCAGGGCGTCGGTGCCGTAGCTGGCGATGCCTTCGGGGAACTCGGCCTTGGTCTGCTTGGCGATCTTGTCGGCCAGCTTGGGCTGCATCAGGCCGCTGGTGCGCTTCTCGAGCAGGGCGTCGAGGGTGATGCCGTCGACGATGTCCAGCGGGTCCAGGACGTTGCCCTTGGACTTGGACATCTTCTGGCCCTGGCCATCGCGCACCAGGCCGTGGACGTACACGGTCTTGAACGGCACCTGCGGCGTGCCATCCTCGTTCTTCACCAGGTGCAGGGTCAGCATGATCATGCGCGCGACCCAGAAGAAGATGATGTCGAAGCCGGTCACCAGCACGTCGGTGGAGTGGAATTTCTTCAGGAACTCGGTCTGCTCGGGCCAGCCGAGCGTCGAGAAGGTCCACAGCCCGGAGCTGAACCAGGTGTCGAGCACGTCGTCGTCCTGGCGCAGCGCGACGTCGTCGCCCAGGCCATGGCGTGCGCGGACCTCCTGCTCGCTGCGGCCGACGTAGACCTGGCCGGCCTCGTCGTACCAGGCCGGGATGCGGTGGCCCCACCACAGCTGGCGGCTGATGCACCAGTCCTGGATGTCACGCATCCAGGAGAAGTACATGTTCTCGTACTGCTTGGGCACGAACTGAATGCGCCCGTCCTCGACGGCAGTGATGGCCGGTTCGGCCAGCGGCTTGGTCGACACGTACCACTGGTCGGTCAGCCACGGCTCGATGACGGTGCCGGAACGGTCGCCCTTGGGCACCTTCAGCGCGTGGTCGTCGATGCTGACCAGCAGGCCGGCGGCGTCCAGGTCGGCGACGATCTGCTTGCGCGCGGCGAAGCGGTCCAGGCCGGCGTACTGGGCGGGCAGGGTGGTGTCGAACGCCTCGTTGAGCGAGCCGTCGAGGTTGAACGCCTGGGCACTGGCCAGCACCGTGGCGTTCTTGTCGAAGATGTTCAGCAGCGGCAGGGCATGGCGCTTGCCGACTTCGTAGTCGTTGAAGTCGTGGGCCGGGGTGATCTTGACGCAGCCGGTCCCGAATTCAGGGTCGCAGTAGTCGTCGGCGATGATCGGGATGCGGCGACCGACCAGCGGCAGCTCGACGAACTGGCCGATCAGGGCCTGGTAGCGCTCGTCGTTGGGGTTGACCGCGACGGCGGCGTCGCCCAGCAGGGTTTCCGGACGCGTGGTGGCGACCACCAGATGGTCCTTGCCTTCGGCCGTGGTGGCACCGTCGGCCAATGGGTAGCGCAGGTTCCACAGGTGGCCTTTCTCGTCGTGGTTTTCTACTTCGAGGTCGGAGATGGCGGTGTGCAGCTTGGTGTCCCAGTTGACCAGGCGCTTGCCGCGGTAGATCAGGCCGTCCTCGTGCAGGCGCACGAAGGCTTCCTTGACCGCTTCGGACAGGCCGTCGTCCATGGTGAAGCGCTCACGGCTCCAGTCGACGGACGAGCCCAGGCGACGGATCTGACGGCTGATGTTGCCACCGGACTGGCCCTTCCATTCCCAGACCTTCTCCAGGAACTGCTCGCGCCCCAGGTCATGGCGATTCTGGCCCTTGGCCTCGAGCTGGCGCTCGACCAGCATCTGGGTCGCGATACCGGCATGGTCGGTGCCGGGCTGCCACAGCGTGTCACGGCCTTGCATGCGGCGGAAACGGATCAGAGCGTCCATGATCGCGTTGTTGAAGCCGTGGCCCATGTGCAGGCTGCCGGTCACGTTCGGCGGCGGGATCATGATGGTGTAGGGCTCGCCCGCACCTTGTGGGGCGAAGTAGTTTTCCGACTCCCAAGTGTTGTACCAGGAAGTTTCGATGGCGTGCGGCTGGTAGGTCTTATCCATGCGCGGCGGGACCCTATGGCATTTGTCCGGGAAAAGCCGGGCAGTATAGCGGAGGGGGGTGGGGCAGGCCACAGGCGGTGGGCACGGAGGTGTGAGCTACAAGCTACAAGCTGACGGTGGTGCGGTGCGTCAGGTGTTGACTAGGCGTGGGGGCGGCGCTGATGCTCTGGCTTGCGGCTTGCGGCTTGCGGCTTGCGGCTTGCGGCTTGCGGCTTGCGGCTTGCGGCTCACTCCGACCGCTTGAGCAGGCGCTCCAGGCGCGCATCGAGGCGGCGCTTGATTTCGGTTTCGATGTGCGGGGTGAAGTCGTTGATCACGTCCTGCATGATCTGCTGGGCGGCGGCGCGCAGGTCGGCGTCCAGGTGCAGCAGGGTGTCCTGGCGACGGGCCTGGGCCGTGTCGGCAGGCGGCGTGGCACCGACCGGGACGAGGTCGGTGACGGCAGGTTCGCCGGCCACGGCAAGGGGCGCAGGCGTGACCTGCTCGACGGTCTCGGTCAGCAGTGGCGGCTGGAGGTCATGCTCGCCGAGCAACTGGCGAATCGATTCCAGGTCGTCCAGCAGGTGCGTGGAGCGGGGCAGGTGCGCAGGCTTGTCCATCGGCGTCAGAGTCGTTGTAGGCGGTGGTTGTGCAGAGCATAGCCCTGTTCACGGTAGAAACGGAACCGTTCTCGCGCCGCCTGGCGACTGCCCGGCTCCTCGACGACGATCTCGGCGATGCGCTCGAACTGGCCGACGAAGGCCGGCACCTCGGCGCCCAGGTTGATCAGCAGGCCACCGCGCGCTCCGACGTCGGCACCAATGCCCAGCACCACCGGTCCCTCGGCGTTTTCCTCGATCCGGTCATGGGGCACGAAGGCCTCGCCCTTGAACTGCCAGAGCTGCTGGTCGAGCGCGTCACGCTGCTCGGCATCCTGGCAGTGCAGGTACACCGGGTGGCCGAGCCGCCAGGCCTTTTCGCAGAGCTTGCAGGCGAATTCCAGCCGCGCCGGCAGGGCGTGGGTGGGCAGGATGTAGAAGTCGACTTGGCTCATGGGAACACGGCGGGCCGACACCGGGTGAGGGTGTCGGCCTTCGGCCTCAGGCCTCGATGCGGTCGAGCAGGTACTGGGTCAGCAGGGGCACGGGACGGCCGCTGGCGCCCTTGTCCTTGCCGCCGCTGATCCAGGCGGTCCCGGCGATGTCCAGGTGCGCCCAGGCGTAGGTCTTGGCGAAGCGCGACAGGAAGCAGCCCGCCGTGATGGAGCCGGCCTTGGGGCCGCCGATGTTGGCGATGTCGGCGAACGGGCTGTCCAGCTGTTCCTGGTACTCGTCGAACAGCGGCAGCTGCCAGGCACGGTCGTCGGCGCGCTTGCCGGCGGACAGCAACTGCTCCACCAGCGCGTCGTCGTTGCCCATCAGGCCCGACACATGGCTGCCCAGGGCCACGATGCAGGCGCCGGTCAGGGTAGCGATGTCGATCACCGCGCGGGGCTTGAAGCGCTCGGCGTAGGTCAGGGTGTCGCACAGCACCAGGCGGCCTTCGGCGTCGGTGTTGAGGATCTCGACGGTCTGCCCGCTCATGGTGGTGACGATGTCGCCAGGGCGCGTGGCGCCACCGCTGGGCATGTTCTCGGCGCAGGCCAGCAGGCACACCAGGTTGATCGGCAGCTCCAGCTCCAGGACCGCGCGCAGGGTGCCGAAGACGCTGGCGGCGCCGCCCATGTCGTACTTCATCTCGTCCATGCCGGCGCCGGGCTTGAGGCTGATGCCGCCGGTGTCGAAGGTGATGCCCTTGCCCACCAGCACGAAGGGCTGTTCGGACTTCTTCGCGCCCTGATAGTTGAGCACGATCAGCCGGGGTGGCTGGTCGCTGCCCTGGCCGACGGCGTAGAAGGCGCCCATGCCCAGGTCCTTGATCTTCTTCTCGTCGAGGACGTCGACCTTGAGCTTCTTGTGGGCCTTGCCCAGGTCCTTGGCCTGTTCGGCGAGGAAGCTGGGGTGGCAGATGTTCGGCGGCAGGTTGCCCAGGTCGCGAGTGTAGGCCATGCCACCGGCGATGGCGCGGGCATGGCGCACGGCGCGCTCGGCCTCGTCCACGGCCACGTCGTCGACCAGCAGGGCGAGCTTCTTCAGGGCGCGCGGCTCGGCCTTGGTGAGCTTGAAGCGGTCGAACACGTATTCGCTGTCGAGCAGCGTCTCGGCCAGCAGGCGGTATTTGCCGTAGTGACCTTCGCGGCCCTCGACACGCAGGTCGTCGAAGGCCAGGGTCGCATCGCTGCCGGCCAGGTTCTTCAAGGCACCGGCGACGGCCGTGACCAGCTTGCGCCAGGCGCGATCGCCGAGCGCGTCTTCCTTGCCATGCCCGACCAGCAGCACGCGCTCGGCCTTGACCCCGGACAGGCCTTGCAGCAGCAGGGTCTGGCCCGGCTTGCCGGCCAGGTCGCCACGGGCCAGCACACGGCTGAGTTCGCCGCCGCTGGCCGCGTCGATGGCCTGGGCGCTACGGCCCAGGACCTGGCCTTCGCCGATCGCCAGGACCAGGGTGGCGGTTTTCACCGATGCAGCCGCTGCGCTCTTTACAACCAGTTCCATGTCAGGATCCCCGAATGTTCGATCTGTGGGCGGCCTGTTCGAGCCTGCCCGGCGGAGCTGGCCGCGCGAACGCAGGCCAGTCGAAAAGCTGCCAGTTTGAGCCTGCGGCGGGCGCGCTGACAACCCCGGCATGACAGGTCGCGCGTCGTGCAGTGACAGGCGCGGTCAATCACAGGATAATGCGCGCACTTCACGAGGCGGCCCGCCGCTGGCGAACCGGCCTTGGTAGCCGCTGTCTGTACCCATTGTCCGGCTGTTCGTCCCTGACAACCCAGGAGTGTCTGGTTTGATCGTCTTCCGTTATCTTTCCCGCGAGGTCCTGGTGACCTTGAGCGCCGTCAGCGCCGTGCTGCTGGTGATCATCATGAGCGGGCGCTTCATCAAGTACTTGGCCCAGGCGGCCCAGGGCGCGCTCGATCCTGGCGTGCTGTTCATGATCATGGGCTTCCGTCTGCCCGGCTTCCTGCAGCTGATCCTGCCACTGGGGCTGTTTCTCGGCATCCTGCTGGCCTATGGGCGGTTGTACCTGGAAAGCGAGATGACCGTGCTCTCGGCCACCGGCATGAGCCAGCAGCGCCTGCTGGCCCTGACCCTGGCTCCGGCCGCGCTGATCGCCGTGCTGGTGGCCTGGCTGAGCCTGAGCCTGGCGCCGGTCGGCGTGGCGCAGGTGCAGAAGATCATCAGCCAGCAGGACGCGCTGACCGAGTTCGACACCCTGGTGCCGGGCCGCTTCCAGACCTTGCGTGACGGCACGCGGGTGACCTACACCGAAGAGCTGTCCGATGACCGCGCCAACCTCGGTGGCGTGTTCATTTCCGAAAAGCGCCTGAACCAGGACAAGACCAAGGAGCGGGGGCCGTCGGTCCTGGTCGCCGAGCGGGGGCACCAGGAGGTGCGCCCCGACGGCAATCGCTACCTGATCCTGGAGAACGGCTACCGCTACGACGGTAATCCGGGCGAGGCCGATTACCGTGCCATCCAGTACGACACCTATGGCGTGCTGCTGCCCAAGCCGGAGGTCAGCGAGGAAGTCACCGAGCGTGAAGCCATTCCGACGATGCAACTGCTGGGTCAGGAGGGGCTGCGCGAGCGGGCCGAGCTGCAATGGCGCCTGTCGTTGCCGATCCTGGTGTTCATCGTGACCCTGATGGCCGTACCGCTGTCGCGGGTCAATCCACGTCAAGGCCGCTTCCTCAAGCTGCTGCCGGCGATTCTTCTGTACATGGCGTACCTGACGATGTTGATTTCCGTGCGTGGCGCCCTGGAGAAGGGCAAGCTGCCCATCGGCCTGGGCATGTGGTGGGTCCACGGGGTGTTCCTGCTGATCGGCCTGGCGCTGCTGTACTGGGAGCCGCTCAAGCTCAAACGCGCCGCCCGCCGTGCGGGGGTGGCCCAATGACCAAGCTGGATCGCTACATCGGCACCAGCGTGCTGCTGGCCATCCTGGCGGTGCTGGGCATCATCCTCGGCCTGGCCTCGCTGTTCGCCTTCATCGACGAGATGGGCGACCTGAGCGACACCTACACCTTGTGGGAGGCCGGCTGGTACGTGCTGCTGACCGCGCCGCGTCGGCTGTACGACATGCTGCCGATGGCCGCGCTGATCGGCTGCCTGATCGGCCTGGGCACGCTGGCCAGCAGCAGCGAACTGACCATCATGCGCGCCGCGGGTGTGTCGATCGGGCGGATCGTCTGGGCGGTCATGAAACCGATGCTGGTGCTGATGCTGGCCGGCCTGCTGATCGGCGAGTACGTGGCCCCGGCCACCGAGAACGCTGCCCAGGCCCGTCGCTCGCTGGCCCAGGGCGCGGGCGAGTCGCAAAGCTCCAAGCACGGCATGTGGCATCGCCAGGGCGAAGAGTTCGTGCACATCAACTCGGTCCAACCCAACGGGTTGCTGCTGGGGGTGACGCGTTATCGCTTCGACGACCAGCGCAAGATCCTCAGCGCCAGCTTCGCGCGCCGTGCCACCTATGCGACCGACCACTGGACGCTCAACGAGGTCAGCACGACCTGGTTCCGGGGCGATCACACCGAAGTGGTCAAGGCCGACGAAGAGCGCTGGGACGTGTCGGTCACGCCTGAGCTGCTCAACACCGTGATCCTGGCCCCCGAGTCGCTGTCCATCACGGGGTTGTGGGACTACATCCATTACCTCAGCGACCAGGGGCTGAACAACGCCCGTTACTGGCTGGCGTTCTGGACCAAGATCCTGCAGCCGGCGGTGACGGCAGCGCTGGTGCTGATGGCGATCTCGTTCATCTTCGGGCCGCTGCGTTCGGTGACGTTGGGGCAGCGGGTGTTCACCGGCGTGCTGGTGGGCTTCGTGTTCCGCATCGCCCAGGACCTGCTCGGCCCGTCGAGCCAGGTGTTCGGCTTCCCGCCCCTGTTGGCCGTGCTGTTGCCGGCCGGCATCTGCGCCCTGGCCGGGGTCTGGCTGTTGCGTCGGGCCGGCTAAGCGGCAGTGCCTGGCAAGCGGTCCCTATGGCCGCTTGCTGGGCCGTGCAGCCCTGCACCCGTGCGGCGCTGTGCGATCATCGCGGCACAGGGGCCGCTCCTACACCCGTAGCCTCACCGCGGCGATGCAGGCCATTGCGGTCCTGTGGGAGCGGGCTTGCCCGCGATAGGGCCCTCGGAGACAATCCAAGCTCTCGACCTCCAGCAGGCAGATCGACGCTCCCGGGTAGCCTCAGCCCTGACGCTTGGGCAACCGCACCAGCCGGCTGCCTGAGCACAGGTCATGCCAGCAGCGCCGCTGCCCGTCACGCAGCGCCCAGGCAACTCCCAGGCCAAGACACCCCCACGAAACGGCCGCGACCACGAAGCGCACCGCGGCCTGGCGCAGGCTGAGCGCACCGCCGCCTTCGTCCTGAACCCGCACCCGCCACACCTGCATGCCCAGGGTCTGTCCGCCGCGCATCCAGAACAGGGCGAAAAACCCGAACAGCACCCCCAGCAACACAAGCCTCAGCCATGGATCGCCATCCAGGGCGCCGGCCTCGCTCAACGCCCGCAGACGTGCCTCCCCCAGGATGGCCATCCGCGCCAGTGTGTACAGGCCTGCGGTCACCACCAGCAGCGCGATGCACAGCAGGCCGTCATAGGCCATGGCCGCCAGCCGGGCACCGAGCCCCGCAGGCGGAAGGTCCTCAGCGGGGCACAGGAGGGGGCGGGTCATGAACAGGCACTCCATGGCGAAACGGGCAGTTTCGAGAAGACGAAAAAAACCCCCGCACAGGGCGAGGGTTCTTTCGACGAGGCGCGATTACTCGGCGACTTGTACTTTATCAGCCTGCATGCCTTTCTGGCCCTGCACGGCTTCGAAGGTGACCTTCTGGCCTTCCTTCAGGCTCTTGAAGCCATTACCTTCGATGGCACGGAAGTGCACGAAGAGGTCTGCACCGGATTCTGGAGTGATGAAGCCGTAACCCTTTTCGTCGTTGAACCACTTGACGGTACCGTTCTGACGCGTAGCCATTGTCTTATTTCCTTTGAAACCTAAATGAGATGACAGTTGCTTTCATACAGGTATGAAAGTGCACTGGGCCGGGTTGCGGAAAGTAGGACGACGAACGGGTTGTAGCAGGTTATGGCTACTGGCCCAGGTCACGAACTGTTGCGACCCACGCAAACACAGTGAGCCGACTCTACGCCAACTTCAGCGACAAATACAAGCCCTCCCAGACACCCTTGCGACACCCCTGGGTCGGCCGCTTCACAGGCGCCTGAAAGCCGCGTGGCACCTGGGCCGAAGACCTGCCGCGCAAGCGCGCGACAGGTTCGAAAACGAACAGGCCGTGCTGCCCTGTCGTTGTTACCGACCGCGGTAGTAACGCGTCTGCACGAAGGGCATCGGGCTTGGTATCACCGGTACCTGCTTGCCACGCACGACGGCGAACAACGGGTGCGTCTCGCTCGCCGCCTGGGTCTCGAGATAGGCCATGGCCACGGGCGCCCCACGCGTCGGGCCGTAGCCGCCGCTGCACACCGTCCCCACGACACGTCCCTGGCCATCGACGATCTCGGCCCCTTCGCGTACCGGCGTGCGCGCCTGGACCAGCAGCCCCGTCCGCTTGCGTGTAAGGCCCTGGGTGAACTGCGCCAGTACAAGGTCGGCGCCCGGGAACCCACCGGCCCGCGCGCCTTCGGTGCGACGCACCTTGGAAATCGCCCAGCCCAGCCCTGCTTCCAGCGGCGTGGTCGCGACGCTCATGTCGTGCCCGTACAGGCACAGGCCAGCTTCCAGGCGCAGCGAGTCGCGGGCCCCCAGGCCGATCGCCTCGACCTGCGGGTAGGTCAGCAGGCGACGGGCCAGGGCTTCGGCGGCCGGGGCGGGCACCGAGATCTCGAAGCCGTCCTCGCCGGTGTAGCCCGAACGGCTGACGATGCAGTTCTCTCCCAGCAGGCGCACTTCGCGCACCTGCATGAAGGTCATCGAGGCCACCTCGGGCGCCAGGTCTTCCAGAACCTGCACGGCAGCCGGCCCTTGCAGGGCCAGCAGCGCGCGTTCCTCGAACAGTGCATGGATGTCGCACTGCCCCTCCAGGTGTTGGCGCAGGTGTGCCAGGTCCTGGTCCTTGCAGGCGGCGTTGACCACCAGCAGCAACCGGTCCGGCCCCAGTCGGGCCACCATCAGGTCATCGAGAATGCCACCGTTCGGGTCGGTGAACAGCGCATAACGCTGCAGGCCCTGGGGCAGGTCGAGGATGTCCACCGGCACCAGGGTCTCCAGGGCCGCGGCGGCCTGCTCGCCGACCAGCAGGATCTGGCCCATGTGCGAAACGTCGAACAACCCGGCCTGCGCGCGGGTGTGCAGGTGCTCCTTGAGCACGCCCAGCGGATACTGCACCGGCATCTCGTAGCCGGCGAAGGGCACCAGGCGCGCGCCCAGCTCGACGTGCAGTGCATGCAGCGGGGTCTTGTGTAATGTGTCGCTCATGCTGACTCCTCAGGCGTCCTGATAGCTTTCGACCGATGGGCAGGCGCACACCAGGTTGCGATCGCCGAAGACGTTGTCGACCCGGCCCACCGGCGGCCAGTACTTGTCCTGCACCAGGCTCGGGACCGGGTACACGGCCTGCTCGCGCCCGTAGCCGTGCGGCCAGTCGCCCACCAGTTCGGCGGCCGTGTGCGGCGCGTTCTTCAAGGGGTTGTCCTCACGGTCCGCGTGGCCGGCCTCGATGGCGCGGATCTCCTCGCGGATGCGGATCATCGCTTCGCAGAAGCGCTCCAGCTCATGCAGCGATTCGCTTTCGGTAGGCTCGATCATCAAGGTGCCCGCCACCGGGAACGACATGGTCGGGGCGTGGAAGCCGAAGTCGATCAATCGCTTGGCGACATCGTCCACCGTGATGCCGCTGGTCTCTTTCAGGGGGCGCAGGTCGAGGATGCACTCGTGCGCCACCAGGCCGTTGCTGCCGGCGTACAGCACCGGGTAGTGCGCTTCCAGGCGGCGGGCGATGTAGTTGGCGTTGAGGATGGCGACCTGCGACGCACGCTTCAGGCCGCTGCCGCCCATCATGCGGATGTACATCCAGGTGATCGGCAGGATGCTGGCGCTGCCGAACGGCGCGGCGCAGACCACGCCGTCGGCACTGCCCAGACGCGCGTGACCCGGCAGGAACGGCGCCAGGTGCGCCTTGACGCCGATCGGCCCGACACCCGGCCCGCCACCCCCGTGGGGAATGCAGAAGGTCTTGTGCAGGTTGAGGTGGGAGACGTCGCCGCCGAACTGGCCTGGTGCACACAGCCCGACCATCGCGTTCATGTTGGCACCGTCGATGTACACCTGGCCGCCTTGGGCGTGGATGATGGCGCAGATGTCCTTGATCGCTTCCTCGAACACGCCATGGGTGGACGGGTAGGTGATCATCAGCGCGGCCAGGTTGGAGCCATGCTGTTCGGCCTTGGCCCGCAAGTCGGCCAGATCGACGTTGCCCCGTGCGTCACAGGCGGTCACCACCACGCGCATGCCCGCCATGTGCGCGGTGGCCGGGTTGGTGCCGTGGGCCGAAGACGGGATCAGGCACACGTCACGGTGCGCCTCGCCACGGCTGCGGTGGTAGGCACGGATCGCCAGCAGGCCGGCATATTCGCCTTGGGAACCGGCGTTGGGCTGCAGCGAAACGGCGTCGTAGCCGGTCGCGGCGCAGAGCATGGCTTCGAGCTCGTCGGTGAGCTGACGGTACCCCTGGCTCTGCTCGGCAGGCACGAACGGATGCACGTTGGCAAAAGCCGGCCAGGTGATCGGGATCATCTCGCTGGCGGCATTGAGCTTCATGGTGCAGGAGCCCAGCGGGATCATGCTGCGGTCCAGGGCCAGGTCCTTGTCGGCCAGGCGCCGCAGGTAGCGCATCAGCTCGGTTTCGCTGTGGTGACGGTTGAACACCGGGTGCTGCAGGAAGGCCGATTGGCGCAGCAGTTGCGCTGGCAGCGGGGAGGCCGACGCCTCGGCCAGGGCCTCGAAATTCGGACACGTTTGCTGCTCGGCGAACAAGGCCCAGAGCGCCTCGACGTCGGCTGGCGTGGTGGTTTCGTCCAGCGACAGGCCCAGGTGCCGGTCATCGATCACCCGCAGGTTGATCTGCTGCGACCGAGCGCGCTCATGCAACTGCGCCGTGGTAGTACCCGTGGCCAGGGTCAGGGTGTCGAACCAGGCCTGGGTGACCACGTTCACACCCAGCTGACGCAGCCCGGCAGCCAGGATGCTGGTCAGGGAGTGCGTGCGTCGGGCGATGCGCGTCAGTCCGGCCGGGCCGTGGTACACCGCAAACATGCTGGCGATGTTGGCCAGCAGGACCTGCGCCGTGCAGATGTTGCTGGTGGCCTTCTCGCGGCGGATGTGTTGCTCGCGGGTCTGCATGGCCAGGCGCAGCGCCGGTGCGCCGAAGCGGTCGACCGACACGCCGACCAGCCGCCCTGGCATGTCGCGCTTGAACGCATCGCGGGTGGCGAAGTAGGCCGCATGGGGGCCGCCGAACCCCAGGGGCACACCGAAGCGCTGGGCCGTGCCGATGGCCACGTCGGCGCCGAATTCGCCGGGTGGCGTCAACAAGGTCAGCGCCAACAGGTCGGCGGCGACCACCACCAGGGTGCTGACCCCATGCAGGCGTTCTACCAAGGCACGGTGATCGACCACGTCACCTTGGCTGGCGGGGTATTGCAGCAGGGCGCCGAAGAACGACGTCTCGGCCGGCCAGGCCTGCTCGTCACCTACCACGATCTCGATGCCCAGCGGCGCGGCGCGGGTGCGCAGCACATCCACGGTCTGCGGGTGGCAATGGCAGGAGACGAAGAACGCCTCGCTGGCCTTGTTCTTCGACAGACGCTTGCAGAAGGTCATGGCCTCGGCCGCCGCCGTGGCTTCGTCGAGCAGCGAGGCGTTGGCGATGGGCAGCCCGGTGAGGTCGCTGATCAGCGTCTGGAAATTGAGCAATGCCTCCAGGCGGCCCTGGGAAATCTCCGGCTGGTAGGGGGTATAGGCGGTGTACCAGGCCGGGTTTTCCAGCAGGTTGCGCAGGATAGGTGCAGGGGTATGGCAGTTGTGGTAACCCTGGCCGATGAAACTCCTGAACAGGTGGTTGCGCTCGGCGATGGCCTTGAGTGCGGCCAGGGCATGGGCTTCGCTTTGCCCATCGCCCGCAGGCAGGACGCTGCTGCCCTTGATGCCCGCAGGAATGACAGCGTCGGTCAGTGCGTCGAGCGAGTCGAAGCCCAGGGTCTGGAGCATGACCTGCTCGTCGTCGTGGTCAGGGCCGATGTGGCGGCTGACGAATTCGTTGGCGGTGCCAAGTGTATGGGACATGGTGCTGTTAGCCTCGACCTGGGATCGTTCGGTGAAGCGCACGGCGTCTGAAAGAGGCCCACGGGTCAGGAGGGCAGTGCGTCGTGCTGCTTGAAGTGCTCGACGTTCTGCGTAGCAATAACGCGGCCAACCTGTAGAGAACCCTCCGTCCATCGAGCCCTGACCCGGCCCCGGCCTGAAAGACGGGGTGTGTTTCTTCCTTCCTCATGACGACGAGACGATAGGAGGCCTGGACCAAGCGCCCGCACACGGGCCTGTGTGTATTGTCTGTAACGGAATCATTCCATGGCTATGAAGGCGAGTCTTGGACGACCCTGGCACCCTCTGGATCTAAGGCTAGAATGCTTGCTTCTATGCATCTGGAACGCTATCGATACGATGTATCGAAATCGTTCCGGTCAACTCAGGCTGCGGATACCGTACTTGCGCAGGCGATGGGCGATTGCCGTATGCGAGGTCTCCAGGCGAGCCGCCAGCAGACGCGTCGAAGGAAAGCTGACGTAGAGTTTTTGCAGCAAGTCGCGCTCGAAGGCTTCCACGGCCTGCTCGAGGCTGACCACGTCGCTGTCCTGTCTGCCGGCCACCGACGTGCCAGCGATATCGAGGTCGTCGATCCCTACCCAGGGGCCTTCACAAATGGCGGCGGCACGGAAGATCACGTTCTGTAACTGGCGTACGTTGCCCGGCCAGGGATTGGCCGCCAGCGCCGCATGGGTGGCCGTGGCCAGGCGACAGGCCGGGCGCTGGATCTGGGCGCAGGCCTGCTGCATGAACATGTGCGCCAGCAGCAGGATGTCCTGACCGCGCTCGCGCAGGGGCGGCACCTGGAGGTTCAGCACGTTCAGGCGATAGAACAGGTCTTCACGGAAACTGCCTTGGGCCACCATGGCCTCCAGGTCGCGATGGGTCGCGCTGACGATGCGCACGTCCACCTTGATTTCGCGGTCGCCCCCCACCCGGCGAAACGTGCCGTCGCTGAGAAAGCGCAGCAGCTTGGCCTGCAGGTAGGGCGACATCTCGCCGATCTCGTCGAGAAACACCGTGCCGTGGTTGGCCAGCTCCATCAACCCCGGCTTGCCCCCGCGCTGGGCACCCGTGAAGGCGCCAGGCGCGTAGCCGAACAGCTCGCTCTCGGCCAGGCTTTCCGGCAGCGCCGCGCAGTTGAGCGCCAGGAAAGGCCCGTTGCGGCGACTGCTGGCGGCATGGCAGCCGCGGGCCACCAGCTCTTTGCCAGTGCCCGTTTCACCTTGCACCAGCAAGGGCGCTTCCAGGACGGCGACCCGCAGGGCGCGCGCCTTGAGGGTGCGGATGGCGGTCGATTCGCCAAGCAAGGCGTCGAAGCCTTCGGCATGGCCATGGTGCAGGGCCGACAGTCGCTCGCCCATGCGCTGTGGCGGATACAGCGTCAGCAGTCCGCCGGCATCGGTGATCGGCGTGGCATCGAGCAGCAGGCTCTGGCCGTCGAGCTGCATCTCGCGCATCGGCAGGCGGAAGTTGTTGTCCAGCAGCGCCTGGTGCAAGGCTGGGTCGCCGAACAGCTCGCCGATCGAGCGTCCGGCCGATTCACGCCCGCACAGCGCGATGAACGCCGGGTTGGCCAGCAGCACCTGGCCGGCGCGATCGACGGCCAGCACCGGGTCGCTCATGGCCGCCAGCAGCGCATCGAGCTGCAGGTGGCGGCGTTGCCCTGGCAGGATGTCGACCACCTCCACGGCCTGCACGCCGCTCACCTCGAACAGCGCATCGTGCAACTCTTCGAGGACCGCCGGGCTCAAGGTGGGGGCATCGATGTAGACGTTGGGCGGCACCATCTCCACGGCATCGAGATTGAGGTGGCGCGCGCCGAGCAGTGCCAGGACTTCCTGGGTGATGCCGACGCGGTCGATGAAGCTGACATGGATGCGCATGGAGGGAAAGCCGAGGGGGTAGATGCGCGCAGTATGCCTTGGGTCTGGCGACGATGTGGAGGAATCGGTGGGTTTGGCTGGCCTGGCAGGCAGAGCGGCAGATCCGCTGGACAATCCAGGCTGCCGAAGGGGGCGCAGGTGGTGATTCCGGGGGGCTGACGGGCGCTGTCGAGACCGGGTGGCCGCTGCCTGACCGGCCTGTGCCACCTTCCCGGTCTTCGTGCTACACCAGATGCTCCGGCTTGACGGGATCGCCCGAGTGCACGTCCAGCTGGGCACGGACGTCCTCGAACATCGCATCGTAGGACGCGTGCGCCGACACGAGGCCGTCATTGCTGGGCAGTCCGTACTGATGCGCGATGCGGGTGGCGTGGCGGGCGAAGTCGAACGCCTGGTCCTTGGCCAGGAAGAACGTCTCGTCCAGCGCCGTGTCCTGGACTGTGCCGTGCAGCCTGAACTGCATGCCCTTGCCCTCCTGCGGATCCTGGGCGACTTCGTAGTCCAGGCTCAGCGCGTAGCTGTGATCGTCCTTGTTCAGGGCATGACGCTCGATGTGCAGGTGACCAGGTACGAAGCGGGCCATGTCGATCTCCTCATGAAAGCGTGAATGTGAACAGGCATCGTTGCCTGACGCGCAGTGCATGCCAGCCCAGGGCACAGGTCAACCCTCTTGCGACTTGCGGTCCTCGGGGGATGCAGGCGGCGGCGCCACGATCACCCGCTCGGGGCGCGACCAGATCCACAGGTTGCCCAACGCCATGCCACCGATGGCCAGGAAGACCGGCCAGCGGTGGTCGAGCCAGACCAGCATCACGACCGCGCAGACGAGCATGCTCACGGTGGCGCTGATCTTGGCCCGGCGCTGGATGACCTTGCCGTTGCGCCAGTTGTGCAGGATCGGCCCGAACACCCGGTGCGTCTCCAGCCAGGCGCTGAGCCTGGGCGAACTGCGCGTCGCCGCCCAGGCCGCGAGCAGGATGAACTCGGTGGTCGGCAGCCCGGGGATGACGATCGCGATCAGGCCGATGCCCAGGCTGGTGTAGGCCAGGAGCGCGTAGAGCAGGCGGGACAGCTTGGATCGGGCGGGCTGGGTCATGGTCTCGCGCAACGGTGGTTCGACCGCCAGCAGCAGCGGTCGAGTACGGGTCAGGCGCATGCCACGTCGTTCGTGTAGGCATGCTGGAGCAAAACGGTGAAGCGTTCGGAGGAACGCAGCGCCCAGTTTGGAGCCTTCCAAGGCGAAGATCCAGCCCAGTGGGCTAACCCAGGTCGGGCGCGGTCGGCGGAGAAGGCTGGGTCATGGCAGCGCCTTGAAACCGGCCTGCGTGATGAAGTCCTTTAACGAGGACTCAAAAACGCTAACGATCGGACAGCTTTGTTCTAGAACGTTAACGATGTCGAGGTAGGCGGACGCAAACCTTCTGCGGGAGTCCGCCCGCCGCCTTGGCGCCGCGCTGTCGCGCAGAGAACATGACGATAGCTGGCAGGGTCCGGGGCTTTATTGCTGAGCGATTTTAGGGCCGCTTTGCGGCCCATCGCGGCCGGTCCGGCGCCCCGGCAGGGGCCGCTCTACACCCGTAGCCCCACCGCAGGGTTGCAGGCTATCGCGGTCACCTGTGTGCGGCCCCTGCCAGGGCGCCGGACCGGCCGCGATTGGGCCCGCAGGGTCCACAAAATCCTGAAATTATTTCTTTTAAAATCAACAAGATATTTTATGTTGTATGAGAGCGGGCTGCCCGCGATGCAGGCAGTGACGGGCCAGACGCTATCGCGGGCAAGCCTGCTCCCACAAGCTGCTTGCGCAGCCATGCACACACCGACATGCTAGAGATCTGAGTGGGAGCTGGCTTGCCAGCGATAGGGGCCTATAAGACGCCGTCTGCGTCGCAGGTAAGCCATACATCAGCCAATGCGGTCGGGCATGTACCGAATAGAAAGTGACAGCTGCTCCCACAGGCGCGCGACAGCTGATTTCGCTGGAGCATGGCTAGGGGTCAGTAGGAGTTGAAGCCTTGACTTGGACTTCGATGAACGTCGTGGAGTCGAGCTGGGAAAGCCATTTGTCTTTAACGGCTTGGAATGCTCGATAGAGATGTTCGACGTTTCTGGAGAAGAAGAGATGGAGCGGGTAGAGGGAATCGAACCCTCAACTAAAGCTTGGGAAGCTTTCGTTTTGCCACTAAACTATACCCGCTTGTCGAGCGACCCGCCGCGCCCTGCCTTATGCCGCCTGGTTATGACCAGCACTCGCTTCGGAGCTGAACGTTTTACCAGAACCTCGGCCCGATGAGAAGCCTGAGGCTCAAAAAAACTCGTGGCCGCGGCGTTCAGACCAGGGCAATCTCCGCAGCGGTCAAGGCGCGATACTCCCCCGGCGCCAGCCCCTCATCCAGCACGATGCCCCCCATGCGCTCCCGGTGCAGCCCCACCACCTTGTTGTCGAAGTACCCGAACATCCGTTTCACCTGGTGATAACGCCCCTCGACGATGCTCAGCCGGGCCAGGCACGGCCCCAGCACGGTGAGTTCGGCGGGGAGGGTGGTGAGGTCTTCGAAGGCGAAGTAGAAGCCCTGCCGAAACTGCTCGGCATAATGCGCGGCGATCTCGTCTTGCGTCTCGACCAAGTACACCTTCGGCAGCTTGGTGGCAGGTTGCGTCAGGCGGCGCGACCACTGCCCGTCGTTGGTCAGGATCATCAGGCCGGTGGTGTTGTAATCAAGCCGGCCGGCGATGTGCAGGCCGTGGCCTAGGGCAGCCGGCAGCAGATCGATCACCGTGCGGTGGTCCGGGTCGGTGGTGGCGCTGACGCAGCCTGCCGGCTTGTGCAGCATCCAGTAGTGCGCCGGCTCGCCGGCCTGCATCACCTGCCCGTCGACGTCGATGCGGTCGAAGACGCTGACGTCATGGCGTGGATCATCGACCGTGTGGCCGTTGACGCGCACGCGACGCTGGGCCAGTGACAGGCGCACCTGCTGGCGGTTGAAGCAGGGCAGGTTGCCGAGGAAGCGATCCAGGCGCATGGTCAATCCGATCGTTGGGGGAGGGCCGTCAAGGCGCGGGCGCGTGCTCGGCCGCCGGGTTCAGGCCCTGCGCGCAGCGTGGGCACAGGCAGGCACGGTCGCGCAGGTCGGCGGCGATGGCCTGGAGCATGGCCGGATCGATCTTCACGGTGAAGCACCAGCATGCCTGCGTGGCGGTGGCCGGGTCGGCCAGGGCGCAGTCGTTGAGGCCCCCGCAGGCGGGGCAGCGTCGTGTGTCGGTCATGGTGGGCATCAGGCATGGCTGGGTTCGGCACAAACGCGGTTGCGTCCACGCTGCTTGGCCTGGTACAGCGCATCGTCGGCGCGGCTGATCAGGCTGTGCAGGGTATCGTCGGGCCGCCGGTAACTCAAGCCGATGCTGGTGGTCAGGCGCAGGGGGTGGTCGGTGAAAGCGAAGGCCAGCTGCTCGGTACGACGGCGAATCTTCTCGGCCACCTCGTACGCCCGCGCCGGCTCGATGCCACGCAACAGCACGATGAACTCTTCACCGCCCCAGCGACACAGGATGTCCGTCTGCCGCAAGCTACTGCGCAGCACCAGGGCAAACTCGCGCAGCACTTCGTCGCCGGCCAGGTGGCCATGGGTGTCGTTGAGCGCCTTGAAATGATCCAGATCGATCAGCAGGGCGACCAAGGGTTCGTGCTCACGCTGGGCATCGTCCAGGGCCTGACCCGCCGTGCGATCGAAACTGCGGCGGTTCGGCAGGCCGGTGAGGCTGTCCAGGCCGGCCAGCGCTTCGGTGTCGTGCTGGTGACGCTTGAGCATGGCATGCAGCAGCGACAGCACCACCAGGGTGATCATGGCGCAGATCGCCAGGTTCAGGTACAGCGACTGGCGAATACGGTCCAGGGCACCCTCTTCACGTTTGTCGACCATCAGGTACCAGTTCAGCTCGGGGACCAGGCGTACATGCATGAAGTGACGCTGATCGGCCGCGTCGCGGTATTCGTGACTGCCCTCACTGGGGATGGGGTGGTCCGCCAGTAGCGCTTTCCACGGTGACTGCCGGGCCAGCGACTGGCCAACTCGTAGGCCATGAGGACCGCCGCCGGAGCCAGTCAGCAGCACGCGTCCTTGCGCATCGGTGAAGAACACCGAGCGCTGGTAGCGCTGCTGGTACTCATCGATCAGCTCGACCACCGCATCGACGCTCAGGCCGACACCGGCGGCACCGATGAAGCGTTGCTGGTAGTCGAGGACGCGATAGTTGACGAACACCGTGAGCGCATCCTGGTTGGCCATGTCCAGGTCGACGTTGATCTCGTAGGGCGTCTTGGTGTCCTTGAGCCGGTAGTACCAGGCGTCTCGCCAGGCCGTGGGCGCCACCTGCTTCAGCACGCCCTTGGCCTGGTAGTAGCGCTGGCTGCGGTCAGACACGAAAAAGGCCGTGCACGTTGCCTGCTGGCTGACGATCTCTTCCAGATAGCGGGTGACCTGTCGGGGATCCTGCTCGCCGCCCAGGATCCAGTCACGCAGGAAGGTATCGCGCGCCATCATCCCGGCGACCAGAATGGGGTGCACCAAGTCCTTCTGGATCTCGGCGTAGACGCGATCCGAGGTCAGTGGCAGTTCGGTGTTCAGCAGGTTGTCGCGCAGCGCACTGCGCGAAGCGAAAAAGCTCAGGAAGGACGTCGCCAGGAAGCCACAGGCCAGCAGAAGCAATAGCGTGAAGATCAACGAGCGTTGCGAGAGCAGAACGGAACGTGACGGCATGATCTTCCTGTGATGTGTGCCTGTGGCGCCATTCTAGAGCGGTCATGGCGAAATGAGTCGAATATGTGAGCGGCGTAAAGCTTTGTTTCAATTCATTGCAGCAAGGGCACTGCACGCCTGTTCGTCAGTCTGATTCAGGGTCGATCCCCGTGTGGCGATCGCGCTGGCCAGCGTCGCTGGCCGGAATCCTCAGCGGTCCGGGAGGCCGCCATGTACAGACGACTGCTGCTGATTGCCTGGTTGGGGCTGCTGACCACGGCGTGTACACCCTATGTCGGTTCCTACAGTACCCAGTACTACACCACGGACCGCCCTGTCTATCCGACGTATTATCAAGTCGACCGCTATCAGGTAGTGACGCCGCCTGGGTATTACGCGGCGCCGCCCAGGCCGTACCACCGGCATGCCCGTCCACCGCGTTTCGTGCCGTATCCGCCGCCCGGCCTGAACCCCCATTGGCAAGGCGGCGACGTACAGGATCGGCGCTTCATCGGGCAGCGCCACCGCTACGACTACGGCCGTGACCGTGACCGTCGCCTGTACGATCGCCGTTACCAGGAGCAGCGGCGCGCATTCGACCAGCGTGGCGTGCCAGGCGCGCACCCCCGAGGGTGGGGTCCCCGCGGCTGGCAGCGCTGATCAGACCAGGTCGGCCAGCGGGTGGGGCGTCTGGCGGTCCTCCTGAAAGTGCGCCGCCACGACCGCATCCGGCACACGGGCGATGTCGGACCAGTGCCAGTGCGGGGTGTTGTCCTTGTCCAGCAGGCGCGCGCGCACTCCCTCGCTGAATTCCGGGTGCCGGCAGCAGTTCAGGCTCAAGGTGTATTCCATGCGCAGCGCCTGGGCCAGCGATTGGTGGCGAGCGCGCCTGAGTTGTTCCCAGACCAGGCGTGCCGTCAGCGGGCAACCGTCGTGCAATCGCTGGCCTGCGGCCGCGAGCAGGGGGTCGGCGTCGTGGCGCAGTGCAGACACGGCGTGCCAGGCGGCGACAGGCTCGGCGACATCGAGCAGGGCATCGATCCGTGCCCGGCGTGGCAGCCACTGGGCCTCGGGCAGCGCGTCGACCGCGCACCGCTGCTCGGCCTTGAGCAGGCTGTTGAGCTGCAGGTCGACATGCGCGTCCCAGTCGAGCTGCAGCAGTTCGTCGATCAACGCGTCCTGCTGCGCATCGTTGAGGAAGCGATCGGCCAGGCCCAGGTCCAGGGCATCACGGGCATTGATCGGCGCGCCCGTCAGCCCGAGGAACAGGCCCAGTCGGCCTGGCAGACGGCTCAGGTACCAGCTGGCGCCGACATCCGGGTAGAGACCGATGCTGATTTCGGGCATCGCCAGTTGGCTGCTGGGCGTGACGATGCGGATGGAGGCCCCTTGCAGCAGGCCCATGCCACCGCCCAGCACATGCCCGTGGCCCCAGCAGAGCACGGGTTTGGGGTAGGTGTGCAGGCGATGATCGAGCCGGTATTCGGTGGCGAAGAAACGTGCGGCCAGGGGCGGCGCGCTGCCGGGCTGCTCACGGCAGGCCTGGACCAGGCTGCGCACATCGCCCCCCGCGCAGAAGGCCTTGGGGCCGTTGCCGCGCAGCAGCACGCAGACCACCTTCGGATCCTCGGCCCAGGCCCGCAGGTGACCGTCGAGTGTCTCGATCATCTCCAGGTTCAGGGCATTGAGCGACTTGGGCGCATCGAGCGTCGCAATACCGATGCGTGCGCCGTATGCGCCGGTATGCACTTCACAATGAATGGACATGCTGTTCCCTCTTCAAGACCGCCTCTAGTATGGCTGGTCGGAGCGAACGCGCCTGGCCGTGGTCGGACTGATTGACAAGGCACGATGGCTTTCCTACCGTCGCGCCACCTTGCCAACGGATGAACCTATGACCGACGACGATCGCATCAAGCTCGAACCCAGCTGGAAAGCCGCACTGCGTGCCGAGTTCGACCAGCCCTACATGCATCAGTTGCGTGAGTTCCTGCGCCACGAGCATGCCGCAGGCAAGCAGATCTATCCACCCGGGCCGCTGATCTTCAACGCGCTCAACTCCACGCCGCTGGACCAGGTCAAGGTGGTCATCCTCGGCCAGGATCCCTACCACGGCCCTGGCCAGGCCCATGGGCTGTGCTTTTCGGTCCAGCCGGGCGTGCCGACGCCGCCCTCGCTGGTCAACATCTACAAGGAACTGCACCGCGACCTGAACCTGCCGATACCGAATCACGGTTACCTGCAGCACTGGGCGAACCAGGGCGTGCTGCTGCTCAACACCACCTTGACGGTCGAACGTGCCAATGCCGCATCCCATGCCAAGAAAGGCTGGGAGTTCTTCACCGACCGGGTCATCCAAGTGGTGAGCGAGCAGTGCGAGCACGTGGTGTTCCTGCTGTGGGGCGCCCATGCGCAGAGCAAGCAGAAGCTGATCGACGGCACCAAGCACCTGATCCTCAAGTCGGTGCACCCGTCGCCGTTGTCGGCTTATCGAGGGTTCATCGGGTGTGGGCATTTCAGCCGGACCAACGCCTTCCTCGAGCAGCGGGGCATGACGCCGATCGATTGGTCGTTGCCGGAAACGGTGGGTTAAGAAGGCAGGGCTTGCCTCGATGGGGCCGGCAGGCGGCGTCCATACAGTGTGAGGCGCCGCCGCCGCCAATCGCGGGCAAGCCCGCTCCCACAAGCTGCTCGCGTAGCCATGACTACATTGATGGCTGTAGAGGCCTGGGTGGGAGCTGGCTTGCCAGCGATAGGGCCCTGCCAGACACCGTAGGAGAACTCAGGCACTCCCACGTCCGGCCCAGCGCCGAAACAACGGCTCGGCCAGAAACAGCACGAACAGCAGCCGCATCACCTGCATCGCCGTCACCAGCGGCACCGACAGCTGCAGGGTCTCGGCCGTCAGGCTCATCTCGGCGATCCCGCCTGGCATCATGCCCAGGGTGAGCGAACGAACGTCCAGGTGCGTCAGGTAGCTGAGCGCCCAGGCGGCCGCACCGGCGATCGACATGCTCAGCGCCGTGGCTAGCAGGGTACGCCCGAGAAACGCCGGGGCCCGGCGGAAGAACGCGCGGTTGAAGTGACAGGCCAGCCCGCTGCCGATCAGCCACTGGCCGATCTGGCTGCCGCCGTCGGGCAGGCCGATGCGCAGGTCGGCCGCCAGGCTGATGCTGGCCGCCACCAGCAGGGGGCCGAACAACCACGGATTGGGTTGGCGCAGGCGTTGCCAGAGCCACGCCGCCAGCAGGCCGAGCGGGGCGACCAGCGCCAGCCAGCCCCAGCTGACCTGTCCGGCATGGGTCAAGGGAGCGCCATCCCCCAGCAGAAACTTGAACAGCGCCGGCACGCACAGCACCACCGCCAGCACCCGCAGACTCTGCGCCGCGGCTACCTGGCCGAGCGCCGCGCCATTACGGGCACCGAGGTTGACCATCTCGCCGGAGCCGCCCGGCATGCTGGCGAAGAACGCCGTGGCCGGGTCTTCGCCGCCGCGCCTGAGCAACCAGACGCCGACCACGCTCGAGACCGTGACCAGGAGCGCACCGAACAGGATCAGGGCAAAGTGGCTGGCGACTTGATCGATCACTTCGGGGGTGAAGTGCAGGCCGATGCCGATGCCGATGATCCACTGGCCGCACTTGCGGCCGTTGGGGATTTCCGGCAGCTGCCAGGGGGTCAGGCAGCGCACCAGGATGATCGCCAGCAACGAGCCGACCATCCAGGGCAAGGGCCAGCCGAGCTGGCTGGCGAGCAGGCCACCGACCAGACCGACCAGGCCGGTGACCCAGTACAGCGGGAGGGTGCGATCAGGCACCGGCCGCTGCCTGACGCTGACGGGCACGGCGACGCCAGATGCGCACCACCGGAAGGGCCAGCATGCACAGGGTCACCACCCACACCGACAGGCTGATCGGGCTCGACCACAGGATGCCCAGCTCGCCGTTGGAGATCGACAGCGCGCGACGCAGGTTCTGCTCCATCAGCCCACCCAGGATGAAGCCGAGCAGGATCGGCGACAGCGGGAAGTCCAGCTTGCGCAGGATGTAGCCCATGATGCCGATGCCGACCATCAGGAACAGGTCGAAGGTGGTGGCATGGACGGCGTACACACCGATCCCGGTGATGATCGCGATCACCGGCACCAGTGCCCAGTTCGGCACGGCGAGGATGCGGGTGAAGATGCGGATCATCGGGATGTTCAGGATCACCAGCATGATGTTGGCGATGAACAGCGAAGCGATCAGGCCCCAGACGATGTCCGGCTGCTGCTCGAACAGCATCGGGCCAGGGGTGATGTTGTACAGCGTCAGGGCGCCGATCATCACGGCAGTGGTCCCCGAACCCGGTACGCCGAGCGTCAGCATCGGCACCAGGGCGCCACAGCACGAGGCACCGATGGCGGTTTCCGGCGCGGCCAGACCACGGGCATCGCCCTTGCCGAAGGTGCCGCTCTCACCGGCCATGCGCTTCTCGGTCATGTAGGCCACGGCACTGGCCAGCGTCGCGCCAGCGCCCGGCAGCACGCCCATGACGAAACCGAGCAGGCCGCAGCGGATGTTGACCGCGAACACCGAGGCCGCTTCCTTGACGTTGAACAGCATGCGCCCGGTGGCCTTGACCGCCTGGTGGCCATGGTGGGTCTTCTCCAGCAGCAGCAGGATCTCGCTGATCGAGAACAGGCCCAGTACCAGCACCACGAACTGGATGCCGTCGGCCAGGTGCACGCTGTCACCGGTGAAGCGGTAGACGCCGCTGTTGGCATCGATGCCCACGGCCGACAGGAACAGGCCGATCAAGGCCGCGATGAAGGTCTTCAACGGCTTGTCGCCGGCCATGCCGCCCAGGGCGACGATGGCGAACACCATCAGCACGAAGTACTCGGCCGGTCCGAAGGCGATCGCCCACTTGGCCAGCAAGGGTGCGAACAGCACCATGCCGCAGGTGGCGATGAACGCACCGATGAACGAGCTCCAGGCCGACAGGGACAAGGCCACGCCAGCCAGGCCTTTGCGGGCCATGGGGTAACCGTCGAGGGTGGTCATCACCGTCGAGGCTTCGCCCGGGATGTTGAGCAGGATCGAGCTGATGCGCCCGCCGTATTCACAGCCCAGGTACACCGCCGCCAGCAGGATCAGCGCCGATTCCGGCGGCAGGCCCAGGGCGAAGGCGATCGGGATGAGCAGGGCGACGCCGTTGATCGGGCCCAGGCCCGGCAGCAGGCCGACCACCGTGCCGATGAGGGTGCCGGACAGGGCAGTGACCAGGTTGTAGGGGGTCAGCGCGACGCCGAAGCCCTGGCCGAGATAACTCAAGGTATCCATGTGTCAGTTCTCCAGAACGTCGAGCAGGCCCAGGGGCAGCGGTACATCCATCACGCGATCGAACAGCCAGTACAGGAACAGGCTCATGCCGACCACCACCACGGCGCTGTACAGCCAGCGACCACCATAGAGGCGGGCCATGGGCAGGCCGGTGAGGATGGCGCTGAGGATGAAGCCCAGCGGTTCGAAGGTCGCGGCGAAGACGAGCAGCAGACCGACGCAACAGGCGATCTTGATCAGGGTCTCGCGGTCCAGGGGCGGCTCGTCGTCCTTGTGCACGATCGGTGTCGGACGGATGGCCAGGTACAGCAGGCCCAGGCCCATCAGCCCGAGCATGAGCAGCGGGTAGGCGCGTGGCCCGACCGGCTCGTAGGAAAACGCTGCCTGGTACGGCCAGGCCATCACCGCCAGCGCGGCGCACACAGCCAGCAGCACCAGGGCGAAGAGGCGTTGCAGGATCATGGGGAAATCCTCGAAAAGGATGAGGCTGCACGGCGTGGCGTTCGAGCCCGCGTTCGCACGCGGGCCGAGGCGAGGCCAGGCCGGTCCTGGGCGGTTACTGGATCAGGCCGAATTCCTGGGCCAGCGCCTTGTAGTCGGCGACCTGCTTCTTGACGTAGCCATCGAGCTCTTCGCCGGTCATGGCGAAGGGGAACAGCTCGCGCTGGTCACGCAGCTTGGCGAAGTCTTCCGACGCCAGCAGCTTGTCGAAGGAGGCTTTCCACCAGGCGTAGTCTTCGTCGCTGACCTTCGGCCCGAGGTAGAAGCCACGCACCACCGGCCAGACGATGTCGTAGCCCTGTTCCTTGGCGGTGGGGATGTCCTTCATCTCGGGCTCGTCCAGGCGGTTTTCCGAGAACACGGCCAGGATGCGCATGTTGCCGCTCTGGATGTGCGGCATGGAGTCGGAGATGTCGGTCGAGCCGACCTGGATGTGCCCGCCCAGCAGCGCGGTGGCGATTTCACCGCCCCCTTCGAGCGCCACGTAGCGCAGGTCGCGCGGGTTGATCCCGGCGGCCTTGGCGATCAGCGCGGTCTGCATCCAGTCCTGGCTGCCCACGGTGCCGCCCGAGCCGATCACCACCTTGCTCGGGTCTTTCTTCAAGGCCGCGACCAGGTCGTCCAGGGTCTTGTAGGGCGAATCGCTCTTGACCGCGATGGCGCCGTAGCTGGTGCCCACGGCCGCCAGCCACTTCACCGCGTTCTCATCGAAACGGCCGAACTTGCCCTGGGCCAGGTTCAGCAGCGAGCCGCTGGACCAGGCCACCAGGGTGCCGGCGTCGCCCGGACGCTGGGCGACCACCGCGTTGTAGGCCACCGCCCCCACGCCACCGGGCATGTAGGTCACGCGCATGGGCTTGCTGAGGATCTTCTCGTTGACCAGCGCGCTCTGCACCAGCTTGCAGGTCAGGTCGAAACCACCGCCCGGCGAGGCCGGGGCGATGCATTCGGGGCGCTTGGGTTCGGCGGCCAGCGCCTGGCCGGCCAGCAGCAGGCAGCCAGTGGCGAGGACGAGACGGCGTAGGGTTGGGGTCATGGTCGGTCTCCGTGAGCGTTGTTGTTGTCGGATTACCACAGGGCCACGCTGTAACTCACCAGCACGCGCATCTCGTCGGCGTCACGGGCGAAGTTCGAGCGGAAGCTGGCGTTGCGCAGGCGGACGGCGACGTTCTTCAACGGCCCGTTCTGCACCACGTACTTGAGTTCGGTGTCACGTTCCCACTCGCGGCCTTCACCGCCGGCGGCGCGGCTGACGTTGTCGCCGCTCAGGTAGCGGGTCATGAAGGTCAGGCCGGGAATGCCGAGCTTGCCCAGGTCGTAGTCGTAGCGCAGTTGCCAGGAACGTTCGTCGGCGTTGGCGAAATCGTTGATCTGCACGAAGTTGACCAGGTAGGGGTCGGCGCCGTCGAGGTACGGGAAGGCGCTGTCGCCGGACAGCTGCTGGTAGGCGCCGCTGAACTTGTGGCCGTTCAGGCCATAGCTGACCAGGCCGTTGAAGGTGGTGTTGTCGATCCGGCCGGCGCGGGCCTGGCCCTGGTCGTCGCTGGTCGACAGGCGCAGGTCGGCACCCAGGATGCCGGTCCCCAGCGGCTGGTTGATCACCAGGCCGAGGAAGTGCTGACGGTAGACCTCGTCCAGCTGGGCGAAGTGGTAGCTGCCGCTGATGCGGTCGGTGAACGCATAGTCGAAGCCGGCCAGGTCGAAATGCTCGCCGGCCACGGTCGCCCCGAAGCGGTTGTTCTTGTTGTTGATCGCGATGTCTTCACGGTTGGTGTTGTCGCGGTCCTTGGCTTTTTCCAGACGGCCGCCGATGAGCGTGAAGCGCTCCAGGTCCTCGGAACTGACCAGCGCACCCTCGAAGGTTTGCGGCAGGATACGCCCGTCGTTGGGCTGTACGGTCGGCAGGTCGGGGATCAGCGTGCCGACCTTGAGCTCGGTCTTGGAGATGCGCACCTTGCCGGTCAGGCCCAGCTTGGAATACTCGTCCGCCGCGCGTCCGTCGTCATGGGTCGGCAACAGGCCGGTACCGGTGCGGTCCGGGCTGGAGTCGAGCTTGATCCCCAGCATGCCGAGCGCGTCCACGCCGAAACCGACCGTGCCTTCGGTGTAGCCGGACTGGACGTTGAGCATGAACCCCTGAGCCCACTCGTCGCGCTTGGACTGCTGACGGCTGGTGCCATCGCGAAAGTCGCGGTTGAAGTACATGTTGCGGGTTTCGAGGGTCGCCTTGCTGTCTTCGAAAAAGGCGGCCTGACTCACGGGCGCGACGCTGGCAAAGGCCAGGGCACAGGTGATGGCGGAGGGACGGGCGGAAAAGGATCGGTGTGGCGCACGCGCCGAGGGCTGCGGTGGCAGCATATCGATGACTCCAGTTCTTGTTCTTATTGGATGCACGATCGAGGTGCAGAGTCGGCATCTTTGCTGTGCCGTGGTGCGATCCTAGGAAATGAACCTTTCACCAAGCTTTCAGTTTGAAAGGATTGTTACAAGGCGCTTCACGACCCCGTTGACAGGGGTACACTCCGCGGCATCCACCGATTGGCGAGGGGAGAAAACAATGCGTGTGCTGCTGGTCGAAGACCACCTGCAACTGGCTGAAAGCGTGGCCCAGGCCCTCAAGAGCACGGGGCTGACGGTCGATGTGCTGCACGACGGTGTCGCCGCGGACCTGGCCCTGGCCAGCGAAGACTATGCGGTGGCGGTACTGGACGTCGGCCTGCCGCGCATGGACGGCTTCGAAGTGCTGGCGCGGCTGCGTGGGCGTGGGCGCAACCTGCCGGTGCTGATGCTCACCGCGCGCAGCGACGTCAAGGACCGGGTCCATGGGCTCAACCTGGGCGCCGACGACTACCTGGCCAAGCCCTTCGAACTGAGTGAACTGGAGGCGCGGGTCAAGGCGCTGCTGCGGCGCAGCGTGCTCGGCGGCGAGCGCCAGCAGCGTTGCGGACCGCTGGTCTATGACCTCGATACCCGCCGTTTCAGCCTGGGCGAGGACACCTTGACCCTGACCTCGCGCGAGCAGAGCGTGCTCGAAGCGCTCATCGCCCGGCCAGGCCGGGTGATGAGCAAGGAGCAACTGGCCGCCCAGGTCTTCGGCCTGGACCAGGATGCCAGCCCCGACGCCATCGAGATCTACATCCACCGCCTGCGCAAGAAGCTCGACGGCCAGCCGGTCGCCATCGTCACCTTCCGCGGCCTGGGCTACCTGCTCGAGCACCGCGATGCGTGACACGGGCAGCCTGCGCGGGCGACTGCTGTGGAACCTGGCGTTGCTGCTGGTGGTGCTGATGACCGCCAGTGGGCTGAGCGCCTACTGGAACGGGCGAGAAGCGGCCGATACCGCCTACGACCGTACGCTGCTGGCGTCGGCGCGGACCATTGCCGCCGGATTGTCCCAGCGCGACGGCACGCTCAGTGCCGACGTGCCGTACGTGGCGCTGGACACCTTCGCCTACGACAGCGCCGGCCGTATCTACTACCAGGTGCTGGACATCCACCAGCGGCTGATCTCGGGCTACGAGCACCTGCCCGCCCCACCGGCCGGCACGCCACGCACCGATGACTACCCGGCGTTGGCGCGGTTCTACAATGCCAGGTACCTGGGCGAGAACGTGCGCGTGGTCAGCCTGCTCAAGGCCGTGAGCGAGCCGAACATGAACGGCATGGCCGAGATCCGCGTGGCCGAGACCGAAGAGGCACGTGTCAGCATGGCCCGCAGCCTGATGGCCGATACCTTGCTGCGCCTGGGGATGCTGGCGCTGGGGGCGTTGCTGATGGTCTGGTTCGCGGTGAGCGCGGCCTTGCGCCCGCTGGAGCGTCTGCGCACGGCGGTCGAGGAGCGCCAGCCGGACGATCTGCGGGCCTTGCCGGTGGTGCAGGTACAGCGCGAGCTGGAACCGCTGGTGCGCGCGCTGGACCACTTCACCGAGCGGCTGCGTGGCCAGTTCCAGCGCCAGGCCCAGTTCATCGCTGAGGCGGCCCATGAATTGCGCACGCCTCTGGCGGTGTTGAAGGCGCGGGTCGAACTGGGCCTGCGTGCCCAGGACCCAGAGACCTGGCGGCAGACACTGGAATCGGCGGTGCAGGGCACCGACCGCCTGACGCACCTGGCCAACCAGCTGCTCTCGCTGGCACGCGTGGAGAACGGCGCCCGGGCGATCGCCGAGGGCGGTGCGCAGCGTCTGGACCTCAGCCAGCTGACCCGCGAACTGGGCATGGCCATGGCGCCGCTGGCCCATGCCCGCGGCGTCTCCCTGGCCTTGGAAGCGCAGGCCCCGGTCTGGCTGAAGGGTGAACCGACCTTGCTCAACGAGCTGCTCAGCAACCTGGTGGACAATGCCCTGGCCCATACGCCGTCAGGCGGCGACGTGGTGCTTCGGGTGCTGGCGCCTGCGGTGCTCGAGGTCGAGGACGATGGGCCGGGCATCCCGGAGAGCGAGCGCGAGCGCGTCTTCGAGCGCTTCTACCGGCGTGGTCCCCAGGGTACCGGGCTGGGCCTGGCGATCGTCGGCGAGATCTGTCGCGCCCACCTGGCGCAGATCACCTTGCACGACGGCGAGAACGGAGGGCTGAAGGTGCGCGTCAGCTTCCTCGCCGACTGACCTTCAGCGCAGCAGGCCGCGTGCGTGCAGCAGCTCCGCCGCTTCCAGCCGCGTGCCGGCCGGCAGGCTCAGGTGGCGGTAGGCGGGGAGGGTGTCGAGCGCACGTCCCGGCTCGCCTTGGCTCACGTGCCGGGCCAGTTGCACGATGTCGATGTAGTCGATGCGCGCGGTCTGGCGATCCAGGTCCTGAATCTGTCCGGGCAATCGCACCAGCTGTTCGGGAAACTCCCAGGCACTGAGGATCTTGTCGCCCAACGCCGGTTGGATCTGCTCGATGACGTGATCCAGGCACACGGGGTCGGACAGCAGTTCGTTGTGCTCCTGGGCGTGGATCAGGATCGGCAGGGCGCCGATCTGGTGCACCAGCCCGCCCAGTGCGGCCTGGTCCGGCGTGAGCCGGGTGTAGCGGCGGCACAGCTCGTAGCTGATGCCCGCCACTTCCAGGCTGCTGGTCCAGATCGCTCGCAGCTTTTGCTCCACGGCCGGCTCGCGGGCGTGGAAGATCTGTTCGATGACCAGCCCGATCGCCAGGTTGCAGCTGTAGTTGACGCCCAGCCGCGTGATGGCCGTGTGCAGGTCGGTGACCTCCACGGTCGCCCGCAGCAGCGGGCTGTTGACCACCTTGATCAGGCGCGCCGCCAGCGCGGCGTCACGGCCGATGACCTTGCTCAGCGCCGCGACGCTGATCTCGCTGTCTTCGGCAGCTTCCCGGATGCTCAGTGCCACTTCGGGCAAGGTCGGCAGCACCAGGTCGTCATTCTCGATGGCGACCACCAGTTGCGCCTTGACCGTCTCAGCCAATGTATTCATCAAAAGCTACCGCAAAAGAAGGCTGCCCCGCTCGACAGACGGGGCAGGCAGGTCAACGCTGGATTTCCCGGTCGCGATCCAGTTCGTACGGCAGGCTCGCCAGGGTCAGGCGCGGACCTTCGGGGCTGCCCAGGTGCAACTGCCCGGACTCGATGGCATCGGCCGCCACCACCGCCAGCAGCTCGCAACCGCCTTCACCCGTGGGCGCAGCCAGCACCACCTCGCCGACCGAGGAACCATGCACCGGCGAGAACAGGCCGGTGCCCGGCGCAGGCGCCTGGCCGTCGTCCAGCAGCAGCCGGTACTGGCGGCGCTTGAGCTTGCCCAGGTACTGCATGCGCGCGACGATTTCCTGGCCGGTGTAGCAGCCTTTCTTGAAGCTCACGCCGCCGACGGCCTGCAGGTTGATCATCTGCGGGATGAACAGCTCGCGCGTCTGCTCCATGACCTGGCCCAGGCCGGCACGGACCTGCCCGAGCAACCAGCGATCCAGGGGGGCTTCGGGCAGGGCGTCACGCAGGCGTGCCAGCACGGCGTCATGCTGTTCGGCGGGCACCCACAGCTCGGCCCGCTGCGGCGAGACGTTGATGGCGATCAGGCCATCGTGCGTGCAGAGCCCGCCCGCTTCGTCCGGCAGCACAAGACCGAGCGCCGCGAGCAGCGATTCGCCCTGCTGCACGCCATAGCGCGACCAGTGGGCGCTGGCGTCGCTCAAAGTCGCCTTGGAGAACACCGCGTATTTCTTCAGGTCCGCCAGTTGAGGCGCCAGCAACGCCTGGGTCATGGCCAACAGGAAGCCTGCGTCGTGCGGCACGATGCGAAAACTCGACTGCATGCGACCTTTGGGCGTGCAGCGGGCGCCGAGGCTGGAGTGCGTTGGGTCGAGATAGGTGAGGTTGCAGGTCAGTTGTCCCTGCAGGAACTTGCCGGCATCGGAGCCTTGGACGGCAAGAATGCCTTCGTGGCTGAGTGGGCAGTAGAACGCGGAGTCGGCCATGGGTCATCGCAGTTGGTAAGTCTGCAGTCATGATAGAGGGCCACGGGCAAAATAGGTAGGTGCGCAGGCCGGCTGGATGGCGAAGGGGCTGACAGGGGCGTGCGACCAATGCCGCGTGTCGCATCCGGGGCGGGCCTGTATACTGGCCGGCCATTCGAGGAGGGTCCCATGGTCGAACAAACTGAACTCAACCGGCTGTTCTGGCACAGCCGACGTGGCATGCTCGAGCTGGACGTGCTGCTGGTGCCCTTTACCCAGGAGGTCTATGCCACCCTGAGCGAAGACGACCGCGCCCTGTACCGTCGCCTGCTGAGCTGCGAGGACCAGGACATGTTCGGCTGGTTCATGGAGCGCAACGAGTCCGAGGACCCGGAGTTGCAGCGCATGGTCCGCATCATCCTGGACCGTGTCCAGCCCAAGTGAACGCTTCGAGTGCCACTGGCACGGCTCACGCCGGCTGCTGCTGGCCTATCTGATCGGCCAGGCCCTGGCCTTGGGTACGCTTCTGATGACGGCGTTGCCAGGCTGGCTGCTCGCAGGCGCGCTGCTCGCCTGCCTGGGGCATGGAATCTGGGCCCTGCCACGGCGCATCCTGCTCAGCCATCCAGACGCGGTCACCGGGTTGCGTTACGACCGTGGCGGCTGGCAGCTGTACACCCGGGCGTCCGGTTGGCAGCCGGTGCGTCTGTGCCGCGACAGCGTGGCCTGGCCGCGCCTGGTGGTGCTGCGCTACGTGCCCCAGGGCGCACGCCTGGGGCGCAGCCAGTGCATTCCCTTCGATGCGATGCCGGCGGACGCGCACCGTCGTCTGCGGGTGCGGCTGACCTTCAGTCGACGGCGTTGGGCGGCTGCAGAATAGTGTCGAACGCTTCGGGCAGCAGGGTCGGGTAGTCCAGCGTGTAGTGCAACCCTCGGGATTCGCGCCGCGCCATGGCCGACCGGATCATCAGCTCGGCCACCTGCGCCAGGTTGCGCAGTTCGATCAGGTCGCGGCTGACCTTGTAGTTGCTGTAGAACTCGTCGATCTCGTCGAGCAGCAGGCGCACCCGGTGCTCGGCGCGCTGCAGGCGCTTGCTGGTGCGCACGATCCCCACGTAGTCCCACATGAAGCGCCGCAGCTCGTCCCAGTTGTGCGCGATGATCACGTCCTCGTCCGAGTCGGTCACCTGGCTGGCGTCCCAACAGGGCAGGGCGCGAGGGTGTTCGACCTGGTCCAGGCGTGCCTGGATGTCCAGCGCGGCCGAGCGACCATAGACGAAGCATTCCAGCAGCGAGTTGCTGGCCATGCGGTTGGCGCCGTGCAGGCCGGTGCAGCTGGTCTCGCCGATCGCATACAGGTTCGGCACGTCGGTCAGGCCGCGTTCGTCCACCAGCACGCCGCCACAGGTGTAATGGGCCGCCGGCACCACGGGGATGGGCTGGCGGGTGATGTCGATGCCGAAGGTCAGGCAGCGTTCGTAGACCGTGGGGAAGTGGCTCTTGATGAACGCGGCGGGCTTGTGGGTGATGTCCAGGTACACGCAATCGATGCCTAAGCGCTTCATTTCGTGGTCAATGGCACGGGCGACGATGTCCCGGGGTGCAAGTTCTTCACGGGCATCGAAACGCGGCATGAACCGCTCGCCATCAGGCAGGCGCAGCAGCGCGCCCTCGCCCCGCAGCGCCTCGGTGATCAGGAAGCTCTTGGCCTGGGGGTGATACAGGCAGGTGGGGTGGAACTGGTTGAACTCCAGGTTCGCCACCCGGCAGCCGGCCCGCCAGGCCATGGCGATGCCGTCGCCGCAGGCGCCGTCGGGGTTGCTGGTATAGAGGTAGACCTTGGCCGCGCCGCCGGTGGCGAGCACGGTGAAGCGTGCGCCGAAGGTATCGACCTCACCCGTGGCGCGGTCGAGCACGTAGGCGCCCAGGCAGCGCTCGCCGTCCAGGCCCAGGCGCCGCTCGGTGATCAGGTCGACCGCCACCCGCTGCTCGAGCAGCTCGATGTTCGGGCGCAGCCGGGCCTGTTCGAGCAGGGTGGCGAAGATCGCCGCGCCGGTGGCGTCGGCGGCATGGATGATACGGCGGTGACTGTGCCCACCTTCGCGGGTCAGGTGGAACTGGAAAGCGCGTTCGCAACCGTCGGTGTCGGCGTCCCGCGTGAACGGCACCCCTTGCTCGATCAGCCATTCGATGGCTTCGCGGCTGTGCTCCACGGTGAAGCGCACGGCGGCCTCGTTGCACAGGCCACCGCCGGCATCGAGGGTGTCCTCGACATGCGATTGCACGGTGTCGGCATCGTCCAGCACGGCGGCGACGCCACCTTGGGCCCAGAACGTGGAACCGTTGGCCAGGTCGCCCTTGCTCAGCACCGCGATGCGCAGGTGCGCGGGAAGATTCAGGGCCAGGCTAAGGCCGGCGGCACCACTGCCGATAACCAGAACATCGTGTTGAAGGTGTTGGCTCATGTCAGGGCACTAGTATTCTTTGGGAGGGGCGCGGCACAATAGTCACGCGCAGGTGGCATTGTGAAACCATCGTGAATCCAGACCGGCTGCCTTTATAGCAGTCACACCCGCCCGATTTCCATGGGCGTCGTCAGGAAGGCCGATCTTTCTGGGAACTTTCTGCAAGGGAAGTCCCTCAATAGAAGGCTGCCCACACGTCATGATTGCCGCGGCGACACAAGCGAAGCGTCCAGCTGGGCAGCTTGTGTATCGAAGACCAGACTATCGACGTGGCAGGCCGTGAGCGCGCTGCGTCTTCCATGCGAGCCGTCAGAGGTCGCAGGAAACTTGCTTGAAGGGGGAGAACTTTTGCGCGAAGCCCGAGTCTATGGTTGCAAGCCTGAGCGATGGTCGTTGCAACGCTCCTTCAAGACTACTGAGGAGTGTTCATGCTAACCCAGGAAGAGGATCAGCAGCTTGTCGAGCGCGTACAGCGGGGCGACAGGCGAGCGTTTGATCTGTTGGTGCTGAAGTATCAGCACAAGATTCTCGGGTTGATCGTGCGGTTCGTGCACGATACCCACGAAGCCCAGGACGTGGCTCAGGAAGCCTTCATCAAGGCGTACCGAGCGCTTGGCAACTTCCGCGGCGACAGCGCGTTCTACACGTGGCTGTACCGCATCGCCATCAACACGGCGAAGAACTACCTGGTGTCCCGCGGTCGGCGGCCACCGGACAGCGACGTGAATTCCGAGGATGCGGAATTCTACGACGGCGATCACGGCCTCAAGGATCTTGAGTCCCCTGAGCGTTCGTTGTTGCGGGATGAGATCGAAGGTACCGTCCATCGGACCATCCAGCAATTGCCCGAAGATCTGCGCACGGCCCTGACGTTGCGTGAATTCGACGGTCTGAGTTACGAGGACATTGCCAGCGTCATGCAGTGTCCGGTGGGTACCGTGCGTTCCAGGATTTTCCGCGCTCGGGAGGCCATCGATAAAGCCTTGCAACCCCTGTTGCATGAAACCTGAGACAGCGGCTACAGCCAAGAGAGGAACCGCCATGAGTCGTGAAGCTTTGCAGGAATCGCTGTCCGCGGTGATGGACAACGAAGCGGACGAACTGGAACTGCGTCGTGTGCTCAATGCCACGAACGACGCCGAAGCACGTGCCACCTGGGCACGTTACCAGGTCGCACGTGCAGCGATGCACAAAGAACTGCTGCTGCCAAAGCTGGACATCGCCTCGGCGGTCTCCGCAGCCTTGGCTGAAGAGGAGGCGCCTGCGCCTGCCAAGCGGGGTGCATGGCGTGGCCTGGGCCGTCTGGCCGTCGCCGCGTCGGTGACCTTCGCCGTCCTGGCCGGTGTGCGTCTGTACAACCAGGACGACATCGCGGGCAACCAGCTGGCTGCTCAGCAACCTGTGCAGCAGGGCGTGGTCGCTCCGCAGGCCCAAGGTCCGGCCGTTCTGGCGGGCTACACCGAAGGTGCCGAGCAGACCGCAGCGCCGGTGACCAATGGCGTCATGCAGAATCCAGGCAACTGGGACAAGCGTCTGCCAGGCTACATGCGTCAGCATGCCCAGGACTCTGCCCTGAAAGGCAATGACGGCGCACTGCCTTATGCCCGTGCCGCCAGCATGGAAAACCACTGATCAAGGACGTTCATGCGCGCGCTACCACTGTTGCCGCTGGTGCTCAGCGGCTTGATGGCGGCGCCTGCACTGGCAGCCAGTTCTTCGCCGGAGGCGAATGACTGGCTGAACAGGCTGGCCCACGCCGAGCAAGGACAGAGTTACCAAGGTTCCTTCGTTTACGAGCGCAACGGCAGCTTCTCTTCCCACGATATCTGGCGTCGGGTCCAGGCGGGGAAGGTCAGCGAACGTCTGTCGCAGCTCGATGACGCCCCCCAGGAAATCGTTCGTGTCAACGGCAAGGTCCAATGCGTCAGTGGCGCGCTGGGCAACGATGCCCTGACGCCGGCCAGTCAGGCCAAGCACACCCTCGACCCCCTCAAGCTGATGAGCTGGTACGACCTTACGGTCACCGGACGCTCGCGCGTGGCCGGTCGTGACGCCGTAGTGATCAGCCTGGCGCCCCGCGATACCCACCGTTACGGCTTCGAGTACCACCTGGATCGCAAGACCGGGCTGCTGCTGCGTTCGCTGATGACCAACGACAAGGGGCAGTTGCTGGAACGCTTCCAGATGACCCGCCTGGACACGACACCGCCGACCGACGCCCAGTTGCGTCCAGGCGCAGACTGCCGCGCCGTCAAGCCTGTCCCGGCGGCGGGCGTCGATGAAGCGCCTGCCTGGCGTGCCGACTGGCTGCCGCCTGGGTTCGAATTGACCGACAGCAGCGTACGGCGTGACCCTCAGCGCAATAGCCAGGTCGAAAGCCTGCTGTACGACGATGGCCTGGCGCGCTTCTCCGTGTTCCTGGAGAAGGTCGACGACACGCAGGTCAAGGACATGCGCCTGGCCGTAGGGCCGACCGTGGCCGTTTCCAGGCAGCTGAACACGGCCGAAGGCGCGTTCATGATCACGGTGGTCGGCGAGGTGCCGCTGGGCACGGCCGAGCGCGTGGCGCTGTCCATGCGGCCCCAGGCACGCGCCGAGCGCCCGTGAGCCGGGGCCTTCGGGTCACGGCTTGAAACGAAATTAACGTTTTGTCATTTGCAAAAAGCGCGCGGATTTTTTATAGGTCAGGCTCCTCGACGCCTGACCTCTCCTGCGTTGCAGAGGCCTCATTGCCAACTACGCTCGTTTTGACGGGAGCCGTATGTCACTACCTCGTTTCAAATCCTACCTCTCGATGTTCGCCGCCGTGTTCATGCTCGGCCAACTGGCGGTCGCCCAGGCGCAGGAAGCCTTGCCTGACTTCACCACCCTGGTCGAACAAGCCTCGCCTGCGGTGGTGAACATCAGTACCAAGCAGAAGCTGCCTGCCCGGCGCATCGCCCAGGGGCAGATGCCTGACCTCGAAGGCCTGCCACCGATGTTCCGCGAATTCTTCGAGCGCGGCCTGCCGCAGCAGCCACGTTCGCCGCGCGGTGATCGCCAGCGCGAGGCCCAGTCGCTGGGCTCGGGCTTCATCATCTCCAGCGATGGCTATGTGCTGACCAACAACCACGTGATCGCTGATGCCGATGAAATCATCGTGCGCCTGTCCGATCGCAGCGAGCTGCAGGCCAAGCTGGTCGGCACCGACCCGCGCACCGACGTGGCGTTGCTGAAGGTGGACGGCAAGAACCTGCCCACCGTCAAGCTGGGCGACTCCGAGAAGCTCAAGGTGGGTGAGTGGGTACTGGCCATCGGTTCGCCGTTCGGCTTCGATCACTCGGTGACCAAGGGGATCGTCAGCGCCAAGGGTCGTACCCTGCCGAACGATACCTATGTGCCGTTCATCCAGACCGACGTGGCCATCAACCCAGGCAACTCCGGTGGCCCGCTGTTCAACATGAACGGTGAAGTGGTCGGCATCAACTCGCAGATCTTCACCCGCTCGGGCGGTTTCATGGGCCTGTCCTTCGCCATCCCGATCGACGTCGCGCTGGACGTGTCCAACCAGCTCAAGAAAGACGGCAAGGTCAGCCGCGGCTGGCTGGGCGTGGTCATCCAGGAGGTCAACAAGGACCTGGCCGAATCCTTCGGTCTCGAGCGTCCGGCAGGCGCCCTGGTCGCCCAGGTGCTCGAAGACGGTCCGGCAGCCAAGAGCGGCCTGCAGGTCGGCGACGTGATCCTCAGCATGAACGGCCAGCCGATCGTCATGTCCGCCGACCTGCCGCACCTGGTCGGTAGCCTGAAGGACGGCGCCGTCGCCAAGCTGGAAATCATCCGTAACGGCAAGCGCCAGAACCTCGACGTGACCGTCGGCGCGCTGCCCGAAGACGATGCCGACATCGGCACCGGTGGTCAGGCGGGCGCCGAGCGCAGCAGCAATCGCCTGGGCGTGTCCGTGGCCGAATTGAGCGCCGAACAGAAGAAGTCGCTGGAGCTCAAGGGCGGCGTGGTCATCAAGGACGTGCAGGACGGCCCGGCTGCCCTGATCGGTCTGCGTCCAGGTGACGTCATCAGCCACCTGAACAACCAGGCGATCACCTCGGCCAAGCAGTTCACCGAGATCGCCAAGGACCTGCCGAAGAACCGCTCCGTGTCGATGCGGGTGCTGCGTCAGGGTCGCGCCAGCTTCATCACCTTCAAGCTGGCGGAGTAAGAGCCGCTGCAAGGTGTGAGCTGCAAGCGGTCAGCAGAAGCAGGGCCAGTGTGAGGATTCGTTCCGTGCACTGGCCTTGTGCTTAGGGGGTCAGGCTTTCCTTTTGTCAGTCAGTGGAGCGCTCGCTCCATGACGCAGTTCTCGAAGCCTGCCACTCAGCTTGCCGCTTGCCGCTCATAGCCTGCCACTCACTCAGGTAGCCGACCCCCCCTCTTTCCAGTACAATTCCCGGCTATTTTCCGCGGGCGTCCGGCTCGCAGCCTTATCGAGTGTTGACCCGTGAGTGATTTGAGTCATATCCGCAATTTCTCCATCATCGCCCACATCGACCATGGCAAGTCGACGCTGGCCGACCGGTTCATCCAATTGTGCGGCGGCCTGACGGCGCGCGAGATGGAAGCCCAGGTACTTGATTCGATGGACCTGGAGCGCGAGCGCGGGATCACCATCAAGGCCCACAGCGTGACGCTGCATTACAAGGCGCGCGACGGCAAGACCTACCAGCTGAACTTCATCGACACCCCAGGCCACGTCGACTTCACCTATGAGGTCAGCCGTTCGCTGGCGGCCTGTGAAGGCGCCTTGCTGGTGGTCGATGCGGGGCAGGGTGTCGAGGCCCAGTCGGTCGCCAACTGCTACACCGCCATCGAGCAGGGCCTGGAAGTCATGCCCGTGCTGAACAAGATGGACCTGCCCCAGGCCGATCCCGATCGCGTCAAGGACGAGATCGAGAAGATCATCGGCATTGATGCCACAGACGCGGTCGCCTGCAGCGCCAAGAGCGGCATGGGCGTGGACGAGGTGCTCGAGCGCCTGGTGCAGACCATTCCAGCACCGGAAGGCGAGATCGAGGCGCCCCTGCAGGCGCTGATCATCGACTCCTGGTTCGACAACTACCTGGGCGTGGTCTCGCTGGTGCGTGTGCGCCAGGGCCGGGTCAAGAAGGGCGACAAGATCCTGGTCAAGTCCACCGGCAAGGTGCACCTGGTCGACAGCGTCGGCGTCTTCAACCCCAAGCACACCCAGATGCCCGACTTGAAGGCCGGCGAGGTCGGCTTCATCATCGCCAGCATCAAGGACATTCACGGCGCGCCGGTGGGCGACACCCTGACCCTGTCCTCGACGCCGGAAGTCGAGATGCTGTCGGGCTTCAAGAAGATCCAGCCCCAGGTCTACGCCGGCCTGTTCCCGGTCAGCTCCGACGACTTCGAGGACTTCCGCGATGCCCTGCAGAAGCTGACCCTGAACGACTCGTCGCTGCAGTACCTGCCGGAAAGCTCCGATGCCCTGGGCTTCGGCTTCCGTTGCGGCTTCCTCGGCATGCTGCACATGGAAATCATCCAGGAGCGCCTGGAGCGCGAGTACGACCTGGACCTGATCACCACGGCGCCGAGCGTGATCTTCGAGGTCAAGCTCAAGACCGGTGAAACCATCTACGTCGACAACCCGTCCAAGCTCCCGGACGTGTCCTCGGTGGAAGATTTCCGCGAGCCGATCGTCTCGGCCACCATCCTTGTGCCTCAGGAACACCTGGGCAACGTCATTACCCTGTGCATCGAGAAGCGTGGCGTCCAGCGCGACATGCAGTTCCTGGGCGCGCAGGTGCAGGTGCGTTACGACTTGCCGATGAACGAGGTGGTGCTGGACTTCTTCGATCGCTTGAAGTCCACCAGCCGTGGCTATGCGTCGCTGGACTACCATTTCGACCGCTACCAGTCGGCCAATCTGGTCAAGCTGGACGTGTTGATCAACGGCGACAAGGTCGATGCCCTGGCGCTGATCGTGCACCGGGACAATGCGCACTACAAAGGGCGCGCCTTGACCGAGAAGATGAAAGAGCTGATTCCTCGGCAGATGTTCGACGTTGCGATCCAGGCTGCCATCGGCGGCCAGATCGTGGCCCGGACGACCGTCAAGGCCCTCAGGAAAAACGTTCTGGCCAAATGCTACGGTGGCGACGTGAGCCGTAAGCGTAAACTGCTCGAAAAGCAGAAGGCCGGTAAGAAACGCATGAAGCAGGTGGGCAACGTGGAAATTCCACAGGAAGCCTTCCTTGCCGTGCTCAGGTTGGATAGCTAGGTCCTATGTCGCTAAATTTCCCGCTGTTGCTCGTCATCGCCGTTGCCGTCTGTGGCGCGCTGGCCCTGATCGACCTGGTGCTGCTGGCACCTCGTCGGCGCAAGGCCATCGCCAACTACCAGACCAGTGTCAGCCAGCCAGACATGGCCGTGGTCGAGCGACTGGACAAGGAGCCGTTGCTGGTCGAGTACGGCAAGTCGTTCTTCCCGGTGCTGTTCATCGTGCTGGTGCTGCGCTCGTTTCTGGTCGAGCCGTTCCAGATCCCGTCGGGGTCGATGAAACCGACCCTGGAAGTGGGCGATTTCATTCTGGTGAACAAGTTCTCCTACGGCATTCGCCTGCCGGTGCTGGACAAGAAGATCATCGAAGTGGGCAACCCCCAGCGCGGTGATGTGATGGTCTTCCGCTACCCGAGCGATCCGAACGTCAACTACATCAAGCGTGTGGTGGGTGTGCCAGGTGACACGGTGCGTTACACCGCCGACAAGCACCTGTATGTCAACGACCAGCCGATCGCCGAACAACTGGTCGGCCCCGAGCCTGGGACCCTGGGCAGCGCTCAGCGGTACAAGGAGCAGCTGGGCGCAGCGGAACACCTGATCCGCAAGGAAATGCGGCGTAGCCGTGTCCTGCCGGACCAGTCATGGACCGTGCCGGCCGGCCACTACTTCATGATGGGCGACAACCGCGACAACTCCAACGACAGCCGCTTCTGGGACGATCCCAACATCCCGCAGCCGCTGCACGGCATGGTGCCCGACCGCAATATCGTCGGCAAAGCCTTCGCCGTGTGGATGAGTTGGCCCGAGCCCAAGCTCAGCCACTTGCCCACGCTGTCACGGGTCGGCCTGATCCGGTAATACCCAATCGGCGCTGTCGCAAGACGGCGCCGAATGCATTTATGGCATAGGCTGTGTCCAAGACGGTCGAATGCACCGGCCACGCCCGAACGGGGCGCACAGCCAAACAGTCTTTCCAGGATGTTGATTTGAACACTGTGTTGAACATGACGGCGCTCCTTCGCGAGACGCCGAGCAAGAAGACCGGGTCCGCCCGTCAGGTGGCTGCATGAGCGCGCCACTGAGTCGTCTCGAGCGCAAGCTGGGCTACACCTTCAAGGACCAGGACCAGATGGTGCTGGCCCTGACGCACCGTAGCTTCGCCGGCCGCAACAACGAGCGCCTGGAGTTCCTGGGCGATGCGATCCTCAACTTCGTGGCCGGCGAGGCGCTGTTCGAGCGCTTCCCGCAGGCGCGCGAAGGCCAGCTGTCGCGACTGCGCGCACGCCTGGTCAAGGGCGAGACCCTGGCGCGGCTGGCCCGTGGCTTCGACCTGGGCGAGTACCTGCGCCTGGGCTCGGGTGAACTCAAGAGCGGTGGCTTCCGCCGTGAGTCGATCCTGGCCGATGCGCTGGAAGCACTGATCGGCGCGATCTACCTGGATGCCGGCATGGACGCGGCGCGCGAGCGCATCCTGGCCTGGCTGGTCGACGAGTTCGAAGGGCTGACCCTGGTCGACACCAACAAGGACCCCAAGACTCGCTTGCAGGAGTTTCTGCAGTCGCGCGGCTGCGAGTTGCCGCGCTATGAAGTGGTGGACATCCAGGGCGAACCCCACTGCCGCACCTTCCTCGTCGAATGCGAAGTGGTGTTGCTCAACAACAAGAGCCGTGGCCAGGGCGTGAGCCGGCGCATCGCTGAACAGGTCGCCGCGGCGTCCGCACTGATCGCCTTGGGCGTGGAGAATGGCAATGACTGAGAACACTTCGACCCGTTGCGGCTACGTGGCCATCGTGGGCCGTCCGAACGTGGGCAAGTCGACCTTGCTCAACCACATCCTCGGGCAAAAGCTGGCGATCACCTCGCGCAAGCCGCAGACCACCCGGCACAACATGCTTGGGATCAAGACCGAAGGCGACGTGCAGGCCATCTATGTCGACACCCCCGGCATGCACAAGGCCAACGACAAGGCCTTGAACCGCTACATGAACCGCAACGCCTCGGCGGCCCTCAAGGACGTCGACGTGGTGATCTTCGTGGTCGACCGTGCACGCTGGACCGACGAGGACCAACTGGTGCTCGAGCGCATCCAGTACGTCGAGGGGCCGGTGATCCTCGCGGTCAACAAGACCGACCGCCTGGACGAGAAGGCCGAGCTGATTCCGCACCTGCAATGGCTGCAGACCCAGCTGCCATCGGCCGAGATCGTGCCGATCTCCGCACAGCAGGGCCACAACCTCGAAGCGCTCGAGGGCCTGATCGCCAAGCACCTGCCGGAGAACGAGCACTTCTTCCCGGAGGACCAGATCACCGACCGCAGCAGCCGCTTCCTGGCCGCCGAACTGGTGCGCGAGAAGATCATGCGCCAGCTGGGTGCCGAGCTGCCGTACCAGATCACCGTCGAGATCGAGGAATTCAAGCAGCAGGGCCATGTCCTGCACATCCATGCACTGATCCTGGTCGAGCGGGATGGCCAGAAGAAGATCATCATCGGCGACAAGGGCGAGCGTATCAAGCGCATCGGCTCGGAGGCCCGCAAGGACATGGAGACCCTGTTCGACGCCAAGGTCATGCTCAACCTGTGGGTCAAGGTCAAAGGCGGCTGGTCCGACGACGAACGCGCCCTGCGCTCGCTCGGTTACGGCGATCTGTAACACCCACCGGCCTGCCGCCTGGCAGGCCGCTTTCTCCAGGAACGATGCCTGATGCAGCAAGCTGTCGGACAACCGGCCTACGTGCTGCACAGCCGGGCCTATCGCGAAGCCAGTGCCCTCGTGGACTTCTTCACGCCGCAAGGCTGCGTGCGTGGCGTGCTGCGCCGTGCACGGGGCAAGAGCGGCAGCGTCATGCGGCCGTTCGCCCTGCTCGAGGTCGAGCTGCGCGGGCGCGGCGAACTCAAGACCGTCGGGCGGCTGGAGGGTGTCGGCAACGCGCCCTGGCTGCACGGCGATGCCCTGTTCAGCGGGCTCTACCTCAATGAACTGCTGGTGCGCCTGCTGGCGCCCGAAGTGCCGCACCCGGTGCTGTTCGAGCACTATGGCCTGACGTTGCAGGCGCTGGCCCAGGGGCGGGCGCTGGAGCCGTTGCTGCGGGCCTTCGAATGGCGTCTGCTGGACGAGCTGGGCTATGCCTTCTCGTTGAACCAGGATGTCCAGGGCGAGGCGATCGAGCCCGGCGCGCTGTACCGCCTGCAAGTTGATGCCGGCCTCGAACGTGTGGAGCTGGCGCAGCCAGGCCTGTTCGTCGGTGCCGACCTGCTGGCCCTGGCCGACGCCGACTGGGAAGCGTCCGGCAGCCTGCTGGCCGCCAAGCGCCTGATGCGCCAGGCCCTGGCCGTGCACCTGGGGGCCAAGCCACTGGTCAGCCGCGAGCTGTTTCGCAAGCGCTGAGCACGTCGTATGCTGTGGGGCTCAACTTTCAGGAGCGCCCTTCGTGACCCACAGCAACCGCATCCTTCTTGGCGTCAACATCGACCACGTCGCGACCCTGCGTCAGGCCCGGGGCACGCGCTACCCCGACCCGGTCAAGGCGGCGCTGGACGCCGAGGAGGCGGGCGCCGACGGCATCACCGTGCACCTGCGTGAAGACCGTCGGCACATCCAGGATCGCGACGTGCTGCTGCTCAAGGATGTCCTGCAGACCCGCATGAACTTCGAGATGGGCGTCACCGAGGAGATGATCGCCTTCGCCGAGCGCATTCGCCCCGCGCATGTGTGCCTGGTGCCCGAAACCCGCCAGGAACTGACCACCGAAGGCGGGCTGGACGTGGCCGGTCAGGAGGCCCGCATCCAGGCCGCCGTGGAGCGCCTGGCTCGTACGGGTGCCGAGGTCTCGTTGTTCATCGATGCCGATGCCCGGCAGATCGAAGCGGCCCGTCGCGTGGGCGCGCCCGCCATCGAGCTGCACACCGGGCGGTATGCCGATGCGCAGACCCCCACCGATGTGGCAGTCGAACTCGAACGGATCGCCCAGGGCGTGGCCAAGGGCGTGGAGCAGGGGCTGATCGTCAACGCCGGGCATGGTCTGCATTACCACAACGTCGAGGCCGTGGCAGCGATCCGTGGCCTCAACGAGCTGAACATCGGCCACGCCTTGGTGGCCCATGCCCTGTTCGTTGGGTTCAAGGCGGCGGTCGCCGAAATGAAGGCCCTGATCGTCGCGGCGGCGCGCTAACACCGCCGGGCGCGCATCACTTGCGCGCCACCATCACCGCACGGCGGGGCGCCGGCAGGCCTTCGACGGTGCGGGTCGGGTCGTTCGGGTCGAGGAAGTCGCTGAGCGACTGATAGCGCATCCACGGCGTGCTGCGCTGTTCCTCGACCTGGGTGACGCTGACGTCCACACAGCGCACGTCGCTGAACCCGGCGCGGCGCATCAGGCGTGCCAGCGCTGGCACCGAGGGCAGGAACCAGACGTTGCGCATCTGCGCATAACGGTCCTCGGGCACCAGCATCTGCTGTTCGTCGCCTTCGATGACCAAGGTTTCCAGCACCAGCTCGCCACCCTTGACCAAACAATCCTTGAGCGCCAGCAGGTGCTCGATGGGCGAGCGGCGGTGATAGAACACGCCCATGGAGAACACGGTGTCGAAGCCTTCCAGCTGCGCGGGCAGTTCTTCCAGCGCGAAGGGCAGGTGCCAGGCGGGCTGCTGCGGCAGGTAGCGCTGGACGGCCTGGAACTGGCAGAAGAACAGCCAGTTGGGGTCGATCCCGACGACCAGGTCGGCGCCTGCGCCGAGCATGCGCCACTGGTAGTAGCCATTGCCGCAGCCGACGTCCAGCACGCGCTTGCCGACCAGGTCCAGGTGCGGCGCCACGCGCGACCATTTCCAGTCCGAGCGCCACTCGGTGTCGACGTGCACCCCGAACAGATCGAACGGCCCCTTGCGCCACGGCGAGAGCCCCATCAGGGCGGTCTGCACCTGCTGGCGCGTGGCCTCGTCACAGGCCGCGTCCAGGCGCACGCCGTCGACCAGGTCGACGTCGCTCGGGTGCAGGGCGGGCAGGGCATCGACGGCGGCCTGCCAGCGCGCCAGGTCGCCGTGGCCTTTGCGCAGCTTGGCCTCGAGTTGAGCGGGCAGGGTGGTGGCCCACTGCGCCAGGGGCGTAGGGGCAAGGCGCTGAATCAGGGACGAGAGATCGATCATGGCAAGGCAATCAGAGAGGCGAAATTGAGGCATTGGAACCAGGGCACCACCTGGGAGAAGCCTGCCGCCAGCAGGCGCTCGCGGTGGATCTCGAGGCTGTCCGGTTTCATCACATGTTCGATGGCACTGCGTTTCTGGGCGATTTCCAGGTCGCTGTAGCCATTGGCGCGCTTGAAGTCCAGGTGCAGGTCGCCGAGCAGCGCCTGGGCCTGGGCGTCTTCGAAGCGCAGCTTCTCGGACAGGATCAGCGCCCCGCCGGGCAGCAGGGCCTGACGGATGCGGCTCAGCAGGGCCAGGCGCTGGTCAGGGGCGATGAACTGCAAGGTGAAGTTCATCGCCACCACCGACGCAGGCTCCAGCGGCAGTGCCAGGATATCGGCCTCCACCACCTGGACCGGCAGCAGCTCCTGGAACATCGAGTCCTGTGCAGTCAGGTACTGGCGGCAGCGCTCGACCATGGCCGCCGAATTGTCCACCGCGATCACGCGACAGCCTTCGGCCTGCACGTGCCGACGCAGCGCCTGGGTGACCGCACCGAGCGAGGCGCCCAGGTCGTACAGCGCCGTGCCCGGCTGGGCGAAGCGTGCGGCGACCACCCCGAGGTTTTCCACGATGGTCGGGTAGCCAGGCACGGAGCGCTTGATCATGTCCGGGAAAACCCGGACCACGTCCTCGTTGAACACGAAGTCGGGCACCTGCTCCAAGGGCTGGGCGAAAAGGCGGTCGGGGTCTTGGCTCACGGCAGTTCCAGAGGGAATCGGGAAAAGGGCGGCATTCTAGCCGAAGCGCCCTTGCCGTGCATCGGTTGGGGGGACTTGGAGCTTCAAGCTTCAAGCTACAAGCTGAACGGTATCGGCTTGCAGCTTGCAGCTTCACTCAAGCAAACAAGACCTTGGCCACGTCGCCGTAACGCTTGGCGAAGTGTACGGTCAGCCCTTCGCGCAGGTAGTCGGGCAGCTCTTCGAAATCCCCACGGTTGGCGTCCGGCAGGATCAGCTCGAAGAGCTTCTGCCGACGGGCCGCGATGACTTTCTCGCGCACGCCGCCGATCGGCAGCACCTGCCCGGTCAGGGTCAGCTCGCCGGTCATGGCCACGCCGCGCTTGGGCGCCTGGTCACGGGCCAGCGACAACAGGGCACTGGCCATGGTGATGCCGGCGCTCGGGCCGTCCTTCGGCGTCGCGCCTTCCGGGACGTGCAGGTGGATGAACGCCTCGTCGAAGAACGCCGGATCGCCGCCGAACTGGGTGAGGTTCGAGCTGACGTAGCTGTAGGCGATCTCGGCCGACTCCTTCATCACATCGCCCAGTTTGCCGGTCAGCTTGAAGCCGCGGTTGAGGGTGTGCACCCGATTGGCTTCGATCGGCAGGGTGGCCCCGCCCATGCTGGTCCAGGCCAGGCCGGTGATCACGCCTTTGCCTTCCAGGACCTGCTCGCTGCGGAACACCGGAATGCCGAGCGCGGCTTCCAGGTCCTTCGGGCCGATCTTCAGCTTGGCCTTGGGGTCTTCCAGCAGTTTGAGCACGGCCTTGCGCACCAGCTTGCCCAGCTGCTTCTCGAGCTGACGCACCCCGGCCTCACGGGCGTAGCCATCGATCACCAGGCGCAGGGCGCTGTCGCTGATGCTCAGGCTGGACTTGGCGACGCCGGCCTTGGCCAGCTGCTTGGGCCACAGGTGACGCTTGGCGATGGCCAGCTTCTCTTCGGTGATGTAGCCGGACAGGCGGATCACTTCCATGCGGTCGAGCAGCGGGCCGGGGATCGAGTCGAGGGTGTTGGCGGTGCAGACGAACAGCACCTTGGACAGGTCCAGGCGCAGGTCCAGGTAGTGGTCGAGGAAGTCGACGTTCTGCTCCGGGTCGAGGGTCTCGAGCAGGGCCGAGGCCGGGTCGCCCTGGTAGCTCTGACCCATCTTGTCGATCTCGTCGAGCATGATCACCGGGTTCATCACCTCGACGTCCTTCAGGGCCTGCACCAGCTTGCCCGGTTGGGCGCCGATGTAGGTGCGCCGGTGGCCCTTGATCTCGGCTTCGTCGCGCATGCCGCCGACGCTGAATCGGTAGAACGGCCGCCCCAGGGACTCGGCGATGGACTTGCCGATGCTCGTCTTGCCCACGCCGGGCGGGCCGACCAGCAGCACGATGGAGCCGCTGATCTCGCCTTTCCAGGCACCGACGGCGAGGAACTCGAGGATGCGGTCCTTGATGTCGTTCAGGCCAGCATGGTGCTGGTCGAGCACCTTGCGGGCGTGCTTGAGGTCGAGCTTGTCCTTGCCATACACGCCCCACGGCAGCGCGGTGGCCCAGTCCAGGTAGTTGCGGGTGACGGCATATTCCGGCGAGCCGGTTTCGAGAATGGCCAGCTTGCCCATCTCTTCGTCGATGCGCTTCTGCGCGGGCGGCGGCAGGGTCTTGTCCTTGAGGCGTTGCTCGAACTGCTCGAGGTCGGCACTGCGGTCGTCCTTGGTCAGGCCCAGCTCCTGCTGGATGACCTTGAGCTGTTCCTTGAGGAAGAACTGGCGCTGGTGCTCGCCGATCTGGCGATTGACCTCGGCGGAGATCTCGTTCTGCAGGTGCGCGACCTCGACCTCCTTGCGCAGCATCGGCAGGACCTTCTCCATGCGCTTGAGCATCGGCACGCAGTCGAGCACTTCCTGCAGCTGCAGACCGGTGGCCGAGGTCAGGGCGGCGGCGAAGTCGGTCAGCGGGGAGGGGTCGTTGGGGCTGAAGCGGTTGAGGTAGTTCTTCAGCTCTTCGCTGTAGAGCGGGTTGAGCGGCAGCAGCTCCTTGATCGCGTTGATCAGGGCCATGCCGTAGGCCTTGATCTCGTCGGTCGGCTCGGACAGCTGGCGTGGGTATTCGACTTCCACCAGGTAGGGCGGACGGCGATGCTTGAGCCAGGTGCGGATACGCACACGGGTCAGGCCCTGGGCGACGAACTGCAGCTTGCCGTTCTCGCGGCTGGCATGGTGCACCTTGACCAGGGTGCCGTACTCGGGAAGGGCCGAGGTGTCGAAATGACGATGGTCTTCCGGTGGCGTGTCCATGAAGAACAGCGCCAGCGAATGGTGCGGCGTCTTGGCGACCAGGTCGAGCGTTTCGGCCCAGGGCTCCTCGTTGACGATGACCGGCAGCACCTGTGCAGGGAAGAACGGGCGATTGTGGATCGGGATCACATAGACCTTGTCCGGCAACTGCTGGCCTGGCAGGGCCAGGTGCTGTCCCGAGACGGCCTGGGCATCGATGTGTTCGACTTCGTGTTCTTCGGGATGATCCGGGTAGTCCTGCTGGTCGCTCATGGGGCACCTGCGTGAATGGCTATGGTGCTTAGATGGGGGGATCGGGGGTGGGTTTCAAGTTTCGCCGGGTCGGGAGGTGAATGACCGTCAGCCTGTGGTCTGCACCCTTCCTCGGCGTCGGCGCAGGCCTCATCGCTGGCAAGCCAGCTCCCACAGGCAGCATCGACACTGCACGATCAGAGCGCGAATCGGCTTCGGGTAGAGCGTTTCCAGAAAAGACTTGGCCCAAGGTGGGAGCAACTGTCTTTTTCTACTCGGTACACGCCCGACCGCATGGGCTCACAGATGGGCCCTACGGGCCCAATCGCGGCACAGGGGCCGCTCCTACACCCGTAGTGACATCGCAGTGGTGCAGGCAATCGCGGTACTGTGGGGCTTGCCCGCGATGCAGGCGGCACCTACACCCGTAGTGACATCGCGGCGGTGCAGGCGATCGCGGTACTGTGGGAGCGGGCTTGCCAGCGATGAAACCATTGATTGCCCTGCGGTAATCAAAGCCTGGACTGGCCCAAGGTGGGAGCTGGCTTGCCAGCGATGAGACCAGTGATTGCACTGCGGTAATCAAAGCCTGGACTGGCCCAACGTGGGAGCTGGCTTGCCAGCGATGAAGGCCGTCCAGTCGACGAGTCGGGTGCAGGCGTGCATCCGACTCGCGAACTGCGCGCGCTCATGCGAAGAGCGAGCCATGCGGCCCGCCCTCGAACGCCTCAGCGCAACTTGTAGGCGATGATGTAATCACCCATGCGCGTACCCAGCGACCCGTGGCCACCGGCGGTGATCAGCACGTACTGCGCGCCGTCCTTGCCGGTGTAGGTCATCGGGGTGGCTTGACCGCCTGCTGGCAGGCGACCTTTCCACAGCTCTTTACCGTTGTTCACGTCATAGGCCCGCAGGTACTGGTCCAGCGTCCCGCTGAGGAACGCCACGCCGCCGGCGGTGACGATCGAGCCGCCCATGCTTGGCACGCCGACCGGCAGACCGATCGGCACGGGCGTGCTGTCACGGGTGGTGCCGTTCTTGTGCTTCCAGACCACCTTGTGGGTGAACAGGTCGACGGCGGCCACGTAGCCCCAGGCCGGTGCCTGGCACGGCAGGCCGAACGGCGACAGGAACGGGTGCATGATCACCGCGTACGGGGCACCCGTGTTGGGCTGCACGCCGCTGGTCTCGCTTTCGCGATGGCTGCCGGCTTCGACCTTGTCACGCGGCACCATCTTGGAGACGAACGCCATGTAGTTCGGCGAGGTGAACAGCAGCTGGCGTACCGGATCGACCGACACACCGCCCCAGTTGAAGACCCCGACGTTGCCGGGGTAGACCAGCGAACCCTGCTCCGATGGCGGGGTGTACTGGCCTTCGTAGCGCAGCTGGCGGAACTGGATCCGGCACAGCATCTGGTCGAACGGAGTGGCACCCCACATCGCACGCTCGTTCAGGTCCGGGCCCAGCAGGTTCAGGTCCGAACGGGCCTGGGTCGGTGCGGTGTGGTCACCCTCGACGGCGCCTTGCGGCACGGGGATCTCGCGGATCGGCACGATCGGCGTACCGTCGCGGCGGTCGAGCACGTACAGGCTGCCCTGCTTGGTCGGTGCGATGATCGCCGGCTTGATGCCGTCGTCGGTCTTCAGGTGCACCAGCGTCGGCTGGCTGCCCACGTCCATGTCCCACAGGTCGTGGTGCGTGAACTGGTAGTTCCAGCGGACCTTGCCGTCGGCCAGGTTCAGCGCGACGATACCGGCGCTGAAGCGCTCGGCGCCCGGGGTGCGGTCGCCGCCCCACTGGTCGGGCATCTGGTTGCCCAGGGGCAGGTAGACCATGCCCAGGGTCTCGTCGACGCTGGCCAGGGACCACATGTTCGCCGAGTTGCGGCTGTAGGTCTGGCCGGCGGGCAACGGGCGGGTGTCGTCCGGGTTGTTGCTGTCCCAGTTCCAGACCAGGTGACCGTCGTGCACGTCATAGGCGCGGATCACACCCGACGGTTCGTTGGTGGACTCGTTGTCGGTGACGTGGCCACCGATGATCACCAGGTCGCGGGTGACGGCCACGGGCGATGTGGAGTAGTACCCACCCGGCGTGAACGGGCCGATGCCTTGCTTGAGGTCGACCACGCCCTGGTTGGCGAAGCCTTCGCAGACCTTGCCGGTGTCGGCATTGAGCGCGATCAGGCGCGCGTCGGCGGTCGGCAGGTACAGGCGGCGAGGGCAGGCACGTGCGACCTCCAGGCCCGCGGTGGAAATCTGCGGGGCGGGGCTGCCATCACGGCTGACGTAGTTGTTCTCGTCATAGTAGGAGACGCCACGGCAGGTCATGTGGGCGAAGCCCTTGAAGCCGACCGGGCTCTTGAGCTGCGGGTCGTAGCGCCAGAGTTCCTTGCCGGTGTCCGGGTCCAGCGCCAGCACTTGGCTGTGCGCGGTGCAGGCATACAGCTTGCCGTTGACCTTCAGCGGGGTGTTCTCGTTGGTGATCTCGACGGGGTCATCGTCACGCGGCATGTCGCCGGTGCGGATGCGCCAGGCTTCTTCCAGGCGAGACACGTTCTGCGGGGTGATCTGACGCAGCGGCGAATACCGGTCGCCATGCTCGGTCCGACCATAGGCCTGCCAGTCGCCCTCGGGCATCGACGGCGCAGCGCTGGCCATCTCGCTGGTATCGCGACCCAGCTCGCCCTGGATTTCGCCTGGGTGGGTGAACTGGCTGCCGATGGCCGAAGCCCCGGAAGCGATGACCGCCACGCTCAGCACGGCCACGTTGGCCTTGGCCGAGGCGCCGATCAGCGGGCGGCGTGTCCATGGCAGCAACAGCAGCACGCCGAACACGAACCACAGCGACAGGCGTGGTACCAGTTGCCACCAGTCCAGGCCCACTTCCCATAGTGCCCAGACGGTGCTGGCCAGCAGGAACACGCCATACAGGCCCAGGCCGAGACGACGGCGGGCCAACAGCAGGATGCCCGAGAGCGCCAGTGCAGCGCCCCCCAGCAGGTAATACAGCGACCCGTCCAGCTGGACGAGGGTCAGGCCGCCCACCACCAGGGCCAGGCCCATCAGTAGCAGCAGCACGCCTAGCAGGCGCGGTAGCCACAGTGTTTCGTGTTTGGCACTCGCAGTGCTCATCGTCGATTGTCTCCATCGGCCCTTGAACCGGGCATGGCGTTGAAAGGAATGGGTGAAACGAAAGGGGGGCAAGCCTACAGCCTGTTTCGTTTCTGGCAACCAATTTAAACAAATTGTTCCTTGTCATGACGCTAGCAGCGGATGTAAGGAAGGGCCAATCGACGGGGGAGGGGGCGCCGGACTGCCAGGCATTCCGGCGCAGGGGAAGGGCGTCAGAACGAGGTGCGCAAGCCGACCTCCACGCTACGGCCAGGAGCCGGCGCGATGTCGCGCAGGATCGAACTGGCATAGCGTACCGTCTGGTCGGTGAGGTTTTCCCCACGCACGAAGGCCAGCCACTGGCTCTGACCGATCTCGAACCGGTACCCGAGGCTGGCGCCGAGCGTGGTGTAGCCGTCGGTCGAGGTGTCGTTGGCCGGCGTGCGGTGCTGGGCGGCGGCATGCTGCACATCGACCCGGGCCTGCCAGCGGTCCAGCGACCAGAGCAGGCCGCTGTTCACGCGCAGTGGGGCGATGCGTGGCAAAGGCTCGTCGGTGTCGAGGTTCTGCGCGCGGGTATAGTCGCCGGAGAGCTCCAGGGCGAAGCGGCCATAGCGATTGTCCAGCAACTGCCAGCGATCCTGCGCCTCGAGCCCATAGAAGCGTGCACGTACGCCTTCATACGCATATTCAGGCAGGCCTTCATCGTCTTCTCCCTCGCGCAGGTTGCCCGTGCCGATCAGCCCAATGTAGTTGCGAAAGTGGCTGTAGAAGACGCCCACACTGCCCACATGGGTGCCGTTGTCGAAGCGCAGCGCCAGGTCGGCCGACACGGCGCGCTCCTTGCCCAGGTCGGCGTCGCCGATTTCGTAGGCGCCGGTGGCCACGTGCGCACCGTTGGCGTACAGCTCGTAGAAGGTCGGCGCCCGTTCGGTATAGGCCAGGTTGGCGGCCAGCGACCAGACCGGGTCGAGCTGGTACACCGCACCCGAGGACAGGCTGCCGGTGGTGAAGCGGCTGGCCGTGTCGAGGGCGGCGAAGGTGTCGTTGCCCTGGGCATCCGGGTCGACCCGGGTGTGCTCCAGGCGGGCACCGAGGCTCAGGTCCAGGCGATCGGTCGCGTGCCATTGCTCGAGCAGAAACAGCGCGGCCGTGTCGGTGTCGGTGTACGGCACGAAGGCTTCCTCGCCCAGCGCGGAGAACTCGCTGCGGGCGACCTGCGCGCCGATCACGCCTTCCACCGGCCCGAACGGTCGGTGCCGCGCCTCGACCCGGGCCTCATAGCCCTTGTTCTTGAAGGTGGTGTTGACCTCGCCGTCTTCGATCTCGCGGTGCTGGTAGTCGGTGTAGCCGGCATCGAGCTTGACCGAGCTGAAGAGGCCTTCGAGGTCGCGGATCTCCGAGGCGAAGCCATAGTGATCCTGTTCCATGTCCAGGCGCACGCCGGGTTCGGCCACCGAGCCATAGTTGCCGTCGTAGCGGCTGTAGGACAGTCCGGCGTAGCCATGATCCCAGTGGTAGGCGCCGCCTACCGCGCCGCCGTCCTGGCGTCCATCGCTGTTGTCCAGCCGGTGCCGTCCGCCAGGTGCTTCGTCGGTGCGTACGTGGTCACTGTAGGCATGACCGGGAATGCGCAGGTCATCGAACTGGCGGCTGTTGGCGTCGATGTGCAGCGCGAAGGTGCCGTCCCCGGCTTCCAGCTTGCCGGCGCGGCTGCGGGTCGTGTCGGCGCCCCCGTAACGCAACTCGCCCGAGCCCTGGATGCCGTCGATGGGCGATTCGGGGATGCGGTTGTCGAAGGTGTTGATCACACCCCCGATGGCGCTGCCGCCGTACAGCAAGGCCGCCGGCCCGCGCACCACCTCGATGCGCTCGACGGTATTCGGGTCCAGCGGCACGGCGTGGTCATAGGACAGTGACGAGGCGTCCAAGGCGCCCACGCCATTGCGCAAGAGGCGGATACGGTCGCCGTCCAGGCCGCGAATGACCGGCCGGCTGGCGCCCGGTCCGAACCAGGTGGAGGCGATGCCGGGTTGCCGGTTGAGCGTTTCGCCCAGGCTGCCGTGCTGCTGCTGGGTCAGGTCGTCGCCCTCGAGCACGGTGCTGGGGCTCGCCAACTGGCGATTGCCCAAGGGATTGGCGGTGATGACCTGGGGTTCGAGTTCGATCGCCTGAACCGACAACGAGGCAAGGTACAACGCGGCGGCCAGGGGCGAAAGGCGCAGGGATAGAGCAGGCATGGGAAGGAGCATTCCTGGATGAGGGAGACGAATGGTTACAATATAACATCAGGAATGTAAGAAATGGTTACATTATTACAATCGGCGCGCTGACCTGCCTGCGTTAAGTGCCTGTGCTGGAGCCTCTCGCAACGCCGCGCACTGGTGTATCGTGACCGGCTTTGACTCACTGGAGACCCCCATGGGCACCGCTCAGCACGCCGCCTTGCATGGCAAGACCCTGGCACAGATCCTGACCACACTGGTCGAGCATTACCACTGGGAGGGCCTGGCCCAGCGCATCGACGTCCGATGCTTCAAGAGCGACCCCAGCCTCAAGTCGAGCCTGACCTTCCTGCGCAAGACGCCCTGGGCACGGGAAAAGGTCGAACAGCTGTACGTCGAGCTGTGTACGGCACGCTGATGCCCCGGCGCCCCTGGCTGACGCTCGGCGCCTGCCTGGGCTGGTTCGGCCTGGTGGTGCAGGTGTACCTGGTGCTGCTGGCACGTTGGGAGCAGCAGGCCAGCCTGATGGGCGGATTGGTCAGCGTGTTCAGCTATTTCACCGTGCTCACCAATACCTTGGTCGCCACGACGCTGAGCCATGCCGCGTTCGGCCGTCCGGGGCCGGCGCGCCGCTTCTTCCTGTCACCCGGCGTCAGCACCTGCACCGCGGCGAGCATCGTGCTGGTGGCGCTGACCTACAGCCTGCTGCTGCGCCAGCTCTGGGAGCCCACGGGGTGGCAGTGGGTGGCCGACGAACTGCTGCACGACATCCTGCCCGTGCTGTTCGTCCTGTACTGGTGGCGTGTCGTGCCCAAGGGCACGCTGCGACCCTGGCACCTGGCCGCCGGGTGCCTCTATCCGGCGGTCTACTTCCTCTTCGTGCTGTGGCGTGGACACGAAATCGGCGTTTATCCCTACCCCTTCGTCGACGTCGCGACGCTCGGTTACCCCAGGGTGATGCTCAACGCCTGCGCAGTGCTGGCCAGCTTCCTGGCCATTGGCACGCTCTTGCTGTGGCTCGATCGCCGACTGCGCCCGCGCCTGGCCACGCCGACACGGCCCGACTAGCGCGCCGCCACGGACGGCACGGCGCACTGGGTCGACTCGCCTGGCTCCAGGTACGGCATCAGGATCGGTGCCATGCCCTTAAGCACCTGCACCGGCAAGGCCGAGGTGAAGGTGAAGGTTTCCGCCGCACGACCCGGTACGAAGGCAGTCAAGGTGCCGAAGTGATGGTCGCCCAGGAAGAACACGAACGTGGCGGTCCTGTTCAACGAGCGTGAACCGATCAGCCGACCGCCAGCGCCGAAGCTCTCGATGCGGTTGTCGCCGGTGCCGGTCTTGCCGCCCATCACCAATGCAGAGCCGTCCTGCAGCTTGAAGCTCCCCGAGACTCGCCGTGCGGTACCGGCATCGACGACCTGAGACAGCGCGTCGCGCAAGGCATGTGCCACTTCCACCGGCAGGATCCGCCGGCCACGGTCCGGGTCGCTGACCAGTTGCGTCTCATAGGGCGTACCGGCAGCGAAGTGCAAGGTGTCGATGCGCAGCGTCGGCAGGCGCACACCGTCGTTCTGGATGATCCCGATCAGTTCCGACAACGCCGCAGGCCGGTCGCCCGAACTGCCGATGGCCGTGGCCAGCGACGGCACCAGGTGGTCGAACGGGTAGCCGACGCGCTTCCAGCGCTGATGAATGTCGAGGAAGGCCTCGATCTCGACCATGGTGCGGATGCGGCTGTCCCGCGCGCCCTGGTGACGGCTCTTGAACAACCAGCCATAGACCTCCTGACGCTCGAAGCGGCTGGCATTGATCGCCTCGCGCTGCGTCGCGCCCGGATTCTTCAGCAGGTAGCCCAGCAGCCACAGATCCAGCGGGTGCACCTTGGCGATGTAGCCCTGGTCGGGCAGGTCGTACTTGCCGGGGCCATAGCTGTCGTAGAGGTTCACCAGGCGGTCGTCGGTCAACTTGGCCAGGGCGGCGCGATTGTCCTGGCTGTGATTGCGCACGAACGCGTCGAACGTTGCCTGTCGGGCCCCGGGGAACAGGTAGCGGTGCACGGCCGCGAGCCGTTGCGGGGTCACGCGCATGCCATCCAGGAATGTGTCCAGGCGTTGCTGCGAGGTCTTGCGCTGGTACTTCTTCCAGAAACGCATCAGGTAATGCGTGCCTTCGCGGTCGGCGAAGCGCGCGAGGTATTCCTGGCGGCGCGGATCGCTGTCGTCCTTGAGCAGCGGCTCGCGGTTGTAAGGCTGCTGGTAGGTCACATAACGCACCACATCGCGCATCAGGCGAATGAACGGCAGGTTGATCGATTCGCGCAGGGCCTCCTTGAGGGTCGGGTTGCGGCCGTTGTCCTGGGCGCGGAAGTTGTTGAAACGGTGCAGGCCACCCCCGGTGAAGAAGGCTTCACCCGGGCTGGCCGAATACTTGCGCTCCAAGGCTGCGTCGAGCATGGCGGCCAGGTTCTGATCCTGCTGGTTGCGGATCAGCCAGTCGATCGACCAGCGGCTGAGCTGGTCCAGCTCGGCCACCGGTATCGTGCGCAGTTCCGCGACCGGCTTGCCGGCATGGGCATCATGCAACTCGGCGATGATCTCCAGGTAGGTGGTCATGACCCGCAGCTTGGCGGTGGAACCCAGTTCCAGCTTGCTGCCTTCGTTGATGTCGAAGGGCTGGTCGGTGCTGTCGGTCTGTACCCGCACGCGAGAGCCATCGGCGGTGCGCTCGAACAGCGTGAAGCTGTAGCGCACCTGGTCGGTGGTGCGCGCGGTGAGCAGACGATGGCCGATCAACCCCACCCGTTCGGCGAAGGCCGGGTCGGCCAGGTCCCGCAGGTACTGGCTGACCTGCCATTGCAGGTCGGCCTTCAAGGTGCTGGTGGCGGACAGGTCGAGGCGGTCGAGGTCGTACAGCGGACGGTCCAGCATGCCCGCCAGACGGTTGCGCGCCAGGCTGATGCCTTTGTTGGTGACGATCGGCTGTATCGTCGGTTGCGCGACCCAGTCGCGGTACACGGCCTTGCTGGCCAGGGCGGCCTCGGCCAGGGGCGGGTCGATGATGGCGCTGCCGGCCAACAGGCGGATATGGGCGTCGGCCAGTTCGGCAAGCTCCACACGGCCCTTGGACAGGTAGTACGAGGGCCGGCGCTGGGCGATCATCAGCGACAGCACCTGGCGCAGTGCCAGGCCTCGGGCCGCCAGGCTGTCGGCATCCTGGGCGGTGGACGACAGGGTCGCGTTGACCTGTTCGAAGTCGGCGCCATACCAGACCCGCAGTCCCTCGGCCATGCCATGCACTTCGCCATGCCCCGGCACGGCGGACAACGGCACGCTGTTGAGGTAGTCGCGCACGATGCGCTGGCGCGCCTGGGTGGTGTCGGGGCCGTCCTGGTAAGCACGCACGCTGGCCGAGAACATCTGTCGAAGTTTCTCCATGCCCGAGGCGGTCAGGCCATCGGGAGAGTGGCGGTACTTCTCGAGCTGCGTCGCCAGGGTGCTGCCCCCCGCCGACTGTCCCGGCAAGGCCAGGTACTTGGCCACCTGGGAATAAGCCGCCTTGGCGAAACGTGGCCAGTCCACGGCCGGGTTGCTGCGCGGGTCGTTCGGGTCCAGCAGGTCACGGTTCTCGATGAACAGCAGGCTCTTGACCATCACCGGCGGAATGGCCGCGTAGTCGGGGTACACGTGCTGGGGGTAGGTGTACTGGTACAGCGTGTCGCCGCGGCAGTCGGTGATGGACAGGCCGGCCTGACTCTTTTCTCGGTAGGGCACGAACAGGCCGTGATCGACATAGCGCATCAGCGCCGGCGAGAAGCGCACCTGCTGGCTGATCAAATAGTCACGCTTGAGCAGGCGCGGCAGGAAATCGCCGAGGGCGCTGTAGCCCAGCCGTTTGTCGAACGGGCCCTCTCCCGGATAGACGATGGCGTCGCTGGGGCCTGGCTGCAGCGTGTAGGTCAGGGTCGAGGCCAGACGGCTGAACGTGCGCGATTGCAGCTGCGAGGTCTGGATCTCGTCATGCACGGCCAGGCCCACGACCACCAGCCCCACGCCGATCACCAGTACGAACGACCACAGCCACACCCGGCGTCGTCGACGCGGCGCAGGGGGCGGGGAGGCCGCGTCAGGACGTTCCTCATCGGTGTCCGTCCTGGTTGGTTCCGATTGCCACAACACACCCATAGTCGTTCGCTCAACCCGTCTTGTTTACGCCTGCCTGTCTGAAGCGTAGACGGTGAGGGAGTTCGATGAAAATTTTGTGAAAAGCACAGCGCTTGACTGGAGACCTGTTCGAAGGGCATCGGCCTGACGGTCTTTACCCAGGACTCGCAACCGATAAAAGGGAGAAGAGCTGGCGCGAACGGCTTTCGCTATGTATGTTATACAGTATCAATTCTTAGCGAGGTAAGGTCATGAAACCCGATATCCACCCCGAATACCGCCCGGTCCTGTTCCACGACACCGCTGCCGACGTGTTCTTCGTCATCGGCTCGACCGTGGACACCGACCGCACCCAGCAGCACACCGACGGTGTCACCTATCCTTATGTCGCGCTCGACGTGTCCAGCGCCTCGCACCCGGTCTATACCGGCAAGCAGCGCCAGACCCAGGCCGAAGGCCGTGTGGCCGGGTTCAACAAGCGCTTTGCGGGGTTCTCCAGCACGACGTCGACAGCCAACTGACTGCATGGGCCATCGCTGCGGACGAACGCCGCAGTCTGGCGGCGTCCGCAACCGGTGTCAGTCGAACCAGGGCACCGGCTTGAGCAAGCGTTCCTGCCAGCGCCGCTGCGTGTCAGGGTCGGCCTCCACCAGCGCGCGGTAGCGATTGTTCACCCGGATCGCCACCGGCAGCCCATCGCGATACAGCAACCGGTTGCTGCCCACGGCCGGCACCTTGGCGCCAGGCAGCAGGCTGCCCAGCAGGTTGAGCGGGTCGCTGGCGCTCACCACCACCAGGCGGCCGTCCAGCGCACGCTGACGTATCTGGCGCAGGGCCGTCAGCGCCTCGGGCAGGGCGAACTGCTCGCCGGCCAGGTCGTCGATGAAGCGTCCGCCGCGAATCTCGCCACGGGCTTCCAGTCGGTGATAGCAGCGCAGCAGTTCGCGCCAGGGTGGCAAGGCGTCGCTTTCACGGGCTAACAGCCGCCAGCACACCACGCCATAGCGTCGCAACAGCACCCAGGCGATATGCTCGATACGGGCTGGCGAACGGCGGTCGTCGTCCGTTGCGCCCAGCAGTGTCCAGCGGCCGGCCTGGTCCAGGCTGCTCGACAGCGGCACCAGCCCGCGGCCGCGCTGGCGGGACGTGCGCCTGGCGCTCGGTGTGATCAAGGCACGCAGGCCGATGAAACTGTCTGCGTTCACCAGGCCGCTGCCGACCAGGGCTTGCAACGCAGTCTCCAGTTCGCTCGGCAATAGCCGGGCATGCCGGAGCACTTCGTCGAAACGCAGCGGCCCGTGTGCGTGCAGTACCTCGTGCACTTTCTGGGCGCGAGCGCCGAGCTGATCCAGGCCCGGCGCCTGCCCAAGGCCCTGCCAGTACGTCAAGGCCGACTGCGGGACCAGCAGCAGCGGCGTACTGGGCACCAGGCTGGCCGCGGTCTGGGTCGCCAGCCGACACCAGGCCCAGCGCCCTTCCTGGCAGGCCTGGTCGAGCCTGTACGGTGCATAGGCACCGACCCGCATCGGCAGCAGTTCGGTTTCCCAGGCCGCTGCCGCACAGGGGAAGCCTTCGAGCCGTGCGAGTGCCGCGTCGACGGCCTGCGGGCCCCGCAGTCGCGTGTCGTCGCTCAGGTGCTGCCAGTCGAGCAGAAAACGCAGGTAGTCCTGCACGCTGACCGGTTCGATGTCGCGCCGCAGGCGTCTGATCGTGTCGCGGTGGATACGCCCCAGCAGGTGCCGCTCGCACCACTGGCGCGCCTGTACATCCGGGTCGAACGTGCCTTGCAGCACCTGCCCCTCGACTTCCAGCTGCGCCAGGGCCTGCTCGGTGGCTGGCACCGACAGCCCGAAGGGCGCGCGCACTTGCTCCAGCGTCACCGGGCCAAGGCCGCCGAGCCGCGCCCGCAGCAGGTCGCGCACGGCGCTGGCAGGCGTCAGAGGGCGGTCGAGACCAGGCAGGGGCAGAAGCGGCGGCCGGACCTCGGCCTGGGGGTACAAGGCCTGGGCCATGGACAGGCGTTCGCGGGCGAACCACAGGCGCAGACCGTCGGTGTGCAGACAGACGGCGCGACCGGCCTGGCTCAGCGTGTCCAGAAGGGGATGCCAGTCAGGTGGCCCCAGCGCCTCCTGCTCGGTGATCGCGCCCAGGGTCACCAGTGCATCGTGCAGCTCATCGGCCGTGCGCGGGCAGGGCCAGGCCTGCTCGCGTAAGGCCTCGATGGCCTCGGGGTCCAGCAGGCCCAGGGCGTCGGCCGAGGTCGGTGCCTGCCAACGGGGGCTCAACAGCGCCTGGGTTCGCCGTTCCGCCATCGGCGCGTTGTCGACCAGCGCGTAGGGCCTGGCGTCGAGCCTGGCCAGGGCGAGCGGCGAGGGTGTCGCCAGGTCGAGGCCGATCAGCCGCAGCTCGGCCTGTTCGATGCGCTGCAGCAGGGCCAGCCAGCCGCTGCTGTCCATGGCCTCGTGCAGGCAGTCGTCCAGCGTCTGCCGAACCAGCGGATGGCTCGGTAACGGACGTGCCTCGCCAGGCGTTCTGGCCTCGGCCAGCTCGGGAAACACGGCCTCGACCAGCGCCTGGCTTTTCAGGCGCTGCACCTGGGGCGCGACCTTGCGGCCGGCGATCATCCGCGGCAACGCCATGGCCACTGCCGCATTCCAGCGCCAGCGCACGCCGAACAGCGGCGCGTCGAGCACCGCCTGGACCAGGATCGACTCGGCCGTGGCACTGGGCAGGCACTGCCAGAGGTCGTTCAGCGTGAAGTGCGCAGCGGCGGGCACCGCGAACACCAGCGCGTCCTCGCCGGCGGCCACGTGCAGATCGATGTCGAAAAGACCAGCAAGCCGTGCCCGCAGGGCCAGCCCCCACGCCCGGTTGACCCGGCTGCCGAAAGGCGCATGCAGGATCAGCTGGGAGTCGCCCGCGGCGTCGAGGAAGCGTTCCAGCACCAGGGTGTCCTGGGAGGGCAGTGCGCCCAGGAGGGCCCAGGCGCGTCCCAGGTAGTCAAACACCTGTGCCGCGGCGTCCACGTCGAGCCGGTAGTGTTCGCGCAGCCAGGTCGAAGCCTGTGCCGGGTCGCCCGCGCAGTCCGTCAGCTGCCGGTCGAGCGCCGCCTGAAAACGTGCCACGGACGCCGACAGCTCGGTGCTGCGCCCGGGCGTCTCGCCGACCCAGAACGGAATGGTCGGCGGCAGGCCGTAGGCGTCTTCGACCCGTACGCGACCTGGCTCGACCCCCAGGATGCGGTACGACGCATTGCCCAGCTGGACGATGTCGCCTGCGCTGCTTTCCACCGCGAAATCTTCGTTGACGCTGCCGATGTTCAAGGCCTGGGGGTCGAGGACCACGGCGTAGTCGGCGCTGTCCGGCAGGGTGCCGGCACTGGTGAGGGCGGCCAGCTGGCTGCCGCGACGGCCGCGCAGCTGGCCACTGACGGCATCGCGCTGCACGTAGGCACCCCGCACGCCCTGGGGCGAGACGTGACCCTCGGCGAGCATGTGCAGCACGGCCTGGTAATCGTCCTGCTCGAGTGCGGCGTAGGGCGCGGCGCGGCGCACACAGGCCAGCAGCCCGGCCTCGTCCCAGGGCTGGTTGCTGACCTCGGCGACGATCTGCTGGGCCAGCACGTCCAGCGGCGCCTGGGGGATGTGCAGCAGGTCCAGCTCGCCACGTCGCACGCAGTCGAGCAGGGCCACGCACTCGATCAGATCGTCCCGCGACGTGGCGAACAGTCGCCCCTTGGACGTGCCATCGACCTGGTGCCCGGCACGTCCGACCCGTTGCAGGAAGGCCGCGATCGAGCCTGGTGAGGCGATCTGGCAGACCAGGTCGACGTCGCCGATGTCGATCCCCAGCTCCAGCGAGGCGGTGGCCACCAGCACTTGCAGGTCACCGCGCTTGAGGCGTTGTTCGACCTCCAGCCGATGCGCTCGGGACAGGCTGCCATGGTGCGCTGCGACCTGGGTCACGCCGAGGCGTTCGCCCAGGTGCCGCGCCAGGCGCTCGGCAAGGCGTCGTGTGTTGACGAACACCAGGGTGGTGGTGTGCTGACGCGCCAGCTCGGCCAGCCGGTCGTAGACCAGGCCCCAATCTTCGCTGGACAGCGCCGCGCCCAATGGCACCGGCGGCAACTCCAGGGCCAAGTCGCGGGACCGTGCATGGCCGATGTCGACGATGGCGCAGGAGCGCGCATGGCCGACCAGCAGACGCGCCACCTGCTCGACCGGGCGCTGGGTCGCCGACAGGCCGATCCGCCGCAAGGGCCGATCGCACAACGCCTCGAGCCGTTCCAGGGTCAGTGCCAGGTGGCAACCGCGCTTGTTGCCGGCCACCGCATGGATCTCATCGATGATCACCGTGTGCACGTCGCCCAGGCCGGCGCGGCCGGAGGCAGAGCCCAGCAGCACGTACAACGATTCCGGCGTGGTCACCAGGATATGCGGGGGCTTGCGGCGCATGGCCGCGCGTACGTTCTGGGGCGTGTCGCCCGTGCGCACGGCGGTGGTGATGCGGGGCGCCGCCAGCCCCTGTGCCTCCAGTGCCTGGCCGATGCCTTCCAATGGGCGCTGCAAATTCAACTGGATGTCGTTGGACAAGGCTTTGAGCGGCGACACGTAGACCACCTGGGTACGGTCAGGCAGCCCGTTTTCTGCCGCCAGCCCCTGGCGAACCAGTTCGTCGAGCACGGCCAGGAAGGCGCTCAAGGTCTTGCCGGACCCGGTCGGCGCCGCCAGCAGCACGGACTGGCCCGCCTGGATCAGCGGCCAGGTGCGCGCCTGGGCATCCGTGACGCGGTCGAACTGCTGGGCGAACCAGGCCACGACCGCAGGGTGGAAGCCAGAGAGCGCCGACGGTGCCTGCGTGAAAAGAGTCATCGAGCGGTTATGCGCGACCGGGACCGTGCTGGCAAGTGATATTTCCCTAGGCGCCTGCGACTGTCTTGCAAGGCGAGCAAGCGCGATGTCAGCCGTCTGGGTGGGCTTGACGCTTTACACTAAGCGGACATGACAGGAAGGAACATCCCCGATGACCGTTGCCTCACCCACCCTCATCCGCATTGCAGCAGCCTTGCTGATCGATTCTGAAGGACGAACCCTGCTGGTACGCAAGCGTGGCACCCAGGCATTCATGCAGCCAGGCGGCAAGATCGACGAAGGCGAGTCGGCACGGGCCGCGCTGGCGCGCGAGCTTCACGAAGAGCTTGGCCTGCGCGTGCATCCAGACGCGCCTGCTCATCTGGGCAGGTTCCAGGCCGTGGCAGCCAATGAGCCAGGCTGTCAGGTGCAGGCCGAACTGTTTCGTGTCGACAGCGATGAACAACCACGCGCGGCGGCGGAGATCGAGGCCCTGGCCTGGGTGAGTGCCGACGAGACGCCCGATCTGGTGCTGGCGCCCCTGACGCGCGATGCGATCCTGCCGTTGTATCGCGATCTGTTCAGCGCACCGCGCTGACCCCATCGAGAGTGGCGAACGAGGTGTCCTTGGCCGTCAGCAGGAAGTCGCGCATGTAGGGGGCGTCGAGCATGTCGGTGCGCACCGCCGCGTACAAGGTGGCGAACAGGCCTTTCTCGCCCAGGCGCTTGGCCTTCACGTAGCCGCGCGCGCTGTATTCGTGCAAGGCCCAGTGCGGCATGCCGCAGACGCCGCGCCCACTGGCCACCAGCTGCATCATCATCACCGTCAGCTCCGAGGTGCGGATCGTGGCAGGTTCGATGTCCGCCGGTTCGAGAAAGCGGGTGAAGATATCCAGCCGATCGCGCTCGACCGGGTAGGTGATCAAGGTCTGGTCGAGCAGGTCCGAAGGCACGATGTACGGCTTGCTGGCGAGGGCGTGCTGGTTGGCCACCGCCAGCATCGCTTCGTAGGTGAACAAGGGCACGTAGGTGATCCCGGACAAGTCCAGCGGGTCGGAGGTCACCACCAGGTCCAGGTCGCCACGGGCCAGGGCCGGCAAGGGGGCGAAGGCGAAGCCCGAGGCCAGGTCGAGCTCGACCTCCGGCCAGGCATCGCGAAACTGGTCGATGGTCGGCATCAGCCACTGGAAGCAGCTGTGGCATTCGATCGCCATGTGCAGACGGCCGGCCGTGCCGCCCGCCAGTCGTGCGATGTCGCGCTCGGCGCCGCGCAGCAGCGGCAGGGTGGCGTCGGCCAGCTGCAGCAGGCGCAAGCCGGCGCTGGTGAAGCGGATGGGCTTGGTCTTGCGCACGAACAACTGCATGCCCAGACGCTCTTCGAGCTCCTTGAACTGATGGGACAGGGCCGACTGGGTCAGGTGCAGGCGCTCGGCGGCTTCGACCAGGCTGTCGGCCTCGCGCAGCGCATGAAGGGTTTTCAGGTGACGGATTTCCAGCACAAGGACTCTCGCAGCAACGCTTGAAGGAAAGCGGTAAGCGCTTGAGTGTGTCTCATGTTGACGCGGCTGTCGATGCGCCTGGCATCGAACAGGACGGAGCCGACAGGGCTCCGTCCGGCCCAGGTCACAGGTGAGCGAACAGTTCGTTGGCGGTCTGCGGGCTGATCGTTCCACGCCAGACCTCGGAGTGGTCGCGGCCCACGTAGCGATCGGCCGCTCGCTTCAGGTGCGCGGCGGTGAAAGCGGTGAACGGCGTCTCGGCCCTGCGGTAGTGGAAGTGCGCATACCACAGCGCAGGCTGGCCTTCGGCGGCCTCGTCGACGATCGCGTACTCCTGCAGGTAGTCATGAGTGCCCAGCGCCTGTCGGTCACCGACGCGCCGAATCGACACTTCCTGCTGCTCCAGCAGATAGGTCAAGTGGCCCGTGTCCGGCGTCCTGGTGCGCTTGCTCTGGGCCACGCGCAGGACGCGGCCTTCTTCGCGCAGTGCCCGCGCCTGCTCCACCAGGCGTGGCAGGTCGGCTGCCGCAGGGTCGAGCCGGCGCAGGTCATGGGCGCAGCGCTCCAGGTCTTCGGCCTTGATGCGCATCATGTGCTCCAGGTCGACGGCCAGCATGCCCTGGCGCTGGTACCGCTGGATCCTTCCACGGTATGCCTCCAGACCGGCGAGCATGTCGCTGGCGATGGTGCTCACCTCACGCAGCTCACGGGCCCGCACTGCAGGCGCGGCCGGCAGCCAGCGATCGCCCTGAGCCCGGATGAAGCGCCTGAGGATCGATCCATCGTCGGCGCGTATGACCATCTGCTCGGGCTGGCCATTGGCGCCTGGCAGGAAATCGCCGATGTACGCGCGGTCGTTGGTGTCGAGAAACAGCCTCGGACTGCGTGCCGCCTCGCCATGGCCCTTCGAAAAGTTTGGCAATCGGCGTAGCTTGCGCTCGACCATGCCCAGCAAGGTGTCCAGGTTGGCCTGCAGTTGCTTGAGGTAATCTTCCTCGAACAGGCTCGGCATGCTGGCATAGGTGGAGTGCAGTTGTCGTTTGCAGCGCTCGAGGGTCTCCCGGGTCTGCTGATGGATCGTGCGCCGCTGCGAGACGGAAAGGGACGCGTCGTGAAGGTCGAACAGTGTGCTGCGCGCTGCCAGGACTTCGCTTTCTACCTCGCCTACACCTTCGAGCAGGAATTCCGCTACCACCGTGGCATCGGTGAAGCGTTTCGAGGCCAGCATCAGGTGGTAGGTCTGATACCAGGCCTTGAATTCACCATTGAGCGCCGCTCGGTACCGCGTGGCGCTTTCGTTCAGCACCTGCGACGGGGTCGCCTTGGGATACCAGGCTTCGAATCGCTCCATGGTCTTGAACATCCGTTCACGGTGCCCCAGCTGCGCGATCGCATGCTTGCGTGCTTCGCGCAGCAAGGGCGCGCGTGCGAACAGCCCCTTGAGCTCATCGATGTACAGGTGCAGTTGGGCGCTTTCCCAGAGCGTCTGTTGGCTGAGCAGGTTGTGCAGGTCCACTTGGTTGAGCAGTCGGTCGCAAATGACGCGGGCGGTATCAGCCTTCTGCTCCAGAGGCACCCGCCGGTTGCGGCCTGCGCTGATGTTCAGATAGTCGTCCCACGAGCGATAGAGCTGTTCGGCCAGGCGGATGTCGGTCTCGCTGGCCTCGAGCAAGGAAGGGATCTGGGCCAGTCTCTCCAGGAGCGGTGTGTTTTCGTAGGCCGTGAACAGCTGATTGGTGTGTGCCAGCGAACGCTGCAGGCGCTGCTCGTCCGTCTGGCATTGGGTCTGCAGCATACGTTGGCGGCGGTAGTGTCGATCGACCAGAAAGCGTGGCAGACGCTCGCGGATCGCTGCTGGCCAATGCGGCTCGAGCTGATCCGCCAGGCGTCCGAGGGCCTGGCCACCGCCAGCGCCGCCGCCGTACAGGTGCACGCCATACAGCGCGAAGTGCGTGTCCCAGCGCCCCTGCTCGTCGAGCGCCACGGCGCGCTGCCAGACGTGCCCGGGCTTGCCCTTGAGCCGCCAGGTATGGGCGGTGGCGTCCCAGATCACCTCCAGGGGACGACCGTCGATCAGGATGAAGTCGCCCTCGGCATGGCGGTAGACCCCTTTGTAGCGACCTTCCGTGCCGAGGCGTGTCCCTTGCAGCGACAGCGGGCGCTCGTAGAGGTAGCCATCGAGCGACGACAGCCGTGCCCCCAGGGTCGGCCTGGGGCGTCGGAGCGAGGCCAGCCCCGTCTGCAACTGGCGAATCTGGCGCTGGCGCGTTGCCTGGCGAACGAGGCTGGTGTTGACCGCCACGCCGGTCACCAGGTCCATGGCAACGTCGATCAGCGCCAACAGCACATCGTTGACCTCGACGAGGGCACGTCCCGTCTCACCCTCGACGAACGCGGTCGCGGCACGTGCCCCGGCCGTGACGACATCGTGGATACCGATCGCGGTGCCCACGAACGGCAACACGCTCAGGGCCATCTTGAGGTAGTTGAAGATCATGCCGCTCTGGTGGGTGAAGTGCTCCAGCCACAGGTCGCGGTTCGAGCGCGAGCTGGTTCTGTGTGCGGTCAGGATCTTGCCGAGCTGGGCCTCGAGCAGCAAGGCCGGGAGCGACAGGTTGGCCGGCCAGGTCGCCCCGATGCCGATGATGCCGTCGAAGCCGTGGACCTGCGCCTGCTGTAGGCGCGAGCGGTGGGCGCGCGGATCGCCCTCCAGTGCACGCGACGCCAGGTAGGTGCGGTCGATGTCCCTCAGGCTGGTCCTGTACAGCGCCCAGCGGGCACTTTCCAGGTCGGGGTACTGGCTGAGCGGCAGGTCTGGATGTTCGGGCAGGCACAGCAGCGTGATGCCGCTGGCCTGGTCTTGGATGAAGGTCACGCCGGACAGCGTGGCGGGTCTGTCATCGGTGTCCGGACCTCCCGCCGTGAGCATTGCCGCGAGCAACCGGACGTCATGGCCACCGGCCTGGTAGTCGGTCTGGGACTGGGCGTTCAAGGCCACGTCCAGGATGGCATGACCAGCGGCATCCAGAAGACCACGGCTTTGCAGCAGCAAGGCCTGCAGCTTGAGCATCAGCTGCAGTGGACGTGTCAGGCACGCACGGCGCCAGCGCGCCGCGCAGGTGTCTTCCTCCACGCCGCGATAGGTATGCAGGATCAGGTTCTCATAGGCCTGGGCCAGGTCCAGGTCCTTGGCGAGCGCCTGAAGGTACGCTGGCGTCAGCCCTCGCTCCAGCGCCTGCTTCAAGTCCAGGTCCGGCGTGTCGATCACCAGCGTCGAGAACTTCAGCCGCAGCAGCGTGCCTTCGTCGACGTGATTCAACAGCAGTACATCGAGCGCAACCTGCTCGCGCTGTGCGCTCGGCACCAGTTTCTGCTTCACCGGCACACCCGGCGCACCACTGCCGGCAATGGGGTCGTCCTGCCAGCTGACGCCGGTGGGCAGATCGATCGTCACCGGGCTGTCGTCATAGTGTGGAAAATCCTGGCGCAAGCGCTGCGCGACCAACGCGCGGCAGTACACATCGCGCACCGGCAGGCCTTGCACGACCAAGGCATGGGCGCGTCGGGACGCCTCGACGTAGGCCTCGACCACCGCTTGCAAGGCCGAGCGCGTGGCGATCGGCAGCGTTTTGAGCCAGTCGGGTGCCTGGTCGGCGACGCGCAAGGCGCGCTGCTGGGCCTCGAGCATGTCCAGCGCAAGGTCGCGCGCCGCGTGCCGCGGCACCCGAAGCTGTCGGGACACCACCTCGCGCAGTTCGGGCAATGCCTGGGCCACGGCATCGAGGCCATGTTCGTCCTGGATCCGTTGACGCTGCGCCCGTGCCTGGACAATGACGCCTTGCAGCAGCGCATCGAACAGAGGCTCGGAGACCGGGACGTAGGCCAATGACTGTCCATGCTCCGGATGCACGCGCAGGCAGTGTTCGAGTTGGGCGCGATCGGCGCAGCGCAGCAGGCCACCCTGTTCGCCGATCCAGTAGAGCCATAGGTGTCCCGCCGGTGTTCCGTCGTCGGCAAGGGTGCTGGCGATGACGACTGCCTCTTTCAATACGTACGACTGCGCCTGCACATGATCTTCAGGCTGAGCCGCCTGCAGCAGCAGGGGGTGGCTCACCTGAAGGCAGGCGAGGCTTTGCGGATCCGTCGCCGTCGCGACCGTCTCGAGGCGTGTGAGATCCTGGTCATCGAGTTCGCCCAGCAGCCGCTGGAACCGTGCATGGGCAAGCAGGCCCTGGCGGTGCGCTTCGATCAACGCGTCACTGAACTCGATCGGCGCGGCATCGGAATGCCAGTGAGGCTGGCGCAACAACGCGTCGATGCCTGGCAAGGCGGCTTCCTGTGCCGCCGTCAAGGCAGTCTGGCACTGCGTCAGACGCTCAGGGTGGTGATCGGCGACCCTGGACACCTGCTCCAGCTGGCGGCTGATCTGTGCTGCCCGCTCCGAGGTCGGTACATCCAGCTGCAGCCCACCCAGGTCGAACAGGGACGGTCGTGTGTCGTCTTCGAGCGGCCCTTCATGCGCCTCTGACGGGCGGACCAGGAAGACCGCTTCGTGCCACGCCTGGGCCAACCGATCAGCGGCCTGCAGGGCCAATGGCCCGTGCTGCCACAGATCATCGCCAGGGTCCTGCGCCAGCGTGGCGGCCAGGCGCTCGAACAAAAGACCCTGCCAGAGGGTGAAGCCACGGGCGATGGCGTCCAGCCGCTGCAGGGGAAGGGGCGTCGCCGACTGGCCGGACAGCACCTGCCAGAGTGTGCTGTCGTGGGTGTGCGACACGATGCTGGGGTAACGGTCCGGTCGATACGACAGCTTGGCCTCCTGGCCCTCCAGGCTGAACACCAGGGCGCCAGGGCAAGCCGCAGCGCTTTCGATGATCAGCCCTGGCCGACGGGCCGAGGCGGCGTGCGGATCGGTCAGGATCGCTTCGATCAGAGGGCCGAGCGCGGCATCGTCGGACAGCTGATCCTGCACCGCCTGCAAGGACACCAGGACGTGTTCCTGGTAAAGCGCTCGAGCATGGTCCTTGCGGTTCGACGGCGTACCGGGCTGGCACCCGTGCCAGTAGCGATTCCAGGCGTGGGTCAGGGCATCGTACAGGTCGATCGACTGCAGCGTGGCCAGCAGTGAGGCAAGGGGCAGGTCCGTGCCGGGCAGGCTGCCGTCCAGGTGACGAAGGCTGACCTTGTCGGACAGGTCGGGTATCGAGGCGGGGTGATGCCGTGCGAAAACGCAGACGTGGGCCAGACTGACGAACGCAGGGGTATCGCCCCGCGCAGGCGTCAATCCCGTGGCCTGGGCATCGAGGGCCAGGTGAAGGGCGATCTGCTCGCCGATCACCTGGCGCACGCCGGGCGCTTGCCTGATCAGGTCGTCGAAGGCGGCGCCAAGCTCGCCCAGGCGCGCCTGGGCCCAGGCGGCGGCGTGCGAAGTGGGGCGGGCCGGTTGCAACTGCGTGGGGCGTAGAAAGGGCGTCGTGTCGGTCATGGGATGGTCGCTCATGTCATCAATCCGATCGGTTGGCCGAAGGTGGCCCGAGGATTGAAACGAAGCGCGACGCGACGAACGTGGTAGATAGATCTGAGCGCCTCAGGTCTGGACGGCGCAGATCGACCAGGTTCAGCCGCCCACGGACGTCAGTGCAGGCGGACCCAGATCGCCACCAGCACCATGGCCGCGATCAGCCAGGCGCACGCTGCCGTGGCCAGTGCCGCCTCCAGGCGTAGGCGGTCGATCGCCACATAGAGCGCCGCCAGGTACACGAAATAGGGCAGGATCGACCACATGCCGAACACGATGGTGGTCTTCAGGTCGGCCACCGAGCGCCCCTTGCCGACGATGTAGTGGGCGATCAGGGCGAAGGTGGGAAACAGCGGCACCAGCCCGGCGAGGTAGTAGTTGCGCGTCTTCGACAGCAGGGCGAGCAGCAGCACCACGCCCGCGCCGATGGCGGCTTTGATGAACAGGTCCATGACAGGAAGTCCCCGTGGGTGATCGGTCAGCCGAGGCCGTATTTCTTGACCTTGTCGAACAAGGTGGTCTTGGCCATGCCCAGCTCCTGGCTGGCCTGGCTCAGATTGCCGCCGCTGCGCTGCAGGGCATCGCTGAGCAAGTGACGTTCGAAGGCCTCGACCGCCTCGGCGAAACCCAGGGCCTGGCCGGTACCGGCGTCAGGCTTCTTGAAGGCCGGTAACCCCAGCGCATGACGTTCGGCGACGTTGCGCAGTTCACGCACGTTGCCCGGCCAGTCATGCGCCATGAGCCGCGACAGCGTCTGGGCGTCGATCTCCGGCACCGGGCGATCGAAACGCAGGGCGGCCTGCTCGAGAAAGTGCTCGAACAGCTGCAGGATGTCTTCGCGTCGTTCGCGCAGCGCTGGCAGCTCCAGCGACACCACGTTCAGGCGGTAGTACAGGTCGCTGCGGAACTCACCGCGCTGGCCAAGCTCTGCCAGGTCGGCCTTGGTCGCCGCGATCACCCGGCAGTCCACGGCGATGCTCTGGTTCGAGCCGAGCCGCTCCAGGGTCCGCTCCTGCAACACGCGCAGCAGTTTGATCTGCAGGTTGATCGGCATGCTTTCCACTTCGTCGAGAAACAGCGTGCCGCCATTGGCGTGTTCGATCTTGCCGATACGCCGCTTGCCGGCACCGGTGAAGGCATTGGCTTCGTGACCGAAGATTTCGCTTTCGAACAGGTTCTCTGGCAGCCCGCCGCAGTTGAGCGCCACGAACGGGCGATCATGACGGCGGCTGAAGTCATGCAAACAGCGGGCGACCAACTCCTTGCCGGTGCCGGTTTCGCCCTCGATGAGCACGTTGGCCGACGTATCGCCGACGTTGGCGATCAGCTCGCGCAAGTGCTGCATGGCCGGCGAGCGGCCGATGATGCGCGCCTCCAACGAGCCCTGGCTGGCCAACTGGCGCCGGAGGGTGTTCACCTCACGGGACAGGCCCCGCTGTTCGAGCGCGCGCCGCACCACATCGACCAGGCGCTCGGGCGAAAAGGGCTTTTCCATGAAATCGTAGGCACCGCTGCGCATCGCCCCGACCGCCATGCTGATGTCGCCATGGCCGGTGATCAGCACCACCGGCAGGCTGCGATCGCGGGCCTTGAGCTGCTTGAGCAATTCGAGGCCATCGATGCCTGGCAGGCGGATGTCGCTGACGACGATGCCGGCGAAGTTATCGTCGATGCGCTCGAGCGCCTGTTCGGCGCTGCCGACGCCTTCGCTGACGATGTCCTCCAGGGCCAGGGCCTGCTGGCAGCCCAGCAAGACATGGGGATCGTCCTCGACGATCAGAACGGTAAGAGGCTCGGGGGTCATGGTGCGCTACCGGTTCCTTGAGGGGTGGCCAAGGGCAGCACGAGCACGAAGGCCGTACCGCCAGGGGAGGGGTGCTCGACACTGAGCGTGCCCTTCGCCGCCGCGGCCAGGCTGGCCGACAGGGTCAGGCCCAGGCCCAGGCCGTGATCGCCCGGCTTGGTGGTGAAGAACGGTTCGAACAAATGCTTGCGGGTCTCGTCATCGATCCCGTGGCCGTTGTCGCGCACGTGAAGCCGGTAACGGCCTTCGTCGAGCGAGCCTTCCAGCCACAGCTCGGGTGTGGGCTGGTGGGCCATGGCGTCTAGGGCATTGCCGATGAGGTTGGTCAGGATCTGCTCGAGCCGCGTCTGGTCGATGGCCAGGCGCGGATCATCGAGGGCCTGGTGCACGCGCAGCCCGCAGGCCGTGATGCGGGGCGCCAGCACCTGCAGCACGGCCTCGACCGCCTTGTTCAGCGAGGCCTGGCCGCTGTCGTCGCTGCGCCGGGCGAACGAGCGCAGGCTGGCGGTGATGCGCCCCATGCGGTCGATCAGATCGTTCATGGTCAGCAGGTTGGCGCTGGCCGTGTCCATGGCGCCGCGCTCCAGGAAACGCACGGTATTGCCCGACAGGGTGCGCAGGGCGGCCAGCGGCTGATTCAGCTCATGGGCGATGCTGGTGGACATCTGCCCGATGGCGGCCAGCTTGCCCGCCTGGACCAGCTCGTCCTGGGCCTGACGCAACGTCTGTTCCGCCTGGCGACGTTCGCGGATCTGCCCTTTGAGCCGTTCGTTGCTGGCTCGCAGGTCGGCCGTGCGTTCGGCGATGCGTCGCTCCAGGTGGCTGTTGGCCTGTTCCAGTGCTTCACGGGCCGCCAGGCGCGTCGCCAGCACCTTGCGCCGCTCGTTCCAGGCGATCAGTACGATGGTCAGCAGGGCGAAGAAGAACCCGGCCAGCACGCCCTGGATCATCGCTTCGCGCTTGAGTTCGTGCAGCGGCGTGAGCAGGGTCAGGCGCCAGGGGGTATCGGCCAGGCGCCGTGTCTGGGCCAGGTAGGTCACGGCTCGTCGTTCCGTGTGTTCGCCTTCGGTCTGGTCGAGGGCCGGGAAGGTCAGCAGCTCGGTCCCATCGCCTAGCACCTCGCGATCCAGGGGCTGCAGTTCGTTGATCGGCCACCAGTAGTATTGCAGGCTGCGGGCCAGGCGTTCCTTGACCTCCGGCGTCAGCGGCCAGACCGACTTGAGGCGACGGGCCGGGTCGCTGGACAGGATGATCACGCCATTCTCGTCGCTGACGAACGCCTCCAGGCGTGCCCGCTGCCAGCGCTCCTCCAGCGTGTCGAGGCCGACCTTGATCACCGCCACGCCCTTGATCCGGCCATGTTCCTCCAGGCCATGGGCCAGGTAGTAGCCGGGGTCGCCCGTAGTGCTGCCGATGCCGTAGAAACGTCCCGGCCGACCGCGTATCGCGTCCTGGAAGTAGGCGCGAAACGACAGGTCCTCGCCCAGGAACGAGCCGGCGTCGCGCCAGTTGCTGGTGGCCTGGACGCGGCCGCTGGTGTCGAGGATGAAGATGGCCTTGCTGCGGCTGCGCCGGTTCAGGCCTTCGAGGTATTCGTTGACGGCTTGGCGGCCTTCGCCCTCCGGGCTTTCGAGCAGGGTCGACACACTGCCTTCGAGCTCCAGCAGGCTGGGCAGGTAGGTGTATTTGCTGATCTCGCTCTCGACGGTCCGCGCATGCAGTTCGAGCTGGCGCTCGCCGTTTTCGCTCAGGCTGCGGATGCCACTGCGTTCGCTCAGCATGAACGCCACGCAGCCCAGGCCGACCATCAGCAGGACGATCAGGGGCGGCAGCAGCAGTTGGCGGATCAGACGGGATTTCACGGCGAAGGCAGGCGGGTCAGGCAAGGACAGGGCGGGGTCGCATTTCATCACAGTGCTCTCGCCCTCACCAGCGCCCATTGTCCGACCTGGCGGACGATGGGCGCCTCCAGCCTCAGTGTTGCAGGATCTTGCTGAGGAATTGTTGGGTGCGCTCGTGGCGCGCGGCTGGGTTGCCGAAGAAGTCTTCCTTCTGGCAGTCCTCGATGATGCTGCCCTTGTCCATGAAGATCACTCGGTTGGCGACCTTGCGCGCGAAGCCCATTTCGTGGGTCACGCACATCATGGTCATGCCTTCGTGGGCCAGTTCGACCATCACATCGAGCACCTCGTTGACCATTTCCGGGTCGAGGGCCGAGGTGGGTTCGTCGAACAGCATCACGATCGGGTCCATGGACAGCGCGCGGGCGATCGCCACGCGCTGCTGCTGACCACCGGACAATTGCCCCGGATGCTTCTTGGCGTGTGCGCTCAGGCCGACACGGTCGAGCAGTGCCAGGCCTTTCTTGTTGGCTTCCGCCTCGCTGCGGCCGAGCACCTTGCGCTGGGCGATGGTGAGGTTCTCGGTGATCGACAGGTGCGGGAACAGTTCGAAGTGCTGGAACACCATGCCGACCCGCGAGCGCAGCTTGGGCAGGTTGGTCTTCGGGTCGGCGATGGACGTACCATCGACGACGATGTCACCCTTCTGGAAGGGTTCCAGCGCGTTGACGCACTTGATCAGGGTCGACTTGCCCGAACCGGACGGGCCGCAGACCACCACGACCTCGCCCTTCTTCACCTCGGTGCTGCAATCGGTCAGCACCTGGAAGTCGCCGTACCACTTGTTGACGTTCTTGATGGAAATCATACGGTGATCCTTTTTTGCAGGCGCTTGACCAGCCAGGAAGCGGAGAAACTGATGATGAAGTACACGACACCCGCGAAGATCAAGAACTCGTGGGAGCGTCCGATGATGTCGCCGTTGGCGCGTGCCGAGTTGAGGAAGTCCACCAGGCCCACGGTGTAGACCAGCGAGGTGTCCTGGAACAGGATGATGCTCTGCTGCAGCAGCAGCGGGGTCATCTTGCGGAACGCCTGGGGCAGGATGATCAGGCGCATGGTCTGGCCATAGGTCATGCCCAGGGCCTGGGCAGCGCCCATCTGGCCCTTGGGAATGGACTGCACGCCGGCCCGGACGATCTCGCAGAAGTAGGCCGCTTCGAACATCATGAAGGCCACCACGCACGAGGTGAAGGCCCCGATCGGGGTGTCTTCGCCGGTGATCCAGCGCAGCACGAACGGCACCGCCAGGTAGAACCAGGTGATCACCAGCAGTAGCGGGATCGAACGGAAGTAGTTGACGTAGGCGCCAGCGACCCTCGACATCAGCTTGTTGGAGGACAGCCGCATCAAGGCCAGCACGGTGCCCAGCACGATACCGCCGATCACGCCCATGACCATCAGCTCGAGGGTCAGCAGCATGCCGTCCCACAGGGCCGGCAAGGCCGGAATGATTTCACTGAAATCCAATTCCATTTACTTGCCCCCCACGGAGATCAGGCCAGGCACCGCAACCTTCTTCTCGATCAGGCGCATGAGCAGCATCAGGCCCATGTTCAAGGTGAAGTAGATCAGGGTGGCCAGGGTGAATGCCTCGAACAGGTTGGCGGAGAATTCGGCGGTCTGCTTGGTCTGCGCCAGCAGCTCCATCAGGCCGATCAGCGAGGCCACCGACGAGTTCTTGAACACGTTCAAAAATTCCGAGGTGAGTGGCGGAATGATGATCCGGTAGGCCTGGGGCAGCAGGACGGTGGTGTAGATCTGCGAGGTCCGGAAGCCCATGGCCCGCGCAGCGGCTTCCTGGCCGCGTGGCAGCGCCTGGATGCCGGTGCGGACCTGCTCGCAGACCCGCGCGGCGGTGAACAGGCCCAGGCAGATGATCACGCTGATCAAGGCCGAGGTGGTCGGATTCAGGTCCTGCTTGAACCATTCCTGCAGGCCTTCGGGCAGCAGGTCCGGTACCAGGAAGTACCAGAGGAACAGCTGCACCAGCAGCGGCACGTTGCGGAACAGCTCCACGTAGACAGTGGCGATTCCCGATACCAGCCGGTTTTGCACGGTGCGCATGACGCCCAGGATCGAGCCGAGCAGCAAGGCGATGACCCATGCACAGATGGCGATGGCGATGGTCCAGCCCAGACCGGTGACGTACCAGTCCAGATAGATCTCGCTGCCCACGCCGGTGGACTTGAAGAACACGCCCCAGTCCCAGTTGTAATTCATCGGGATTTCCCCTCGAACGGTCGTTTCACGGACAACTTCCAGCATCCAGAGGCGCAGGCGCCTCTGGATGAAAGGTTAGACACTTATTGGGCGACCTGTCGGATGACGTGTCGCCCGGGATGGGCGATAGGCCGCAGGTCAGATCAGGACTGTTTCTCGTCCGCAGCCTTGTCGGTCGGCTCGGCGATCAGTTTCTTCAGCTCTTCGCTCATCGGGAATTGCAGGTTCAGACCCTTCGGCGGGATCGGCTGCTGGAACCACTTCTCGTAGCTCTTGTTGACGTCACCCGACTTGAAGTAACCGACGATGGCATCGTCGACCGCTTTCTTGAAGGCATCGTCACCCTTGCGCACCATGCAGCCATAGATTTCATAGGACTGTGGCGTACCGGTGATGACCCAGTCCGACGGCTTGCGGGCCTTGGCCATTTCGCCGGCCAGCAGGGCATCGTCCATCATGAAGGCAACGGCACGGCCGCTTTCGAGCATGTTGAACGACTCGCCATGGTCCTTGGCGGAGATCACGTTCATGCCCATCTGCTTGTCGGCATTCATGGCCTTGAGCAGACGCTCGGAGGTGGTGCCGGCGGTGGTCACGACGTTCTTGCCCTTCAGGTCCTCGAAGTCCTTGTAGGAAGGCTGCCCGTCCTTGGCCTTGACCAGCAGGCGGGTACCGACTTCGAAGATGCCGACCGAGAAGCCGACCTGCTGTTGGCGCTCGACGTTATTGGTGGTGGAACCGCATTCCAGGTCGACGGTGCCGTTCTGCACCAGCGGAATGCGCGTCTGCGAGGTGACCAGGTTGTAGCGCACCTTCAGGTCAGGTGCACCGAGCTGCTTCTTCAGCGCTTCGACCACGGCCAGTTGGATATCGTGGGAATAGCCGACGGGTTCTGGCTTGCCGGCCAAATAGGAGAACGGGATGGAGGAGTCGCGGTGCCCCAGAGTAATGGTGCCCGAGTCCTTGATCTTCTTCAGGGTGCCGGTGAGTTCCTCGGCCATGACCGGGGACGCGATCAGGGTGGCGGCGATGGCGGCACCCAGCAAGTGACGAACGATGCGCATCAGTAATTCCTCGACGTTGTTTTTTTTATGGAGCCGTTGGCGGACTCTTCGTTCAACGAATACGAGACCCGACTGTATTCGATTGCCAAGTGTAGAGCATGAGTCGTGCCAACGGGGAGGTGAAGGCAGAAACCGTTGAAGATCGCGTCGTTGCGTTCAGTGACCACACAGTTCGTGTAGGCGCGGCGTACGGCATTCCGAATCCTCTGGAAATGGCTATTCGGAATTCCGAACGATGATCGCGGTGCTCCCGTGAGGCCCAGGCCTAGGGTGTTAGCCAGATACGGCCTCTGGCTTCGAACAACCGGGTTTGCTGTGGTTTTGATCCACAGGACCACCCCATGCCCCATGACTTCATACCCCGTGACTCGATCGATCGCCTGATCGCCGACCGCCTGCCCGTCTGGCTCACCACCGCGGATGTCGATCAGATCAGGGCCCTGCACCGGGCCTTGCGCCGCGAGCAGGCGATGGCCGTGCAGGTCGGCAACCATTTCAGGCCGCTTCCGTCCATCGATGCCTTTGCCGAACCCTTGCTGACGCAGGCGTTGCGCACCATTGGCGTCGCTGAACCGGATGTACGCCGCATGACGGTGCACATCGAGCAGGTGATCGAGCTACCCAGCGCAGCGCCCAAGCTGCTGGTCAACCGTCAGACCTACCGCTCTCAACGGAGCCTGCTGGCGTCGGCGCTGCACAACTTCCACGAAGAAGAACTCAGGCCCGGCCTGCAACGCCGGGCCTGGTTGGCCGATGCCACTGGCCAGCGCCTCGCGCTGGGGTTCAAGGACTTCGCCCGTTGTTGTCGGACACTGGACCTGGGCGGGCAATACCAACGGTTGCTGACCAGCCTGCTGTCGCCCAAGGCACGGCCCCCGGCGCCGGCCGACGCGGCAGTCAAGACCGTGGAGCGGATGCTGGAGGACAACATGCGGGCGCAGTTGGAGGTTGCCGTGCGCCAGGCCAGGCTCCGAGGCAAACTGGCGGCGTATGCCTTCTACCGGCTGTTGCCGCTCTGGACCGAGGCGCCGGTCGTCCCGCCGGTACCGGGCAGTGCCACGCCACGGCAGCTGTATCTGTTGGGCAAGTGCATCCGCGGCGTGGTCACGTTCGAACAGCGCGACGTGCCGGACGGGGCGATACAGTCGATCACGGCCTGGATTCCCCAGGATCCTTCGTCATCGGTCAGCCAGCATGCCTCCTGGGAAGCGCTCTACCAATGGCTGGGCAAGCGCCTGCGCAGCGAGCGTTACCGAACGTTCTTCGCACGCTTCATCAGCGAGCGGGACCGCCCGGCGTTCACCGAGACGCTGTTGCGCCTGCACGAAGCCACCGAGCGTGGCACGCCGTTGCAGCTCGACGGACGCCACTTCGCCATCGACGGACCGCTGTTCGGCTACCTGTGCACGCTGCACACCCGCAAGATGCTCGACGACGCCCGAGTACTGGCCGTGCCGACCGGTGACGAAGACCTGGCCAGCCGCCATGCGCGCCTGCAGGCATCGATCAACGCCGGTCTCAATCTGTTGAACCTTGCCGCGCTGTTCGTGCCAGGCCTGGGTGAAGTCATGTTCGCGGTGTCGGCGGTACAGATCGCTGCCCAGGTCTACGAAGGCTATCAGGACTGGCGCCTGGGGGACCGGCAAGGGGCCTTGGAGCATCTGTTCGGGGTTGCCGAGTGCCTGGCCTTGGGAACGGCCACCAGTGCCCTCGGCTGGGCAGCCTTGCATGGGCTGCCGCGGTTTGCGTTCGTCGATGCGCTGACCCCGGTGCTCGACGCTGAAGGCCAGGTACGCCTGACCCATGGCAAACCACCGATCCAGACGGTCGCCCATACGGGCGAGCTGGTCAGGCGCCTGGGCGGACCGTTCGCCGACACACCCGACTGGCAGGCCGAAGCGCTGTTGCAGGCGACCGACCTGACCCCTGCGCAACTGCGCCGACTGCACGTCGAGCATGCCGCCCCCCTGGCCAGGGTGCACGACATGCATGAGCGCATGGCATTGCACACGCGGTTGCCGGACTTGCGAGGCGCCTCGTTCGACACTGAGCTGATGAGTCGTCAGGCCCCGGCAACGGCCTTGCAGGCCCCCTTGATACGCGCCTTCCCAAGCCTGTCCAGGCGCCAGGCGCAGGAGCTGCTCGATCACGCGAGCAGTGCCGAGGTCGAGGCCCTGCAAACCACCGGGCGCATTCCATTGGCCCTGGCCGAGCGGGCGCGCTGGGCGGCACGTGACGCACGCCTGGACCGTGCCTGTCTCGGCCTGCAGCTCGCACAAGCCGTCAACGCCGATACCGAGCGTCTGGCGCTGAGGTTGCTCGAGCAGTCGGCGCCCTGGCCGAGCGGCATTCGCGTGGAACTGCGCGAGCACGACTACGACGGTCCCGTGGTCGTGGCCACGGGCAACACGCTGGCGCCCGAGGTCCGGGTGATCGTACGGCGCAACGAGGGCTATGTTGCCCTGCCTGCACACCCCATACGGCAGGGGGCAGCGGGGAACAGCCTGTGGCAGGCGCTGCTGTTGAGCCTCGACCCCACTCAGAAGCGTCTGCTGAGCGGGGCCGAACCCGGCGAAGACGCGCAGGCCGATCTCGACGAGGCGGGGCTGCGCCAGTGGCTGGCCGATCAGGCCGGGCTGGACCGCCAGCGCTGTGCCGACCTGCTGGGCATGGCGCCTGTCGGCACGGGTCTGCGCCCGCCCAGGCGGCTGGCCGATGGTCGCCTGGGCTACCCGCTCAGCGGCCGCCTGCCCGGCAGCCGCCAAGCCATTCGCAGTGGGATCCATCAGCTCTTTCCCCTGCTCGACGACGCTCAAGTGGAGACCTACATCGCCGACCTGCTCGATCGCAACGTGGACCTGTGGCAGCACTACGGTGATTTGAGGGAGACCCTGGCACGCCTGAGGCACGCCCTGACCTTGTGGCGAAGCGAAGCCGGGTTGATCGTGTCCCTGCGGCGTAGACGGGTCGCTACACAACTGCGCCGTTGCTGGCGCCGCAAGCTGGTCGACTATGCCGGCGACTATGTGCTGGAGATCGACGGCGAACGGGTGGGCAGCCTGCCGCAGTTGCCGGCCTCCGTGGACTTTTCGCACGTCAGGCGGCTGGCCCTGCGCAACATGAAGTTGAACGAGATCGACGAAGATTTTCTGCGGCGCTTCAGTCAGGTGACCGAGTTGGACCTGCAGGGCAACCGACTGACGCACGTGCCTGCCGGCATCGAACACCTTGGCCGGCTGCGTCGACTTCACCTGCAGCACAATGAGATCGTCATGACGCCGGAGGGCAATCGACGGTTGTCGGCGCTGCAGCACCTGCAATGGCTCGACCTCAGCCGTAACCCGCTGGGGCAGGCGCCGACGCTCACCGAACTGAGCCGCCTGACGCATCTGCGCTTGCGTAACACAGGGCTGGAGCACCTGCCTCCAGTCCAGGCCCTGCCGTGGCGCGCCCATGTCGACATGCGGGAAAACCGCATCCGGCAACTGCGCCAGGAGCTTCACGGCCTGTGGCAACGGGTGAGCCTGCATGACAACCCGCTGGATCCAGCGAGCGTTCAACTGCTCGACGCGCTTCACGACACTGACGCCTCGCGTACCCGAGCAAGTGCCTCCTATCGACACAGCGCCATCGACGATGCCCTGCTCGAGCGCTGGATCGGGCTGCCGTCAGCTGCCGAGCATGGGCGGCGTGTCCAGATCTGGCGGGAGTTGCACGAGCAGGAGGGCGCTGGCGATCTGTTCCGTTTCCTGGCGGACTTTGCCGATACCGAGGATTTCGAACAGCAGCCGGACCATTACCGCGACCGTGTCTGGCACATGCTCGAGTCCGCGCATGCACACGAGGCGTTGCGCACCCGCCTGTTCGAAACCGCCGCTGGCGACCGGACCTGCGAAGACCGTCTGCTGCTGATCATGGCGCAGCTGGAATTGAGTGTGCTGGTGGAGCGTGCGGTGATCGATGGTCCGGCCGAGTTCGTGGAAGCGCGTCTGCTGGGGCTTGAGCGATCATTGTTCAGGATGGACGTGTTGGATGGCATCGCGACACGACACATCGAGCGCCTGTACAACGCTCACGTGCCCCTGGTGGACGAGATCGAAGTGCGGCTGTATTACCGGGTCAAGCTGCGCACCGTGCTGGGGCTGCCCGCGACACCGAATGCCATGCACTACGAGCACTTCGCCCAGGTCACCAGCCGTGATCTGCGGCGCGCTGCCGACGAGGTGCTCGCCGCAGAAAATCCCGAGGCTCTTGCCGCTTCGTTGGCCGAGCGTCCGTTCTGGCAGCATTTCGTACGCGACCGATACGCGCAGCGCTTCGAGGCGCTGAGCGCGCCGTTCTACGAGCGTCTGGAAGCCCTCGAATCGAGTACGCCCGACTCCGGTCAGTGGCTGGAAGCGAGCAACCGCCTGAAGGAGGAGCTGGAAAGCGCCGAGCGTGCGCTGATGCGTACGTTGGCCGATGAAGCCTACGCGCGCGCTGCCCAGCGCTAGCCGGGCAACGCCGACGCCTGTCAGGCGGGCAGGGGGTGGAGCAGGGTGGCCGTGGCGGGGACCGTATTGCGCTGGGCCAGGTAGGCGCGCAGGGCCTGCTGTTCGTCGGGGGTGGTCGACAGGCCGAGCTTGGTACGGCGCCACAGGATGTCGTCCGCCTCCCGCGCCCACTCGTGGTCGCACAGGTAATCGACTTCCCGGGTGTACAGGTCGGCACTGATCGGCTGGCCGAGCCCGTCGAGGCCCGTGACGCCTTCCAGCAGGTTCCACACACGGCTGCCATACGTGGCCGCCCAGCGCCGGGCGAGTGTGGCCGGCAACCAGCCATGGCGACGCAGCAGCTCGTCCGTCAGGCTCTGCACATCGCTCATGCGCTCGCCTCCTGGCAGCGGCGCGTCGGCCGTCCAGCTGGCGCCCATGTGGGCGAAGAACGGCTTGAGTTCGGTCATCGCCGACTCGGCCAGCTTGCGGTAGGTGGTGAGCTTGCCGCCGAAGACCGACAGCAACGGCGCCTGGCCAGCCGAGGTGGACAGCGCCAGGGTGTAATCGCGTGTCACCGCAGAAGGGTTGTCCGACTCGTCGTTGCACAGCGGACGTACGCCCGAGTAGGTGTGCAGGATGTCGTCGCGGCTGACCTGGCGGTTGAAGTGGGCGTTGACCACCTTGAGGATGTAGTCGGTTTCTTCGTCGGTGATGCGCACCTTGGCCGGATCGCCGGTGTATTCACGGTCGGTGGTGCCGATCAGGGTGAAGCGATCCAGGTACGGGATGGCGAAGACGATGCGCTGGTCTTCGTTCTGCAGGATGTGCGCATGCTCGCCGTCGTACAGGCGTGGCACGATCAGGTGGCTGCCCTGGATCAGGCGGATGCCATAGGGGGCATCGAGCTGCAGATCGTCCTTGATGAAGCTCGAGACCCAGGGGCCTCCGGCGTTGACCAGCGCCCGTGCGTGCAGGGTCTGCGAGGTACCGTCGGCGTTCTGGATCTCGACGTGCCACAGGTTGCCTACACGTTTGGCTCCCAGGCAGCGGGTGCGCGTGCGGATGTCGGCACCGTGTTCACGCGCGCTCATGGCGTTGAGGGCGACCAGGCGGGCATCGTCCACCCAGCAGTCGGCGTATTCGAAACCGCGGATGATGCTGGGCTTGAGCGCGCTGTCGGCGCCGAAGCGCAAGCTGCGCGAAGCGCCCAGGCGCTTGCGCTTGCCGAGGTGGTCGTACAGGAACAGACCGGCACGGATCATCCAGGCTGGGCGCAAGTGAGGACGGTGAGGCAATACGAAGCGCATGGGCTTGACGATGTGCGGCGCCTTGGCGAGCAGCACTTCGCGCTCGGCCAGGGCTTCGCGGACCAGGCGGAATTCGTAGTGCTCCAGGTAGCGCAGGCCACCGTGGATCAGCTTGCTGCTGGCCGACGAGGTGTGGCTGGCCAGGTCGTCCTTTTCGCACAGGAAGACCTTGAGGCCCCGGCCGGCGGCGTCGGCGGCAATGCCTACACCGTTGATCCCGCCGCCGATCACGGCCAGATCGTAGCAGTCGTCGGGCGTTGTCTGGGGAGAAGCGGAATGGGACACGGCGGAGCCTCCTGATGATGGATCGCAGCGAATGCGAACATCAATGTTCGTTTGCGAAAATACTAGCGCAATAACGACCGGTTCACCAGCGCGATTTCCATAGAAAAAATCGATGGGGCCGGTGGTTCGAACATTTCCGAACATGCGTGCGGCTGAGCAGGCGTGGTGCTTACCGAGAATAGAGAGTCATGGTTTCAAAGCGCTTACACGATCGGACACACGGCCGATGGGAAGGCCTGTTGATCGACCTTCAGTAACCTGACAACCCATGATCGCTTGTGTTCATGGGCCCGCAGGCCCACGAAAGATCCTGTGCGAAACGGCAGGCCGGGCTCAGACCACTTCGAGACGGACCTTGTGCTGGTTGAGCAGATCGGCCAAGGCAGGCGACGGAGGGCGGTCGGTGACCAGGCAGTCCACCAGGCTGATCGAGCCCAGTCGGACCATGGCGTTGCGCCCGAACTTGCTCGAGTCGGCGGCCAGGATCACCTGGCGGGCATTGGTGATGATCGATTGCGACACACGCACTTCCTGGTAGTCGAAATCGAGCAGGCTGCCGTCTTCGTCGATGCCGCTGATCCCGACCACGGCGACGTCCACCTTGAACTGATCGATGAAGTCGACGCTCGCCTGGCCGACCACGCCGCCATCACGACGTACCTTGCCGCCTGCCACCAGCACCTCGAAATCGTCCTTGGCGCTGAGGATCGAGGCCACGTGCAGGTTGTTGGTGATGACCTTCAGGTGTTCGTGATTGAGCAGGGCACGGGCGATGAACTCCGTGGTGGTACCGATGTTGATGAACAGTGACGCGTGGTCGGGAATCTGTCGGGCCACGGCCTCGGCGATCCGTTGCTTCTCGTCGCGCATCTGGTCGGCGCGCATGGCGTAGGCGGTGTTCTCGATGCTCGAGTCGTAGGCGGCGCCACCATGGTAGCGGCGCAGCAGGTTGGCCTCGGCCAGTTGGTTGATGTCGCGGCGAATGGTTTGCGGCGTCATGACGAACAGCTGCGCCATTTCCTCGATGCTGACGTAGCCGCGTTCGCGCACCAGCTCGAGAATCTGTTGTTGTCGGGGGGGCAGGTTCATGGGCTTCCTTCAGGCGGCCAGCAAAAGCCCAGACGGTACAAGCTAGGGGGCGCTGGCTGCAAGCTGGACGGTGGCGCAAGACTGATGGAGGGCGTGACTGATGGGGCGCATCACCGGGCGTTGGCAGCCCGGTGCATCGGCAGGGGCCGCGAGGCGACCCCGGAAACAGGTGAACCCTGAAGGAGAAGGTTCACCCAACGCAGCTTGCCGTTATCAGGCCTCCCAGTCGCGAGTACGCTCGATGGCCTTCTTCCAGCCGGCATAGAGCTTTTCTTTCTCGGCTTCTTCCAGGCGTGGCGTGAATTCGCGTTCGATCACGGCCTTGCCGCGCAGCTCGTCCAGCCCGCTCCAGAAACCGCAGGCCAGGCCTGCCAGGTAGGCAGCGCCCAGTGCGGTGGTCTCGCGCATCTGCGGACGTTCGACACAGGTGCCCAGGATGTCGGCCTGGAACTGCATGAGGAAGTTGTTGGCCACTGCGCCGCCATCCACGCGCAGCTCGCTGAGGCGCTGGCCGCAGTCCTGCTGCATGGCATCGAGCACGTCACGGGTCTGGTAGGCGATGGACTCCAGGGCGGCGCGGATGATGTGATCCACCTTCACGCCGCGGGTCAGGCCGAACAGCGCGCCACGTGCATAGGGGTCCCAGTAGGGCGCGCCCAGACCGGTGAAGGCCGGGACCAGGTACACGCCGTTGCTGTCCTTGACCTTGCTGGCGAAGTATTCGGTATCCAGCGCGTCGTTGACGATCTTCAGTTCGTCACGCAGCCACTGCACGGTCGAGCCGCCATTGAACACCGCGCCTTCCAGTGCATAGGCCACCTCGCCACGCGGACCGCAGGCGATGGTGGTCAGCAGGCCATGGGAGGAACTCACCGGCTGGCTGCCGGTGTTCATCAACAGGAAGCAGCCGGTGCCGTAGGTGTTCTTGGCCTGCCCAGGCTCCACACACATCTGCCCGAAGAGCGCCGACTGCTGGTCACCCGCGATGCCGGCGATGGCGATGCCGCTCTTGGTATGGCCATAGACTTCCGAGGAACTGCGGACTTCCGGCAGCAGGCTCGACGGAATGCCGAGCAGGTCCAGCATCTTCGCATCCCAGGTCAGGGTATGGATGTTGAACATCAAGGTGCGCGAGGCGTTGGTGTAGTCGGTAACGTGGATCTTGCCGCCGGAAAACTTCCAGATCAGCCAGGTATCGACGGTTCCGAACATCAGCTCGCCGCGCTCGGCACGTTCGCGCACACCCTCGACATTGTCCAGGATCCACTTGAGCTTGGTGCCGGAGAAGTAGGGGTCGATGACCAGCCCGGTGGTCTGGCGAATGTAGTCCTCGTGCCCGTCGAGCTTGAGTTGCTCGCAGATGCCGGTGCTGCGTCGGCACTGCCAGACGATGGCGTTGTACACCGGACGACCGGTTTCCCGATCCCAGACCACGGTGGTTTCACGCTGGTTGGTGATCCCCAGCGCCGCCACCTGGGCATGGCTGATGTTGGCCTGGGCCAGCGCTTCGACCATGGTGGCGCTCTGGGTGGCGAAGATCTCCATCGGGTCGTGCTCGACCCAGCCCGCCTGGGGATAGTGCTGGGCGAATTCGCGCTGTGAAGTGCAAACCACGTTGGCGTCACGGTCGAAAATGATGGCTCGCGAACTGGTCGTGCCCTGGTCCAGGGCGATGATGTACTGTTTGTCGAGGCTGTCTGTCATGTCGGTGACCTTGCAAAAAAGGGGAGGCGGCTGGGCGTGAGGAAGATTCGCAGCCGTCGCTCAGGAAACGGGGGTATTCACACGGGCCGCATCGGCCTGCTCAGGCTCGAGGGCCACGCTCGGCAAGTGGCGCGCAATCATGCCACGGTAGGCCGCAGCCCCCAGGCAGGCACCGAGGATCGGCGCGACGATCGGTATCAGGAAGTAGGGAATGTCGCGACCGCCGGTCAGGCTCACTTCGCCCCAGCCGGCCAGGAACGTCATCAGCTTGGGACCGAAGTCCCGCGCTGGGTTCATGGCAAAGCCGGTCAGTGGACCCATGGCACTGCCGATCACCGCGATCAGCAGGCCGATCAGCAGCGGGGCCATCGGACCGCGGCGCAATCCATTGTTGTCATCGGTCAGGGCCATGATCACCCCCATCAGGATGGCCGTGATGACCACCTCGACCAGGAAGGCCTGGCCGACACTCAGGGCGGCGTTGGGATAGGTGGAAAAGATCGAGGCCAGTTCGAGGCTCTCGACGCTGCCCCGCACCATGCCATGGCTTTGTTCGAAATCGAAAAACAGGTTGCTGTACAAGGTGTACACCAGCGCCGCCGAACAGAAGGCGCCCAGCACCTGGGCCAGGATGTAGAAAGGCACCTTGCGTCGCTCGAAGCCGGCGAACAGCCACAGCGCGATGCTGACGGCCGGGTTCAGGTGAGCACCGGAGATGCCTGCGGTCAGGTAGATGCCCATGCTCACGCCGATGCCCCAGACGATGCTGATTTCCCAGAGTCCGAAGCCGGCGCCGGCGACTTTCATGGCCGCCACGCAGCCGGTGCCGAAGAAGATGAGCAGGGCAGTGCCGAGAAACTCGGCCAGGCACTGGGCCCGTAGGGTAGGAGCGGTATTCGTCATGTATGACCTCGTTCTTGTTGTTGTTAGGCGCGGCTGCGCTCGACAGCAAGGCCCGCTTCGATCCGCACTGAAGCTGGGCGTTTGAATCGGGATGCACCCTGATGAGGCAGGGTTTCTTCAGAAACGAAAAAATATAGACAAGAAATACTAATGTCAAAGGTCGAAACCGAACGGTCAGCCATTTCGTGACCGGTCTATTGAAGGGCGTCCTGTCATGGACGCGTGGACGGCGTGTGCCTGATCTGGTCCGCACCACGGTTTTGGCCTACAGTGCCCCCTGACCGTCCCTCGTCGGAATTGCCCATGACCCCCGCACTGGCCCTGCTCAAGAAAGCCCGCGTCGACCACCGCGTACACAGCTACGAACATGATCCGAAAGCCGCTTCCTATGGTCTGGAGGCGGCTGAAAAGCTCGGTCTGGAGGCGCGTCAGGTGTTCAAGACCTTGCTGGCCTGCACCGAGAAGGGCGAGCTGCTGGTGGCCGTGGTGCCGGTGACGGGCACCTTGGACCTCAAGGGGCTGGCCCAGGCAGCGCAGGTGAAGAAGTGCGAGATGGCCGACCCGACGGCCGCCCAGCGCTCGACGGGTTACCTGGTCGGAGGGATCAGCCCACTGGGCCAGAAGAAACGCCTGCGTACGTTCATCGACGCGTCTGCCCAGGGGCTGGCGACCCTGCATGTGAGCGCCGGGCGGCGCGGCCTGGAAGTCGAGTTGACTGCCGCCGCGCTGGCAGCGCTGACCCAGGCCACGTTCGCCGATATCGGGCGAGGATGAGGGACGGCAGCCCTGACGCTGCCGTCATGCGTCGCGATCAATGCGACGTGCTGTAGCGTCGGACGCTGACCTGCGCATTTGGCAGCTGCGCAGCGACACTGCCTTGGGCCGGAAACACCACCAGGTGATCGGCCTCGACGGCCACGCCCACGTCTTCACCGACCTGATGATCGACATGGCTGGGGAAGATCGCCTCGAGCTGGCTGCCGGTCGCCAGCTGCAGGCGATACAGGGTCGAAGCGCCCAGGAAACTCTTGCCGACGATGCGCGGGCGCAACGGGCTGTTCGGCGCGTGCACGATGTCGTCGGGCCGCAACAGCACGTCGACGGCACTGCCGGGCGCCATGCTGTAGGCACGGTTGCCGCGCAGCTCGCCCAGCTCGGTACTGACCGATTCGTGGCTGGTCAACTGGCCACGGATGAAGTAGCCCTGGCCGATGAAACTGGCCACGAACGGTGTCTGTGGCTCGTGGTAGAGGTTGTAGGGCGTATCCCATTGCTCCAGGCAGCCAGCCTTGAACACGCCGACGTGATCGCTGACCGCGAAGGCCTCCTCCTGATCGTGGGTCACCAGAATGGCGCTGGTGCCACGGCTTTTCAGGATGTCGCGCACTTCGTGGCTGAGGCGACGGCGCAGTTCGACGTCGAGGTTGGAGAAGGGCTCGTCCAGCAAGAGCAGTTGCGGCTCCGGCGCCAATGCTCGTGCCAGGGCAACACGCTGCTGCTGCCCGCCCGACAGCTCGTGCGGATACCGCCCGCCCAGGCCGTCGAGCTTGACCAGCTCGAGCATCTCTTCGATCACGCGGCGTTGTTGCGGGTGCTTGGCGATGCCGAAGGCGATGTTCTGCGCCACGGTCAGGTGCGGAAACAGCGCATAGTCCTGGAATACCATGCCGATCCGGCGTTTCTCGGGCGCCAGCGTGAAGCCGGCCCGGGAGATGACCTCGCCCGCCAGGCGGATCTCGCCGGCATGCACCGGCTCGAAGCCCGCGATCGCGCGCAGGGTCGTGGTCTTGCCGCACCCTGACGACCCGAGCAGGCAACCGATGTCGCCCGCGTTGAGGTGCAGGTTGAGGTTCTGGACGACACGCTGGTCGCCATAGCCGCAGGCGAGATCGCGCAACGACAGCAGTAGGGAAGGGCTCATGCGTGGTGGTATGCCGGTTCTACCAGAAGTTCGAGAAGCGCCTTCTGCGCATGCAAGCGGTTTTCTGCCTGGGACCAGGCGACCGAACGTGGGTCGTCGAGCAGGTCCAGGCTGATTTCCTCGCCACGGTGGGCGGGCAGGCAATGCATGAACAGGGCATCGGGTGCCGCCAGGTCGAGCAGTGCCTTGTTGACCTGGTAAGGCGCGAAGTGCGCCAGGCGCCGTGCAGTTTCCTCCTCCTGGCCCATGGAAGTCCAGACGTCGGTGCTGATCAGGTGCGCATCGCGCACGGCTTCACGCGGGTCGCGCAGAACCTGCACGCGATCGCCTGCCTCGGCCAGGAAGCGTGGATCGGGCTCGTAGCCTTCGGGGCAGGCGATGCGCAACTGGAAGTCGAACTGGCGAGCTGCCTCCACGTAGCTGTTGCACATGTTGTTGCCATCGCCGATCCAGGCCACGGTCTTGCCCTGGATCGAGCCGCGATGTTCGAGGAACGTCTGCATGTCGGCCAGCAACTGGCAGGGGTGCAGGTCGTCGGACAGCCCATTGATGACCGGCACCCGGGAGTGGGCGGCGAACTCGGTGAGCGTGGCGTGGGCGAAGGTGCGGATCATCACGGCATCGAGCATGCTCGACATCACGATGGCGCTGTCGGCAATCGGCTCGCCACGGCCCAGTTGCGTATCGCGAGGCGAGAGGAAGATGGCCTGGCCACCGAGCTGGATCATGCCGGCTTCGAACGACACCCGCGTACGCGTGGAGGATTTTTCGAAAATCATGCCCAGGACGCGGTTCTTCAACGGTTCGAACACCACGCCGCGCTGGCGCAGGGCCTTCAGCTCGATGCCGCGACGAATCACGCCGAGCAGTTCGTCAGCAGTGAGATCCATCAGGGAGAGGAAGTGCCTAGCGTTCATGAGTGACTACCTTATCTGCAACGGATGCAGGCCAGTTCCGGCGTTTTCGAACGACAACGGGTGTGACCTGCGGCGTATGCCGCACCAAGCGACGAGAATGGGAAGGGCGCAATACTATAATTAAATGTCGCCTGAAACCAAGAGGGTGTGACGCAAGGCTGTCACAAGGCGTTTCCGGCCGGAGGCTCGCGTGACGTTCAGGACCGCTCCGTTTGTACACGGTCTCTGGCGGGCTTGGCAAACGCCTGTCGCAAACGAAGCGGTGACTGCCGTCCCGCAGCCTGTCATTTCGCTCTTGCTGCGACACGGGAGGGCAAGCGCGCCAGGGGACCGGACAAGTCACCCGGCTTTCCGTTACACTGCGCTACCGTGCCGGCGATCGTGTCGGAAAGTTAAGCCGAGGTGCTCCATGGATATCATCGAAACAATCAAAGAGCAGATTGCCAACAATACGGTTCTGCTTTACATGAAAGGCTCGCCGAACGCGCCGCAGTGTGGTTTCTCCGCTCGCGCGTCGCAGGCAGTGATGGGATGCGGCGAGAAGTTCGCCTACGTCGATATCCTGCAGAACCCTGAAATCCGCGCCAACCTGCCCAAGTACGCCAACTGGCCGACGTTCCCGCAACTGTGGGTCGGCGGCGAGCTGGTCGGCGGTAGCGACATCCTGCTGGAAATGTACGAGAAGGGTGAGCTGCAGACCTTGATCAAGGAAGCGGCCGCCAAGGCCAAGGCGTCCGAGGCCTGATTCCTCGCGCGTCGCCCATGCGGCGGCGCCTGGAGGGCGGTCATGATGCAGCGCAAGGCTGCCTCTTGACCCGGCTTCATGCACATCGCGCCGGTACCGGCCTGCCACTGGGAATGCTCCCGTGCCAAGCCGGTACCGGCGCGATGATTTCATAGGTGCTGCCCAGGCGGCAGCACGATGCCGTCGCGGGCTTACTCTTCGCCCATCTGCGACTGCATGTAGTTTTCGATGCTGATCTTGTCGATCAGCCCCAGTTGGGTTTCCAACCAGTCGATCTGTTCTTCCTTGCCTTCGAGAATGTCTTCGAGCTGATCCCGGCTGCCGAAATCGCCTGCCGTCTCGCAGTGGGCAATGGCGGCCTTGAGGTCGGACAAGCCTTTCTGTTCCACACGCAGGTCGCACTCGATCATCTCGCGGGTATGCTCGCCGATCAGCAGCTTGCCCAGGTCCTGCACGTTGGGAATGCCTTCGAGGAACAAGATACGCTTGATCAGGACGTCGGCGTATTTCATCGCATGGATCGAGGCTTTGTACTCGTGCTTGCCAATCGCATGCAGGCCCCAGTCTTCATACATGCGCGCATGCAGGAAGTATTGGTTGATCGCGACCAGCTCGTTTCCGAGGATTTTGTTGAGGTGCTGGATGACGCTGATGTCGCCTTTCATGTCGGGAGCCTGCCATTCAATAAGTGCAATGGGCGAAGTGTGCGGCGGGGCTGGGCAAGTGTCAAACTTAAGTAATTGAATAGTCTATGAAAATCAATAAGAATAAGAATGTTTCAAAACCGCGTCTGGCGACTAACTGTTTGAATTGAAGGCATAAAAAAACCAGGCCGAGGCCTGGTTCTCTGGAAATCGGTGTGTTTACGCCGCGGTAAATTCTACCGGGTAGGCCAAGGCCGCCTGCTGGCTGACCTGTAGATCGGCGAGGGTGTCGCGTACCACCTCCTTGGCCAGGCACGCGCATTTGCCGCACTGGGTCCCCACGTTCGTGGCGGCCCGGACTTCCTTGTAGCTGCAGCATCCTTCATAGATCGCGTCGCGGATCTGTCCGTCGGTGACACCTACACAAAGACACACATACATAGTCGGCCCATCGTCAGTGGCGGCTGGATGGTCAGGAGAGTAATGCTAATGAGAATGCTTGTCAAAACACCGGGGCGTGGCGTTCGAGGCTTCTGACCAACGGTCAGGGTCGGCCTGCCCCGGGATGCCATGTATGATGGGCGCCCTTGCGAACTGCGCAGCCTGCCTGTGCGGGTCGTGCATGACGTTTACCTATCAGGAGATGAGCAATGAGCGTACTCGTTGGAAAACCCGCCCCGGACTTCACCGTCGCCGCCGTACTGGGCAATGGCGAGATCGTCGACAGCTTCAACCTGGCTTCGGCCATCAAGGGCAAGTACGGCCTGGTGTTCTTCTATCCCCTGGACTTCACCTTCGTCTGCCCGTCGGAGCTGATCGCCCTGGACAACCGCATGCCTGAGTTCCAGGCACGCGGCGTGGAAGTGATCGGCGTGTCCATCGACTCCCATTTCACCCACAACGCCTGGCGCAACACGCCGGTCGAGAAGGGCGGTATCGGCCAGGTCAAGTACACCCTGGCAGCCGACATCTCCCATGAGATCTGCAAGGCCTACGACGTCGAGTCCGAAGGCGGCGTGGCCTTCCGCGGCGCGTTCCTGATCGACCGGAACGGCGTGGTGCGCTCGCAGATCATCAACGACCTGCCGCTGGGCCGTAACATGGACGAGCTGCTGCGCCTGGTCGATGCCTTGCAGTTCCACGAAGAGCACGGTGAAGTCTGCCCTGCCAACTGGAAGAAGGGCGACAAGGGCATGACCGCCTCGCCTGAAGGCGTTGCGGCATACCTGAGCGAGAACGCCGGCAAGCTGTAAGCGTCAGGCCGTCCAGGTGCATGCCTGGGCGGCCTCGCGCTGTCAGGAGGCATTTAGTCGTCGAAGTGACGCCAGCCGCCCATGTCCTTCCAGCGATTGACGATGGCGCAGAACAGCTCGGCGGTCTTTTCCGTGTCGTAGCGGGCCGAATGAGCCTCGCGGCCATCGAAGTCGATGTCCGCGCTCTGGCATGCCCGCGCCAGCACCGTCTGGCCGTAGGCCAGGCCGGCCAGGGTGGCCGTGTCGAAGCTGGAGAACGGGTGGAACGGGTTGCGCTTGAGGTCGCCCCGCGCCACGGCGGCGTTGAGAAAGCCCAGGTCGAAGCTGCTGTTGTGGCCGACCAGGATGGCGCGCTTGCAACCGTTGGCCTTCAGGGCCTTGCGCACGCCGCGGAAGATGTCGGTCAGCGCGGTTTCTTCGCTGACGGCCATGCGCAACGGGTGATCGAGCTTGATGCCCGTGAACTCCAGCGCTGCCTGCTCGATGTTGGCGCCGGCGAACGGCTCGACCCGGTGGAAGTAGGTGTGCTCCGGGAACAGGAAGCCCTTCTCGTCCATGCCGATGGTGACCGCGGCGATCTCCAGCAGCGCGTCGGTGGCGCTGTTGAAGCCGCCCGTCTCCACGTCCACGACCACCGGCAGGTAGCCGCGGAAGCGTTCGGCCATGGGATGGCGCAGGTTGGCCGATTGACCGTCCTGGTCTTCGTCGTACAGATCGTCGCTCACGCGTGGTCCTCCAGCAGGCGCCAGCGCAGCGTTTCGCCGGCGCGTAGCGGTATCACCGTCTGCTCGCCGAAGGGCAGGCTCTCGGGTGCGGTCCAGGCCTCGCGGACCAGGGTGATGGTGTCGGTGTTGGCCGGCAGACCGTAGAACGCCGGGCCGTGCAGGCTGGCGAAGCCTTCCAGCTTGTCCAGCGCGTTGCGGCTCTCGAAGGCCTCGGCATACAGCTCGATCGCCGCATAGGCGGTGTAGCAGCCTGCACAGCCGCAGGCCGACTCCTTGGCGTGGCGTGCATGGGGCGCCGAATCGGTGCCCAGGAAGAACTTGCGGTTGCCGCTGGTGGCGGCGTCGAGCAAGGCCTCCTGGTGCGTGTTGCGCTTGAGGATCGGCAGGCAGTAGAAGTGCGGACGGATGCCGCCCACCAGCATGTGGTTGCGGTTGTACAGCAGGTGCTGCGCGGTGATGGTCGCCCCGACGTTGTCGGGTGCCTCGGTGACGAACTGCGCGGCATCGGCGGTGGTGATGTGCTCGAAGACCACCTTGAGGGTCGGGAAGCGTTCGACCACACGGCGCAGGTGCTCGTCGATGAAACGCTTCTCGCGGTCGAACACGTCGATCTCCGCGCGTGTCACCTCGCCATGCACCAGCAACGGCAGACCGACCTCGGCCAGCGCTTCCAGTGCCGGGAAGATATTGTCGATGCTCGTGACGCCGGAGTCGGAATTGGTGGTCGCGCCTGCCGGGTACAGCTTGGCGGCGTACACCAGGCCGCTGGCCTTGGCCTCGGCGATGTCCTGCGCGGTGGTCCGGTCGGTGAGGTACAGCACCATCAGCGGCTCGAAGCGGCTGCCGGTCGGTCGGGCCGCCAGGATGCGCTCACGGTAGGCGCTGGCCTCGGAAGCGGTGCGCACGGGCGGGACCAGGTTGGGCATGATGATGGCGCGGGCGAACGTACGCGCCACGTCGCCGACGGTATGCGGCAACACCGCGCCATCGCGCAGGTGAATATGCCAGTCATCGGGACGCAGAAGGGTCAGGCGATCGGACATTGGGGATTCCAGGCGGGTCGAACTCAAGGCGCAATGCTACCGGAAAAGCCCTTCTCGGGCACGGGCTATCAAGTTTGCCGCGCGGCGACCGATACGCTGACGTGAGCCGTGATCATCCGTGGAGCCCGCCGTGCGCCAGCGTTACCTTGCCTTGTTCAGTATGTTTGCCAGCCTGCCGGCGATGGCGCTGACGTTCCAGACGCGCATGGAGAACGTCGCCTGGAAGGTCGAGGGCGATGTCTTCGAATGTCGGCTGGTCCAGTCCGTGGAAGGCTTCGGCAGCGGCGAATTCGTGCGCCGTGCAGGGGAGGCGGCCACGTTCCAGCTGCGCTCGTCCGGCAATGCCCTGGGGGCCGGACCTGCGACCCTGCTGGCCGCTGCGGCGCCCTGGCAGCCAGGCCGTGCCGACATCGACCTGGGCAGCGTAAGCCTGGGTCGCACGGGCGTGCTGTTCAGCTCCTCCCAGGGCCAGGCCAGCCGCCTGATCAACGGGTTGCTCGACGGACGCAGCACGGTCGTGCGCAACCGGGCCGGGGAGGGCGGTCGGGCGATGGAAGTGCGTGTGCTGCCGGTGAGTTTCACCAAGGCCTATGCGGACTACCAGGCGTGCGCCAGTCGTCTGCTGCCGATGAACTACGACCAGATCCGCCAGACCCAGGTCGGCTTCCCCGCCCGCGATGGCACGGACCTGGATGCCTCCGCCAAGGCACGCCTGGATGTGCTGCTCGATTACATGAAGGCCGATCCGACCGTCAACCGCATCGAGCTCGACGGACACTCCGACAACAGCGGCGATCGCCTGACCAATCGCGAGCTGTCCCGGCGACGTGCCCTGGCCGTGGCGGACTACTTCAAAGCCCATGGCGTTACCGACGCGCAGCTCACCGTCCGCTTCCATGGCGAGCGCTACCCCCTGGCGCGCAACAACAGCGCGGCCAATCGAGCCCGCAACCGACGTGTCAGCATCCAGCTGGAGCGAGGTGCACCGCTCGAAACGCCTGCACCGGCCAGCGAAGCTGCCACGCCTGCGACGCCCGCAGCCAGTCAGGCGCCTGCGGCGGCCCCGGTGCCCGCTCCGAGCGCGGCGGCGCCTGCGCCGGCCTCAGCCAAGCCCTGAGCAGCCGGGCGTGTCCGTTGGCCCCTCAAGGTAGTGTCGCCTGGCCGTCACAAGCTGTCGCCCCACTGTAAATTTCGTGCCAAGCCCGGTAGAATCGTGGGCTTTTCGCACAACCCCGTGGAGTGATGGCATGGCGGACGTAAAAAAGGTCGTACTGGCGTATTCCGGCGGCCTCGATACTTCGGTGATTCTCAAGTGGCTGCAAGACACCTATGACTGCGAAGTGGTGACCTTCACCGCCGACCTCGGTCAGGGCGAGGAAGTCGAGCCTGCACGCGCCAAGGCGCAGGCAATGGGCGTCAAGGAAATCTACATCGACGACCTGCGCGAAGAGTTCGTGCGCGACTTCGTCTTCCCGATGTTCCGTGCCAATACCGTCTACGAGGGTGAGTACCTGCTCGGTACCTCGATCGCTCGTCCGCTGATCGCCAAGCGTCTGATCGAAATCGCCAACGAAACCGGTGCCGACGCCATTTCCCACGGTGCCACCGGCAAGGGCAACGATCAGGTCCGTTTCGAGCTGGGTGCCTACGCGCTCAAGCCCGGCGTCAAGGTCATCGCACCGTGGCGCGAGTGGGACCTGCTGTCCCGCGAGAAGCTGATGGACTACGCCGAGAAGCACGGCATTCCGATCGAGCGTCACGGCAAGAAGAAGTCGCCCTACTCGATGGACGCCAACCTGCTGCACATCTCCTATGAGGGCGGTGTGCTGGAAGACACCTGGACCGAGCACGAAGAGGACATGTGGCGCTGGAGCGTCTCGCCCGAGAACGCGCCTGACCAGGCGACCTACCTCGAGCTGACCTACCGCAATGGCGACATCGTTGCCATCGATGGCGTCGAGATGAGCCCGGCGACCGTGCTGGCCGAACTCAACCGCATCGGCGGCGCCAACGGCATCGGCCGACTGGACATCGTCGAGAACCGCTATGTCGGCATGAAGTCGCGCGGCTGCTACGAAACCCCAGGTGGCAGCATCATGCTCAAGGCGCACCGCGCCATCGAGTCGATCACCCTGGACCGCGAAGTGGCGCACCTCAAGGACGAGCTGATGCCCAAGTATGCCAGCCTGATCTACACCGGCTACTGGTGGAGCCCGGAGCGCCTGATGCTCCAGCAGATGATCGATGCGTCCCAGACCAGCGTCAACGGCGTGGTCCGTCTGAAGCTGTACAAGGGCAACATCGTGGTGGTAGGGCGCAAGTCGGACGATTCGCTGTTCGATGCCAACATCGCGACGTTCGAAGAGGACGGCGGTGCCTACAACCAGGCCGATGCGGCGGGCTTCATCAAGCTCAACGCCCTGCGCATGCGCATCGCGGCCAACAAGGGCCGTTCGATGCTGTAACGACCTCGCCCGCTGGGTGCCCGGCCACACGGTCGGTGCGCAAGGTGGGCGCTCCTGCCGGTCCGTCCTGGGCCGGCAAGCGAGTGGCGACGCCCCGGCGTCGCGCACTCGACCTCGCCTCGAGCGCTGCGCTCATGTCGTCGTGGCGCAAGGGGGCTGCCCGGTGGGCAACGGCTCTACCCTCAGGCGTACGCACAGGCTGCGCTCCCTGTCATAGATGATCCAGTGGCAATGAACCGGTGGCGTCGTGTTGACCACTTGCGTCATGTGCTGCTCGACCGTACGCCTGGCTTCCGACCCTGATACCACCAACGTTTGCGCATCGACATCGACAGGGAGGCTCGAGCCGTTCGCGAGGGTGCGAGTCTGCGAATGCGGCACGTCACCCTCGGAACGCTCGGCAGCGCTGAGTCTGGAGGCCTGTGTCATGGGCGAGTACAGCGACCTGTAGTTGAAGTTGAGCGTCAGGAAGAACAACAGCGTCAGGAAAAACGGAAAGCCCACCAGGAACCAGGTGTAGATCGTCTGGCTGCGCTCGCTCAGAAAAGGCAGCGAGGCCAGGGCGGACGCTTCGATGATGCCCGCGAAGATCGCGATCACGGTCAACGGGCTGATGGGGTTCGTTTCGTTCATGACGGCCGGCCTGTCAGGACATTGCAGCGGGTGTACCACAGGCCGCGCGTAGCCGGGAAGGTGAAACAGTTCATCAGAAAGGCGAGTTGCCGATACGCTGCGCTTCGACCCACTGCCCTTTCTGCCATTCAAAAGAGTCTTTGCCTGCTCATGAGTGCGATGTCGCCCACATCAGGGTCGGTCCTCCGTCTGATAGGGTGTTACTTAAGTCGCGAGTGTCTGGATCGCTAACTAAATCAAAACAGTACTGGATGTAGGAAGTTTCGCTAGTTGCTGTAAGTTTTATCTTTGCTATCAAATGAGCGCAGAAGCAGTACGCAATTACACGACCGTCTCGGTTATTGTGGCGCTTCAGAACGAGAACAACGGAAAGTTGGGTAGCACATGAACAAAGTGTTGATCGTAGATGACCATCCAGTCATCCGGCTGGCAGTGCGCATGTTGATGGAGCGGCATGGTTACGATGTGGCGGCAGAGACGGACAATGGCGTCGATGCCCTGCAGTTGGCGAAAGAACACCGCCCCGACGTCATCATCCTGGACATTGGTATTCCCAAGCTCGATGGCCTTGAAGTCATCACGCGACTGGCCATGTGCAACCCCAATGCCAAGGTGCTGGTCCTGACGTCCCAGGCGCCTGGCCATTTCTCGATGCGGTGCATGCAGGCAGGGGCCGCGGGCTACGTCTGCAAGCAACAGGAGCTGACCGAGCTGCTCAGCGCCATCAAGGCGGTGCTGTCAGGGTATAGCTATTTCCCGAATCAGGCGTTGCACAAGGCGCGCTGTGTGCTCAACGGGGGCACGGAGACCGAAATGGTCGAACGCCTGTCCGGGCGGGAGATGATGGTGTTGCAACAGCTGGCCAAGGGTCGCAGCAACAAGGAAATCGCCGACAGCATGTTCCTCAGCAACAAGACCGTCAGCACCTACAAGACACGGTTGCTTCACAAGCTCAATGCGCGCTCACTGGTCGACCTCATCGAGCTTGCCAACCGCCATGGTCTGACCTGACGACCCGTCCCGACCCTACAGGCTCAAGCGCGTCCCCTAGAGGTCATAATCGTACTCGGCCAGTTGGCGTTTCAACCTGCGCTCTTCCAGCAGGTTGTCGATGGTGCGTCGCTTGCTCAGGTCGGTCTTGAGGCTGACGGCTGGCTGGTCTGCCTCGTCTTCGGTGCTGGTACTGAAATCGTCGTCCAGCACCAGGTCTTCTTTTTCACTACCCATGTGTCACTCCAAGCGAGAGCCATGGGCGACCTTATAACGGTATTCGGGAAGCCGGTAAAAAAGATTTTTTCAATCGAAACGAATGATTTTCCAAATCGGCTCAATCGTCCGAGGTCTTGGCCTTGTACTCGCACAGGTCTTCGATGCGACAGCTGCCGCAGCGTGGCTTGCGTGCCTGGCAGACGTACCGGCCATGCAGGATCAACCAATGGTGGGCGTCCAGCAGGTAATCACGCGGCACGAATTTCAGCAGCTTGTGCTCGACCTCCAGGACGTTCTTGCCTGGCGCGATGTTCGTGCGGTTGCTCACCCGGAAGATATGCGTATCCACCGCCATGGTCAGTTGCCTGAAGGCCGTGTTGAGCACGACGTTGGCCGTCTTGCGCCCAACGCCGGGCAAGGCCTCGAGCGCTTCACGCTCGTCGGGCACCTGGCTGCCATGACGCTCGATCAGCAACCGGCAGGTTTCGATGACGTTGCGTGCCTTGGCGTTGTACAGACCGATGGTCTTGATGTAGTCGCTCAAGCCCTCGACGCCCAGCGCGTGGATCGCCTCGGGCGTATTGGCGACCGGGAACAGGCGTGCCGTGGCCTTGTTGACGCCGACATCGGTGGCCTGGGCGGACAGGATGACGGCGATCAGCAGTTCGAAAGGGGTCGTGTAGGACAGCTCCGTGCGCGGCTCGGGATTGTCCTCACGCAGTCGACGGAAGATTTCCAGGCGTTTGGCGGCATTCATGCGTGTGGTGTTCTCCAGGCGTCAGCGTCGGCCCGGCGCTGCGGTTCAGAAGCCTGACACCACAGGCGCCGTCCAGCGGCTGACGGGCCTCGTTGGTGATGCGCTCCAGCGGTGCCGGAGCGCGAGCGATCACTTGATGCGCTGACCGGGCTTGGCGCCGCTGTCCGGGCTGAGCAGGTAGATCTCTTCGCCGCCAGGGCCGGCCGCCATGACCATGCCTTCGGACACGCCGAAACGCATCTTGCGAGGCTTGAGGTTGGCGACCATCATCGTCAGGCGGCCTTCCAGCTGCGCGGGGTCCGGGTAGGCCGACTTGATGCCGGAAAACACGTTGCGCTGCTCGTCACCGATGTCGAGCGTCAGGCGCAGCAGCTTGTCGGCACCCTCCACGGCTTCGGCCTTGACGATCAAGGCGACACGCAGGTCGACGGCCGCGAAGGTATCGAACTCGATCTGCTCGGCCACTGGCTCCTTGGCCAGCTCGCCGTTGCCCACCGGTGCCTGTGGCGCGCTCGCGCTGGCAGCGGCCAGGTCCTGCTGGCTGGCGGTGACGATCGCCTCGATCTTGGCCGGCTCGATCCGGCTCATCAACGGCTTGAAGGCCTCCAGGCGGTGGTTCTCCAGGCGCGTGGCATGGTCGTTCCAGCACAGCGGCGCCACGTTCAGGAAGGCCTCGGCGTCGGCCGCCAGCTGCGGCAGCACCGGCTTGAGGAAGATCACCAGGCTGCGGAACAGGTTGATGCCCTGGGCGCAGATGGCCTGGACCTCGTCCTGCTTGCCGTCCTGCTTGGCCAGCGACCAGGGGGCCTTGTCGGCGATCCAGGCGTTGGCGCGGTCGGCCAGCGCCATGATCTCGCGCATGGCACGGGCGAAGTCACGGGCCTCGTAGGCCTCGGCGATACCGGGCGCGGCGGCCAGGAAGGCCTCGGTCAGTGCAGGCTCGGCGTCGCCTGCGACCATGACACCCTGATTGCCTTTATGGATGAAGCCGGCGCAGCGGCTGGCGATGTTGACCACCTTGCCCACCAGGTCGGAGTTGACCTTCTGCACGAAGTCGTCGAGGTTGAGGTCCAGGTCGTCCACGCCGCGGCCCAGCTTGGACGCGTAGTAGTAGCGCAGGTACTCCGGCGACAGGTGGTCGAGGTAGGTGCGGGCCTTGATGAAGGTGCCGCGGGACTTCGACATTTTCGCGCCGTTGACCGTCAGGTAGCCGTGCACGTTGATCGCGGTCGGCTTGCGCAGGCCCGCGCCTTCGAGCATGGCCGGCCAGAACAGGGCGTGGAAGTTGACGATGTCCTTGCCGATGAAGTGATACAGCTCGGCCGTGGAGTCCTTGTGCCAGAAGGCATCGAAGTCCAGCTCGGGGCGTCGTGCGCAGAGGTTCTTGAGGCTGGCCATGTAGCCGATCGGCGCATCCAGCCAGACATAGAAGTACTTGCCCGGTTCGTCGGGGATCTCGAAGCCGAAGTACGGCGCATCACGAGAGATGTCCCACTCCTGCAGGCCTGCGTCGAGCCATTCGGCGATCTTGTTGGCCACCGGCTCCTGCAGGGTGCCGCTGCGGGTCCAGTCCTGCAGCATGGCCTGGAAGTTCGGCAGCTTGAAGAAGAAGTGCTTGGAGTCGCGCAGCACGGGCGTGGCGCCCGAGATCGCCGAACGCGGGTCTTTCAGCTCGGTCGGCGAGTAGGTGGCGCCGCACTTCTCGCAGTTGTCGCCGTACTGGTCTTCGGCCGCGCACTTGGGGCAGGTGCCCTTGATGAAACGGTCGGCCAGGAACATGCCTTTTTCCGGGTCGAAGTACTGCGTGACCGCACGGCTGGCGATATGCCCGGCATCGCGCAGGCGCCGGTAGATCTCGGCGGACAGCTCGCGGTTCTCGTCGCAGTGGGTCGAGTGGAAATTGTCGAAGTTCACCAGGAAGTCGGCGAAGTCGGCGCTGTGCTCGGCCTGCACTGCCGCGATCAGCTGCTCGGGCGTGACGCCTTCCTTCTCGGCGCGCAGCATGATGGCCGAGCCGTGCGCATCGTCCGCGCAGACGTAGATGCACTGGTGGCCGCGCAGTTTCTGGAAGCGAACCCACATGTCCGTCTGGATGTACTCGAGCATGTGGCCAAGGTGGATGGATCCATTGGCATAGGGCAGGGCGCTGGTAACGAGAATCTGGCGTGGCTCGGACATGGTGGCTCGGCTACTTGTTTGACGGCGTGATGACGTGAAGATGATCGGTCACTATAAAGCGCTGGCGAAGATATTTCACCCCATCGGCACAACTGTCGATGGCTGACGGGTTAGCATAGGCGCTCGTCCACCACGTCAGTTCCGCCACGGGAGATCCCATGAGTGCCGTCACGCGCGCCGCCGTCGAAGCCGTCCTTCGCCAGTACACCGACCCTTATCTGAACCAGGACCCCGTCACGGCCGGGTGCGTCGAGCACATCGAAGTGCAGGGTGGCCAGGTCGACGTGCGCCTGCGCATCGGCTATGCCGCCGGCCTGTTCGTGAACGGTTGGGCGCAGGTCCTGCGTACCGCGCTCGAGGGCCTGGACGGCGTCGAGACCGCCCGGGTGACCGTCGACAGCGTGATCGTGCCGCACAAGGCCCAGGCGCAGGTGCCGGGTCTGGCCAACGTCAAGAACGTCATCGCCGTGGCCTCGGGCAAGGGCGGTGTCGGCAAGTCCACCACCGCCGCCAACCTGGCCCTGGCCCTGGCGCGCGAGGGCGCGCGGGTCGGTATCCTCGATGCGGACATCTACGGCCCCAGCCAGGGCATCATGTTCGGCATCCCCGAAGGCACGCGGCCCCAGGTGCGTGAACAGAAGTGGTTCGTGCCGATCAAGGCCCACGGCGTGGACGTCATGTCGATGGCCTTCCTGACCGATGACAACACACCCATGGTCTGGCGCGGGCCGATGGTCTCCGGTGCCTTGCTGCAACTGGTCACGCAGACGGCCTGGGATGACCTGGACTACCTGGTGATCGACATGCCGCCAGGCACCGGGGACATCCAGTTGACCTTGGCGCAGAAAGTCCCGGTCGCCGGCTCGGTGATCGTCACCACGCCCCAGGACCTGGCCCTGCTGGATGCACGCAAGGGCGTGGAAATGTTCCGCAAGGTCAACATCCCGGTCTTGGGTGTGGTCGAGAACATGGCCGTGCACGTGTGCTCGAACTGTGGGCACGCCGAGCACCTGTTCGGTGAGGGGGGCGGTGAAAAGCTCGCCGCCGGCTATGGCGTCGAGCTGCTGGCCTCGTTGCCCCTGTCGATGACGATCCGCGAGCAGGCCGACAACGGCCAGCCCACGGTCATCGCCGAGCCCGACGGGCAGATCGCCCTGGTCTACCAGGAGCTGGCGCGACAGGTCGGCGCCCGCATCGTCCTCGAAGAGGCGGCCTCGGCCGCGATGCCGAGCATCACCATCACCGACGCCTGAGGCCGTCAGGCGCCGTCGACCCGCGCGGTCGGCGGCGCGTGGGCCTTTTCTGCAGGCATGAAAAAACCCGCCAATGGCGGGTTTTTTCTAAAGCGAGATCGACTTAGGCGATCTGCACTTCTTCAGCCTGCATGCCTTTCTGGCCGCGGGTAGCGACGAAAGTAACAGCCTGGCCTTCTTTCAGGGTTTTGAAGCCGTCAGCCTGGATGGCCTTGAAGTGTACGAACAGGTCGTCACCCGACTGAGGAGTGATGAAGCCGTAGCCCTTCTCATCGTTGAACCACTTGACGGTACCGGATTGGCGATTGGACATGTGTCTGTCTCCTTGGACAAAGTTGATTTCGGCACGGGAAACGCCCCGGCCGGGACTGAGTGCAAAGAGCAGGAAAATTCAGCGATGGGCCGATGGTAATCGTGCATCAAACAGAGATTCTCGGTGTCACGTGCAGCACAGTGGCGTCACCTTACCCCACTTTGGGCAACCTGCCAATGGCCAATGCCCCCTTTGTTCGAATTCGGATCGGTGGTGGCCGCACGTCACGGACGGCGCGGGATTGCGGCGGGAAACTTTGCCGTCGGCGCCCGGACCGGTAAGATGCGCCCAGGTTTTTCACATCGCACTTTCAGGACACCGGCCATGAGCATCAAATCGGACAAGTGGATTCGCCGCATGGCGCAGGAACACGGCATGATCGAGCCGTTCGTCGAGCGCCAGGTGCGCGGCGAGCAGGACAGCCGGGTCATCTCCTTCGGCGTCTCGAGCTACGGCTACGACGTGCGCTGCGCCGATGAATTCAAGGTGTTCACCAACATCAACTCGGCCACCGTCGACCCGAAGAACTTCGACGCCGGCAGTTTCGTCGACATCAAGAGCGATGTCTGCATCATTCCGCCCAACTCCTTCGCCCTGGCGCGCACCGTCGAGTACTTCCGCATCCCGCGCAACGTGCTGACCATCTGCCTGGGCAAGAGCACCTACGCGCGTTGCGGCATCATCGTCAACGTGACGCCGCTCGAGCCGGAATGGGAAGGCCACGTGACGCTGGAATTCTCCAATACCACCACCTTGCCGGCCAAGATCTACGCCAACGAAGGCGTGGCGCAGATGCTGTTCCTCGAGTCGGACGAAGCCTGCGAGGTCTCGTACAAGGACCGTGGCGGCAAGTACCAGGGCCAACGTGGTGTCACCCTGCCGCGTACCTGAGCCGACGAAGCGCGGGAATTAGTTTGTCGATCAGGGCTCCAAACCAGTGAACAGTCCCGGTGCTCATCAAGAGCGCTGGGCGCTCGCCAGGAGTACCCTATGAAACTAGACCCCGTCATCAATGCAAAGCTGGCCGTGCTGCAGCCCAACCAGATCGGGCTGTTGGCATGGTCACTGCTGGCCCAGCCGCGCTCCCCCTTGCAGGCCGGCGGCATGCCTGGACAACCTGATCCCGATTTCCCTCAGCCGACCGAGCCGGATGACGAGCCCGGAGGTGTGCCGACCGTGCCTGACGAGCCGCCACCCGCGCCGCAGGCGTGAGTCACGGCACGGCCCAGACCCGCTCGCCGCCCGTCAGGTAAACCCTGGCGGCCCCGGTGGGCTTGACCTCCCAGCCGCCTGTGAACTCCCCGAAGGCCGGTAACAGGCTGACCCCGTCCTCCACGACATAGCAGGGCAGGCGCAACCGTTGCCGACCGCGTCCGCGCAGCACGTAGACCGGGTGCACGTGCCCGGCCAGTACGGCATGGGTCGGGTGCGGCTCGGGCTCATGACGCAGGGCGAAGGGCCCCAGCAACCAAGGCTCGTCGACCACCTGCATGCCCAGGCTGACAGGCGGATCGCCAGCATGCTGGTCGTGGTTGCCACGAATCAGCACGATGTCCAAGGCAGGATGACGCGCACGCCAGGCTTCCAGCCGCGCCATGACGGCAGGGGCACGTGCCGTCTTGGCATGCAGGAAGTCGCCGAGCACGACCAGGCGTTTGCAGTCGTATGCCGCCAGCAAGGCGTCCAGGCGCGACAGGTTCAATTCCGTGGTGCCGCGCGGCACCGGCTGGTGCAGGGCCCGATAGCTGGCGGCCTTGCCCAGGTGCAGGTCGGCGATCAGCAGGGTTTTCTCCCGAGGCCAATACAGCGCCTTGTCCACCAGCAGCCACAACGTTTCCCCGCGATGTTCGATGACGTGGTGCTCACTCACGGCCAAGGGCCTCCTGCGGCTTTTTCCAGGTCGGCGACCATGCGTGCGATACGGTCGGCGAGCTTCTCGCTGGTCATGGTTTCGCGCAGACCCTCGACGATCAGGGCGAAGGCCAAGGGCCCCGGGCGCGCCAGCGCATGCACGTCCAGGCGCAACTGGTTGATACGCACCAGTTGGCGCTGCAGCCGTTCGATTTCAAGCTCCTCGCGCAGGACTTCGTCCCGGGCCTGCCCCAGCAACAGGTTGTCGGCATCGTGCTTGCGAAACACTTCGTAGAACAGACCGCTGGAGGCCTGGATCTGCCGCATGCTCTTCTGCGCGGCCGGGTAGCCGCCGAACACCAGGCCGGAAATCCGGGCGATCTCACGAAAGCGCCGCAGCGCCATTTCACCGGCGTTCAGGCTGTGCAGGACATCCTCCAGCAGACCCTCTGCCTTCATCGCCGTCGGCAACAGGTCGGCCCAGGCGACGTGGCTGGGGCTGAGCAGTTCGAAGCCATAGTCGTTCACGGCGATGGAAATGCTCAGCGGCTGGGTCTGGCTGATCCGCCAGGCGATCAGGTTGGCCAGGCCAAGGTTCGCCATGCGCCCGGCGAACGGGTAGACGAACAGGTGCGAGCCTTGCCGCGAGTCGAGGGTCTCGACCAGCAGCGTGTCGCGCGCGGGGAGGGCGGACCATTGCGCCTGGATGTCCAGCAGCGGGCGCACCGCACGCATTTCCGGCCCGGTGAAGCGCCCCTGGCTGGCGGTGTCCAGCTGATCCACCATGGCGTCGGCCAGCTCGCTGGACAGCGGGAGCCGCGAGCCGCTCCAGCGCGCCACCGCCGCCTTGCGCTGAGTGCTGCGTCGCACGTAGGCGGTCATGTTCTCGACCCGCACCAGCTCGAGGATGCGCCCGCCGAACACCAGGGTATCGCCAGGGCGCAACCGCGCGATGAAGCCTTCCTCGACGCTGCCCAGCGAGCGCCCGCCGCCGCCTTTGCTCCAGAACTTGAGCTGCAACTGCGCCTCGCTGACGATGGTGCCGATGCCCATCCGGTGCCGGCGCGCCAGGCGCTGGCTGGCCACGCGCCAGACACCGTCGGGGTACACCTCCACCCGTTGATAGTCGGGGTAGGCGCTCAGCGAATCGCCGCCATTGCGCACGAAGGCCAGCGCCCAGGCCCACTGGCTGTCGCGCAGGTCCTTGAACGCCCAGGTGCTGCGCACCTCGGCCAGCAGCTGGTCGGGGACGAAACCGCTGCCCAGGGCCATGCTCACCAGGTGCTGTACCAGCACGTCCATGCACAGCCGGGGCGACTGCCGCGCTTCGATGTGGCCTGCCGCAAGCGCCTGGCGCACGGCGGCCGCCTCCACCAGTTCCATGCTGTGGGTGGGCACCAGGGTAATGCGCGAAGCCCGTCCTGGTGCGTGACCGGAGCGTCCGGCCCGTTGCAGCAGTCGCGCCACGCCCTTGGGCGAACCGATCTGCAGCACCCGCTCCACGGGCAGGAAATCCACGCCCAGGTCGAGGCTGGACGTGCAGATCACCGCCTTCAGCGCGCCGTCCTTCAGGCTGCGTTCGACCCAGTCGCGGGTCGCCCGGGCCAGCGACGAATGGTGCAGCGCGATCAGGCCCGCCCAGTCGGGACGTGCATCGAGCAGCGCCTGGTACCAGAGTTCGGCCTGTGCACGGGTGTTGGTGAAGACCAGGCAGCTGGCACTGGCCTCGACTTCGTCGCGGACCTGAGCCAGCATCTTCAGGCCCATCTGGCCTGCCCACGGAAAGCGCTCGAGGGCCGGTGGCAGCAGGCTGTCGACCTCGATGCGCTTGTCCTGGCGGCCCTTGACCAGCGCGCCGCCCTCGGGCAACAGCACGTCACGGGCGTGTTCGAGGTTGCCCAGCGTGGCCGACAGCCCCCAGGTCACCAGCTCAGGGCGCCAGCGTCGCAACCGAGCCAGCGCCAGTTGCAGCTGCACGCCGCGTTTGCTGCCGAGCAGTTCGTGCCACTCATCGACCACCACCATGCGCAAGGTCTTGAACTCTTCCTCGGCATGTTCGCGGGTGAGCAGCAGGGTCAGGCTCTCGGGGGTGGTGATCAGCACGCTGGGCAGGCGGCGGGCCTGACGCGCACGCTCGGCCGCGCCGGTGTCGCCGCTGCGCACACCGACGCTCCAGTCCAGTTGCAGGTCGGCCAGGGGCGCTTGCAGGGCCTTGGCCGTGTCCGCCGCCAGGGCACGCATCGGGGTGATCCAGAGCACCTGGATCGGCGCCGGCTGACGGGCCTTGGGCGCACGGAATGCGCGCAGCGCGGCGAACCACACCGCGTAGGTCTTGCCCGCGCCGGTATTGGCGTGCAACAGCCCGGACTCGCCTCGCGACACGGCGGCCCAGACGCTGCGCTGGAAGGCGAAGGGCTTCCAGCCCTGGGCGCTGAACCATTGACTGGCGAGGTCGGAAGCTGGCGGCATGCGGCGGACCGTTCTGGAGGGTGTGCTCTACAGACCGCCGTCAGGCCCGGTTGGTTTTACTCGCTCAAGGCGCCAGCAGGTAGCCTGAGCGACAGAGACGTTCGCCTGCCACATGGGCGATGGCCATGCCGTGGGTGGCCAGGCGGCGGCCGCTGCGCGCGTAGAGCAGGCCTGCCTGCTGCGTGTGGATGGCCGTGACGCGATCGTCGAGCGGATCGATGACCTCGGCGACCACCTGGCCGGCCTCCAGGTATTGCCCTGGCTTGGCCTGGAACACCAGCAGGCCGCCATGTGGCGCCACCAGCAGTTCCACGGCCGCCAGGGGGGTCGCCGGGCGTGGCGGCGCGGGCGGTGGCGGTGCCTGGCCTGCCAGGGCGCCCCTGAATGTCAGGTAGTCGAGGATCGCCTGGCAGTCCCGTTCAGCCAGCCCATGGCTGACATCCGCCTGCCCGCGCAACTCGAGGGTCACCGAAACGCTGCCCGTGGGGATCGGAAAACGTCTGGCGAACCGTTGCTGCAGCTGCAACCACAGCAGGCTGAAACATTCATCGAACGATTGACCGCCCGAGTCGGTGGCCAGCAGGCTGGCCTGGGCGCCCAGATAGCCGGCCAGGGGTTCGATCTGTGGCCAGGCCTCGGGCGTGGTGTAGAGGTGCTCGACCGCCTCGAAGTCGCAGTGCAGGTCGAGGATCAGGTCGGCGTCGCAGGCCAGGCGCTGTAGGGTCAGGCGCTGGGCCTGCAACGGGGTGTGGGCCGGATGGGCCAGCAGGTTGCGTCGCAGGTGGTCGCGGATCAGCTCCTGGTTCAGCTCCGGGTCCTGGCCGAGCAGGCCTTCGACCTGGTCGCCGATCGTGTCGGACAGGTCGACGAAGTGTCGGTTGAAGTTTTCGCCGCTGTGCAACTCGAAGCGCCCCAGCGGTGCATCGAGCACGACCTGCTCCAGGCCCGCCGGATTGGCGACCGGCACCAGGACGATCTCGTGCCGCAGTTGCCCTTCGGCCTCCAGCGCGGCCAATCGATGTTTGAGGTGCCAGGCCACCAGCATGCCGGGCAGTTCGTCGGCGTGCAGCGAGGCCTGGATGTAGACCTTGCCGCCGGCGCTCGGGCCGTAGTGAAAGCTGTGCAGTTGACGGACGCTGCCGGGCGTGGGCCCGAGCAGGTCATGGATCATGTGGCGCATGGGACTCCTGGATCGACGAGAGAGAGGCACTGGAAAGAGCATACACTCACAGGACGGACGATCGTGCAGCATGGACCGCCCCGTACGCTCAGGCCAGCAGGTCCTGCAGGGTCGCCAGGTCGTCGGCCTCGTCCACCGGCTTGTCGTGGCGCCAGCGCAGCATGCGCGGGAAGCGCACGGCGATGCCGCTCTTGTGGCGCTTGGACAGAGCGATGCCCTCGAACCCCAGCTCGAACACCAGGGTCGGTGTCACGCTGCGCACCGGGCCGAAGGTGTCGACGGTGGTCTTGCGCACGATGGCGTCGACCTTGCGCATTTCGGCATCGGTCAGCCCCGAGTAGGCCTTGGCGAAAGGCACCAGGGTACGGTCCGGCGAACCGGGCGGGCCGTCCCAGACCGCGAAGGTGTAGTCGCTGTAGAGGCTGGCGCGGCGCCCATGGCCTCGTTGTGCGTAGATCAGCACGGCGTCCACGCTGAACGGGTCGATCTTCCACTTCCACCACAGGCCCATGTCCTTGGTGCGCCCGACGCCGTACAGCGCTTCACGCTGCTTGAGCATCAGTCCTTCGACGCCCAGGGCCCGTGACTGCTCGCGCTGCTGGGCAAGATCGGCCCAGTCCTTGCCCGTGAGCAGCGGCGAAAGCAGCACCGGTGCCGAGGGGTGGTGCTCGACCAGGTGTTCGAGCTGGGCGCGTCGTACGTGCTGAGGACGCGTGCGCCAGTCTTCGCCTTCCCATTCGAGCAGGTCGTAGGCTTGCAGCACCACCGGGGCATCGGCCAACAGTTTCTTGCCCAAGGTCTTGCGCCCCAGCCGCTGCTGCAGGAGGGCGAAGGGCTGGACCGCCGCTTCCTGCCCGGCATCGGGCGCTTTCCAGACCAGGATCTCGCCATCGAGCACGACGCCGTCCGGCAGGCTATCGACCAGGCTGTGCAGTTCCGGGAAGCGGTCGGTGACCAGCTCTTCGCCGCGCGACCAGATCCACAACTGGCCATCACGCTTGACCACCTGGGCACGGATGCCGTCCCACTTCCATTCGGCCTGCCAGTCGCCGGTCGGTCCGAGCAGCGCGTCGAACTGCTCGGTGGGCGCCTGCAGGGCGTGAGCCAGGAAGAACGGATAGGGTTGCCCACCGCGCTGGGCATGCTCGTCCGCCGACTCCGGGGCGATCAGCTTCTGATAGCTGGCCGCCGTCGGCCGATGGGACAGGTCGGTGTAGCCGACCAGGCGCTGGGCGACGCGCTTGGCGTCCAGCCCGGCCAGTTGCGCGAGGGCGCGGGTGACCAGCAGCTTCGACACCCCGACCCGGAAGCTGCCGGTAATCAGCTTGAGACAGAGCATCAGGCTGGGCCGGTCCAGGCGTGCCCACAGCGCCGGCAGTTGCTCCTTGATCTGCTCGGGCGCCTGGCCACGCAGGGGCAGCAGGTGCACTTCGACCCAGTGCGCCAAGTCCTCGTCACTGGTCTGCTCGGACGACGGCAGCAGCAGCGAGATGGCTTCGGCCAGGTCGCCCACCGACTGGTAGCTTTCCTCGAACAGCCATTCAGGCAAGCCCGTCAGCTCGATGGTCAGTTCGCGCAGCAGACGCGTGGGCACCAGTTGCCGAGGGCGGCCGCCGGCCAGGAAATACACGGCCCAGGCCGCTTCATGGGGCGCCGCCTCGGCAAAGTAGTCCTGCAACGCACGAAGCTTGGCGTTGCTGGAGGTGGTGGCGTCCAGACGCAGGTAAAGCTCGGCGAAGGCCTTCATGTCGGGGTCTCCGGGGTGGCCTGGGCATCGTCTTCGTCGCCGTATTCGGTGACGAACGCCCGTGCGTCGAGCCCCAGCTCGTTGAGGTAACGCACCAGCACGCCGACCGAGCCGTGGGTGACCATCACCCGCTCTGCGCCGGTCTGCTCGATGGCCCACAGTAGCCCCGGCCAGTCGGCATGGTCGGACAGCACGAACCCTCGGTCCACGCCGCGCCGCCGACGGGTGCCGCGCAGCAGCATCCAGCCGCTGGCGAAGGCGTCGCTGTAGTCGCCGAAGCGCTTCATCCAGCTGCTGCCGGAGGCCGAGGGCGGCGCCATGATCAAGGCCTCGCGCATCATCGGGTCGTTGCGCGGCACATCGCCGGCGTACACCGTCGGTGGCAAGGCCACGCCGGCCTCACGGTACACCCGGTTGAGCGGCTCGACGGCGCCGTGCACCAGGATCGGCCCGATCCCGGCGTCCAGCCCATGGAGGATGCGCTGGGCCTTGCCGAAGGCGTAGCTGAACAGCACGCTGGCCTTGCCCTGTTCGCGGTTGGCGCGCCACCAGGCGTTGATCTCGGCGAACACTTCGGCCTGCGACGGCCAGCGGTAGATGGGCAGGCCGAAGGTCGATTCGGTGATGAAGGTATGGCAGCGCACCGGTTCGAACGGGGTGCAGGTGCCGTCCGGTTCGACCTTGTAGTCGCCCGAGGCCACCCAGACTTCACCCTGGTATTCCAGGCGCACCTGGGCCGAGCCCAGCACGTGGCCGGCCGGGTGGAAGCTCAGGGTCACGCCGTGGTGATCGAGGCGTTGCCCATAGGGCAGGGTCTGCAGGCGAATGTCCTCGCCCAGCCGGCTGCGCAGCACGCCCGCGCCGGGTTCGGCGGTCAGGTAATGGGTATTGCCCGGTCGGGAGTGGTCGCCGTGGCCATGGGTGATGACCGCGCGCTCCACCGGGCGCCAGGGATCGATGTAGAAATCACCGGGCGGGCAGTACAGCCCTTCGGGGCGGGCGATGACGAGGTCCATGGGCAGGCCACTGGCAGGGGAGTTACAAGGTAGGAGTCGTGCCCTGCCGGGGAGTTCGAGGGGATTGGGGGTGGCCCGGTCGCGACATGACCGGGCGCGTGGACAGAGGGTCGGGGACACCGGCCTGCGCAGGCCCCCGACCCGGTCGCGGCTAGCGCTCGGGGACCAGGCTCAGGCGCTGGGTGCCATACCCCTGGGTGAAGTGCTGCGGCTGCAGCGGCAGGATGGTGAAGCGGCCTGCGAACCAGTCCTGGAGGCTGTCGTTCGCGCGGGCGCTGGTCGGGTGGCCGGACGGGCCGGTGCTGGTCAGCACGCGCAGCGGCTCGGCCTGGCCGAAATCGACGATCAGGCGTGCCGACGGTGGCAATTGCGTGTCGAAATCGCGGCCCCAGGCGTAGGGTGTGAGCGCCAGGGTGCTGAAGTCGCCAGCGGCAGCGCGCGCGGGGCGCGCCACGCCATCGCCCAACCCCTGCCAGGTCGGCATCGGCCAGCGGTAGGCATGCAGGCGGCCCCATTGCCAGGTGCGCGGGTCATTGCCCAGTTGCGCCCGGCCGGTCTCCATCGCGGCCGCCAGGCTGCGCGCCAGGATGGTCGGTTTGTCTTCGTGCTGCGGGGTCGAGCGGTCGTCCCAGAACGGGCTGTCGTCACGCCCCAGCAGATGGTCGGCCTGGGCCGAGTAGGACAGCCGCGCATTGGCGACGAAGGTCTGCCATGCCTCGCCCGACTCCGGGCCCAGCTCGTCGAGGAACGTCTGCCGGGCGACCTGGTGTAGGAACAGCGCGTACAGGGCCGCGTCCGCCGACTGGGCGCTCAGGCGACCGTCGAAAGCCTTGAGGCGAGCCAGGGCCTGACGGGCAAGGTCGCGTTGCGCCGCAGGCAGGGCGTCGATGGCCTGTGGCAGCGCCGAGGCCATGCCGGGTGCATCGAGCATCTGCTTGAGCTTGCCGGCCAGGGGCGTGAGCTGATCGTTCTGCATGGCCGCCAGGCTGCGCGCATCGTGACGCCCGGTGCCGATCAGTTGCGCCAGGCGTTCGGCGCGCTCGGGGTAGTCCCAGGTGTTGGACAGCTGCATGCCATAGCCGCGTGCCAGGCTGCGCTGGTTGGCATGGCCGATCCAGCCGCTGGCCGGGTCCTGATCATAGGGATGCAGCATCGCGTCGGCGTAGCCATCCCAGTCGTAACGTCTGTCCCAGCCGGGCGAGGGGAGCAGGCCCTGCCCGTCACGCCGGTTCGGGTAGCGGCCGGTGACCTGCCAGCCGATGTGCTGGGCGTCGGCGAAGACCAGGTTGAGCGCCGCGGCGCCGATGGCGCGTGCGCTGTCGGACGCGCGCTCCAGGGTGCTGGCGCGGGTCAGGTCGAACAGCGCATCCAGGCTGCGATCGCCCTGCAGCGTCGGCATCTGCAAGGCCAGGCCGAGGGCCTCGTTGCCCGGTTGCCCGAGCAGCGTGCCATGTCGCGTTTCGTACAGGACCTCGCGCTGCGGGCGCTGGCCACGGACCAGGAACGTTTCGGTACGTCCGCGTGCGGGCTGCCATTTGCCGTCGGCCAGGTAGGTCAGCTGGTTGCCCTGGCGCCGCAGTTTCTCCAGGTAGAGGTCCTGGTTGTCGGCCATCACCGCGCTGCTGCTCCAGGCCAGCTTGCCGTTGAAGCCGGCCAGGATCAGCGGCAACCCCGGCAGGGTCAGGCCGGCGGCCTGGTATTTGCCCGTGTGGATCTGCACCGGGGACAACGCCCAGGCCGCACGGCTGTCGCTGGCGAGCAGGCTGCGGCCGCTCTGGCTGCGCTGCGGGCCCAGGACCCAGCTCGCCGAGCCTGGACTGCCCAGCAGGTCGAAGGCCGCCAACCGCTGGCTGGCGGCGTTCAGCGCACCGAGCCCTGGCAGCCCGCGGGTCAGGTCCAGGCCCTGGAGCTTGGCCGCCTCGGCCTCGGGCAGCGGTTCGTCTGCGGCGCTGGGCAACAGCCAGGCCAGCCGGTCGACGCCGACCCGTTGCGCCAGGGTCAGGCCGGCAAGCTCTTCCTGCAGGTTCACCGACTGGCTGAAGGCGTAGAGGCTGAACAGCAAGGCCGAGTCTTCGGGCTTCCAGTAGTCGGGTCGATAGCCGGCCTTGGCCAGGTTGCCCGGCAGGGCGTCGCGGAAGCGGAACAGGTAGGCGTTGACGCCCCGGGCATAGACCTCGAAGAAGCGCTTCAGGCGCGGCGAGGCGTCGGCGTACAGCTGGTCGGCGCTGCGCCGCAGGTTGGCGGCGCGCATCAAGCGGTCGGTGTCCAGGGCCTGCGGCCCATCCAGCTCGGCCAACCGCCCCTGCGCCAGCAGGCGCAGGGTGATCATCTGCTCGATACGGTCGACGGCGTGCAGGTAGCCGAGGCTGAACAGCGCGTCGTGGAACGTGCTGCTCTCGATCAACGGCATGCCCTGGGGATTGCGCCGCACCGAGACGTTCTGGGCCAGGCCCTTGAGCGGCTGTACGCCTGCGCTCGGGGGCAAGGTGGACTGCTGGGACACTGTCTGACAGCCGGCCAGGCCGAGCACGCCGCAAAGCATCGCCGCCGCACGCAGGCGTGGGCGCGAGGAAGGAAAACGAAGGACGGCCATGGCCAGGCTCCTGAAAGAGAAAGGGGACGAGCTATGCGCTGCAAGCCGCAAACGGACGGTCCGGCTTGCAGCGTGCAGTCAACTCAAGCCCCGTGGCACTTCTTGAATTTCTTCTCGCTGCCGCAGGGGCACGGGTCGTTGCGGCCCACGTCCTTCAGCGCGTTGCGCACCGGCTCTTGCGGGGCGTGGTTGCAGTGCGGGCCATGCACGTGGCCATGGTCATGGTCGTGCTGATGGTCATGATCGTGGTTGCAGTCAGGGCCGTGAACATGGGGTTGCTGGGTCATTGCGGTTACTCCGGTTTGAGATCACCGGGCATTATCTCACCCCTGCGCGACAAGTGCAGGTCGTGCCAGAAGAATAATCCGCTGGCCATGTCCACCTCCAGCTGGTACGGCAACGCCTCGTGGCGCTTGAGCAGGCGGGCCAGGGGGCGCAGCTGCTTCCACAGGTTGGTCCGTGCGGTGATCTGGAAGGTGCGTTGCTCATGCGCCCCGACGCTGCGCCACAGGCTTTCGTCGGCGTCCACCAGCAGCAGGCCGCCCAGGCGCACCGAGTAGTCCAGGTGACGAATGAACAGACGGCTGTCGTTCGGGTTGACCACGCGCACGTACAGCACGAATTCCTGCTGGTGCAGGCCCGCCTTGACCTTGCGCACCTTCACCAGGTGCAGTTCAGGTTCTTGCCAGGCATCCGCGCCCCAGCTCACGCAGCCGCTGAGCAGCGCCAGGGCGATCCCGAGTGTCAGCGCACGCAAGAGAGCACTCATCTCACTGCTCCAGGTAACTGGAACAGCACTTCTTGAACTTCTGCCCGCTGGCGCAGGGGCAGGGGTCGTTGCGCCCGGCCTTGAGGCCGACGGTCGGGTCGATGAAGTACCAGCGACCTGCCTGCTGGACGAAGGCCGAGCGCTCACGGTGCTGGTGGTCGCCCGAGGCGTCGTGCCAGCGGGCGGTGAAGGTGACGAAGGCATGTTCGGGCTGGCCGCCGAACACTTCGGCGTCTTCCACCTCCAGGCCCAACCAGGTGCTCTCGGCGCTCCACGCCGCGATGCCGGCGCGATCCAGGGCATCGCGCTGCACCGGCAGGGTCGTGTCCACCAGGTAGTCGACCAGGCCCAGCACGTAGGCGCTGTAGCGCGAGCGCATCAACGATTGCGCATCCGGCGCGGGGGTGCCGGCGTGCAGGTGGCCGCAGCAGGCGTCGAGCAGGTTGCCACTGCCGCAGGGGCAGACCGCGACGCTCATCGCCCGCCCTCGATGGGCAGGCAGGCGGGCAGGGCAGGTGTGGATGCATTCATGGAAGGCCTCGGGAGTCAGGGGCGGGCAGAAGACAGTGTCAGCGACAGACTCCCGGACCGCAAGCGGGTACGCAGGGTCACCACCAATACTTGCCGAACATCTCCGGGTTGGCCCAGAACCGGGCATTGAGCCAGTCCGGCACCTGCTTGTAGTCGTGCAGGTCATAGGTGAACAGGCTCAGCACCTGCGCCTCGCGGCGAAACCGTTCGCTTTCAGACAAGGCCAGGGCGAAGAAGTCCGTGGCGTACCAGCCGCAGGCGGCCAGGTCGGCCAGCACGGCCACGCGGCTGGCGTTGAGGTTGCGGATGCCGCCCAGCAATTGCAGGCCCTCGCGCTTGGGCAGGTGTTCCAGGCACTCGACCAGCACGGCCAGGTCGAAGCGCGTGGCTGCCAGGGCGCTCGGCAGCGGTCCGGGCGGTGCGATGTCGATCTGTACGTGTGGATGCGCCTCGACGAAGGCGTCGAGCGCTGGAAAGCGAGTGCCGACCAGCAGCAGACGCTGCGGTGAAACCCGCTCGAGCAGGGCCGCCAGGGCCTGTTGGGGCGTTCGTTGGGAAAATCCGTCGCGCATGGCCGGTCCTCGTGCTGAAGCGGCAAGAGTAACGGGGTTGCAGGCCTCCGGCATAGGGGCAGGTGACTGCGTCGCCAGGGCTCGGCTGGCGGGAGACAGGCTGCGGGGCTTTACTGCATGCGGTAAGGTCGGACGGGCCAAGGGGTGCCGTTGCGGACCTCTGTATCGATGATCGAATCAAGGGAGGCGAACATGGGCGTCGTGACCGCCGTGGGCAAGCTGCTGACCATCGCGTTCTGGTGGGTGGTGCTGTGGAACGTACTGATGCCTGCTGCCAGGCCCTTCAATCTGCTGATCGCCGCAGCCGGGTGCCTGCTGCTGGGCCTGCACGTGCTGGAGATGCTGTGGTTCAACGCCAGCCTGCGTGGGCGTCGTCACCGCGTGTTCGACCGTCTGCAGATCCTGCTGACGGGGATCTTCCACATCGTCTCCATGTCCCGCCGTCGCACGGTCGACTGATCGGCCCGGGCGCTTGCCGGGCAGGACCGGTCACCAGGACAGCTGCCACAGGGCCACGCTGGCCACGGCCACGCCGATGAGCAGGCAGGCCCCGACCATTCGTCGGATCCTGGCCAGTACCCAGGCGCCGGCCGTCCAGTCCTGCACCGCAAGCGCTGCGTCCAGTTCCGGGCCCAGCAGCGAGCGGATGCGCAGGCACAGGGCGAAGCTGGCGATGGCCCCCCCGATCATCACCTGGACCGGGCGTGGCGCCGTGTCCAGGGTCAGGCCGCTGGTGTGCATCAGGCTGACGCCGCTGGCCGAGAGAATCACCAGCACCAGCCAGATCGCTCCGAAACGCTGTCGGAAAAGGTCGCCCCAGCGCTGCAGTCGCGCCGGCCGATGGACGGTCGCGACCGGCGCCAGGCGCAGCGCCCACCACAGGTAGCCCAGCCCGCACAGCCAGATCGCGGTGGCGGCGGCATGCAGCAGGTTGGGCAGGGCAAGGGCAGTCATGTGGATCTCCGGGGGGCAATCGACGCGCGAGCCGGGTATGATAGCGGCCCATGCGAAACACTGAAAATCCATACAGCCCTCCGGGCGCGCCCAGATCATGATCAGTACCGAACTCAAGAGCACCATCCAGGGCGCCTATTCGCGTTTCCTCGAGGCCAAGAGCCTGCGTCCCCGTTATGGCCAGCGGCTGATGATCGCCGAAGTGGCCAAGGTCCTCGGCGACATTCCCTGCGACGACGAAGGGCGGCGGTCCGGTGAGCCGGCCGTGGTCGCGGTCGAGGCAGGCACCGGTACCGGCAAGACCGTCGCCTACAGCCTGGCGGCCATTCCGGCGGCCAAGGCAGCCGGCAAGCGCCTGGTGATCGCCACCGCCACCGTGGCCCTGCAGGAGCAGATCGTCTTCAAGGACCTGCCCGACCTGATGCGCAACAGCGGGCTGAACTTCAGCTTCGCCTTGGCCAAGGGCCGTGGTCGCTACCTGTGCCTGTCCAAGCTCGACCTGCTGCTGCAGGAAGGTAATGCCCATTCGGCCACCGCGCAGCTGTTCGAGGAGGAGGGCTTTCACATCGAGGTCGACGAGGCCAGCCAGAAGCTCTTCAACACCATGATCGAGCGCCTGGCCGGCAACCGCTGGGATGGCGACCGCGACAGCTGGCCCGAGGCCGTGGACGACCAGGCCTGGGCCCGGCTGACCACCGACCACGGCCAATGCACCGGCCGACACTGTCCGAATTTCCAGCAGTGCGTGTTCTACAAGGCCCGCGAAGGCATGGGCAAGGTGGACGTCATCGTCACCAACCACGACATGGTCCTGGCCGACCTGGCGCTGGGCGGCGGTGCCGTGCTGCCCGATCCGCGCGACACGGTCTACGTGTTCGACGAGGGCCATCACCTGCCGGACAAGGCCATCGGCCACTTCGCCCATTATTCGCGCCTGCGTTCCACCGCCGACTGGCTGGAGCAGACCGCCAAGAACCTCACCAAGCTGCTGGTCCAGCACCCGCTGCCGGGCGACCTGGGCCGGCTGATCGAGCAGGTGCCGGAACTGGCGCGCGCCCTGCGCACCCAGCAGCAGTTCATGTTCACCCTGTGCGAGCAGATCGCCGATTTCCGTCCTGGCGAGGACGTCGAAGGCCGCGAGCGGCCGCGTTACCGCTTCGAGGGCGGGGTAGTGCCCGATGCCATGCGCGAGGCGGGCCTGGAACTGAAGAAAGGTTTCGGCCAGCTGAACGACCTGTTCACCCGCCTGGCCGACCTGCTCAAAGAAGGCATGGACGGCGAGAAGAACATCGGCATCGCCAGCCACCAGGCCGAGGAGTGGTACCCGCTGTTCGGCACCTTGGTGACCCGTGCCCAGGGCAACTGGGAACTGTGGGGCGCGTTCACCGCCGAAGACCCGGAAGACAACCCGCCCATGGCGCGCTGGCTGACCCTGGTCGAAGGCGGTGCCTTGTTCGACATCGAGGTCAACGCCAGCCCGATCCTGGCTGCCGACATGCTGCGCCGCAGCTTGTGGAACGTGGCCCATGGTGCGCTGGTGACCTCGGCGACGCTGACCGCGCTGGGCAAGTTCGACCGCTTCCGCATGCGTTCCGGCGTGCCCCGCGATGCGGTCACCTGCGTGGTGCCCAGCCCGTTCCACCATGCCGATGCCGGTGTGCTGCGGGTGCCCGACCTGCGGGCCGACCCGCGCGATGTGCCCGCGCACACCGCTGCCATCATCCGTGACCTGCCCGACCTGGTCGAAGGCTCGCGCGGCTCGCTGGTGCTGTTCTCCTCGCGCAAGCAGATGCAGGACGTGTTCGACGGACTGGACCGCGATTGGCGCAAGGTCGTGCTGATCCAGGGCAACCTGTCCAAGCAGGAAACCCTCAACAAGCACAAGGCCCGGGTCGACGACGGCCAGTCCAGCGTGCTGTTCGGGCTGGCCAGTTTCGCCGAGGGCGTCGACCTGCCTGGCGCCTATTGCGAGCATGTGGTGATCGCCAAGATCCCGTTCGCCGTACCGGACGATCCGGTGGAGGCGGCCCTGGCCGAGTGGATCGAGGCGCGGGGCGGCAATCCGTTCATGGAGATCGCCGTGCCGGATGCCTCGCTGCGTCTGATCCAGGCGTGCGGTCGACTGCTGCGGACCGAACAGGACCGCGGCACCATCACCTTGCTGGACCGGCGCGTGGTCACCCAGCGCTACGGAAAAGCTATCCTCAATGCGTTGCCGCCTTTCCGGCGGGAGATTGGCTGAACCCTCGACGTCAGGCGCCACGGCCGGCTGACCCAGGCCCCACTCAGGGGCCTTGCGCTTTCAAGGAGAACCTGCGTCATGATCCGTTACCTGATGGCCACCGCGTTGAGCGCGGCGTTGGCTTCCCCTGCCTGGGCCGTGCAGCAGACGCTGTTCAGCTTCGTGCGCCCGACGTCGGTGGTCGCGGTCACGACGGGCGACGCTGGATTGCCGCAATCCAATGCCGAGCAGACCATCGCCGGCGAGGTCTTGCGGCGGGTGGTCTTCAATCCGGCGGCCAGCCCCTGGTTGCGCCTGGCGCCCCAGGAGGGCGTCTGGAACTGGTCGGCCCAGCGGGCGGTGAGCCTGCGCCTGCAAAGCGGCATGGACTGGGCCCTGACCGTCGAGGTGACGGTGCAGGACACGGCCGGACAGCGCCTGACCAGTCGCATCGACCTGCCGGCCGGCCCTGCCCAGACGGTCTGGATCCCCTTGCAGGCCCATGGGCCGCTGAGCGAGGGCATGCGCGCCGGTCCCCCCATGCCCTGGATACAGGAAGGCCAACGCCTGCTGGTCACGGCCAGCAGTGGCGAGATCGACCTGGCGCAGGTGGCGTCGATCACCTTGAGCATTCCACGACCGGCCGTGGCGCAAAGCCTGCTGATCGAAAAAGTGGCGGTGCAGGACGATGCCCAGGCCATCGAGGCGGCGTATGCCAACCTGATAGACGGGTATGGGCAGGCCAACCGTGGACGCTGGCCAGACAAGGTCGAGAGCGATACGCAACTCAAGACGGGGGCCGAGCGCGAGCGGCAGCGCGTGCAGGCAGCGTTGCAGGCCCGAAGTCAACAAGCGCTGGATACCTACGGCGGCGTCAGTGGCGGTCAGGCATTCGAGGCCACCGGGTTCTTCCACACGGAGAAGCGCGACGGACACTGGTACCTGGTCACGCCGGAAGGTCATCCGTTCTTTTCGTTGGGCGTCAATGCCGTGGCCCGCGACGGCGGACGCACCTATGTGGCAGGTCGGGAACGCATGTTCAGCCAGCTGCCGGCCGAGGGCGAGCCTCTGGCCGCCTTCTATGGGGAAGGCAACAACGATGACGGCAATGCCTCCTCGCAAGGCCGCGGCTACAAGCAAGGGCGCTGGTTCGACTTCTACGCTGCCAACCTGGCGCGTACCATGCCTACCGACTGCGCAGCGCCGGTCGCCACGCCTGAGGCGGCCTGCCCACCTGCGCAGGTCGATGCGTCACGCTGGCAGGCCCAGACGCTGGATCGGCTCCAGGCCTGGGGCTTCAATACCCTGGGCAACTGGAGCGACCCGGCGCTCGGCCAGGCGGCACGGGTGCCCTATACGCTGCCGTTGTCGATCGTCGGCGACTACGCCAGCATCAGCACCGGCATGGACTGGTGGGGGCGCATGCCCGATCCGTTCGACCCGCGCTTTGCCATGGCCACCGAACGCGCCGTGGCCATCGCGGCGCGCGACCACCGCGACGACCCCTGGCTGATCGGCTACTTCGCCGACAACGAGCTGGCCTGGGCAGCGCCGGGCGACGACCCCAGGGCGCGCTATGGCCTGGCCTTCGGCACCCTGCGCCTGACCACCGACGTGCCGGCCAAGCGCGCGTTTCTCAAGCAGCTGCGCGACAAGTACCGTAACCAGGAAGGGCTGTCGAAAGCCTGGGGTATCCAGTTGCCGGCCTGGGAGCTGATGGAAGACCCCGGCTTCGAAGCCCCCTTGCCCGACCCGGCGCACCCGGAGATCGAGCGGGACTATCAGCACTTCCAGGCAGTGTTTGCCCAGACCTATTTCAAGACCATTGCCGACGCACTGGATTGGCATGCGCCCAATCACCTGCTGCTCGGTGGGCGTTTCGCGGTCAGCACGCCCGAGGCGGTGCAGGCCTGCGCCGAGTTCTGCGACGTGCTGAGCTTCAACTTCTACACCCTCAAGCCCGAGGACGGTTATGACTTCGCGCGCCTGGCCGAGCTGGACAAGCCCGTGCTGGTGTCGGAGTTCCAGTTCGGTTCACGCGACCGCGGTCCGTTCTGGCCCGGGCCGGTGGAGGTGCCCCGTGAGGAAGCCCGCGGGCCGGCCTACGCCGCGTTCATCGACGCCGCGCTGGCGCAGCCGTTGATCGTGGGGGCGCACTGGTTCCAGTACCTCGATCAACCGGCGAGCGGGCGCCTGCTCGATGGCGAGAACGGTCACCTGGGCCTGGTGGCGATCACCGATGTGCCCTGGTCAGGGTTCGTCGAGGCGGTGAGCAAGAGCCATGCACGGGCCATGACGGCTTTGCGTGAGCAGGTGAAGGTCGCGGCGCCCGCCCAGGTGCCCTGACGCCTGCACGCCTGGCCTGACACTCCACTTCGCGGGATGGCGAGCGCATGTGTTCGTCCTTTCCTCGCGAGCGTGGTGTATGCAAAACGCCCAACTACTGAAACAATGCACGCCTTTGCGACACCGGTGAACGAGGGGCGGGCAAGTGCAGATCCAGGGTCATTACGAGCTGAAGTTCGAAGCCGTGCGCGAGGCATTCGCCGCGCTGTTCGACGATCCTCAGGCGCGCGGCGCGGCGTTGTGCATCCAGGTCGGCGGCGAGGTCGTGATCGACCTGTGGGCCGGTACGGCCGACAAGGACGGCACCGAGGCCTGGCACAGCGACACCCTGGTCAACCTGTTCTCCTGCACCAAGGCCTTCACTGCCGTGACGGTGCTGCAACTGGTGGGGGAGGGCAAGCTGGCCCTGGATGCTCCGGTGGCGCGCTACTGGCCGGGATTCGCCCAGGCCGGCAAGCAGTCCGTCACCGTTCGCCAGCTGCTCAGCCACCGCGCCGGTGTGCCGGCCATTCACGACCTGCTGCCGGCCGAAGCGCTCTACGACTGGCCGCGCATGGTCGATACGCTGGCTGCCGAAACCCCCTGGTGGACGCCGGGCACGGCACACGGCTATGCAGCCCTTACCTATGGCTGGCTGGTGGGCGAGCTGATCCGCCGTGTGGATGGCCGCTTGCCAGGCGACTCGATCGTCGCCCGCACCGCCAGGCCACTGGGCCTGGACTTCCACATCGGGCTGCAGGACGATGACTTCGACCGTGTGGCGCACCTGGCCCGGGCCAAGGGCAATGCCGGCGATGCCGCCGCGCAGCGCCTGCTGCACGTGACGCTGCGCGAACCCGAGGCATTGTCCACGCGTGCCTTCACCAACCCGCCGGGCATGCTGACCAGTACCAACAAGCCTGCCTGGCGTCGCATGCAACAACCGGCGGCGAACGGGCACGGCACGGCGCGTGCCCTGGCAGGTTTCTATGCCGGTCTGCTCGAGGGCAGCCTGCTGGAAGCCGAGCTGCTGGATGAAATGACCCGCGAGCACAGCTGCGGGCATGACCTGACGCTGCTCACGTCCACCCGCTTCGGCCTGGGCTGCATGCTCGATCAACCCGACCAGCCCAATGCGACCTTCGGGCTGGGCGCCAAGGCCTTCGGTCACCCCGGTGCGGGCGGCTCGGTCGGCTTTGCCGATCCCGAGCACGACGTCGCGTTCGGCTTCGTCACCCCTACCCTGGGGCCGTACGTCTTGATGGACCCCCGCGCCCAGGCGCTGGTTCGCGCCTTGGCCGGTTGCCTTTGATCGGGTTGTACAAGTATTGACCGCAGGCTTTGTCTATCCTCAACGCCAACGCCCCTCCACGGCTGGGCAGAACTCCTTCCAATTCATGGTGTATCGCTGATGTCTTCACAAAAAACCTTAGCACTTGCCCTGTGCCTGGCCATGACCGGCTGCGCTCAGCACGCTCAAGACGACTCTGCCCAGACCAGCCGTCACTGGTGGCCGTTCGGCTCCGACCAGGTGGCTGACCAGGAGGTCAAGGACGCGGTGACCGAAAAAGTCGCCAAGGCCGATGCCAAGTCCGAAAGCGGCAGCCGCTGGTGGTGGCCGTTCGGCGGTGAAGACAAGCAAACCGCCCAGGCTCAGCCAGTGGTGCCGAAGATCGACCAGAAGGCCACCCAGGCCTGGCTGGACGACTACGAGCCGAAATTGCGCGAGGCGGTAAAAGGCACCAACCTGCAGGTCGAGCGTCGCGACGACCTGCTGGCCGTGACTCTGCCGGTCGATGGCAACTACAACCCGGACCGTCCGAACATGCTGCTGCCTGTCACGCTGGGTCCGATCACCCGCGTGGCCAAGGCCGTGGAAAGCGACCCGAAGACCGCCGTCCTGGTCCTGGGCCATGCCGACAGCACGGGCGCCGCGGCGGCCAACCAGAAGCTCAGCCTGGAGCGCGCGGCTTCGGTCTCGGCGATTTTCCGTCTCAGCGGCCTGCAGCGTGACCGCCTGATCCTCAAGGGCATGGGGTCGGTGATGCCGCGTGCGGCCAACGACAGCGCCGAAGGCCGTGCCCTGAACCGCCGCGTCGAAATGCTGCTGACGCCGCAGAACACCATGGTCGCCCTGCTCGCCAAGTACCAGCAGGCGACCCCGGTGGTCGCGCCTGCGGCCATGGTCGCCACCCAGGATGCCAAGGCGCCTGTGGTCAAGGCAGCGGCCAGCAAGCCGACGGCCAAGGCCGCTGCCAAGCCAGCCGCCAAGAAAACCGTGGCCAAGGCCAAGGCCAAGCCGGTGGCGAAGAAAGCCGCAGCCAAGCCTGCCGCCAAGAAGGCCGCCGTGGACAAGAAGGTTGCGGCCAACAAGACCAACTGATCGTCAAGGAAGCTCGACATGACCCAGACCCTGGCTGATATGCGGCGTGACTACACCCGCGATGGCCTGGCCGAAGCACAGGCGCCGGACGAACCGTTCGCGCTGTTTCACCAGTGGTTCGACGACGCCGTGCAGACCGAGCAGGCGCCTGTCGAGGCCAATGCCATGACCCTCGCCACCGTCGATGCCGACGGTCGGCCGCACTGCCGGGTCTTGTTGCTCAAGGGGCTGGACGCGCGAGGGTTCACCTTCTTCAGCAACTACGACAGTGCCAAGGGCGAGCAGCTGCGCAGCAACCCCTCTGCGGCCATCACCTTCTTCTGGCCGGCGCTGGAGCGTCAGGTGCGGATCGAAGGCCGCGTGGAGAAGGTCACGGCGCAAGAGTCCGACGCCTACTACCAGGTGCGCCCCCTGGGCAGCCGCCTGGGGGCATGGGCATCGCCGCAGAGTCGGGTGATCTCGGGTCGTGAGGAACTGGAGAGCCTGGTGCAGGCCACGCAGACACGCTTCAAGGACACGGCGCCGCACTGCCCCGAGCATTGGGGCGGCTACCGTCTGGTGCCGGATCGCGTCGAATTCTGGCAAGGCCGCCCCAGCCGCCTGCACGACCGCCTGAACTACCGTGCGGTGGAAGGGCAATGGCAACGTGAGCGCCTCGCGCCCTGACGTTCGTCACCCCCTGCATCGCGGGCAAGCCCGCACACAGTAACCGCGATGGCCTGCATTACCGCGGTAGGGCTACGGGTGTAGGAGCGGCCCCTGTGCCGCGATTGGGCCCGCCAGGGCCCACATTAGCACTTGGCAGAAACCATAGAATCTCCCACACCCGTAGTGACACCGCAGTGGTACAGGCGGTCGCGGTACTGTGGGGGGGGCTTGCCCGCGATGGCGTCTGGTCCATCTCCGCCTGTATCGCCAGCATGACGCCGGTCTGTCAGACCCGCCCAATAGCCCAGACTGGCGCAGCGCGACGGATTCATTGCCGCCAGGCGTGGTCCCATAGGTAACCGCACCGTGTGCGACAGCCGTCGCCAGGCCTGAATGAAAAACGATTTAACCTCAGGCCCCGTGACAGCCGCTGCGCACACGGGGTCTAATGGACACTCGATTATTGGAGAACATCCCATGCGTAGATCCGGATTGCTGGTAGCGAGCTTCACCGCCTTTTCATTGCTGCTCGGCGGCTGTGCCTCGAACCTGGCGGGCGATACCTACTCTCGCGATGAGGCCCGGCGCGTCCAGACGGTGCGCATGGGTACCATCGAAGCCTTGCGCCCTGTGAAGATCGAAGGCACCAAGACGCCGATCGGTGGTGGCGCAGGCGCCATCGTCGGTGGTGTGGCAGGCAGCGCCATCGGTGGTGGACGCGGCAGCCTCGTCGCCGCGGTGATCGGTGCGGTCGCCGGCGGCCTGGCCGGTTCGGCGGCTGAAGAAGGCATCACCCGTACCCAGGGCGTTGAGATCACCGTGCGTGAGGACGACGGCAGCACCCGCGCCTATGTCCAGGCCGTGCAGTCGAACGAAATCTTCCGGGTTGGCGAGCGCGTGCGCATCATGACCGTGGACGGCACCAGCCGCGTCTCGCACTGATCACCGCGTTACCCAAACGCCCCGGCCAGCCTCGCTGCCCGGGGCGTTTTCATGGGTGCACGTCTCAGGCCGTGAGGCCCAGCATGTCGCGCGCCACGGCCTCGGCCACACGGATGCCATCGACCCCGGCCGACAGAATGCCACCGGCATAACCGGCGCCTTCACCCGCCGGGAACAGGCCCTTGAGGTTCAGGCTCTGGTAACTGTCGTCACGGGTGATGCGCAGCGGCGACGAGGTGCGGGTCTCGATGCCGGTCAGGATCGCGTCCGGCAGGTTGTACCCCTTGATCTGGCGGTCGAAGGCCGGCAGCGCTTCGCGGATCGCCTCGATGGCGAAGGCCGGCAGGCTGGGGGCTAGGTCACCGAGGGTCACGCCCGGCTTGTAGGACGGCTCTACGCTGCCCAGCGCGGTGGACGGACGACCGGCGACGAAGTCACCGACCAGTTGCGCAGGTGCCTGGTAGTTGCTGCCGCCCATCACATAGGCGTGCGCTTCCAGGCGCTCCTGCAGCTCGATACCGGCCAGCGGGCTACCGGGGTAATCGCGTTCAGGATCAATCCCGACCACGATGCCCGAGTTGGCATTGCGCTCGTTGCGCGAGTACTGGCTCATGCCATTGGTCACGACGCGGCCCGGTTCGCTGGTGGCCGCGACCACGGTGCCACCCGGACACATGCAGAAGCTGTATACCGAACGCCCGTTGCTGGCGTGGTAGACCAACTTGTAGTCGGCAGCGCCTAGTTTCGGATGGCCCGCGTACTTGCCCAGGCGCGCCTGGTCGATCAGTGACTGCGGATGCTCGATGCGGAAACCCACCGAGAACGGCTTGGCTTCCATGTACACACCCTTGCCGTGCAGCATGCGGAAGGTGTCGCGCGCGCTGTGGCCCAGCGCCAGCACCACGTGACGTGCCTGCAACTGCTCGCCACTGTGCAGCACGACACCCTGCAGTTGGTCATTGTCGATCAGCAGGTCGGTGACCTTCTGCTCGAAGCGCACCTCGCCGCCCAGGGCGATGATCTCCTCGCGCATGCGCTCGACCATGCCCGTCAGGCGGAAGGTGCCGATGTGCGGCTTGTTGATGTAGAGGATTTCCTCGGGCGCACCGGCCTTGACGAACTCTTCCAGGACCTTGCGGCCATGGTGCTGGGGGTCCTTGATCTGGCTGTACAGCTTGCCGTCGGAGAAGGTGCCCGCGCCCCCTTCGCCGAACTGCACGTTCGACTCCGGGTTGAGTTCGCTCTTGCGCCACAGGCCCCAGGTGTCCTTGGTGCGCTGACGCACGTCCTTGCCGCGCTCGAGGATGATCGGGCGCAGGCCCATCTGCGCCAGCAGCAGCCCGGCGAAGATGCCGCATGGGCCGAACCCGACCACCAGGGGGCGCTGCTCGGGTGCCTGGCTGGCATGGCCGACGAAGCGGTAGGTGGTGTCCGGCGCCACGCTGATGTTGCGATCGTCGGCGAAGCGGCGCAGCAGCTCGGCTTCGTTGGTCGCTTCCAGGTCGATGGTGTAGATGAACAGCAGCTCGCTGTTCTTCTTGCGCGCATCGTAGCTGCGTTTGAACAGGGTGAAGCCCGTCAGCTGTTCGTCGGTGATGCCCAGGCGCTGCAGGATGGCTTCGCGCAGCGCCTCGTCAGGATGGTCCAGGGGCAGCTTCAGTTCGGTGATTCGTAGCATGGCGGAGTCCGGTATCCCGGCCTCGAACGGCCGGTGGCTTTACGTAAACCGCCGATTATAAGCCTTTCGTCCGCCTGACTGGCAGGAGAAACGTCACCAGTGATCAGTTGTCCCGCGCCCCGCCGTAATAACCGCACCCCTGCAGGGTCTGACCATCGATGCGCAGCTCGGCATGCAGGTGACGGATCGCGCCGCTGCCGGTGTCGACGCAGCGTTGTGGCGCCAGCCACACCTGGATCTGCTGATGGTTGGCTTCGGTCGACAGGTTGAGACTGCCGCCCGGAATCTGTTCCTCCACGAACGGCAGCGCCAGCGGCGGCTGGCCTTCACGGCTCAGGACCATGCCCTTGCCACTGGCCTTGAGGTCCCAGGTGGGGTTCTCGCCGCTGGCGTGTACGGTCAGGCGCTTGAAGGCCGGGTCATCACAGGCGCCGGACGCAGCCTCCAGACGATAGACGCGGGTCACGTCCAGGGTGCCGTCGCCTGTGGCGGTGCGGGTCCCCCCCAGCGTGCCGCGCAGGTCGGCGAACACCTTGCCCGATGCGCTCTCCGGCAGGTTTTTCACGTCCTGGGACAGCCCGAGGTCGGCAGCGTCGTTGACCACGAAACGGCGCGATTCGGTACAAGGCTTGAACAACAACTGGCCATCACTGCTGACGAGTTCGCCTTGCAGGCGGGAGGTGCCCACGTTTGGATTGCTCGGCTGCGCCGAGAACATCTGACAGCCGGCGAAAACCGGTAGCAGCGCGGCGAGCGGCAGGAGGAGGGTGAGGCGCATCGAAAACTCCGAGATTCGTGCAGAAGTGCCCGTCACGGTACCCAGGCTTTCGAGGTAGCTCAAGTGGAGTTTGAGCAGCCTGGGCGCCAGCCAGGCTGCACGTCCGGCTGTCGAATCCAAGGAAGGGCCTACCATTTCTGTCAGTAGACAGTGCTGTGATGGAAAACGATGCTCGAGGCTCATCCGTTACCCATTGAGGCACATACGATGGCTTCCATCGACAAAGCTGCAGGCGCGATCGAGTTCGAGTACAACGTCCCTTTCCCGGAGCCTACGGCCAAGAATCATACGACCCAGGTATCACCCTGGCTGCAGAAACGCTACTTGGTGGACGGTGACGGAAAGACTCTATTGATCGGGCGTGTGAATCCCCAAGGCAATCCTGACTCAGACTTCGCACCCGATGGTTTCGTCAATGCGAGTCTGGATGAGCTGCCTGTGGACTCGTTGAATCCACCACAGGTGTCCGGATTGATCGTGAACGCGAATGGCCAGGTCATCGGCGGACTGCAATCCCCTACGGGCCTGGGCTTGGCTCGTTTCACCGAAAATGGAGAATTGGATACCGCGTTCGGTGTGCAAGGGACGATCATTCACCCCATCGCCGTCGAACCGTCGACGGCGAGCACGACCCTCTCGGATAACGGATCAATCAATGCCAGCGGCGGGCCGGCTTTCGTGTCGCTGACAGAGGCCGCAGGCGATGGGCGTAAATTCTATGCCATGGCAGGCCGCAGGTTCGATGGCAGATTCACACTATTGCGCTGCCAGGAAAATGGGCAGCTCGACACGACGTTCAATAACAGCGGGAAAGTCAGGGTAAAACATCCCGACTTCGAGACGGATGCAATGGCCGTCGTCGCGGCGCCTGATGGTGGGGCCATCGTGGCAGGCAGGCTAGGCCGTGGCAGAAGCATGCGAGTCTTTTTCAGTCGGTTTAACGCCGACGGTACTGTCGATCGTCAATTCGGTGAGGCAGGGTACGCGATATTCGATGCGGAGTCGGCCGGTATTCCTGCGGCGCGTCTGTTTCAGATGGAACTGACATCGATCGTCCGCCTGGCAGACAATGGCTATGCAGCCAGTGGCTACCTGTCCGCCCACAGCCCTGGCGAGAATTATGGCTTGCTGATACGCATCGACGACCGCGGTCGCCTGGCGCTCGCGTTCAACAAAGGAAAACCGTTGCTCTTCAGACACCCTGATGGCGAGGCTTCTTTCCTGCTCGGCGGTATTACCGAACAGAAAGATGGCAAATTAGTGGTCGCCGGTGGAGTGAGTATTCGCACAGGCGGTTATAAGCACCCTGTACTGGTGGTGCGCTATACCTCCGAAGGGGAACTGGACCTAAGTTGGGCGCCGACAGGGTGGAATACCTATGAGCCGTGTGGGTATACGGTGTGCTACGTCCAGAGCGTGGTGCTGGATGAGAACCAAAAGATACTGATTTCCGGCGATGGCGGCATGAGTGACAATGCTGGAGACTTGAGGGGGTTCGTCATGCAACTGACCGTCTAGCGATGCTTGCGTCGATGCTCGCCGTTTGCACGACGGGCATCGAAACAAGGTGAAACTCAGACGGATCCTTTACCCCCCCAAGTACGCCTCCCGCACCTTCGGATCGGTCAGCAACGCCTCCCCGGACCCTTGCATCACCACGTGGCCGTTTTCCAGTACATAGGCCCGATCGGCGATCTTTAGCGCCTGGTTGGCGTTCTGCTCCACCAGGAACACCGTCACGCCATCCTGGCGCAGCTGCTCGATGATGTCGAAGATCTGCTGGATGATGATCGGCGCCAGCCCCAGCGACGGCTCATCGAGCAGCAGCAGCTTCGGCTTGCTCATCAAGGCACGGCCGATCGCCAGCATCTGCTGCTCGCCCCCGGACATGGTGCCACCACGCTGGGCATAGCGCTCCTTCAGGCGCGGGAACAGGTGCAGCACCTTGTCCAGCTGCGCCTGGTAGTCGCCCTTGTCGGTGAAGAACCCGCCCATGGCCAGGTTCTCCTCCACCGTCAGCCGCGAAAACACACGGCGACCTTCAGGCACCACCGCGATGCTCTTGCGCATGATGTGCGACGAGGGCTGGCCCACCAGCTCTTCGCCCAGGTAGCGGATGCTGCCAGCGTGTGCCTGAGGCGATCCGCACAAGGTCATCAGCAGCGTGGACTTGCCCGCGCCGTTGGCACCGATCAAGGTGACGATCTCGCCTTGCTTGATCTCCACGTTGACGCTGTGCAGCGCCTGGATCTTGCCGTAGAAGGTGGATACGTTCTCGAATGTCAGCATCACGCTTCCCCCAGGTAGGCCTTGATCACCTCGGGGTTGCCGCGAATCGCGTCGGGCGTGCCGTCGGCCAGGGGCGTGCCCTGGTTGATGACCACGATGTGGTCGGAAATGCTCATCACCAGTTTCATGTCGTGCTCGATCAGTAGCACCGTGACCGCATGCTCCTCGCGCAGGTAGCCGATCAGGGCCTTGAGGTCTTCGGTTTCCTTGGGGTTGAGGCCTGCTGCGGGCTCGTCGAGCATGATGATCCGCGGGCGAGTCATCATGCAGCGGGCGATTTCCAGGCGACGTTGCTGCCCATAGGCCAGGGTGCCCGCCGTGCGGTTGGCGAACTCGGTCAGGTTGACCCGCTCCAGCCAGTACTGCGCCCGCTCCATGGCTTCCTGTTCGCTGCGGCGGAATGCCGGCGTCTTGAACAGGCCTGCCAGGAAGTTGGTGTTCAGGTGGCGGTGCTGGGCGATCAGCAGGTTCTCCAGCGCGGTCATTTCCTTGAACAGGCGCACGTTCTGGAAGGTACGCACCACGCCCTTGCGGGCGATCTGGTGCCCGGCCAGCCCCTGGATCGGCTGGCCATCGAGCAGGATGGTGCCGCCGCTGGGCTTGTAGAAACCGGTCAGGCAGTTGAAGACAGTGGTCTTGCCGGCCCCGTTGGGGCCGATCAGCGCCACGACCTGACGCTCTTTGACGGTCAGGCCGACGCCGTTGACCGCCAGCAGGCCGCCGAAGCGCATGCTCAGGTCGCTGACTTGCAGAATGTCACGGCTCATCGGCGCAGCTCCAGGTGGGGGCGTTGCATCGGCAGCAGGCCTTGCGGACGCCAGATCATCATCAACACCATCAGCGCACCGAACATGAGCATCCGGTATTCGCTGAATTCACGCATCAGCTCCGGCAACAGGATCATGACGATCGCGGCCAGGATCACACCCAGCTGCGAGCCCATGCCGCCGAGCACCACGATCGCCAGGATGATGGCCGACTCGATGAAGGTGAACGACTCAGGCGTCACCAGGCCTTGCCGCGCCGCGAAGAAGCTGCCGGCGAAGCCGGCGAAACTGGCCCCGAGGGTGAAGGCCGAGAGCTTGATCACGGTGGGGTTCAGGCCCAGTGCGCGGCAGGCGATCTCGTCCTCGCGCAGGGCTTCCCAGGCGCGGCCGATCGGCATGCGCAGCAGCCGGTTGATCACGAACAGCGCGAGCAGCGCCAGCAGCAGGGCCACCAGGTAGAGGAAGATCACCTTGTTGATCGAGTTGTAGGGCAAGCCGAAGAACTCATGGAACGTCTGCATGCCCTCGGCCGCGCGGCGTTCGAAGCTCAGGCCGAAGAACGTGGGCTTCTCGATGTTGCTGATGCCATTGGGGCCGCCGGTGAGGTCGGTGAGATTGCGCAGGAACAGCCGGATGATCTCGCCGAAGCCCAGAGTGACGATGGCCAGGTAGTCGCCACGCAGGCGCAGCACCGGGAAGCCCAGCAGGAAGCCGAAGGTCGCGGCCATCAGCCCGGCGATCGGCAGGCAGACCCAGAAGCTCAGGCCGTAGTAGTGCGACAGCAGCGCGTAGCTGTAGGCGCCGACGGCGTAGAAGCCCACGTAGCCCAGGTCGAGCAGGCCCGCCAGGCCGACCACGATGTTCAGGCCCAGGCCCAGCATCACGTAGATCAGGATCAGCGTGGCGATGTCCACCGCGCCGCGCGAGCCGAAGAACGGCCAGACCAGCGCCACCACGATCAGCCCGAGGATGATCCAGCGCTGGGTGCGTGGCAGGGTCAGGAAGTTGCTGACGGCCGGGGAGATCAGCTTGCGGTCCGAGCGGCTGCGCATCACGGCGCTCCACTGCTTGTCGAACAGCACGCGCAGGAACATCAGCACCGAGCAGACCGCGATCACCGTCAGGGTGAAGGGTCCTTGGCTGTGCACGATGAGGTTGATGCCGTCGATGCTGAGTTTCAGGCCGAGCACCGGGAAGGCCACGGCCCAGACCAGCAGGGCGCTGAAGAACGCCGGTTTGAGATTTCGATTCATACTTTTTCAACCTCCGGACGGCCCAGAATGCCAGTCGGCCGGAACAGCAGGACCAGGACCAGAAGCCCGAACGCCACCACATCCTTGTACTGGTCGCCGAAGATGTCGGCACCGAAGGCTTCGGCGACGCCCAGCACCAGCCCACCGAGCATGGCGCCCGGAATGCTGCCGATGCCGCCGAGCACTGCGGCGGTGAAGGCCTTCAGGCCCACCAGGAAGCCGGCGTTGGGGTTGATCACACCGTACTGCATGCTCAGCAGCACGGCTGCCACCGCCGCCAGTGCGGCACCGATGACGAAGGTCAGGGCGATGATGTTGTTGGTGTTGATGCCCAGCAGGTTGGCCATCTTGATGTCTTCGGCGCAGGCACGGCAGGCACGACCCAGTCGCGAGCGCGAGATGAACAGGGTCAGGCCGACCATCGACACCAGGGTGACGACGAACACCAGGATCTGCATGTACGACACCAGGACTTCCTCGGCCCCGCCTGGGCCGAAGGAGAAGCTCCCGGGGATCAGGTTGGGGATCGACTTGTCCTTGGAGTCCTGTGACAGCAGCACGGTGTTCTGCAGGAAGATCGACATGCCGATCGCGGAAATCAGCGGGATCAGCCGATTGCTGTTGCGCAGCGGCCGGTAGGCGACCCGTTCGATGCTGTAGCCGTAGGCGCTGGTGACGAAGATGGTGGCGACGAAGGCCACGGTCATCAGGATCGGCAACGAATCGATGCCCATCATGGCCAGCCCCGCCAAGGCGATGAAGGCCACGTAGGAACCGATCATGTACACCTCGCCGTGGGCGAAGTTGATCATTCCAATGATGCCGTACACCATCGTGTAGCCAATGGCTATCAAGGCATAGGTGCTGCCAATGGTCAGGCCATTGATCAGCTGTTGGAAGAAGTGGTAGATCTCGGGCATTACAACGCTCCTAAAAACCTGATCGCATTCACAGGCACACGCTCGGCCTCGACCGACGGCATGAGCCGATTCGAACGCGCATAACCAGGGAACCGCGGGTGACGGTTTTAAGATTTTCAGGTGGGCCGGTCGCCGGATCGCGGTCGCCGGGCCCATGAACCTCGTAAAACAAAGCCCACTGCTCGCACAGTGGGCTTTCGGTCAGCGGATCAGATACCGATCACTGGGGCGAGACTTCGGTCTTGGGCTTGCCGAAGTGCCACTCGTAGACCACGAACTTGAAGTCCTTGAGGTCGCCCTTGTCGTCGAACGACAGGGTACCGGTCGGGGTCTTGAAGCTACCCTTGTGCAGGGCCGTCGCCACGTCTTCTGGCTCTTCGCTGCCAGCCGCCTTGATGCCTTGGGCGATCAGCTCCACGGCCGAGTAGGAGGGGAAGACGAATGGACCGCTCGGGTCCTTGCCGTCAGCCTTGATCGCCTCGACGATGGCCTGGTTCTCAGGATCGGCATCGAAGGACTTGGGCAGGGTGACCAGCAAGCCCTCGGAGGCGTTCTGGGCGATCTGCGAGATCGAGTCGTTGCCCACGCCCTCGGGGCCCATGAACTTGGCGTTCAGGCCTTTTTCCTTGGCTTGGCGCAGGATCAGGCCCAGCTCGGGGTGGTAGCCGCCGTAGTAGACGAAGTCGACGTTGTTCTGCTTGAGCTTCTGGATGATCGAGGAGAAGTCCTTGTCACCCGCGTTGAGGCCTTCGAAGACCGCCACCTTGATGTTCTTGCTTTCGAGGGTCTGCTTGACGGCGGTGGCGATGCCTTCACCGTACTGCTGCTTGTCGTGCAGGACCGCGACCACCTTGGGCTTGACGTGGTCGGCGATGTAGTTGCCGGCAGCCGGACCCTGGGCGCTGTCCAGGCCGATGGTGCGGAACACCAGCTTGTAGCCACGCGAGGTGATGTCCGGGCTGGTCGCCGCAGGGGTGATCATGATCACGCCTTCGTCCTCGTAGATGTCCGAGGCCGGTTGAGTGGAGCTGGAGCACAAGTGACCGATCACGAACTTGACGCCGTCGTTGACCACCTTGTTGGCGACCGCCACGGCCTGCTTGGGATCGCAGGCATCATCGTATTCCTTGGCCTCGAGCATCTTGCCATCGACGCCGCCCTTGGCGTTGATGTCCTTGATGGCCTGATTGGCGCCGATGAACTGCATGTCGCCGTACTGCGTGACCGGACCTGTTTTGGGGCCGGCGATGCCGATCTTGATGGTGTCGGCGGCCATCGAATGGCTCGCGACACCGGCCAATACCATTGCAGCGAACAGCTTGGAAATCTTGATCATGGTGCTCCACTCATTCTGTTGTAATTCTTATGGTCCTGGCGGCCAGGGCGACAGACCGGGCGGGACGGGTGTCATGGCCATGCCATCACCCATGCCCCACCTTCCCCCGGAACATGTCCCGGAACTGTACCGGTACAGTGTAGAGCGGGGTCCGTTCGCTTGAAAAGCCGCGGTTTGAAGGCTTGATTCGAAGGTGTCGCCTGATCGACATGAACGTACATTAAAACGCCATTACCGACTCGACTAACGCTCTATCGCCCCGTAAAACCGCGCCAAAGCCGTTCGTCCGTATTTGAAACCAGGTTTTTCTGGGACAATCCGCCGCTTCGAAACGAATGGACCGCTGCCGGATTACCTAGTCATGACTGATCGAACAAGCACCCTCTATGCCAAACTGCTTGGCGAGACCGCCACCATCGAGTGGAAAGCTTTGGAGCGCTTCTGGGCCAAAGGTGACCTGATTTGGGTCGACCCTTCGCTGGATCTCCTCGAAGTCGCAGCCGCCATGGCCGAAAACCAGCAAGGCACATTCGCTGCCTGGCGGGAGGCCGGCACCGTCGGACCCCTGGCGGTAGAGCAGGCGCTGGACTTCCAGCAACGAGATCCCGAGCTATGGGCCGTGGTCGTCTCGCCCTTCGTGCTGGTACAGGAAAACCAAGGGCAGCGCTGAGCGCACAGTCTTGGTGCGAAGCCAGGCGCCTTGGCACTCTTCAGGTGCGGCGCCTGCCTCTTTAAGTGACCCTTGGTAACAGTCGGGCCGTTGCAGCCCGCTGTCGGTAACAGTCATCACGAGATCCTGCGTGCCAGGCCCTGGACACCTGAAACAGATGTGCCAAGGCCTGATGACGCGATCTAGCCTGCCACCAGGATGCGAATCGCCTCCAGGCGCAGTGCAGCCTTCTCCAGCATGGCCAGGCCATCGTCGCGCTGCTTGCCCAGCGTCTGGATCTCGCTGTCACGCACGCTCGGGTTTACTGCCTTCAAGGCGATCAGGCGTGCCAGCTCTTCGTCGGCCTCGTCGCCCAGGCGACGGCGCGCTTCGGCGACGCGCGCCTCGTGACGCGGCAGCACCTTCTCCTCGCCAGCGGCGATGCGCTTGGACAGCACGTCGCGCTGGGCCTGGATGAACTTGTTGGCGCTGGCCCGGGGCACGCTTTCGAGCTGATCGTTGAGCGTCTCGAAGGCCACCCGCGGCGCCAGGTCGTTGCCATTGGCATCGAGCAGGCAACGCAGCGCGGCAGGAGGCAGGTAACGGCCCAGTTGCAGGTTGCGGGGCGCGACCACCTCGCTGACGTACAGCAGTTCGAGCAGGACGGTGCCGGGCTTGAGTGCCTTGTTCTTGATCAACGCCACGGCCGTGTTGCCCATGGAGCCGGACAGCACCAGGTCCATGCCGCCCTGCACCATGGGGTGTTCCCAGGTGAGGAACTGCATGTCCTCGCGCGACAGCGCCTGGTCACGGTCGTAGGTGATGGTCACACCTTCGTCGTCGCCCAGGGGGAAGCTGGCGTCGAGCATCTTTTCGCTGGGGCGCAGGATCAGCGCGTTGTCGGAATGGTCCTCGCTGTCGATGCCGAACGCATCGAACAGGGTCTCCATGTAGATCGGCAGGGCGAACTGGTCGTCCTGTTCGAGGATCGCCTCGACCAGGGCCTCGCCTTCGCCCGCGCCACCGGAGTTGAGTTCCAGCAGACGGTCACGGCCACTGTGCAGCTCGGCTTCGAGCCGCTCACGCTCACCCCGGGCCTCTTCGATCAGCGCTTCCCAGTCGCTGTCGTCGCCGCCTTGCAGCAGCGCGTGCAGGCGCTCGCCGAACTGATGCTGCAGGGCATTGCCGGTCGGGCAGGTGGCCAGGAAGGCATTCAGGGCCAGGTGATACCACTGGAACAGCCGCGCCTGCGGGCTGTCGAGCAGGTAAGGCACGTGCAGCTGGATCACCTGCTTCTGGCCGATCCGGTCGAGACGACCGATGCGCTGCTCGAGCAGGTCAGGGTGGGCGGGCAGGTCGAACATCACCAGGTGGTGAGCGAACTGGAAGTTGCGCCCCTCGCTGCCGATTTCCGAACAGATCAGCACCTGGGCGCCGAACTCTTCGTCGGCAAAGTAGGCGGCGGCGCGGTCACGCTCGAGGATGCTCATGCCTTCGTGGAACACGCTGGCAGGGATGCCGGAGCGCACGCGCAGTGCATCTTCCAGGTCCATGGCGGTTTCGGCATGGGCGCAGATCACCAGCACCTTGGTGCGCTTGAGCTGCTTGAGGGTGTCGACCAGCCAGTCGACCCGTGGGTCGAACCGCCACCAGCGCGCATCGTCAGTGGCATCCGGCGCCTGGAAGGCCGCTTCCGGGTAGAGACCGTCGCCCACCTGTTCCGGGTGGTCCTGGTAGGGTTCGGGCAGCGCCAGCGGGTGAGCGTGCAGCTCGCGCTCGGGGAAGCCCTGGATGGCGGCACGGGTGTTGCGGAACAGCACCCGGCCGGTGCCATGGCGATCGAGCAGCTCGCGGATCAGGCGTGCGCTGGCCTGGCTGTCGCCGCCGTTCACGGCCTCGAGCAGGGCATCGCCTTCAGCGCCGAGGAAGTCGTGGATGGTGGCCTGCGACGCTGGCGACAGGCGGCCTTCGTCGAGCAGTTCCTGAACCGCCTCGGCCACCGGTCGGTAATGCGCGCTTTCGGCGCGGAAGGCCTGCAGGTCATGGAAGCGGTTAGGGTCCAGCAGACGCAGGCGGGCGAAGTGGCTGTCCTGCCCGAGCTGCTCCGGGGTCGCCGTCAACAGCAGCACGCCAGGCGTGACTTCGGCCAGTTGCTCGACCAGAGAATACTCGCGGCTGACATGGTCCTCGTGCCACACCAGGTGGTGGGCCTCGTCGACCACCATCAGGTCCCAGCCCGCGGCGAACAGGGCGTCCTGCGCCTTCTCGTCCTCGGTCACCCATTCCAGTGCCACCAGCGCCAGCTGGGTGTCCTCGAAGGGGTTGCTGGCGTCGCTTTCGATGAAGCGTTCGGCGTCGAACAGCGCCACCTGCAGGTTGAAGCGTCGACGCATTTCCACCAGCCACTGGTGCTGAAGGTTCTCCGGCACCAGGATCAGCACACGACTGGCGCGTCCCGACAGCAACTGGCGATGGATCACCAGGCCTGCCTCGATGGTCTTGCCCAGACCGACTTCGTCGGCCAGCAGGACGCGCGGGGCGATCCGATCGGCCACTTCACGGGCGATGTGCAGCTGGTGGGCGATCGGCTGTGCCCGGTAGCCGCCCAAGCCCCACAGCGGAGACTGCATCTGCCGGCTGGTGTGCTCGAGGGTGTTGTAGCGCAGCGAGAACCAGGGCAGCGGGTCGATCTGACCGGCGAACAGGCGATCGCTGGCCAGACGGAACTGGATGAAGTTCGACAGCTGGGTCTCTGGCAGGGTGCGCAGCTGGTTCTGCTGGTCCAGGCCGTGGTAGACCAGCAGGCCTTCATGGTCCTCGACCTCGCGGACGGTCAGTTTCCAGCCTTCGAAATGGGTGATCTGATCGCCAGGGGAGAAACGCACGCGGGTCAGCGGTGCGTTTCGCAGGGCGTACTGACGGGTCTCGCCGGTGGCCGGATAGAGCACGGTCAGCAGGCGACCGTCTTGCGCCAGGACGGTGCCTAGGCCTAGCTCGGCTTCGCTGTCGCTGATCCAGCGTTGCCCCGGTTGATACTGCTGCGCCATACTGCCTGACTCCCGCGATGAAAAGCCGACTATCTTAACGGATAGCCGATGCAGACCAAAGCCTCTGGCCACTTCATCGACGAACGCCATGCTGATCGAAAGGGTGATGTCCGACATGCCTGCTGCCTACCCTGCGTTGCCCCTTGCATTCGCCCTCAGCGGCCTCGCGCTGCTGGCAGGCTGCGAACAGAAACGTTTCGAGGTGCTCGATCCCGTTCCGGTCGAGCAGCTGGAAGTCCTGGGCGTGCAGACGCCCATCAAGAGCGTGCATTTTCGCGACGTCGACGGCGAAGGGCTGCTGGTCCTGAGCCGTGTGGACGGACAGGCCACCGATCCTGAGACCGAGCAGGAAGTGGACAGAGTGGTGCTGCGCACGACCCTGTACGAGCGGCACGAGGGCGCAGGCTTCACGCCGCGCTGGCAGACCGAGCAGGAGACCACGTGCGCCGGGCTCGACCTGGACGTGGATTTCTATGGGGACGTCAGTGGCGTGAGCGACCTGGACGGCAACGGTCGCGCCGAGACCACCGTGGCCAGCCACGCGTTCTGCGGCGGCGGCATCGACCCCCATGACATCACCCTCGACATGCGCGAAGGCGAGGCCCGCTATACCCTTACCGGGGAATCGCTGATCGTGCCGGCCGCCGAGGAGCCGATCGGCGGCGAGCGGCATGACAGCGCTTCGTTCAAGACGGCCCCGGAGGTATTCCGGACGCACCTGGACGAGGTCTGGCAGACCATCTACAAACGGCCCTGGAGCGAGACCGGCAGCGTGTCCGACGAGCAGGACGACGATCCCCGTTGACTCGGCTCATCGCCCCGCCTCGATCGGGGCTCGCGTCGGCACGCCGGGCGGTGCACACTCAAGTGCACGGCTGACAGGCCGATACAGTGGTGAACAGGAGAGTCCTCATGCTGCCACCCATCATTCCGCTCAGCGCCGTGCCCGTCACGTCCCAGCTCGATCCGCCCAGGCAGGCGCCGGCCATCGCGCCTGTGGTGGCCGTTCAGCCAGGGGCGGGCGACAGCACCATCGATCTGAAGAATCAGCGCGATCCTGATGAGCAGACCTACCTGCTGCGCGAAGAGCAGCGCCAGCAGCAGGGGCGTCGCGAGCGTGAGCGTGAAGAGCGCTACAGCGCCGTGCCGGGTGACGAACTCAATGCCGACAACACCGTGCCGGTCGTGCCGCTGACCGGCGACAGCCCGCGGCAGGGCCTGTTGGTGGACATCGAAATCTGAGCCGGGGCTGGTCAGCGCCGGTACGCCGCTTCATCATGGGCACCTGTCCCGCCAGAACGACCATGCCATGAGCCAGGATAACCTCATCGATTTCGGCGCCGAGCGCGCCAAACGTGTCCATGACCTCAACGACAAGCGCCTGGACGACATGCGCCAAGCCTTCGAACAGGCCATGCCCCTGGGCGCTGCGAAGTCGAAAAAGAAGAAAAAGCCCAAGGGCAAGCCACGCAAAGGCTGAGGCCTTGCCCTTCAAGAGCTGCCCCCTCGCGACCATTGACCCTGATCAATGGTGTCGTGTCGAAGATCGATTACCTTGTGCCCCATCGGACGGTGACGGGTGCCTACCACGGCACCTTCGGCTCACGGGACAGGCCGTCGCCGATCCGGGCTATTCACGCGGGGTACATCGACACGGTCAGGCTGTCGGTGTCCTCGGGTCCACGGGCACGCAAGGCATTTAGGGCAACTTCGGTTGCCCCTTTTTTTGCGTGCCGTATTTCAGGCGGCGACTGATCGACCCTCTGCGCAACGCCGCTGTCTATGGATGATTCCCCATGGACGTCCAGGGTTCTCCGTCGTGCCGATCACCTTGCAGGCGCTGTTCGCGCCCAACGCCACCGCCGTGAAGTTCGCGCTCAAGACCGTGCTCGGTGGCGGTCTGGCGTTGTGGCTGGCGATGCGCCTGGAGCTGGAGCAGCCGTCCTGGGCCTTGATGACGGCGTTCGTGGTCGCGCAGCCGCTGTCCGGCATGGTGATCCAGAAGGGCCTGGCACGGTTGGCCGGGACCGTGGCCGGCACCTGCATGGCGGTGCTACTGATCGCGCTGTTCGCGCAGACACCCTGGCTGTTCCTGCTGAGCCTGGCCACCTGGCTGGCGATCTGCACCGCCACCTCCACACAGTTGCGCAGCGCGTGGGCCTACGCGTTCGTTCTGGCCGGCTACACGGCGGCGATCATCGCCTTGCCCGCCACCTCGAACCCTTTGCAGGTGTTCGATCAGGCGGTCGCACGCTGCACCGAGATCAGCCTGGGGATCGTCTGCGCCACCTTGACCAGTGCACTGCTCTGGCCCATGCGGGTCGAGCAGCAGTTGGCCGACCAGGCGCGTCAGGCCTGGGATGCGGGGTTGCGTGCGGCCAGGGCGGTGCTGGCAGGTGACGAGCAGGCTCGTCAAGGGTTGCTGGAAATCCTGGGGCGCATCGTGGCGATCGATACCCAGCGTGAGCATGCGGGTTTCGAAGGTTCCCGTGGGCGCCAGCGGGAGCGGGCCATCGGGGCACTGAGTCAGCAGTTGATGGTGCTGCTGCGGGTGGCCCGTTCGGTACGTCGTCAGTGGCGGCAGCTCGACGATCATGAAGCCGCACGCCTGGCGCCGTGGCTGGACGAGGTGCATGAGCACCTGCTGGCGCCCCAGGTACCGGACCTGTCCTTGCTTGGTCAGCGTATTCGGGACGCCGCGCACGACGAGCAGGTCAGTGCCACCGAGCATTATTGCCTGGCACGTCTGGCCTTGCTGCTGGACAAGGTGCTGGCCGCTCACCAGGCGTTGGCCGATGTGGAGGCGGGCAGGACGCCCAAGGGGGTCGTCGAAGGCCTGGCCGCGCACCGTGACCCGCCACTGGCCTTGCTGTTCGGCGCGCGCAGTGCCTTGGCCTTCCTGACCATGTGCACGTTCTGGCTGGCCACCGCCTGGCCCTCGGCCATCGGTGGGCTGGTGCTGACCTGTGTGGTCTGCAGTTTGTTCGCCAGCCGTGAGAACGGCGCCCAGATCGGCCTGAGCTTTCTGCGCGGCATTGCCCTGGCCATTCCCAGTGCCTTCGTCGTCGGGCAGATCCTGTTGCCGCAGTGGAGCGGCTTCGCGCTGCTGTGCCTGGGCCTGGGCGTGCCCTTGTTTCTCGGCGCCTTGTGCATGGCCAACCCACGTACCGGGCCGACGGCGACGTCCTTCTGCCTGCATTTCATCGTGCTGGTGGCGCCGCTCAACACGATGCAGTTCAGCGTCGAGACCATGCTCAACAGCGCCTTGGCCATGCTGATGGGGGTGAGTGCCGCCGTGCTGGCCTTCAAGCTGGTGGTGCTGCGGCACCCCAACTGGCTGCGTCGTCGTTTGCGTGCGGCTACCCAGAGCGACTTGGTCAGGCTCACGCGGCGCGACCTGCGCAGCGCCGATGGCTGGTTCGGCGGACGCATGGCCGATCGCCTGATGCTGCTGGCGCGTCACGCCCAGGAACTGCCGCAGACCGAGCGGCGTCGGTGGGACGAGGGGTTGCACGGGCTGGACATCGGTGACGAGCTGGTGCACCTGCGCATGTGCCTGGCCATCGCCCAGGTGCCTTTGGCCGGGGCCGAGCAGCAGTACCTGGAACAGGTGCGCAACGCCTTGGCCGAGGGACCTGCCCCCGACCGTGAAGACCGGCTCGATGCGGTCAGCACGCACTTGCTCGATGCGCTGCAGCGGCAACCGTCGAGCGATGCCGTGCGTCTGGCTGAAGGGGCGATCCTGCAGTTGCGCAGCAGTTGGGCCCGGTGGTGTCGTTGGCAGGAGGTCGAGGATGGAGTTGCGTGAATGGGCGTTGGGCGGGGTACTGCTGAGTCCTTTCCTGTTGGATGTGGTGCTGGCGCTGGCGGTGACCGGCGTGCTGCGCCTGCTGGTGCAGGCCACGGTGCTGGGACGCTGGATCTGGCACGAAGCGTTGTTCGACACGGCGCTGTTCGTCTGTGTGTTGTCGTTGATCGTCCATCTGCCGAGCTATCGCTGAGGAGCCTGTCATGCGTATGACCGCCCGTGTTCTGGTCACCTTGTGCGTGGTGATCGTCGCCCTGTTCGCCGGTTACCAGCTGTGGCAGTACTACATGCTCACGCCCTGGACCCGTGATGCGCGGGTGCGCGCCGACGTGGTCGTGATCGCGCCGGATGTGTCGGGGTGGGTGAGCGAGCTCAGGGTGCGGGACAACCAGGCGGTCAAGGCCGGTGAGCTGTTGATGCGCATCGATCGGGAGCGCTTCCAGGCGGCGGTGGACAAGGCCAAGGCCGTGGTCGAGACCCGCACGCAGCAAGCACGCCTGCGCGAACGCGAAGCGGCGCGCCGGGTGGCGCTGGGGGCCGAGGCGATCAGTGCCGAAACCCGCGAGAACGCGCAGATCACGGCCGCCATCGCCCGTGGCGAACTGCACCAGGCCCAGGCGGACCTCGAGCTGGCGAAGATCAACCTGGCGCGCAGCGACGTACGTGCGCCCCGGGCAGGACACATCACCAACCTGCGCCTGGCGCAGGGCAACTACGCCACGGCCGGGCAGTCGGTCATGGCACTGGTGGACGATGCCACGTTCTACGTGCAGGCTTATTTCGAGGAAACCAAACTGCCGCGTGTGCACGTGGGGGATCCGGTGCAGGTGTGGTTGATGAGCGCGGGGGAGCCGCTCGCCGGTCGCATCGACAGCATTAGCCGGGGGATCAACGACCGCAACACGACGCCTGATGGCCAGTTGCTCGCCGAGGTGGAACCTACGTTCAACTGGGTACGGCTGGCGCAGCGCATCCCGGTGCGCATTCGGCTCGAGCAGGTGCCGGCAGACAGGGTGCTCAGCGCCGGCATGACGGCCAGCGTGCGGGTTCATCAGAGCGCCGATCGCTCCGACCGCTGATGGTGTCCGGTCGCACCCGACAGCGGGTTGCCGCCGGCCTTGGGCAGCACGTGCGTCAGCGGCAAGGTGAAGGTGAACGTTGTGCCGGCTGCCTGGTTCGAGACGACGCTGAGACGCCCGCCATGGGCCACGGCGATCTGGTTGGCGATGTAGAGCCCCAGCCCCAGGCCTTGCCGAGGCTTGCCATCGACCGGGCTCGAGAACGGCTGGAACAGATGCGCCAGGATGGCAGGCGGGATCGGCTCTCCCTGGTTGTGGACGCTCAGGCGCAGCATGTCGCGCTCGACCCCGGCCCGTACGGTGATGGGGCCATCGCTCGCACCATGACTGAGGGCATTGGCGATCAGGTTGGACAGCAGTTGCATGACCCGCTCCCTATCGCAATGCATGCCGTGCAGGGCCTGCAGGCACAGGCGAATGTCCCGGTGCGGATGCACGCTGTGCAGTTCCAGGGCGACGTGCTCGATGGCCTTGTCGAGGTCCGGGCAGGGGCGCACGTCCAGCAGGATGCCTCCGCCCAGCCGGCCTCGAGCGAAGTCCAGTACATCGCGTACCAGTTGTGACGCGCGCTTGCCGCAGGTCTGGATATGCCGCGCGATGGTCACGTCGCGTGGCGATGTGAGGCGTTGCGCCAACAGCTCGGCACCTGCGCTGATGGCGAACAACGGATTGCGCAGGTCGTGACCCAGCACGGCGATGAAATGCTCGCGCACGTCGGCCATGGCACGCGCTTCGAGCAGGGCGTGCTCGGTGCGTTGCGCGCTCTCTTCGCTGGCGATCTGGATCGACAGCAGCCGGGCGAAGGCCTCCATCATCGGCACGATGGCGCTGCCCTGCAGGGCGGCGGGCTGTACGTCGAGCGCGCAGAGGGTGCCGAAGAAACGGCCGTCGGTGCGCAGGATGGGCACCGAGATATAGCTTTCGAAATGGTGCAGGCGAGGGGCCTGGTGATGGCAATAGCGCGGATCTTCATGGGCGTGGTCGATCACGATGGTGCGACGGGTCGCCCGGATGTCGTGGCACAGCGTCGTGGTCGCGTCCAGGGCATCGCCCGGCTTGAGGCCGACCTGGTTCAGGTCGAGCACGGCGCAGGCCGTCCAGCGGTCTTCGGTCACCCGCGCCACGGCCGCGAAGCGCAGGCCGGTCTGTTCGTGGATGACTTGCAAGATGGCGGGCACCGCCGTGATGCGCCCAAGGATTGCGATGTCGGCTGCGATGTCGATGCTCATACCTTACCTGGCGGGTTGTCAGGACGGACCGTGTGCCGGACAGTCTAGTCGGCAGGTCATCGCGGCGGGGTACGAGCGCAGGTCGAATCGAAGGCATCGCACGATGTATTGACGTGCGTCATGCCGCAGAGGGGGTTGCGCGACCGCCTCGCCAGGCATCAGGCTCGTTAGTCAGGGTTGACCAGGCGCAGTTGCGGATGCGACGGGCGTGCGAAGACCCGGTCCCTACCTTGGTGCTTGGCGGCATAGAGCGCCTTGTCGGCGTTCTCAAGCCAGGCGTCGGCACTGACCAGGTCGGCACGGAAGCTGGCCAGCCCGATGCTCAGGCTGATGCGCAGCTCAGGCAGCAGCGGATCATGGTAGCTGGCGATGCGCTGCCGCACGCGGTCCATGATCTGGTAGGCCTGGGCTTCGGTGACGTCCCGCAGCAGCACACAGAACTCGTCGCCGCCATAACGGCCGGCACGATCGGTCGGGCGCAGGTTGCCCTTGAGCTCCTGGCTCAGCAGGCGCAACACGGTATCGCCCACGGCATGGCCGAAGGTGTCGTTGATGGGCTTGAAGTGGTCGACATCGATCAGCGCGATGATGGCGTGCTCGCCCTTCGTCTGGCAGCGATTGAACGCTATTTTCAGCAGGTTCTGCCAGGCGCCGTGGTTGAGCAGGCCGGTCAGGCTGTCCGTACGGCTCAGGACGCCCAGGCGCTGCTTGTGCTCGGACAACGTGATGGCCAGGCGGTAGGACACCCAGCCCAGCGCCAGCGGATAGAACGTCAGCATCGGCAGGCAGGCATAGACCTGGTAGGGGGTGACGTCGAGCTGCAGGTTCAGGCCGAAGCAGGCAACGCCCAGTGTCATGCCGATCAGTTGCGCGAGCATGCCGTGGGCCACCAGGCGCTTGCCGCCCACGGCCACGTTGTTCATGGTCACCATCGACAGGATGGTCAGGCTGGGCAGCGGGTTGAACTGCATGCAGGCGATCCAGAACCCGGTCATCAAGGAGTCGATCAACAGGTTGCGTCGCTCGGCCTTGTAAGGGATGCGTGCGCGTGACGCCCAGCAGTAGGCAACGTGCGGCCAGACCAGCCCATTGAACAGGACCAGGCCCCAGACCCAATCGGGCAGGCTCAGCGTGGTGAATACCGCCAGCACGGCGATCAGGCCGAGCACCTTGCCCACGATGCGTGGCCAGTAGATGCGTTTGACGAAAGAAAGACCGCTACCGGTCGTGTTGTCGATCATGATCGAGGTCAATCCCTGGGCGCGTCGGGGCGCACGTTGCAGGCAAACGGTTTGAGAAGCACTTCTATAGGGAGGAACTTGACCTTGAGGCCGATATGGGGCCGTTTCGATCACGATGCCTGCCAGGCATATGGCATGGCGTTGCAACGCTGCCGGCGGCGACGATCGTCGCCTGACGAAAAGGACATTGCGTCAGGCCTGCTTATGATAGCCGTACGCAGCGAGCAGGGAATGGGCTATTCGAAAAAATACGACGGTATGCGGGCGCTGCCGATCAGCGGTGGAGGTGGGAGGGGAAAGCAGCATGGGCAGCCAGGGCTGGTGGCTGCCCATGCAGGACGTCATGGCTTGCGTGACGAACCTTCGTCGGCGTCGCGCCGACGTTCTGACTTGGAAGCGTCAGGCTTTTCGAGATCAGCGGAGGGCTGTTCGCTGTCGCTGCGAACCTGAGCGTGGCTGATCAATGCAAAGATGAAGCTGCCGCCGATGATGTTGCCGGCCAGGGTCGGCAGGGCGAACTGCAGCCAGAAGTCGCCCCAGGTCTGCTCGCCTGCCCAGACCAGATAGGAGACCTCGACCGAACCGACCACGATATGGGTGAAGTCGCCCAGGGCCATCAGGTAGGTGATCAGTATGATGATCCAGATCTTGGCGTGCTCCATGGACGGGATCATCCAGACCATGGTGGCGATCATCCAGCCCGAGATGATGCCCTTGGCGAACATCTGAGCGATATCGTTCTCCATGACCTTGCGCCCGATGTCGAGGAAGGCCGCGTCGGTCTTGATGTCGAAGATCGGCAGTTCGAGCATGACCCAGGCCACCAGCAGCGTGCCGGCCAGGTTACCGACCAGTACCACGCCCCATAACCTGAGCAGGCGTCCGAGGTTGGCGAAGGTCGGGGCGCTCATCAGCGGCAGCACGGCCGTGAGGGTGTTCTCGGTGAAGAGTTGCTGACGGGCGATGATGACGGCCAGGAAGCCGGCGCTGTAGCCGAGGCTGGCGATCACGTGGCTGCTTTCGACGTCCGGCAAGCGTGCCGAGAACAGGCCCATCGCCATGAAGGACAATCCCATGCTCAGGCCGGCGGCCAGGGCCGACCACCAGAGGGCCGCCACGGTGCGCTCGAGCTCGTGATCACCTTGGGTGCGAATGATCTCGTGCAGCACGGCGGCGCGGGGAGGTTGGTTGTGGCTGGCTTCCTGTTCTTCGTCGGCCGAGAGGCCCGGGGTCTTTTCTTCGTGTTCGTCGTTCATGAACGGTTCGCTCTGCAGGTGACTGTAGGTACAGATCAGAGCGGCCTTAAATAGTTGCCTGGGGCCGATCCAGGGATTTGGAAATATTTTCGATATCGTGGTTGACACTGTCTGTGAATGACGTATTATTCGCCTCCCGCAGCGATGCACTTGCAGCGGGGTCAAGCGCGGCATGAAGTGATTACGGTTTCGACAGAAACCAGATCGAAAAAAACTTCAAAATAAACGCTTGACACACAACGAGGACAGCGTAGAATGCGCGCCTCGGTTGAGACGAAAGCTTCTCAGCCAAACGCTCTTTAACAAATTGAATCAAGCAATTCGTGTGGGTGCTTGTGA